>Ga0222712_10004784_pt1 | contig 14023 bp, 12 predicted proteins | sample C33_657DmetaG_FD_165043 | JGI IMG/M metagenome (GOLD analysis project Ga0222712, IMG submission 165043) | Estuarine water microbial communities from San Francisco Bay, California, United States - C33_657D | ecosystem: Environmental > Aquatic > Marine > Unclassified | place: USA: California... | reverse complement strand
ACTGTCGAACTCGGTCTTAGCGAGCAGCGCTTCGAGGAGTTCAAATTTCTGGTCGTAAGCCACGGGATAGAGCGCGTGGTTAACGGATTCGTTGACCGAGCGAGCGACGCCGATCTCGACTTTGGCAGGATTGCGCAGGGCAAACGAGGCGACGGCCGCGATCTCGGGCGGAACGGTCGCGGAGAAGAACAGCGTCTGGCGCTCGCGCGGACAGCGGGCGATGATGTCTTTGACGGTGGGCAAAAAGCCCATGTCGAGCATGCGGTCCACTTCGTCGAGGATGAGGATGTTGATGTCGCGCAGGCTGATCTCGCCGGTCTTCAGGTAATCGACGAGGCGGCCGGGCGTGGCGACGATGATGTCGACGCCGCGTTTGAGCTCGGAGCGTTGCACGCCGTAGCCGACGCCGCCGAAGACGGCGACCGTGCGGATATCGGTAAAACGGGCGAAGTTGCGGAACGAGGTTTCGACCTGAGCGGCGAGTTCGCGCGTGGGCTCGAGGACGAGCACGCGAGTGCGGCCGTGCGTGCCGAGGCGAGAGAGGACGGGCAAGGCGAAGGCCGCCGTTTTGCCGGTACCGGTCTGAGCCGAGGCGATGAGATCACCGCCGCCTAGGACGACAGGGATGGCGCGAAGCTGAATCGGAGTCGGGTCCGTGTAGCCAGCGGCTTGGACGCCGCGGAGGACCTGCTCAGAGAGATTGAGTGCTTTAAAAGGCATGGGAGTGAAAATGCTGGCAGGCTGCGCCAGAAGCAGGAGCGCAGGCTGAGTCATTTTTCACTCGCTGACGCTCGGCGGCTCGTGAGCCGCAAAGAAAAGAAAAAGACGGAGCGCCCGGAGGCACTCCGTCTGGAATTAAAAAACGGTCCTTAAGGAACCGCGTTACGATTAGTAACGGCGCTCGCCACGGTCGCTGCCGCCGCGATCGCCGCGGTAACCGCCGCCACCGCCGCCGCCGCCGAAGCCGCGACCGCCGCCGCCGCCGCCGAAGCCACGACCGCCACCGCCGCCGCCGAAGCCGCGACCGCCGCCTTCTTCTTTTGGACGGGCTTCATTGACCGTGAGCTGACGACCACCGAGATCGGTGCCGTTCATCTTTTCCGTGGCGGCTTTCGCCTCCTCGGGGGTGCCCATGGTGACGAACGCGAAACCGCGTGGGCGGCCGGTCATCTTGTCCATGGCGACGTAGAGGTCGGTCACGGTGCCAAATTGGCTGAAGGCCGAGCGGAGCTCGTCTTCGGTGGTCTTGAAGGATAGGTTACCAACGTATAGTTTGGAGTTACTCATGATGATGTTGCGTAGTTCCATCGCTCGCTGCCAGTCCGTTCCCACTGTGGGTTTCGAAATCATCACTTGAGCAACTTTGCCCAGCCTACGACTCACCAGATCCTGTCACCAAAACGCTTTCACTAACGACTGAAACGCCAGAGTGTCGATAAATGCTTTTTATGCAAGGACTTTATCCGCGCAGCGATGCCAGCCAACTACTTAGCCCCTGAAAAACCTCCCTGCGCGGGCCAGCTAAATCGAGTATTTTCCCTTAATATCCTCGGGTAAAACCGTCGCGCGGCCCGTCGCCAAGGTCACAAGCGTGTAATCACAATGGCCGTCGCAGACGCGTTTGCCGGTCGGGAGTTTTTCGATTTCAAACGCCACCCGGCAGCCGGTTTCTGTGAAGTGTTCGATCCACGTGCGCACCACCATCCGGTCGCCCCAGCCGAGGGGACGTTTATACTGAATCGAGGCGGCTGTCATGAACCAACCCAGCCCCAAAGCCGCAAAGGCCTGCATCGACATCCCGTAGCAGCGCTCCATCTGGTCGAAACGCGCCGCCAAAACATAATCGAGATAACGAGTGCTGTGAACGTGTTGATAGAGATCGATATCGTCGGGCCGGACCGCGAGTTCGGTTTCAAATTTAGCGTACACGTTCACCCGCCTACGCTGCCCCGAAACCCCCCCGTGTCCAGCCTGCAACCGGAAGATTCCGGGGTTTTATCGCATTTATTCGAACAGCTGATCGTGCAAGCGCCGGTCGCGCTTGGTCGGTCGTCCGGCGCCGGGGTCGCGGGCCAGAAGTTGCTGAACCCTCATTTCGCGGGCCTTCAGAAATTCTTCGGGCGGAGTCAGGTCTGTGCAAAACTCCGCCACGCGCGCCGCACCCATCCGGCTGGGCGGGATCGCCTCCACGCGCACCGTGCGCGAGATCACGCCTTGGCGCACGGCGATGATCTCGCCGGCGCGGACGGTTCGGGCCGGTTTCACGGCGATGTCACCGATTTCGACTTGGCCGGCGCGGCACGCCGCCGTCGCGAGCGCGCGGGTCTTGTACAACCGCACGCCCCAAAGCCACTTATCGAGTCGAGCTGGATTGGCCTCGTCGGGGAGCGACACGGTTTTTTCAACTTAAGCCCCAGCGGCGCTCAGGCTTTGGGCGCGCGGGTCACCGTGCCGATCCAGTCGCGTAAGATATCTTTTTCGTAGCGCAGGGTATCTTGCCGGTCCGACGTGAGGCGCATTTCGAAGGCGAGATCGCGCAGGTCTTCTTTGCCTTCTTTGACAGTCTTACCGGCGGCGTCGGTGATTTTGTAACTAAATTTCAGGCGGGGCGGATAGATCGATTTGACGATGCGCACATCGGAGAATTGCGGGCCGCGCCACGGCTCGTATTCGCCGGCCAGATCGATGTCGGTAAACGTGATCACGAGTTTCTGTCCGGCGGGCAGGGCTTTATCGGCGCGCTCGACGATGGACTCCCGGAGGCGTTCGAGGATGGCGTCGCGGCCCTTGTCGGTGCCGAAATCGGAATCTTTTACATCGGTAAATTTTTCGGGTTGTTCAAAAACAACGTCCGTGCGGGCCGAGGCCTTGGCCACTTCCGCGGCGCGAAGCGCCAGCGGAGCCGCCAATCCGAGCAAAACCAACGTGAGACGGGATAGGGTTTTCATGGGTAGCTGCGACTCAGTATGAGCCGTTTAAGTTCCCGCGCCAGTCTGTGGAAAAGAATTTTGCGCCGGTTGGCGGCTCATCGGGATCTGTGACGAGCGCGGTTAAGGCACTTCATCGAGCACGCGATGGAGCACGTGCGCGGCGATCTCGGCGACGTTGAGCTCGTTGGCGTCGATCGGGTTTTTGCCGTGTTGACCGCCGGCGAGATCGCTGAGGCCGCGGATGATCAAGGCGGGTTTGCGATTGGCGTAGGCGACTTGGGCGAGCGCGGTCGATTCCATGTCCGTGCAGCGCGCTTGCCATACGCGGAAGATCCACTCGCGGTACTTGGCGTTGTCCAAAAAGACCGTGGAAGCGACGCCGTTGCCGCCGACCGAAACGGTGACCACGCGGCCGGATTTTTTCAGCACCGGGAGTTTGGGCAAGGCCCGGCGCGCGGCGGCGAGCAAGTCGGCGTCGACGGGGATGAGTTCGAGGCGTTCGCCTTTTTCCTCGGAGCTATCGGTGGCGCCCGCGCGGGTGATGTTCGTGCCCGTGGGGAAAATCATGCCGAAGTTTTCTCGGCCGGGCGGCAGGTAATCGGGGCGCACGTAGCCGCCCTTGCCGTCTTCGTTGAGATAAGCCGACTCACCGTGATTCGCCCAAGCTTCGGGGATGACCACGTCGCCGACTTGCAAGGCCGGGTCCGTCCCGCCCGCCACGCCGGCGAAGAGCACGTGCGTGATCGGAAAATGATCGAGCGCGAGCTGCAGCTGGTAGGCGGCGTTGATCATGCTCACGCCGGTGCGGCACAGGACGACCTCTTTCGCGCCGACTTTGCCGCGCCAAAACTCCAGGCCTTTCACCACCGAGCGCGTCCAGCCTTTCGCTGGATCGACGCCAAACTCCCGTTTCAACGCCGTCATCTCAGGCGCATAAGCGCCGCAGAGCGCATACAGCGGCTGGGCCACTTCGGCGGCACGCGACGCACCGGCCAAAAATAAAACGCCCACCACGACGGCGAGCCGGGAAACACGATTAGCGAACATCATGCCGCGAGTTAGCAATCCCAGTGCCACCACGCCAAGCCGCATCCAACAAAATCAACCCTAGGGTTGCATCATAATCGCCGCGACTTCGTCTATATAGCCGTGAACCTCTACCCCGCCCTCGCCTTGCTCTCGCTTGGAATCGCCGCCGCGCTCCCCGCCGCCCAGCCCCAAGTCAAACTCACCCCGCTTGCCGACCGCGTCCGCGTCGAGATCGGCGGCCAACATTTTACCGACTACGTCTTCGGCGACGGCGCGTCGCGCTCCTATTGTTACCCGATCCTCGCCGCCGACGGCACGCCGCTCACCCGGGATTTCCCGATGAAGACGACCCCCGGCGAAGACACCGACCACCCTTGGCAACGCTCGCTCTATTTCGCCCACAGCATGGTCAACGGCATCGATTTCTGGAACGAAGGCACAGGCGACGCCGGCCGCTCGCCGAAAGAAAAAGGCCACACCGTCCTCGACGGCAAAATCGAGACCACCGACGGCGCCATCGGCGTTCTCCGCGCCCGCAACCGCTGGCTCGCCCCCGACGGCCGCCTCATCTGCACCGACGAACGCAAAATCAGTTTCCACGCCGACGCCGGCGGCCGCTTCATCGACTTCGAGATCACCCTCCGCGCCCTCCCCGACCAACCCCTCCTCTTCGGCGATAATAAAGACGGCACCATGGCCATCCGCGTCGCTCAATGGATGACCATGCCGCACAAAATGAAAGGCGTCGCCACCGGCGGCAACGGCCACATCGTCACCGCCAAAAACGCCCACGATGCCGCCGCTTGGGGCACCCGCGCCCCCTGGTGCGATTACAACGCCCAACGCAACGGCACCACCTACGGCATCGCCATCTTCGATCATCCGCAAAATCTCCGCCACCCCGCCTGGTGGATGGCCCGCGACTACGGTCTCTTCGCCTCCAACCCCTTCGGCTGGCACGATTACGAAAAAGAATTCGCCAACGACCCCCACAAGGGCGACCACCTCGTCCCCGCCGGTGGCAGCCTCACCCTGCGTTACCGCTTCTACTTCCACCTCGGCAACGAACAAGCCGCCAAGGTCGCCGACCAGTACGCCGCTTACGCGAAGGGCAAATAACCCTTCGCCCCGCGAAAACTCTCCCGCACTTTCCCCAACCCAAAACCTCGCCCCCATGCCCCTCCCAACGCTCACGCGCCGCCATTTTCTGCGCCACACCGCGCTCCTCACCACCGCCACTGCCCTCACTGCCCGCTCCTGGGGCCAAGTGGTCGGCGCCCATTCCGATATCCGCGTCGCCGTCGTCGGCCTCAACGGTCGCGGAAAAAACCACCTCAACAGCCTCAGCCAAATTAAAGGCGTCCGCATCGTCGCCATCTGCGACGCCGACACCGCCGTCCTCGACCGCACCGCCGCTACTCTCGCCAAACAAAGCGTCACGGTAAAAAAATTCACCGACGTTCGCCAGCTCCTCGCCTCGCCCGACCTCGACGCGATCACCATCGCCACTCCCAACCACTGGCACTCGCTCATGGGCATCTGGGCCCTGCAAGCGGGCAAAGATATCTACATCGAAAAACCCGTTTCCCACAACGTCTGGGAGGGCCGCCAACTCGTCGCCGCCGCCCAAAAAACCGGCCGCGTCGCCCAAGCCGGCACCCAAATCCGCTCCGGTGCAGGCCTCCGTGAAGCCGTCGCCTGGACGCAAGCCGGCCACCTCGGCAAAATCACCGCCGCCCGTGGCTTTTGCTACAAACGCCGCGACAGCATCGGCCTCACCAGCGCGCCCACGCCCGTTCCCGCCACAATCAATTACGATCTCTGGTCCGGCCCCGCGCCCCTCGTCCCGCCCCACCGCAACTCCTCGAAAAACGGCCCCGTGCACTACGACTGGCACTGGATTTACCTCTACGGCAACGGCGACGTCGGCAACCAAGGCATCCACCAAATGGACGTCGCCCGCTGGTTCCTCGGCGAACCCGGCCTACCCCGCCACACCCTCAGCATCGGCGGCCGCCTCGGCTACCGCGACGACGGCGACACGCCCAACACCCAAGTCGTCATCCACGACTACGCCACCGCCCCGCTCATCTTCGAAGTCCGCGGCCTCCCCTCGAAATCCGGCGCGGGCACACCCGCCGGTGCAGGCTCCGAAGCCGGCTCCGCCAAAACTTCCGGCATGGACAACTACCGCGGCGTCGACGTCGGCAACGTCATCGATTGCGAAGGCGGCAGCATCGTGACCCACGGCTACTTTGCCGCCACCGCCTACGACAAAGCGGGCAAGGTCGTGAAAGAATTCAAAGGCACCGACCGCCACATGCAGAACTTCATCGACGTCGTCCGCAGCCGCAAAACCGCCGACCTCTACGGCCCCATCCTCGAAGGCCACGTCTCCAGCGCCCTCTGCCACCTCGGCAACATCTCCCACCAAACCGGCCGCACCGCGCCCGCCGCCGAGATCGCCGCCAAAATCAAAAGCGACGCCCCACTCGCCGAAGCCTACGGCCGCATGGCTGAACACCTCGCCGCCAACCAAGTCGACTTCGCAAAAACGCCCGCGACGCTCGGCCTCCCGCTGGCCGTCGACACCGCCCACGAACGTTTCACCGGCGAGACCGCCGCCGCGGCGAATGCGCTGCTCACGCGCGACTACCGCGCCGGCTTCGTCGTGCCGCAACTCGCCTAAACGCGCCGCTCGCCGCGCCGTCATTTTCGACGACTTAACTCGTCCGCGTGGGTTCAACCCGCGCGGATTTTATTTTACGTCCCGTAAAGCCGGTCGCCGAAATCACCCAACCCCGGCAAAATATATTTCTTCGCGTTGAGCCCGCGGTCGAGCGCCGCGACGTGCACCACGGTACCGGGATGCTGTTGCTCCACCTCCGCCACGCCCTCGGGCGAAGCCACGATACAAATGAGCCGCGGCTGCACCGCGCCCTTGCTCTTCGCGACCGCGATCGCCTGCGCCGCGCTCCCGCCCGTCGCCAACATCGGATCGACCAAAAACACGCGGCGCCCTTCGAGCGGCGGCAACTTGCAGTAATAATTTCGCGCCACCGCCGTCTCGTGATCTCGTTCCAAGCCTAGATAACCGACGCTGACATCAGGAAACGTGTCGAGAAACGGCTGCACCATTCCGAGCCCGGCGCGCAAAATCGGTACCACGACCAACGGCTCATGCGGGAGCACGCGCCCCGTCATCGGCTCGAGCGGCGTCTCAATTTTTTTCGCCTCGGTCGGAAGATCCCGCGTCGCCTCGATTGCGAGCAATAAACTGATCTGATAAGCGAGCGTGCGAAACGTCGCCGGCTTCGTCGTCGCATCCCGCAAATGCGTCATGATGTGCGCCGCGAGCGGGTGATCGAGAATGTGGAGGGGCATATAAAATTTCCTGCCGATGAGCCGCAGTGAAACGTGGGTTCAGAGCAGATCGCGCTGCACTTTGCGCTCGAGGAAACGCTCAAACTCCTTCCTGAGATCTTTCCCTTTGCCGCGCAAACCCGGCATCAACGCGAGCCATTGGTAAACCTCCTCGCGTAAATGTTTCGGCATCACCGGATCCATCACGCGCACGCGATCCAGCGCCCGCACACACAACGTCGCGATGTCGTCGCACATTTTTTGGGCATCCGCGGTACTATGTTGACCGGCGAGCCGGATCACTTCGTCCATCTTGCGATGCCGCCGTTTCAAAATCGTTTTGTAAGCGAGCAAACTCGGCACGACGACATTCACCGTGCGCGGATAAAAACTCGCCATGAGGTTCCATGGATCGGCGCCGTCACCAGCTTTACGCAGATCGCTCCGCAAAATCACGCACGGGATATCGGCAAATTTCGCGAACATGAATTCTACGACCGTCCCGCTGTCGAGCTCGGGGCCATCGAAGTTAAACAGCGCCAAATCGCACGCGAGCAACGCGCGGATATCTTGATCACGCACCGCGCGCGGGGTGGTTCCACGCGGCTCGAAATCTTGCGGCAATTCACACAGATAGCGCCCGTGCGATTTTTCGTAGATCGCCTCCGCGAGATACGCGTTGCCGATGAGATGCTTGAGCGTGAACAGCTCGCTCGCGAAATAGACCGTGGAGCTGCGCGTTTTTTTATTCATCGCGGTACGAGGCCGAGAAAGCGCCGCTTTCCCGACGCCGACAACGCTATTTATCGATTCGCCCGCGCGCCAAGCGCTACGGTCTTAAGATCAACGTGTGTTGCGTCGCCCCCGGCAAAAACGGCGACGGTTCCCCGCGCGCCCAAGCCTCATGGCCAGCCCGATAAAACGGCGAGAGCGGATGCCCGCTTTGTCCGCCGGGCATGTGGAAAATTCCTTCCGCCTCATGACCGGGTGAAACCACAAAACGTTCACTCGCCGCGAGCGTCAGCGTTTGCACCCGTGGCGTCGAGCTATCACCCGGCAACGATTCCGTCGGCAAATTCATCCAACCCGTGAGCCAACCCGGCAACACGCGCGCCAACGGGTGCTGGATTTTAACTTTATTCCGCTGCCCCCACGTCGCACGCGCGAGCGGCGTGCCCTCCCGGCGCAAACTCGCAACCACATCATCGGCGGCCGCCACGAGCAAAGTTTCCCACGATTTTTCCGCCGGACTCAACAGGTGCAACGGGCGCTCCGTCAGCAACGCCCACAACGGCTCTTCGTACGGAAATCTCGACCAACGGAAACCGCGATCCTCCTGGACGCAGACCGCAAAAATCGGATCGAGCACGCGCTTAGCCACAGCCTCGCGCCACATCCGCACCAAGCGATACCCGACCGCATCAACCGTCGCGCGTGCATTCCAACCTTCGACAAGCCGGCGCATTTCGGCGCGATCCGACTGGCCGGCGAGCACCGCAGGCGCGAGCACCTGCAACAAAAGATCATGCCACCGCTCCAGTGCGAGCCCGCGATCATCGAGTTGGATCGCGAGCAAATCCTTCGGCTGCGCACGCTCAAGTAACGCGAGCGCATCACGAATCTGCAGCGCGCGCATCGACTCAGCATAGCCCGATTCGCCCAATTTTACCAAGTCCGCACCGCCCACGATACGATTGTTTGCCGTCCAAATCCGACCGCTCGCCAGCGCACGCACCACGGGCATTTCTTCCGGCGGAATGAATCCATCCCAACGCCGATCGCCAAACGTCCAAGTCACCGGCCAACGCCCTTCGTAGCCGACGCGTTTCGGCAAACGCCCCGCGATCGTCCAAGCAATTTCCCCACTGCGATCAGCGACATGAAAATTTTGCGGGGTAATCCCGGCGCGATGCGCGATCACCAACGCCGCGGAGACATTCTCCGCCGTCTCCATCCCCCAAAGCCCAAAGTTGAGCGCCGCCGGATCGTGCGCGGTCCATCGCTGCGCTAATGGCCGGTCTTTGTCATCCGTCCCGACAATCGGGCCCCAGATCGTCCAGCGGTAATCCACCTCAACTGGAGCAGCGCCTTTAACCGCGATGGTTTCATGCCGCACCTCGATGCGTGGCATCGCCTCGAAGTTGGGCGCCCGATAAACTTCCGGAGAAATGCCCGTTTGTACCACCACCAAGTCGCTCGCGTCCGTATAACTATTCGTAAAACCCCAAGCGACGCGGCCATTGCTACCCGCCACCATAAACGGAATTCCCGGCAAGGTTACGCCGACCACGCTACGCTCGACCGCGCCCTCGCGCCACTGCAGCGCGGCGCGAAACCAGATATTCGGCAAGCCGAGCCGGAGGTGCATGTCATTCGCCAGCATCGCCGCACCGTTAGCCGTGCGAGAACCCGCGAGCGCAAAAGCGTTTGAGCCCACGTGATCCGGCTCGATGAATTCAGGCGCAGTCGAAGTCACTTTGATCGGAGCTCCCTCAACTGCTTTGCGCAGATTGATCGAGCGCGCCGAAGGCACCTTGAGTTGCCCCGTGCTTCCATCCAACGCGGCATCGCGAGGCTTCATGAGCGGCGCAAAAAAGGCCAAGCCCTCCGCACCCAACGTATCGCGCAACGTCGCCGTCATGCGCTCGTGCCCCGCCACATCATTTTGCAAATCCAGCGTCATCGCAAAGCCCACCAATCCGCAATCTTCCGCCCGCCAAGGGCGCGGCGTCGCCCGCAAAATATGATACTCGAAAGGCTTTTCGCCGAGCGCCGCGAGTCCAGCGTTCACGCCCGCCGTGTAAGCCTCGGCCAGCGCGCGTTCCGCTGCATCACCGCGCTCCACGGCCGCACGCGCCACCGCGCGAAAGCCATGGATCCGCGTCGCGCGATCGGTCGCGAGCGCCGCCGGGCCAACCAATTCGGCCAACTCACCCGCGGCTCGACGCCGCAACAAATCCATCTGGAAAAAACGTTCCTGCGCATGAATCCAACCTAACGCACGCGCTACATCGAGCCGGTTAGCCCCGCGCAACGTCGGCACCCCAAGCGCATCGCGCATGATTACGACCTCCGCCGCTAGACCCGCAGCGCTCACCGCGCCCTCAAGTTGGGGTAGGCTGGCGCGTAATTTAAAATAAAACCAACCCACCCCGACTGCCGCAACAAGTACGCCAACACTCACCACGCTCGCGCAGATTTTTAATAATTTCGGGATAATTTTTTTCATTTTTTTATGCGTTCCACCACGCTCTCTGCTTTTGATTACAAATTCAGACGAGCGCGAATCTTAGCTACTGAGGCCTGCGTTGAATCCGCCACGTCGAGCAAGTGAGCGTCCCGCGGTGGCTCGAGAGCAGCCAACTGCGAATCCAACATCGCCGGTTTCATGAAATGATTTTTTCGTGCCTCAATCCGCTGGCGTATAATCTCCAATGAACCGTGTAAGTGAAACAAAACTACATTTTCATTATTCGCCAAGATTGTCTGGCGGTAACTCTCCTTAAGAGCAGAACACGACACCACGCCATTTTCGCCGCGGCCGAGGGTCTTTTTGATGTGCGTCGCAATCGCCGCGAGCCAAGGCGCGCGATCACAGTCGTCGAGGGGCTGGCCGACCGACATTTTTGCGATGTTTTCTTCAGAATGAAAACTGTCCGCATCTCGAAAATCCCAGCCCAATGCTTCGGCCATGGCCAGCCCAACGGTGGTTTTGCCCGCTCCGGCCACACCCATGAGCAGTACGATGACCGGAGGTCGCAACTCCCAGCTTTTAGCCGCAACGGGGTCCCGCCCTTCGTCGTAGTCGATATAATCGAACATCGTTTTTATTTCTCTCAATTTCAGATGCGGAGATTCTTCGATTCTACGTTGGAGATTTTTTTGCCCATCATCGCGCCAACCGCGTTTCATCATGAAATGATTCCAATGCAAACAGTCTTCATCGCTACGAGGAATCCCTGATTCGGAAATCCAGGCCAACAATTCTTCATCGTTCTGACCCGCCAGGACCTGAGTTTTTATTTTGTCGTATCCGATCCCCAAGAATCGGCAGCAACGTGCGTCAAAAAATCCTGCCGTCCCTGTGCCCAAATTATTCTTATATTCCGCTGGCAACTCCCCTCGTGCCTCCAGCCGGATTTTATCGATCATACGGCCAAAATAAACCAACCGCCCCATTTGTGCGTAAGGACTGCGCAGACCGTTAATTTTAGGCATCGGAAAATATGCGGCATTCAAAATACGGATGCCGCTGCGGCAATCGCCAATCCCGGCTCCTTATTCTCCCCAAAAATAAAGTGCGGTGCATAATCCCGCGAAAAACAAAGTAGGAAGAGTTACCCATAATGGATTTACGGGTATCTGGTAGTAACGAATCACCCACACTATCGCCCAACACTTCAGTCCGATTAAAGCCCAGGCACCAACTGCGAAGATCGTGGACTTCACCCGAGGTATGCCCGGACGCTTTATTTTTACCTCACGCACAAACTGCCGATCATACTCAGATCCGCGTCGCGGCGTACAAATTTCCATCAATCGAGTAAACACATCGGCACCTTAAGGACATATTGCTGAAAGCAAATCACCTAAGGTGCTAAAAATTGATTTTCATCGAATCCAAGGCCGGTTCTCGGCCAATCTGGGTGCATAAAATAAAAAAGCCCGAAAGCGTTTAGCGCTTTCGGGCTTATAAACCTAGCAATAACCTACTCTCGCGGGACCTATAGTCCTACTACCATTGGCTACCCTGAACTTAACGGCCGTGTTCGGAATGGGAACGGGTGGACACCAGGATATATAATCACTAGGAAAATTGATTTATAAATTTTTATGAAAGAGGGAAAATTAAACGCCTATAAATATTAAAGTTTGCATTAACCTATAAGGAAATTAGTACTAGTAAGCTCAACACATTACTATGCTTACACTTCTAGCCTATTAACCGAGTGGTCTACTCGGACCTTATAATATCTTGCGATATATTGTGATCTTATCTTGGGATGGGCTTGGCGCTTAGATGCTTTCAGCGCTTATCCCTTCCGAACATAGCTACCCGGCGCTGCCACTGACGTGACAACCGGAACACCAGAGGTTCGTCATTCTCGGTCCTCTCGTACTAGAGAATGAACCCCTCAAATCACAGACGCCCACAGCGGATAGAGGACCGAACTGTCTCACGACGTTCTGAACCCAGCTCGCGTACCACTTTAATCGGCGAACAGCCGAACCCTTGGGACCTTCTCCAGCCCCAGGATGTGATGAGCCGACATCGAGGTGCCAAACCGCGCCGTCGCTGTGAACGCTTGGGCGCGATCAGCCTGTTATCCCTAGCGTACCTTTTGTCCTATGAGCGATGGCGATTCCACATTCAACCACCGGATCACTTGAACCTGCTTTCGCAACTGATCGACTTGTAGGTCTCACAGTAAAGCTCCCTTATACTCATGCGCTCTATAGCCCGATTACCGACCGGGCCGAGGGAACCTTCGTAATCCTCCGTTACTTTTTGGGAGGATTCCGCCCCAGAAAAACTGACCTGCTATCACTGTCCCACAACCAGATAATGGTATGAGGTTAGACGCCTAACAATTAAAAAGTGGTATTTCACATTGCGACTCAGCCTGATCCTGAAACCAAGCTTCGGAGTCTCCCACCTATTCTACGTATTAAAAATCAAGCGACAATAACAGCTTACAGTAAAGGTGCATAGGGTCTTTCCGTCCTGCTGCGGGTAGGCGGCATCTTCACCGCCACTACAATTTCACCAGGCCTCTCTCCGAGACAGTCGTCAACTCGTTACACGATTCGTGCGGGTCGGAACTTACCCGACAAGGAATTTCGCTACCTTAGGACCGTTATAGTTACGGCCGACATTCACGGGGGCTTAGATCCAGAGCTTGCACCCTAGACTTTCACCTTTCCGCATTGGTCACGTGTCACACCCTATACGTCGTCTTGCGACTTAGCAGAGTGCTGTGTTTTTGCTAAACAGTCGGTTGACGCAATTAACTGCGGCCCCTTGCGGGGCACCCCTTATACCGAAGATACGGGGTTAATTTGCCGAGTTCCTTAGAGAGATTTGACCTGCGCGCCTTAGAATACTCATCTTTCCTACCTGTGTCGGTTTACGGTACGGGCACTCTACTTATTAACTAGGAAGTTTTTCTTGGAAGCATAGTATCACACAATCTCCATCGGCCGTGGCTTTTGGATCTCATATTTATCAACATAACTCAGTATTTTAATCCTGAGCCGTCTATAAACTTGAACAACGATTCAACACGTCGCTGTGTTAACTTTCTCCGTCACTCCATAGGTCAAACACAAGTAAAGTGGTTATGGAATATTAAACCATATTGGCATCGACTATTCCTTACGGCCTCGTCTTAGCACCCGACTAACCCTGGGAGGACGAACCTTCCCCAGGAAACCTTAGGATTTCGGCGAGATGGAATTTAACCATCTTTATCGTTACTTATGTCTGCATTCTCACTTCCAAGCGCTCCATGGTCGGTTACCCCTTCCACTTCACTGCACTTGGAACGCTTTCCTACCACTGTATTGCTACAGTCCATGGCTTCGGTATATGGCTTAAGTCCCGATCATTTTCGGCGCAATTTCGCTCGATGGGTCAGCTGTTACGCACTGTTTAAATGATGGCTGCCTCTAAGCCAACATCCCCATTGTCTAAGCAAAAT
>Ga0222712_10004783_pt1 | contig 14023 bp, 16 predicted proteins | sample C33_657DmetaG_FD_165043 | JGI IMG/M metagenome (GOLD analysis project Ga0222712, IMG submission 165043) | Estuarine water microbial communities from San Francisco Bay, California, United States - C33_657D | ecosystem: Environmental > Aquatic > Marine > Unclassified | place: USA: California... | reverse complement strand
AGCCGCTGCCGGGAGTGGTAGTCATGCTGATATCAGCAGCCGATCCCCCGAACGGAAATGTCCGACCTCGTAACTGAACCATGAGACATCGGATCACCTCCTTTCGATTGTTGAAAACTGTTTGCGTCTTGCATCTGCTTGCCCTCCGCGACTCAAATTTGAATCAAGCGAATCTTGGAAACAAGACTTGTTTTTCGAAAATTTTCTGGCAAATATCTTGCCTCTTGCGCGGGGCCATCCAAGGCCCCTTTTTTATTGTCTGCAATCAGCGGCAATCCTCGATTACCCGGCCCAGTTCGGCCCAGTTGGGAATGGCCATTGATCGCAAACCGCTGACTTCAACGGCAAAACGCCCGCGGCTGAAGGCCATGGCATCGAGGATCGGGTCACGCGGCATGATTTCAGCAGCGTAATATGCCGGGGTTGTGGAAGCTTGCGACGCGGGCAACGATTTCATCGTCGAACTGGTCCGGATCAAGATAGACCCGCCAGCACCCGTGCCAGCAACCGATAAAAAGATGCGTGAGCGCCCTTTGTCGCAACGCAAGGTGAGCGTCGCATCTGCACCCGCAATGCCGAAAAGGGCAATCGATCCACGGGCATCGGTGCGATAAACCCATGTTCCAGGTTCAATCGGCCAGTCGATCCATTCGCCGCTTGGTCGCGTAGGCTTTGGCGCTTCGCTTACCACCGGCGCAACTGGCTTGGGGACCGGCTGTGGCACGGGTGCTGGCTTTGGAGAAGCGCAGGCCGCAAGTGCAAGCACGGGCAAGAGGATCAATGGCTTCAACCGCATGGATACCCTTATGGCCAATCGCCCGGCTTTGGGCTAGGCCCCAAATCACCATGGCCAAACCGAAAGTCCGGATAGACCAACTGCTCGTCGAACGCGGCCTCGCCGAGAGCCGGACGCGCGCGCAGGCACTGGTCATGGCCGGGCATGTCATGCTGGGGGACAAAAAAGCAGACAAACCCGGATTGCAGGTGGCCGAAGATGCAGAGATTTCGGTAAAGGGGCAGGATCATCCATGGGTTTCGCGGGGCGGTATCAAGCTTGCCCATGCGTTGGAGCATTTCGGAATCGACGTGACGGGGTCCGTCGCCATCGACGTCGGCTCCTCTACCGGCGGTTTCACCGACGTTTTGCTCAGCAAGGGCGCGGCCAAGGTCTATGCCGTAGACAGCGGCACCAACCAGTTGGCGTGGAAATTGCGACAGGACCCGCGCGTCATCGTGCACGAACAGACAAGCGCGCGAATTTTGACAGCGGAGCATGTGCCGGAACAGGTGGACATCATCGTCTGCGATGCCAGTTTCATCAGCCTGTCGAAAGTTCTCGAACGGCCCATGACATTCGCCAAGGCCGGGGCGCAGCTCGTGGCGCTCATCAAACCGCAGTTCGAGGCAGGCCGGGGCGAGGTAGGGAAAGGCGGCGTGGTTCGCGATTCAGCCGTGCATCAAAGGGTGTGCGCCGAAGTTTCAGCCTGTCTGGAAAGCGTTGGTTGGCGGGTGGCAGGCCTCACTGAAAGCCCGATTACCGGCCCCAAAGGCAATGTCGAATTCCTGGTATGGGCAATCAACGAAAACGCCTAGCTCAGGCGGCTAGCGACCCGGTGCCGAACGGAGGAAGCGTGGCATCGAACAGAGCAGCGACCACCCGCGCATAAGGTCGCCCTGCATCGGTGACGATGATATCCTTGCCCTCGCGCTGGACAATCCGGCGCTCTTCCAACTGGCCAAGGGATGCAAGCGCCACTTGGTCGCCCGACAGGCACGATGCATCAGTGCGACCGGTACACAGCAATTTCTCGATAACGTCGGCACGCTGCTGGTCATTTGCATCGCGGATCAGACCGCGCCGTCCAGCCAGTTGATGCTCCGCGACGATCTGCCGATAGGCACCTGGATTCTTTTCATTCTGGATGATGGCGTCAGGGAACTGGCTAATTGCGCTCGCCCCAAAACCGATCAGCACATCCGACTGGTCTTCGGTGAAGCCCTGGAAATTGCGGCGAACTGTGCCACGCGCCGCCGCGATCGCAATCGGATCGTCTGGCAGTGCGAAATGATCGAAACCAATTGGCACATATCCTTCCGAAACCAGCCGTTCATAGCCAATTGCCGCCTGTTCGAACCGCGCCTCTATTCCTGGCAGGCTGGCAGTATCGATCCGTTTCTGCCGCGGGAAAATATGTGGCAAATGGGCATAGCCGAACAAGGCAATGCGCGAAGGGCGCATCCGGGCGACATGGTCTAGCGTTGCCAGCAAACTCTCATTGGTTTGCCGTGGCAGGCCATACATCAGGTCGAAATTGATTGCTGTGATCCCGCGCGCACGCAGAGAAGCCATGCAGGTTTCAATCATTTCGACAGGCTGGATGCGCCCGATCGCAGCCTGGATTTCGGGATCGAAACTTTGCACCCCGAAACTCACCCGGCTGACCTGTGCCACCGCCAGCGTCATGGCCCATTCAAGGCTGAAGGCGCGCGGGTCGATTTCCACCGAAATGTCAGGATTGTTACCGGCAAACATCGTCACCAATCGGTCGACCAGCCGCACAAAGGCTATCGGCTCTATGGCATTCGGGCTGCCGCCACCAAAGGCGATGCGTTGCAACCGGCCCCGACCGCCCAGCATCTTGGCAACCAATGCCATCTCGGCCTCAAGCGCTTCAAGATAAGCGTGCAACCGGTGGGTCCGCCCAGCAGCTCCGGTATTGCACCCGCAATACCAGCAGATCGATTGGCAGTATGGAATGTGCGCATAGAGCGAAATCGGCGTACCCGAAGTGACGTTATTGAGCGCCCTTGCCTGCTCTTGCGCACCCACTTTTTCGGTGAACAGGGTGGCCGGCGGGTAGCTGGTATATCGCGGCACAGGCCGTGCCAAAAGATCCGGGAAATAAGGCCACATAATGCCGCGACGCTAGGGATTCGGCCAAGAATTTGCTTTGATCTCAATCAAGAAGTTCCTTGTCTTTAATCAAGGACAGGTCTGCGGGCGACTCTATACTCTTCAGCATCCACTCGGAATTGCAGGGGAAGTTGCAATGCTGAAATCTGTATTGGTCCACGTCCATGACGACAGCGGCTTCGATGGCCGCCTCACCGCAGCGCTTGATATTTGCCGCGCGCATGATGCCCATCTCACTTGCATGCATGTGACGCCTTATGGCGCTTATGCGACATTCGATCCTGCCGGTGGCATGTTCACCAGCAGCATCCTGATCGAAGAGCTGCGCAAGAAACAGGATGCTTTGCAAAAACTCGTCGAAGAACGCCTTTCCAACGAAGATGTCCGTTGGGACTGGCAGGCATTTGATGGCGATGTCGCGCAAACACTGGTGTCTGCATCCTCGCTCGCTGACCTGGTCGTGCTCGGCCAGGCCGGGCCGCAAAAAGGCGATGTCGCGCACCCGTTGCCGATCGTTGATGCAGTCGTTGTGCATGCGGGATGTCCTGTGCTGGTGGTTCCGACAGGTTGTGATCGTGTCGATCCGACAGCACCGGTCGTTGTCGGCTGGAACGCTTCCGAACAGGCTGCGCGGGCGATCCGCCATGCACTGCCGACATTGCAGATGGCCTCTGCGGTTCATCTGGTTTCGGTCGGCGACAAGGATGAGGAATTTCCGCAGACCGCAGCATCCGAATATCTTTCGCGCCACGGTATCAACACCGAGTTGCACACACTCAAACCGGGTGTGCGCGACACGGACGATGTCATTCACCAATTCGCGCTTGATAACGGCGCAGGCTGCATCCTGATCGGTGCCTATGGCCACTCACGGTTGCGCGAAACATTGCTCGGTGGCGTCACCCGCTACCTGACGATGCAATCGCGCGTTCCACTGATGCTGTCGCGTTAGTTCAAGCAGAAAGGCCAGCATAACATGAACCGCAATGTTGGAAGCACTGATCGCATCCTGCGCGTTGTCGCAGGCCTCATCCTGATTTCGCTCGTCTTTATCGGGCCGAAAACCGTCTGGGGGTGGGTTGGGCTTGTCCCGCTCATCACCGGGCTCTTCCGCTGGTGCCCGGCCTATACGCTGGTCGGGGTCAACACTTGCAAGAAACGATAACCCAACGCTCACAGGGAGTTATAACATGAGCACCAAAATAAAAACGATTTCCACCCTCGCCCTTTTGATGGCTGGCATGGCGGCCACCCCTGCCATGGCCGAAGCAGGTGACACCTTCATCCGCGTTCGCGGCATCGTAGTTGCACCGAACGAAGATTCGACCGGCATTACCCCGGCATTCCCGGCTGAAACCGTTTCGGTCGACAATGCTGTCGCCCCTGAAGTCGATATCACCCACATGCTGAGCAAGAATGTTGGTGTTGAACTGATCGCTGCGACAACCAAGCACAGCGTATCGGGAACGACAGGCACCACCGGCGGCATTGGCAAGCTGGCATCGACTTGGGTGCTGCCGCCGACCGTGACGCTGCAATATCATTTCGCGCCCGAAGCCAAGGTTCGCCCCTATGTCGGCGCAGGCGTGAACTGGACCCTGTTCTACAAGGAAAAGGCGTCGAACGGCCTTGAAGCCGCTGTCGGTCAAACCAACGTGCATCTGAGCAGCAGCTTTGGCTGGGCCGCACAGGCAGGTATCGACATCGACCTCAACGAGAAGATGTTCCTCAACTTCGACGTCAAATATATCAAAATGGACACCAATGCTCGTCTGAACACCACGGCCGCTGGCATCCAGCGTGTCGGTGTCGACATTGATCCGCTCGTCTTTGGCGTAGGCGTAGGCTTCAAGCTCTAACCGCGCATAACAAGCTCCTCCCTCTGGGGGCGGGTTCGCAAGAGCCCGCCTCTTTTTTATGCCCGATTGGTGTGGGAGCAGTGATAGCGCGCCGCGACTGCGCTATCTGAATCAGCAGCAATCGTCTTGCTTGTCCTGGTTCTTTTTCCGCCGGTCATTGGCGGCATGGCAGCCCTTGTTGCAGCAGCCATGTTCTGAAGGCTGGCCGGGATCTGCGGGGATTTCGATACGGTCCATTCCGCCCATGCAGTTCGATACAAGGATCGAGCGGGCCTGCGCGGCAGCTGGCAATGGCATTGACAGCGCAATGACTGACAGCAAAGCAATGAAGGGGTTGATCCGGCGCTCATTCATCGACCGGCGCATCCTCATCAATCAGGATGCGCAAAGCTGCGCCGTCCAGATCTTCAAACTGACCACTCCGCAACGACCAGAAAAAGGCACCCAGGCCCAGCAGGCCGAGCCCGAGAGCAATCGGGATAAGGAATGCAATCCCGGTCATTTTGCCGCCCCTTTAAGGCGCAAAGCGTTGGCGACAACAATCACCGACGAACCAGACATGGCGAGGGCAGCAATCAGCGGCGTCACCATACCCATGATCGCCATGGGTACGGCGATCACATTATAGCCGATCGCCAGTGCAAAATTCTGCCGGACGATCCGCTGCGTGGCGCGCGCAGCGCGAATGGCAATGGCAACGGGGGCAAGGCTATCGCCCATGAACACGGCATCGGCGGCATTCTGCCCGGCATCGCTGGCTGACGCAGGAGCCAGTGAAGCGTGGCCTGCGGCAAGCGCCGGTCCATCGTTCAACCCGTCGCCGACCATCAACACCTTGTGCCCTGCGGCGGCGAGACGTGAAATCGTGTCGAGCTTGTCTTGCGGGTGCATCCCGGTCTGCGCCGTCAGGCCGAGTATACGCGCAACCGGTTGAACCGCTTCTGCACGGTCGCCCGACGCGATGCTGCTTTCGATGCCCAGCGCCTTCAGTTCCTGCAAAGTGGCGGCCGCCTCTGGGCGCAAACCATCTTCGAATGTCAATAAAGTCGCCGGCGCATCGCCCAGCTGGAACGCAACCGCGAGCGATGCACCGACGTCTCCCCCAAAGAGCGATTTTTCCGGCCGGACCAGTCGCGCCAGCTTGCCCTGCCAAATGGCTTCGACACCTTTGCCTGCAATCTCTCGGACATCAGTAATATCCGCCGCAGCAACCGCTTCTGCTTCCAGGGCGCGGCGCACAGCCTGCGACAAGGGGTGGCGGCTCGATCGGGCAAGCGCGAGCGCAACCGGCGCCGCTACCGCATCGAGCGCATCTATGTTGGTTAGTTCGGGGCGGCCAAGCGTCAGCGTACCGGTCTTGTCCAAAAGTGCGCGGTCGACCTCGGCCAGACGCTCCAGCGCTGAACCGTCCTTGACCAAAATACCCTTCTTCATCAGCGCGCCTGCGGTCACAATCTGCGCCGCTGGAACAGCAAGTCCCAGTGCACAGGGGCAGGTGATGATCAGCACTGCCACAGCAATCAACAGCGATTGGTGCCATCCGGCCCCGGCAAACATCCAGCCTGCAAAGCTCAACAACGCCAAAGTGTGAACCGCAGGTGCGTAATAGCGTGCGGCACGGTCAGCGATGCGGACATAGCGTGACTTGGATTGCCCCGCATCCTCCATCAATCGCGCAATGTCGGCCAGCGCGGTGGCTGCACCCGCCGCGGTAATCCGCACCTCTACCGGTGCATCGACATTGAGCGTTCCTGCGTGCACCAGATCGCCATCGGCGACCGCGACCGGCAGCGACTCCCCGGTAAGCAGCGACAGGTCGAACTGCGACCGGCCCTTGGTCACAATGCCGTCGGCTGCAAGCCGCTCGCCTGCCGCAACGAGCATGACCATGCCCGGCTTTAACGCATCAGCATTCACCCAAGCTGAAGTGCCATCCTCGGCCAATACCAACGCACCGGGGGCCTTGTGCTTCAGCAAGGCGGAGACGCCATCGCGCGCACGATCGCGCATCACGCTGTCAAGCCAGCGACCCGTTAGCAGGAAAAAGAGCAGCATGACCGCACCGTCGAAATAGGCATGCGCGCCGCCGACAAAGGTTTCAAACAGCGATAAAGCCGTTGTCAGGATCACCCCGATCGAAATGGGCACATCCATATTGGTGCGCCGGTTCGATACTGCATTCCATGCCGAGCGGAAAAACGGACGGCCCGAATAAGCAACGGTCGGCAAGGCAATCAGTGCGGAAAGCCAATGGAACAGGTCTTTCGTTCCGCCGCTTGCCCCCGACCATACCGAAACCGACAGCAGCATGATGTTCATCATGGCAAAGCCGGCCACCGCCATCGCCTTCAGCAGTTCGCGGCTGCTTTCATCTGTAAAACCTGCCAGTTCATCGCCCAAAGGTTGGGATTCAAATCCCAGAGCGGCAATGGCGCGCTGGATTTCGGGAATGGTGGTTTCGGGCAGGTGACTGATCGCCACACGTTTTGCGGTGAAGTTGACCCGTGCCGCGGCGATGCCGGGGACCTGCGCCAAGCCATTCTCGATCTTCGAAATGCACCCGGCGCAACGCATGCCCGGCACAGCAAACAGCGATTCCGGCAGGGCTGCTATCGATGCGCGGGGTGCAGGCGCGTTCATTTTATGTCTGTTACCATGCGATAGCGGTCACCCGCGCGATTGATTTCAATGCGGAGCAACCAGCGGCCAGAGGGCAATGCTTCGCGCGACACATAGCTGCCGTCACCCTGCGATGCGAATTGCAGCATGCGTTCCGGCGCACGGCCCAGCGGATGTTCCGCCTTGGCCGAAACAGCGAAATTAAGGCCAGCAACGCCATTATCATCGACGATGAGGCGAACTTTGTCTCCGGCTGCGCGTGCGGCGGCAACCGTCCAGCCCAGTTTCGCCTCCTTGTCAGCTTCGGCCAGCCATTCATTATATTGCTGGCTGGCGACATAGCTGTTGTCGACCACGGTACCGCCAAAGGTGCCAACGGCGACTTTGGCCATATAGATATTGACCGCAATGACGATGCCGAAAAATCCGATGAGGATCGCCGCCATGTGATAGCCGGTGAAGGGTTTTGCCGTCTGGTTGCTCATTGTCCTGCCTCCGGGCGTTCGAAACGCACGCTGTCGCTGTCGCCCTTTTCATTTCCGGTCAGCGCCTCTGCCTGGATTTCGAAATCGGTGCGCGCGGGGCCCTCGGCAGGAGCGACAACAAACAGCCGCACCTTCTGCACCGTATCGGGCGCGACCGACAATTCGATCCGGTCAGATGCCGTTTCACGCGAACCCGTGGTTGTCCAAGCAACCGCACCCGGGAAATTCTTGATTACCAAGGCAACTTTGCGCTGGCGCGTTTCCATGTTGCGCACCTTGACGGTGTAGTTGTTGCGGATCGAGCCATCCGAGAGCTGCACGTAAAGCGGGTTGCGATCATGCTGCACGGTCAGGTCAAGGCGGGTGCGCTGGCCAAGCGTGAACAGCATGGCAAGGCCAATCGCCGACCAGATACCGAAATAGATGATCGTGCGTGGACGGAACAATGTCTTGAGCGTCGGATGCGCCGTTCCGCCGGCCTTTTCGGTCGCGACATCATCGAGCGTCAAATAATCGATCAGGCCGCGCGGACGGCCAATCTGTTCCATGACACTGTCACATGCGTCGATACACAAGGCGCAGGTGATGCAGCCGATTTGCGGGCCTTCACGAATATCGATGCCGGTGGGGCAAACCGCAACACACTGGTTGCAATCGACGCAGTCGCCGAACGCTCCGGGCTGCGCCTCGGCCTTTTTCACCGAACCGCGCGGTTCGCCGCGCCATTCGCGATAGGTTACGATCAACGACTTTTCATCCATCATCGCCGTCTGGATGCGCGGCCAAGGGCACATATAGACGCAGACCTGCTCGCGCATGAATCCGCCAAAGATAAAGGTCGTCGCCGTCAAAACGCCAACCGTCGCATAGGCAACCGGTGCTGCCTGTCCGGTCCAGAAATCAACCGTCAAAGTCGGCGCATCGGCAAAATACATGATCCACGCGCCGCCGGTCCAAAAGGCGATGAAAAGATAGATCGACCATTTGGCTAGCCGCTTGAAAATCTTTTCCGGGCCCCATGGTGCCTTTTCGAGGCGGATCTGTGCATTGCGATCCCCATCGACGAAGCGGTCGACATGCTGGAACAGGTCAGTCCACACTGTCTGCGGGCAGGCATAGCCGCACCAGGCCCGGCCAACCGCGCTGGTGACAAGGAACAGTCCAATGCCTGCCATCACCAGCAATCCGACCACATAGTAAAATTCGTGCGGCCAGATTTCGATGTTGAACATGTAGAAGCGGCGGTTGGCGAGATCGACCAGCACGGCCTGGTTGGGCGCATGCGGCCCCCGATCCCACCTTAGCCAAGGCGTGATGTAGTAGATCGACAGGGTGATCGCCATGATCACCCATTTGAAACGGCGGAAGAATCCGCTGACCGCTTTGGGGTAGACACCCTTGCGCTTTTCATAGAGCGGGTTGTCCGCCCCTAGCAGGTCATCAAGGTTGGCCATTGGCCGCCTTCGCCTCCATCGTTGCCGGTGCAGAAGCTGCCGGAGTTGCCGCCGCCGGTGTTGCTTCGCCGCCACCCAGCGAGTGGACATAAGCAGCCAGCATCTTGATCGTAACTGAATCAAGCTTGTCGTTCCAGCGCGGCATGACGCCCTGACGGCTTTGCTTGATCGTTTGCGTTAGCGTCGCCTTGTCGCTGCCATAGAGCCAGATATTGTCTGCAAGGTTCGGTGCGCCAAATTCGCGAAGACCCTTGCCATCGGTACCATGGCACGAAGAACAGTTATTCGCGAAAATTTCAGCACCCTTGGCATTTGGCTTTGCCTTGCCAGACAAGGATTGGACGTGCGCGACCACCGAAGAAATCTCCGCAGGCGTCAATATGCCGTCAAAGGCAGGCATTTGCGACAGGCGGGTTTCCGGATGATCGGGATTACGGATACCGTGCGTCAACGTGTAATGGATCGCGCCGATATCTCCGCCCCACAACCAATCGTCATCATTGAGGTTCGGATAGCCTTTCGATCCCATTGCGCCCGAGCCATGGCACTGCACGCAATGCACCTTGAACGCGGCTGAACCACCAGCAACGGCACCTTGATACAGCTTCTGGTCGGTGACCAGTTGCTCCACCGGAATGACGGCCAGCGCGTTGACCAGCGGTGCACGGTCGCCTTCTGCGGCTTTCATTTCCGCTGCCAACTGCCCGCGGCTCGTCCATTTGAGGACGCCTTCGGTTGCGCTGTTGACCAGCGGCCACGCAGGATAGAGCACGACATAGACCAGTGACCAGACGATCGTCAGGTAAAAGGTCCACAGCCACCAGCGTGGCAACGGCGTGTTGAGTTCCTCGATTCCATCCCATTCATGGCCGACAAAGGCCGTGCCCGTGGGCTGGTCGATGCGTTGGTTATTGTCTGCGGGATTCTTAGCCATTGTCGTCGTCCCCGAAAATCATGTTGGCCGCATCATGGTGGTGGCGGCTTGCCCCTTTGCGGAATGTCCAGCCGACGAGACCCAGAAACAGGATCACTGTGAACAGCAGTCCCCAGCTGTCGGCAAAATGGCGCGCGGTGTCGTAATTCATTTCGCCGCCTCCGCATTGGGCACCTGCTGGGCAGCGGCCTTTTTGTGGTCAACGAGCGTGCCTAGCATTTGCAGATAGGCCACCAGCGCATCCATTTCGGTCAACCGCGTCGGATTGCCGTCGAAATCGCGGACCTGTACCTTTGCATAGCGTTTCTTGAGGCCAGCACTGTCAGCGTTGGGATCGGCCTGTGCGACCAGGTCGGCATTGGCTTCAGCGATAGCTTCTTTGCTATAAGGTACGCCAACCCCGCTGAGCGCCGTCAATTGCTTGCTCATATCGCCCACATCAAGGTCGCGATCGGCGAGGAAAGCGTAAGGCGGCATGATCGATTCCGGCACTACAGCGCGCGGATCTTTCAAATGGGCACGGTGCCATTCATCCGAATAACGGCCGCCTACACGCGCCAGGTCAGGCCCGGTGCGCTTCGACCCCCATTGGAAGGGGTGGTCATACATGCTTTCCGCAGCCAGGCTGTAAGGGCCATAACGCTCCACTTCGTCACGGAACGGACGGACCATCTGGCTGTGGCAGACATAGCAACCTTCGCGGACGTAGATATTGCGACCAGCCTGCTCGAGCGGGGTGTAGGGCCGCATCCCCTCCACCTTCTCGATCGTGGAGTCGATCCAGAAGAGCGGCGTGATTTGCACCAGGCCACCGATTGCGACGGTAACAAGGGCAAAAAGGCCAAGCAGGGCGACATTGCGTTCCAGCTTGCCATGTTCGATGATTCTGAAAGCCATTTTTATTGCTCCTTATTCGGCCGGTACGGCAACCGCCGGGCGGTCCGCTTCAGGATTGTGGGGGGTTTCGGTCATCGGCAGTTCTTCGCGCAGCGGGCTGCCGGCGATCGTCTTCCAGATGTTGACCGTCATCACCAAGGCGCCAGCAAGATAGAGCAGGCCACCAAAGGCGCGGATCAGGTACATCGGGAACATCGCATCGACCGTTTCTACGAAGGAGTAGACTAGGTAGCCGTCAGCCCCATATTCGCGCCACATCAGGCCCTGCATGATGCCCGAGACCCACATGGCCGAAGCGTAGAAAACGATGCCTGCGCTCGCGAGCCAGAAGTGCCAGTTGACCATGCGCAGCGAATAGAGACGCTGGCGGCCCCAGAGGCGCGGTGCGAGGAAATAGAGGCAACCAAAGGTGACCATGCCGTTCCAACCGAGCGCGCCGCTATGGACGTGGCCGATGGTCCAGTCGGTATAGTGCGACAGGCTGTTCACCGCCTTGATCGACAACATCGGACCTTCAAAGGTCGACATGCCATAGAAAGCGAGGCTCATCACGAACATGCGGATGATCGGATCGGTGCGGATCTTGTCCCATGCGCCGTTGAGCGTCATCAGGCCGTTGATCATGCCGCCCCAGCTGGGCATCCACAGCATTACCGAGAAGACCATGCCGAGCGTTTGCGCCCAATCGGGCAGCGCCGTGTAGTGCAAGTGGTGCGGACCTGCCCAGATATAGAGGAAGATCAGCGACCAGAAGTGGATGATCGACAGGCGATAGCTGTAAACCGGGCGCTCGGCCTGCTTCGGCACGAAGTAATACATCATCGCGAGGAAGCCAGCGGTCAGGAAGAAGCCAACTGCATTATGGCCATACCACCACTGAACCAGCGCACCCTGCACCCCGGCAAAAACCGTGTAGCTTTGCGAGCCAACCATGCTCGCGGGGAGCGAGATATTGTTGACGACGTGCAGCATCGCCACGGTCAGGATGAAAGCGAGGTAGAACCAATTGGCGACGTAGATATGGGGTTCCTTGCGCTTGATGATCGTACCGACGAAAACCGCAAGATAGGCAACCCAGACGATGGTCAGCCAAAGATCGACATACCATTCAGGCTCTGCATATTCCTTGCCCTGGCTGATGCCGAGTAGATAGCCCGTTGCCGCAAGGACGATGAAAAGCTGGTAGCCCCAAAATACAAACCGGGCGAGACCGGGGAAGGCAAGTCTCGCCCGGCAGGTGCGTTGAACCACGTAAAAGCTCGTGGCGATCAGCGCATTACCACCGAACGCAAAGATGACCGCCGACGTATGCAGCGGCCGCAAGCGCCCGAATGTCGTATATTCAAGATTGAGATTGAGCGCCGGAAAGGCGAGCTGAAGTGCGATATACAGACCGGCCAAAAAGCCTGCCAAACCCCAGAAAACCGTAGCGATCACGCCGAGACGAATAAGATCGTCATCATATGTGGAGGCGGTTTGGGCTGACAACGCGGGATAGCGCTGGCCAATGAAATCAAAGCCTTTCACACTCGCAAAGGCAGCAATCAAAGCTGCAAGGCAGGCGATCGCCATGTGAACCGAAAAGGCCCAATCGGCACTCGCCGCAGCAGCAAGGAGCAGAACCAAGGCCGTGAACAGCCACGCCCCGCCCCGCATCATCAATCTTTCCATGATCATTCCCCGTTACTTGTCCCCTCGATAGGGGAACTGGCACTAAAGCGCATCGCAACGGGCGGCCCTCTCCGCATTGACCTAGGTCAAGCAAGCAAGATTGCACATTTTGCAACTGCCCCTCAGGCGGCTGTCGCGATGTTCTCCAGCCTGCGGCGGTCTTTGATGACGACGCTGCGCCGATCGGGCAATTCAATGATTTCAGCCTCTTTCAGCTTGGTGAGCTGACGGCTGACAGTTTCGATGGTAAGGCCAAGGAGATCGCCCATTTGCTGGCGATCCATCGGCAGTTCGAACTTTTCGAGGAATGGGGCAATCGGGCTGCACCCCGAAGCACCAAGGCGATCCGAAATCTCGATCAATAAAGTCGCGATCCGTTCGCTGGCAGTTTTGCGACCAAGCAGCATCATCCACTGCCGCGCCCGATCTAGTTCGTCGAGCGTACGCTGGAGCAACTTGTGCTGCAGGTCGGGATGCTCTTTCGCAAAGCCGTCAAAAGCGGTGCGCGTAAAAATGCATACCTCGGCATCGGTGAGCGCGGTAACGCCATAGGGGCTCTCCTTGCCGAATGGGCGGCCGATAAAATCGGATGGAAAAACAACGCCTACGATCTGTTCGCGGCCATCCTGTGTTGAAACCGACAACTTCAAAACGCCCTGGATCACATTGGCGACAACAAGCGATTCATCGCCCTCCCAGACCAATGTCTGCCCACGCGAAACCATCTGCTTGCGCCCAAGCTTGCTGAGCGCAGACAGTTCATCGGGCATCAGCGCCGAACAAATGGCGCGGTTTCGCACGACACAGGCATCGCAATCGGACATGTAACCAGCGCTATCGTGACGCGGCGCAGCGTGCAATCGCAAAAATCGATTGTTCCAAACGGTTGGACGCGTTTCGAACAGGCCAAGTCACTGGCAAGGCTTCATTTGTGGACGATCGAAGGGACAATGGGGAGATACCGAGTAAATTGGACAGATGCCGGCGGAAGATACAAAAAAACCCGCACTAGGCGGACTGTTTTTGTTGGTTGCGGGAGTAGGATTTGAACCTACGACCTTCAGGTTATGAGCCTGACGAGCTACCGGGCTGCTCCATCCCGCGTCAACCGTGGAACAATCGGAAATGATTGAACCAAAAAGAAAAAGGCGACCGCTGAACCATGGTCCAGTGCCGCCTTTGTGAAATCG
>Ga0222712_10004782_pt1 | contig 14023 bp, 7 predicted proteins | sample C33_657DmetaG_FD_165043 | JGI IMG/M metagenome (GOLD analysis project Ga0222712, IMG submission 165043) | Estuarine water microbial communities from San Francisco Bay, California, United States - C33_657D | ecosystem: Environmental > Aquatic > Marine > Unclassified | place: USA: California... | reverse complement strand
TGGTCACACTGGTCCTACTGGAGCTGGTACACCTGGAACTACTGGACCTACTGGAGATACTGGTATTGCTGGTAATACTGGTGACTTTGGGGCTCCTGGAGATATGGGTCCAACTGGTGCAACTGGTGAAAGTGGATTTGGTCATACTGGTCCTACTGGATCTGGTACACCTGGAACTACTGGACCTACTGGACCTACTGGAGATAGTGGTATTGCGGGTAATACTGGTGACTTTGGGGCTCCTGGAGATATGGGTCCAACTGGTGCAACTGGAGCAAGCGGAATTGGTTATACTGGGCCTACTGGCGCTGGTACACCCGGAACTACTGGACCTACTGGAGATAGTGGTATTGCAGGTAATACTGGTGACTTTGGGGCTCCTGGAGATATGGGTCCAACTGGTGCAACTGGAGCAAGTGGATTTGGTCATACTGGGCCTACTGGTCTTATGGGTCCTACTGGTCCAATGGCAATGAGTGGTCCAATTATTCATCATAATACAGGATATACTGGGCCAACTGGACCAACTGGTGCAACTGGAGATTTTGGTGTTTATGGTGATATGGGTTCAACTGGTCCTACTGGTGATTTTGGTGTTTATGGTGATATGGGTTCAACTGGTTCTACTGGTTATACTGGTTACACTGGTTATACAGGTTCTATTGGTCCAACAGGTCTTCCTGGTGATATGGGACCAACCGGACCTGCAGGTACAAAGATAACTATATTAGATACTGATCCAAATAAATTAAAAATGATAGCAAGTAATGGAGATTTAGTAATTGATAAAAATACTAATAATCTATGGATAAAAGAAAAAAATGATTGGACTGAATACAATATTAATCCAAAGATACATATTGAAGATAGACAACCAATTAATAATGATAAATTAAATAAAAATGATATATTCTTTGATTTACAACAGAAGACAATATTAATTAAGAAAGAATCAAGTATAGTTCCAGATTTTGAAGTTGTAAGTGTTACAAATTATCAATCTACATATGTAACCTATGCAAATAATATGTATATTTCAGTTGGATATAATAGTGTTAAACCATCTAATGCAATATTGTATTCATATGATGGTATTAATTGGAAATATACTAATAATAATAATATTAATCCAACTTATATTAAATATTGTAATAATATATGGATTGCATGTGGATCTGGAATTGAATCTATACCAATAATATATTCAAATGATGGTATAAATTGGAACAATGCAATAAGTACTAATAATTTATCTATAGTTTATAAAGTAGATTGTAATAGAAATAAAATAGTTGCAGTTGGTAGAGCAGTTAATACATCTACATACATTATAAGGAATGATGTAAATATAAGTTCTACAATATATATATCAAATTTTGGAAATGATGATTGGCAACCAATACAAGATAATACTTTTGATCAAGCTGGTTTTGAAATAAAACATGTACCAAATTTTTATGGTGCAAATTCTTGGATAGCTGGTGGTCAAGATTCAAGTGGATATAATATTAAGATTTCAGAAGATGGTATAACATGGAATAATACAAATAATAATTTTGTAATTGGAGGATATTGCAATAGCATAGATTATAACAATAATATTTTTGTAGCTGCTGGCCTAGATCCTACTAATTCAAATTGTACAATTTTATCATCGTCTGATGGTATGATATGGAATATAGGTATGAACACATTTGATAGTTTATGTTATAAAGTAAAATATTTGAATAATATGTGGTTTGCCTTTGGAAGATATTCTAATGATGATACTCCATATGGAGTTAAAATATCATATAATGGTGAAAGATGGATAGATATAAATATATCTAATATGTTTCATGCAAATGATGTTGAATATTTAAATGAAATCTATTATATTACTGGAAATGATACTACTGGTAATTATCAAAATATTAAATATTCATATAATGGAATAGTATGGTTAGATATATTTTTCCCACAAGATTCTTTAATAGACAATAATAATATAATTACATTCAATACTAATAATAGTTATAGTTATAATGATCAAACTGGTGGTACATCAATATGTATTAATAAAGAATCAAATGTGGTGATAATAGGTGGTTATGATTCGAATGAAAATTTAATATGTCGTCCATTTAGAATATTTAGTGAATTGACTGATATTTCAACTAATTTATTTTATCCAAATAATGGATATATATGGAATGAACCAGTACCTAAAACAATAGAAGAAGCAATTAATAGATTAGCAAATGCAATATATAATTATAATGGTAATGATACAATATAATAAATATTTGTTAATAAAATAATTTATTTATAATCTTAAGTAAAGAGATTCAGTAGAAACAATTTCTCTCTGTAATCTCTCCTTAATTTTATTTGACATTTCAACAATTCGAAGATTATTTTTAATAATATAACCTTCGTTTAATTCTTCAATGAAATTAATAATCTTATTAATATTCTTAATTAGATCTCCTTCAAAGATTTCATATTGGTTTATAATATCACTAATATGAGTTCCGTCAAACCAATTTAGAACAGGATAAACATATTCTCTATTAGATACATGATCGGGGAACATTTTATCTACAAAACTTAAGATTGGGATAAAGATTTCAGGAATTTCATAATTCTCTCTATTTCTTCCTTCTGTAATTAGAGTTAGTAGACATAGAAATTCTCTTTCACTTAATGCATCTACAAATTCACTAAAAATAATTTCTGCTCCCATTGTATTATCCATTTCTCTAAACAATAGTGCAATTTGTCCTTTTAGTGTTAAATTATCATTTTCAAAGTAATTGTGATCATTCAGATATTTCATTTTTTGTTGAATATCCATACGAATCATTCCTTCTAGGTTATCACGATCTCTCTTACAATCTTCAAGATTTTTACTAATATCTTTAAAAGAGTTAAAAAGAGGATATTCCTTTTTGTATTCAGCAAGTTGTTCAATTTCTTTCATTTTTATAAGTAATCTCTTTCTTTGATTATTTGATGGTTGAATTATATCATTCAATTCATCAATAATCTTTTGATGCTCTTCATAAATTGTATAATTAGTAAATACATAAGTTTTTACTTTTTCTTCATATTCTTTAATTTTACCATCAAGGTATTTCTTTTGTTTTTCAACTTCAGAATTCATAAGAGTCATTTTAACAAAATCTTCAAGAGAACCAAACTTATTTTGCTTAATAGAATCTAATACAAGATTTTCATCTACGTAAAACTTTGATTTAATTGTTTGAGGATTTCCTAGCATTAAACTCTTTAGTTCAAGTCTATCAGTTGTATTTGTAAAAACTTGAGGAAGTAGAATAATGTGACCAATTTTATCTAGTCCACGACGACCGGCACGGCCACTCATTTGGATAAATTCATGGGAATATAGCATTCTTTTACCAGAATTATCAAACTTAAAGATATCAGTAAAAACTACAGTTTTTGTTGGCATATTAAGACCTACTGCAAATGTTTCAGTAGCAAATAGGACTTTAATTAAATGTTTTGAAAAGAGTAGTTCAATAATTTCCTTAAAAACTGGAATTAGTCCAGAATGATGAACTGCAATTCCTTTCTTTGCTAATGCAAGAAGTCTATAGAATTGAGGAGTCTTTTTATAATCATCCTTGTGTTCTAGTTTTGAAAGATAATAATTAATATCGTGTTCTACTTGTCTTGATTCATTATCATCATTAAATGTTTCATGAATGGCTTCAGCAAGATTAAAACAAGTTTTCTTTGAAAAAACAAAGAAAATTGCAGGACACAAATCTTCCTTATGAAGTTTCTTAGCACATTCAGTAATTAACCATCTAAAATTAACTTTGTTTTCACGGTAATAATTAGTTAGTTGAAAATACTTATTAAGAATTCCTTCATCAATATATTTATTTTCAAGTTCCATAAAATTATTAAACTTATTAATATAATGTTCTTCCTTTTGAAGGACCTTTGGAATCTTTGGTGCAAAAATTCCATACTTAAAAACAAGAGGTACGACACGCTTCTCATTTGAAAGTAAAAAACTAGGATTCTTATTTACACTATGAACCCAAGTTAGAAAATTTTGTGGTTTATCAATTGTTGCTGATAACATAATGATTGAAACATTCTTAGGAATTGTCATAAGAGACTTTTCCCAAACATTTCCACGTTCATAATCGTTAATATAATGAACTTCGTCAAAAACAATTGCATAAACTTCATTTTCGATATCAACATTAAATGTCATTTCATTAATTTTAATATCTCTCTTAGCCAACATAATCATTAGGATTTCAGTTGTCATAATTAGACAATCTGCCATTGGATTATGCTTATTATCACCAGTAATAATACCAGTTGAAATTTGAGGATACTTGTGTGTAAACTCATAGAACTTTTGATTTGAAAGAGTCTTAATTGGTGAACAATAGATTACTTTCTTACCAAGCTCAATCGCTTTTAGAATAGCATATTCTGCTACGAGAGACTTGCCAGACCCAGTATGGGCTGTAACAAGAATATTGCAAGGATTAACCGTATTCATTAGATTAATCGAATGCTTCTGGAAGTTATCCAGATCAAATTTGAATGGGTGAGTTAGATCACCCTCAAAAGGCTTATTTAGTATAGTTACCATATTTATATGTATAAATAAATATAATAATATTAATAGAATAAAAAAATCAATTTTTATTATATATGGAGAATATATTTGTTATCAAGAAGAAAAAAGAAAATATTTCTGAAGGTAATATAAAAAATAATAAAATACAGAAATCATCCATAGTTAAATCATCTGTACCAATAGTTATAGAACCAAATAATGTACAAAAATCAATAATAAAATCATCAATACCAAAAATTGTAAAACCAAATCAAGCAATAATTAAACCATCAATTGTAATAAAACCTACAGTCATATTAAAACCATCATATGTATTACCAAATAATGATTTAAAAAAAGATATTATATTTAAATTAAATTATAATGCTGGTTTTTATAGTCAGTTATTTTTCTTATTACAAGCTTATATACATTCAAAAAAAACACATTCTTCATTTTATATTGATAGTTCTGTATGGTGTTATACTTTTAATAAAGGATGGAATGATTATTTTAAAACTAATTTTAATTATATTAAAAATAGTAATAATTCAATAATATATAGTCATTGTAATGTACCTAAAATATCAAATTATTCGTTAAATGATTATATAAATGCAATTAATGATATTTATATATTAAATCAAGATTTAATTGAAAAAGGTAATAAAATTATTACAGAATTACATAATAATTATATATCAATATTTATTAGAAGAGGTGATAAATTTATAGAGACAGAATTTATAGATATATCATTAATAATATCAAAAATCAATATTACAAATGAAACAATATTATTTATACAAACTGATGATTATTCTGTTGTTGAGCAAATTAAGATATTATTACCAAATAATATAATATATTCAACTGTTCCTAAAGACAAAAAAGGTTCATATCATATATCAAGTTATCTACATGAATCTTCAAATAAGCATCTAAATATTATACCATTATGTAATAAAAGAAAAGATCAAATAAAAGAAGATACAGATGAATTATTAATTGGTGTTTATGTTTGTAAAATGGCTAAAGAATGTTGGATTGATCATACTTCAAATGTGTCAAGATTTATAAAATTATCTTCACCTAATACTGTTAAATTCTATTCTACTGATTTAATACTTAATTATGAAAAAATTACAATTTGTCCAGCATATGAATTTTAATAATAAAATAATCTAAAATTGTATAAGAATTTTATAAAATAGAATATTTTTCTTATCATCCACAAGATACAACTTCATTTTATACTTCTCTCCAATCTTATATTCTTTTTCATTAATTTGTACTCCATTTTCAATTACATTATATCTAATTTTATTTGAAATTTGGATATTAAGTTTCTCACAAAAGAAGACAATTCGATCATCTTGAACTTCTCTAAATTCGATTTCATATTCATCTCCACTTATAATTTCTTTACTTGCCTTAAGATAATCCCACATTCTGCTCAATTTCTTAATTTCTTTTTCATATTCATTGATTTTTAGCAAATCAAAATTTGGTAAAACACACTTCTTAAAGATCTTTTGAACAATCCAATCTGTATATCTTCTAATTGGTGATGTTGCATGAGTATAATGACTTAATCCTAAACTTTCATGTCCAACTCTTTGATGTTCATATACTGCTTTCTTTAAGAGCTTTTGATTTCTGAATACCATACGATCTTCTTTTTCAAGAAGTTCAGTAATTAATTTATTATAAGTAATCATATAAACTTCTACCATTTTATGAGTATCAATTACTTCAATATTAAGTGTTTTTCCAAGTTCAACACTTTTTTCATATAGAATCTTCAAGGATTCGTTTTTCTCTTTTAGTTTTTCAGCTTGATCATATGTTAGATTCTTTGTAAGTTTAACTTTATTACACTCAAAATTATTTGTTCCATTTTCATTAATCCAACAAGTAATTACATTCTTTATTTTCCCTTCTCTTAAAGAAGCAATTTCTGTTGCAATTTCATCAGGAACCATATGAACACTCTTATGTGGTGCATAAACTGTACTAAATCTCTTATGATCATATTCATTTAAGATTTCTGCAACATCTGCAATATGAATACCAATACGATTTTTTTCAAAATCGTATGAAAGTGCATCATCAATATCAATACAGCCATCTGGATCAATTGAATAAATTTCATCAGTAAGTGTTACTTCACTTGGTTCTCTATATTCTAATTCAATTGATTTTGGTTTTGTAATTGGCATATTTGGATAATAATAAAATAGAACATTATATTGATTTGTTACAATATCAATTGGACCTAAATCATTATCAATAAAACCAATTGGTAGTTTTGTGTCCCATTCTTTAAATCTTATTACAATAAAGTGATCAATTACTTTTTCTTTATTCTTAATCTGATTTTTTTTTATATTGGATGGTACAAGAAATCGAGGATATCGCCAGTTAATTGGCTGAAACTCAAAAAGTTCCATTCCCTTATCATTATTTCCAAATGTATAATTATTGCGTAGTTTAAGAACTCCACCAATTAAAAAATTATCACGATTTGATGATTTTATTGTATAATCATCATTTAATTCATCCAAATGAAACACCTTATTTTTAACAATAAGTTTTGGATCAATTGATGAATTATTTATTTCACATTCATTATATCCCGGTCGGGTTATCTTTAATATATTCATTATATGTATATAATTATATAATTATATGCATATATCTAAAAATTATCAATTTTTTATAATAATAATATATTATATACATATATGAATAAATATATTATTTTATTATTTTGTATCATCTTCTTATTTTTATTAATAAATTTATATATATATCAGAATAAAAAAAAGAAAAATTATATTATTAAAAATAATGAAATAATACTATTATCACCTAATTTAGATGCAGAATATAGTCGTTTCAATATTAAAACAAAAAAATGTACACATTTGTATTGTTTACAAATGGTTAATGAATTATTATTAAATAAGAATAAATATAAAAAGGTATTAATTTTAGGTATTGCTTTAGGTGGACAAATAATTCATTTATTAAACAGTAATAAAAATATGTATATAACTGGTGTTGATATATTAGATGATAATTTTGATTTAATTAGAAAATATGTTGATCAAGATAGATTAAAGTTAATAAAATATGATGCATATAAATATGTAATTAATTCAAATGAAACATATGATGCAATTATATGCGATATAAGTATTGGTGCGAATATTCCAAAATTTATATTAACAAAAAAATTTTTAAACAAGATTAATAAAATGATTCCAAAATCAAATAATAAATTTTTATTAAATAGTATAGAGACAAAAATTGATACATCAATTTTTAAGAAATCATTTACAAATTATTATATTAAATATAATAAAAATGAAGATGGAAATAATCTTTATTTTATTACTAAAAAATAATATATTGAATAATATATATATTATATATACATTATGGATTATTATCAAAAATATTTAAAATATAAAAATAAATATTTAGCTCTAAAAGGAGGAGTTGATAATGAAAACTTAAATTTCTTTTTAAATTTTAACACTATTGGTAAATCTATTATAGATAAATATGAAAATTTTGAAAATCTTGATTTAATAAATGGATCAATAAAACCAATTGGACAAGGTAGTGCAAATGGTTTCATTAATTTAATTAAATATAGAAATTCAAAAGATTCTAAAATATTTGATACAGTAGTTAAAACAAGTAGAGAAATTAATGCAGATAATAATTTTTATGAATTTAATGTAGGTAGATGTATTAATGTTATTAAAGAATATTATCCAAATTTTGTATATACATTTTTATTTTTTAATATGTCGCCTAGATTAAAACAAATTATAGAACCTAAAGAGAGACAACCAAGATTACCATTTAATGATATTACATTTTTTAAACAAAATATAAATAATATAAAAATTGCAACTAGACCAAATGATGTTAAAATTTCAGACATTGAATCTGGATGTTCTAATAATGATAGAGCTTCTGTATTAATTGAAAATATTCCAAATGGTATAAGTTTTGATGAATTAATTACTGACTCAGAATTTAATAATAACTATAATTATAACATTTTTTGTATATTATTACAAATATATTCCGCATTATATGCATTAAGAGAAATATATACACATTATGATTTACATAGTGGTAATATAATGTATATGAAATCACCAAATATTATAAAAATAGTATACAATATAAATAATAGTGAATATATAATATACACTAAATTTATACCAATTATAATAGATTATGGAAGATCTCATATGAATTGTTCTAAATTAGATTCTACACTAATTACTTCTGAAAGATTTGCTGAAAATGCATGTAATAGTAAATGCAATCCATTACAAAATACTCATAATTGTGAAATTAATTCATTAAAATTTAATAAGTATAATAATAAATGGTTCGATAATTCTGATTTTTATTATATTAATCCTAGAGTTAAAAATGAATCATTTGATTTAAGATTTATTAATAGTATAATGCAAGTATTAAAACAAACTGATATTAAAAATAGATATTTACAAACATTTAATATTAAGAATAATCCAGATTGGTTTCTTAAAGATAAATCAATCAGTTATGGTGTTAAAGAACATAAACAAGAACCAAATAAGATAGAAACTTTAACTGATATCATAACTTTCTTGACTAATTATTATATTAATTTAAATTATTTAAAGAATGTACCAAATATTAATATTAATAATAGTTATGAAACAATTAGAATAGATTGTGATATAAATAAAAAAATTAAGTGGACATATGAGAATCCATTACAAAAAGCTGAACCTATTAGAAATAACATTCCAGTATTTATACCAAAAGTTGAACCAATAAAAGCACAACCTTTTAACAAATTACCAGCATTTACACCAATAGTACCAGTTAAACCCGTTGTTGCACCGGTTAAACCTATTGTAGCACCTGTTGTTGCACCTGTTAAACCTATTGTGGCACCTGTTGTTGCACCTGTTAAACCTATTGTGGCACCTGTTGTAGCACCTGTTAAACCTATTGTGGCACCTGTTGTTGCACCCGTTAAAGATATTGAACAAAGAAATCAATCTCAATTAGATATTAAAAAAGATAAAGATTTAAAACAAATTAAAGAATTTTTTGAAATGTATAAAAAATTTAAAAATATAACTACAAATGATCATGGTATTAGAGCCAAAAAAGTATATACTGGTGCATTTTGTTTATATATTGAAGAACATATACTAACTCCTGCTGATAGATATATTAAAACTATAGATAATAAGAAACTAAATGAAATAATTAATTTTGGAAAAGAATTTGATATTAGTGTAAATGATATTATGGAATGTTTAAAAAAATATGGAATAGGATTTAGATAATTGATTTAATTTATAATTTTTATAAATTAAATATATGACATATTTTAAAATAAACTTAGATAATATTAAGGGATGTGGTCTAACTCATCAGATTCAAAATCTTTTTACATTAATAAGATATTGTTATTATCAAAATTATAAACTTATTTTACCATATTTTGTACTTTCAGGACATCATAATAATAATAAAGAGTTACCAACAAATCTAACTGAATATACAGATTTTAATACATTAATAATTAATGGTAAAAAATATAATATTATAATAGATCAAAATATTGTTAATCCAGAAGAACAAATAGTAGAGATTAAGAGAATTAATTCTACTTATAGAATGTTAAATGATTATGATCTATTTAAAGATTTAAAATGGATAAATATAACATATGATTATACATTAAAAATTTTAGAAATTGGAAATAATATATCAAAATTACTAGATGATTATTCATTTATTCATGTTCGTAGAACAGATAGAATTACTAATATGCAAATAAATATTGATACTCAACCTTTAAATATTTTAACAAATATTCAAAAATGCCAACTCAAAAATGTTTATATAGCAACAGATGAAAAAATAGATTTTTTTAGTTCATTAAAAAAAGATACAGAATTTAATATTAAATTTTATAATGATTTTGAGATATTATCTAAAATAAAGGAACAAGATAATTATTTTCTTTTTTGTATTGAAAATGTAATAAAAAGAAATGCAAAAAAAAGAGTATCAACATTTAAAGTTCCTAACAAATTTTATAATTATTCTCTTTCAGAACAAAATGGATGGCAATAAATTTTTCTCCCATTATATTCTTATTAGTTGATTTAATTTATAATTTTTATAAATTAAATAATGGAATTATCTCAAGAACAAAAACAAATAATAAATGCACCCATAGATAAAAATATTAGAATAATTGCGGCAGCTGGTTCTGGAAAAACAACAACTTTAATAAATAGAATTTTATATTTAATTAAAAATCATAATCTTCATTTACATGAAATTATTTTAACTACATTTACAAAGGATGCTTCAGAAGTAATGAAAGAAAAGATTAAGAAAAATATACATTTATTCTATAATTTTATGTGTGGTACTATTGATTCTATTGCAAGAAAAATATTACATGTAAATAAAATAATAGATGAAAATGTTCAATTAATGAGTGTTTCTGAATATATTCATAGAGTAATTAAATTTTCAAAAACTGTAGAAGGTGAAAAATATTTTAAGAAATTTAAATATATATTTATTGATGAATATCAAGATATAGATTACTATCAATATATATTTTTTAAAAGGTTAAATCAATTAGGATTAATAATTACTGTAGTAGGAGATGATTCACAAAATATTTATAGTTTTAGACAAAGTGATGTTAATTATTTAATAAAATTTGATGAATATTTTAGTAATACTCAAACATTTTATTTAACAAAAAATTATAGATCAACGGATGAAATTATTAAATTAGCTAATGAATCTATTCAAATTAATAAGAATAAATTAGATAAAAAAATGTTAGGAACAGATAAAAAAGGTAGTTTACCATTAGTAATTAAAACTAATTTTAATAATTATGATATGATGATTTTAACAAGTATTTTAAAAAAAATTAAAACATATCCATTACACGAAATTGCAATATTATCTAGAAATAATTTTTTATTACTAAAAATAGAAAACATTTTATATAAATATGGAATAGCAAATGTATTACTAAGAGATGATGATATTAGAGTTAAAAAAAAAGAAAACCATATTACATTATCAACAATACATAAAAGTAAAGGATTAGAATTTGATTTAGTATATGTAATTGGTTGTGATGATAGTTTTTTTCCAAGAATGAAAGATTTTTTAAGAGTAGAAGAAGAAAGAAGATTATTTTATGTAGCTACAACAAGAGCAAAATCAAAATTATATTACTTTTACTTATCTGATTCAATATGCAGATTTTTAACTGAAGTTCCAAAAGAATTATTAAATTGGGAAAATGCAAAAGAAGATGATAAAAAATTATCAGATGTTGAAATGATTGAATACAAAACAGGAATTACTGAAATCATTAAAAATTTGAGAGGAGAAGATTATATTAGGTTAAGAAACAAAGGAATATTACCAAATATTAGATTTAATAAATTAACTATGGAAAATTCAATTTATGAAAATGAATTTAAATGGACAAAGTTTGTTAAAAAAGAAAATTTATATACCGAATATGGTAATTATTTTGATACTATATTAACTAGATTTATATTAGAAGCTACTAAACAACCAATATTTGATAAAGCAGCATTTAAAGTCTTAAATAATATTCAATTAGATAAAGACCAAATTAATTTAATAAAAAAATATAAATATAATTTCATATATAATTTTTCCAAAATAATGGATAATATAGATAATTTTGATGATACAAATTTGATTAAATTAGATGATGCTAAAAAATGTATTAAAAAAATAGAAGATTGTGATAAAAATCTTATATCAAATTTTGTAAATTATTTGAAGAAAAATATAAAAAGTTATAATTTAGGATTATTAGAAAATAAAACTATTAATGTAGAAGAATTATTTTTATCAAGATTTAACTATGATAGTAATAAACTAAATGAAATATCAAATTCATATATAAAATATACAAGTCCAGATATTAATACAATGGATATCTTAACTGATATATTTAATATATCAAAATGCAATTCATTAACTGAAAACAGATTAAGAATGTTATATGTAAACATTAATGAGGAAAATATTGATGATTATCAATTATTAATAAGATTATTAAAAGAAAACTTTTTATCATGGGTATTAAAACATAATAAGATTGAATGTAAAAAGTATGTTAATTATGATATATATCATGGAGAATGTGATTTAGTTTGTGATGATACATTAATAGATTATAAATGTTCTGAAAATACATTTATACAAATAGAATGGATTATACAATTACTATGCTATACTCAAATGTTAAGAGATGAAAATTATACAATAAATAAAATTGGAATATTTAATATATTAAATGGAAAATTAATGATTGCTGATATATCAAAATGGACTTATGAAAAGGGAAAAGAATTATTTGATTATATGATAACTCTACAAGAAAAAATGATTGCAAAAGATTTTAAGTTAGATCCAGAAATAATTGATTCAGAAGAAAATATTTTTACTATTAAATTTGAATGTATTGAAATAAATCCCTTTATTGATTAAAATTAAATACAATTCCATCCATTATTTTTACACCTTTGGACATATAAGACGCCAATTTTTATATAATAAAATCATTTTTATTAATTCGTTTATTCCAATTTATACCAGATTTTCCTAGATGACATACATTTAGATTAGATAATATGATTCTGTTATTAAAAAGATTTAAAAAATTTAAATCACATATACTACAATTATTACTTTCATTATATAATTTATTTTTATCATATTTATACAATTGAAAATAACCTTGAAACTCTTTACTCCAAGGATAATCAAAATCAATTATATTATTTTTGAAATTTATATATGAATAATAATCATATCTTTTATTAGTGCCATATATTGTATTATCAATTATTACAATATTGTTTATTATATCAATAAAATTATTAGGTAACCATATATCACTGTCTAATATAACTACATTTCCATTATAGTTTAAATTACCTATTATTTCATTTTGACAATATCTTATAGCACCCCCTTTGTTAAAAATTTTATTATTTTCATAAAAATTGTAAAATATGATAATTATATTAGAAAAATTATATTTATTTATAACATTAATTGTATCTAAATCATTTTTATCTGTTATTATATACCATTTTTCAAAAAATATATAATTTTGAGGTATTATAATATCTAAAATATCATGATAATTAGTAGAAACTGTAATTGCGATCATTCTATCTTTAATAGATCTGTCTTTTTGTTTTTCAACCTGTTGTTCTTTAGTCTCTTGTACTTTAATTCTTTTTTCTTGAGCAACTCTTTTTTGTTCTATAATTCTTTTTTCTTCCGCAATTCTTTTTTCTTCAGCAA
>Ga0222712_10004781_pt1 | contig 14024 bp, 9 predicted proteins | sample C33_657DmetaG_FD_165043 | JGI IMG/M metagenome (GOLD analysis project Ga0222712, IMG submission 165043) | Estuarine water microbial communities from San Francisco Bay, California, United States - C33_657D | ecosystem: Environmental > Aquatic > Marine > Unclassified | place: USA: California... | reverse complement strand
AATCCTTTACCAGGTTTTTGAATAAAGTCGTAATCGATGCCTGGACCATGTTTTACAATTTTTTTATTGGTCAAATAAAATTTCCAATTGGTTGTGTTTGAAATTCTTTGATAGCCTCTTCTTTTTACAAAACCTACTTCAGGATTAAAATTATCTTCCACAACTGAAAATTCATTCTTTGTATCAAAACTTCTTATATTATAGAGTAGGCTACTTCCAAATGCTTGATCATTCTTAGTTTTAAACTCATCTATTGATTTTTGATAAAATAATTTCCCATTCCATTTATTTTCTTTAGAGGCTAAATTATAATCAATACCTAGTACGCGATTAAATTGATCAGATCCAACAGGTTGTTTATTGACTAGCATCACGCCAAAATTTGATCTTGCAAATACTTTTTGCTGTAAAGTAATTACAGAATAGGCGGTGGGGGGTTCATTAATCATGCTATTTTGGGCAGTTTGCATATGCATCAAGCCTAACCTTAATTTGTCATTTAATTTTCCACTTAGTCTTAATCCTGCATCAATATTAGTGGGAATGTTTAAATTCGTCGAACTATCATAAGAAACCCCAATCCGCCTAGAAAAAAAAGGGCGAATACCTTCCGTTCCAAAATTTGAAAATAGGTCGCCATTTTCTAAAAAAAATTGTCTTTTTTCAGGAAAAAAAATTTCAAAACGGTCTAAGTTGGTAACCTGATTATCGACTTCAATTTGTGAAAAATCTGGATTAATAGTCAGGTCTAAATTTAAGGAGGATCCAATCCCAATTTTTACATCTGCACCATTTGATAAACTATTTTTCATTACAATTTTCCCATTGACCATTGTCTTTTGAAAATTAGGGGAAGTGTAAGGAATCATTGAAATGTTAGCACCCTTCTTTTGAATAGGTATTTCAAATTGAAGTGGTTTTGAAAATGCCAAAGAGGTCATCGAGTATTGATTAGGAATCTTGGCCCACCCCGATCTTTCAGCATTATAACTATCAATTCGGTAAAAATTTACCAGCCATTGTTTAGCGCCATTGTTAAATCTAAGGGAACTTAAAGGGATCGCCATTTCCATGGTCCAATAATCTTCATAAATTTTGGATTTCCCATTCCACTTATTTTCCCATGCTAAATTTAGATCTTCACTCAATACCCCTCCATTGGATACTAAGCCCTCCCTTAATACACCAAAGGGATTTATACCAAATGAATATGCATTATTTTTGTCATTATAAGTGTCTAATACAATCACCAATGCGTCGTTTGACTCTCCTCTGTAATCTCTTTTTAAAGAGGGGGTAATATAGGGTTGATTTTTTATAGTATTATATACCTTCGCGCCAACATAAATGTATTTATCGTCATAAGTAACCATCACTTCTGTAAGTCCTGTAGCAGGCAATCTGTCGTTTGGTGAATTTTGTTGAAAATTGGATGCTTTTTGTGCAGATTGCCAAATAGGTTCGTCTATTATACCATCTAATTTAATGGGGGTATTAATTTTGCGCGCAAAATAAAAAGCGGAATCGTTTACGATTTTAGTGGGGAATTGCGCAATTGTTGTACCTATACTATATAGGACAAATATAATTATCAGTAAGGGGCGGTTCGAATTCAATTGATACAAATCTATTTCATCAAATATATGTATATTATCAGAATAGCATACCATTTTGGATGTATTTCCATAAATACATCATATTAAACAAATAGCGTATGAATTTTTGTTTATATTTATTTGTAAAATGTTGCATTTTATTTAATATTAAATGATGTCCTATGAAATTATTCATTTTTATATCTTTATGTTTTTTGTGTATTGGAATAAATGCCCAAAGCTCACATGTTAAAATTGAACCTATAAATTTTTCAAAAGTTACTGTCACAGACGCTTTTTGGAAACCTAAAATGGATTTAGTCGCTACCAAAACTTTAGCTGCTTGTATTTATCAAACAGAGGAAAAAACAGGGCGTATTAGAAATTTTGAAAAAGTGGCTCGAAACAGAGGAGAGAAACACGAAGGTATTTTTTATGATGACTCTGATGTATACAAAGCCATTGAAGCTATGGCCTATTCTATCAAAACAAATAAGGACAAAGCGCTAGAGGCAAAAGCCGATGAGTGGATTGATAAAATAGCAAGTGCCCAATTAAAAGATGGGTATTTAAATACTTTTTATACTTTAACAGGCTTAGATAAAAGATGGTCTGATATGAGTATGCATGAGGACTATTGTGGAGGTCATATGATTGAAGCAGCAGTGGCTTATTATGATGCTACTGGAAAAAGAAAGTTTTTAGATGTAGTCATTAAATGGGCAAACTATTTTGATTCGGTATTTGGACCTGGAAAAAGAAATTGGGTAACTGGGCACCAAGAATTAGAGTTGGCTTTAGTAAAATTATACCGAGTTACCAATGATAAAAAATATTTAAATTTGGCTGATTGGTTATTATCTGAGCGAGGTAAAAAACATGCTATAGGGTATACTTGGTCTGATTGGAAGGATACTTTATATACACAGGACAAAGAACCTGTGAAACAACAAACGCAAATTACAGGACATGCAGTAAGGGCAATGTATTTGTATACAGGTGCTGCTGATGTAGCTGCGCAAACGGGTGATACTGATTATTTAAAAGCCATGCGCACGGTTTGGGAGGATGTGGTTTATCGCAATATGTATATTACTGGTGGTATAGGATCAGCTGGAAGTAATGAAGGGTTTAGCAAGGATTTTGATTTGCCCAATGAACAAGCCTATTGTGAAACCTGTGCGTCGGTTGGAATGGTTTTTTGGAACCAACGGATGAATAGCTTAACTGGTAATGGGGAATATATGGATGTGTTAGAGCGCAGCTTGTATAATGCCGCATTAGATGGCTTGTCTTTAAGTGGTGATAAATTCTTTTATGGTAATCCTCTGGCATCCAATGGTAAAAAGAGTAGGCAGGAGTGGTTTGGAACTGCTTGTTGTCCATCCAACATTGCAAGGTTAATTGCTTCCTTAGGAAATTACATTTACGGATATAAAGACGAAAAAATATTTGTCAACTTATTTGTTGGAAGTGAAACCAGTTTTAATTTACCCAAGGGGGAAATGAAATTGACCATGCAAACTGGATACCCGTGGAAGGGGGATGTAAAATGTATTTTAAATATGAAAAAGAAAATTACATCAACCATTGCATTTAGATTGCCTGGTTGGGTAACTGGAACGCCTGCACCGGGGGATTTATATCATTTTACCAAAAATACTAATGAAATGCCTGAGTTATTATTAAACGGGAATCCTATTAATTATGTTTTACAAGATGGATATGTGGTAGTGAAAAATGAATGGAAGGACAATGATGTAATTGAATATAAGTTGCCAATGACAATTAAAAAAGTAACTGCGCGTAATGAATTAAAATTTAATAATGATCGGATTGCATTACAAAGAGGGCCAATTGTTTATTGTATTGAAGGGGCTGATAATAATGGAAAAGCTTGGAATGTGATTTCACCAATTTCAATTGACTTTAATGCAGAAGACTTTAAAATATTGGATGAGCCGGTGGTAAGTTTGATTGCGAATTTGCCTTGTATCCAAATTTCAAATGATGGATTCACTGTAAGTTCCATCATGCAGAAGGTGAGAGCGATACCTTATTACGCATGGAGTAATCGAGGAAATAATGCAATGCAGGTATGGTTGCCAAGTACCATTAAGGACTTTAAAGTAAACAACTAATCATAAATTAGCCTTAACTATTATTAGTTGTATTAAGATAAAAAAGCCCAGCTAGGTAACTAGCTGGGCTTAAAATAAATATATTACTACTTATTCAACTTTGTAAATTAACCAATTTATTGGTTAGGCGCACGACCGCCGCCTGGTCTTTGTTGCGACATAGATTCAATTACTTTTTTTGCGATATCAGCTGGTAATGCTTTTTCAAGTCTTTTGTTTCTTTCGTCATTAATTTCTTTCATTTTTTCTGCTCTAGCATCTTGGTCTAAATCTCTTAATGCCATCATTTTCGGACGGAAGTCGTTGGTGATTGCAATAACAGAATCTACTTGCACGTCATTACATCCTAATGCTTTGTATCTTTCCTTCATCATTGCAGCTCTTGCAGCTGGATCCAATTGTTGTCCACCGCCGCCACCTTGTGCGCTTGCTGATATACTTGACAAACAAATTAAAACGGTTAAAATTCCTAATACTCTTTTCATATTATTTATATTTTGGTTAATTAAATCTAGTTTAAAAACAATTTATTACTCATTTAGTTCCGACTTATTTTTTATCTTTTATTTGAGTGTATCTTATTTTTTTATAATTGAATGCAAATGAGCAGTTTATATATTTTTTTAGGGGTTATTCAAATGTAAATGTGGGCATATCTAATCTTACGCCACCTTGCAACGCTGATTCATGCGCTAATATCCCAACACAGGTAATGTTCGCCGATTGTTTGGCATTTGGGAATGGGGCTCTATTTTCATTTAATGCTTTCAAAAATTCATTCACCAAATGCGGATGTGATCCGCCATGACCTGATCCCTGTATAAAAGATAAGTGTTGGTTACTATCTGAATCATATACACCTTGCATGGTGAAGGATTGTATTTCCTTTGGCAATAAATGGGCATAATCAGGTACAGACACTCTCGAAGGTGTTTCGCCTTTATGTATCACAGGTTGTTCATGCTCTACTAGAGACCACTCAAAGCTTTTTTTAGAACCATAAACATCAAAACTTTCTATGTATTGTCTGGCTGTATTAAACAAAGAGCGCGTTACTTCGCCAGCGACATCTGAATTCCTAAATTGTATATGACAACTTTCAACCGCATAAGGGGAGTTGTATTTAGAAATTAAATTTTCATCAATTCTTCCAGAACCCACGCAGGAAACATGACTTGCTTCTTTACCAATCAAGCCAACAATTGGACCTACACAATGGGTTGCGTAATGCATCGGTGGCAATCCTTCCCAATAGCCAGGCCATCCTGCCATTTCTTGTTGGTGAGATGCTCTAACAAATTGAATTTTTCCTAATTCACCCTTATCGAACATTTCTTTTACAAAAAGATATTCTCTGCTATACACGACCGTCTCCATCATCATATAAGTTTTGCCACTTTTCTGAACTGCTTCGCAAATCAAACGACATTCTTCCACTGTTGTAGCCATTGGTACAGTACATGCAACATGTTTTCCAGCATTTAATGCCTTGATGGTTTGTTCCGCATGACTTTGAATCGGTGTGTTAATGTGAACTGCATCCACATTTGCATCCTTTAATAGTTCGTCATAGTTTGAATATCTTTTTTCAATATTAAACGCATCTCCAATCGCAGTTAATTTAGCTTCGTCTCTTTGACAAATGGTATACATATTTGCTAATGGATGCTTTTGATATATAGGAATAAATTCAGCACCAAAGCCTAAGCCAACTATAGCAATATTTATTTTTTTCATAGTTATTTTATTTAGCAATTACTTTCATCACCCCATTCATTATTCTCCAGTGACCTGGGAAGGAACATATATAAGGGTAGTCGCCGACATTGTCAGGAACATTAATGGTCATAGAAAATGTTTTTTGTGGATTGACCAGTGGGGTAGCATGTAATACTTCATACATTTTAGGTACATAGTTTAATTCAGCGCCATTAGGATCCATTGCAATTTTATCAGCTGCAGCGCCGACTCTTTCTTTTGAACCTGGTCTTAATATTAATAGGTTGTGTTGCATATAGTCCACATTGATAAAATTAATTTTTATCGTGCTACCTGCTTTTACTGTGAATTCAGTTAAGTCATATTTCATTTGATTCTTAATCACTGAAATATTTATTGTTTGGTCAATAATCGTGGCTACTGCATTTTTTTCTTTACTCATTTTTATATGTGCCCCTCTTGCTGATCTTAATGCAAGATTAATCCACTTATCATCTGTATTTTCTTTAACCAATAACATTTTATTCAAAATGGTATATGCTTCTGTAGAGGGTTTCATGTCGGCAATGGCAATAACCGCTGCAAGACGCACTCTAAAATCTACATCCTCAAACACTTTCGCATTTTGGTATGCTTTTAATGCACTTGGCAATTCTTTAAGTACTTCAACAGCTGCCTTACGCACACCGCCAGAAGCGTTACTTAATGCTTTAGTTGCAGCTGTAACTGCACTTGCATTATTTTTCAACAAGCCTAAGCCATGTAAAGTCCATAAAGCATGAATCGCAGGTGCATTCACGCCCGCAGCGTCCACATTGCTCGTATTGATAATATTAATTAAATCTGGTGCAATGGATGGGTCTTTATTTTCAACCAATAAACGCTGTGCAGTGGTTCTCCAAAACATATTATTATTGCGTAATGCTTTTAATAATCCTGCCTTGTCATTTTTATCTAGACTAATGGGGGCATTCACAGCGCCATCTTTATATACCAAACGATAAATACGACCACGTTCATGATCACGCAATGGATTAATATGCGCATTCCCTTTACCATTATCAAAACCTTTAGGGGTAGGGTTGTGCTGGATAATAAAGTCATACCAATCAGTGATCCAAACATTACCATCAGGACCTACTTCAGATTGTATTGGGCCAAACCATTCATCAGCGCTAGCTAATAAATTCCAGCCATCTCCTTTTTCTTTAAATCCAGACCCCACTTGTTCAATAAAATTTTTATGAATTAATCTTCCAGTAGGTTCGCACACCAATGCTACTTTATTCCAAAATTCTGACGGATAATTTCTGGCAGTATAAATACTTTGACCTGCAGCTGCCGTAAATCCACCAAATACATCCACCTGTCTTAAATTTTTAGTCACCACATGCATAGCATAATGGGCATCAATTTTTTCAGTACCCAATTTTTCTGCGTACCCGTTTTTTAATACGCGCTTCGGTACCCCAAAAAATACACTATGGGTATTGTTTGCAGTGGATGCGAATACATCAAATTCCTCTGTAAATCCAAGTCCCCATGTGTTATTGGTTGTGCCGCCTAAAAATTCAATATCATTTACTTTTTTAGTGGTGGGTTTAAAACTATAAATACCCATGCTAAACTCAGTGGTATCTTTTCCTTTGGCATTGACAAATCCTGAATAACCAACGGTACCCCATAATTTATTGTCAAGTCCATATCGTAAATTGGATGGGCCAGCATGTGTATCTGAAATACCCCAACCGGATAAAATGGTATCTTTTATATTCGCTTTATCATCTCCATCGGTATCTTTTAAAAATAAAAAGTAAGGCGCTTGCGCAACAACAATACCACCATTTGAAAAAGTAAAGCTGGTCGGAATATTTAATTTATCCGCAAATACGGTTGACTTATCCGCTTTGCCATCATGGTCAGTATCTTCTAATATCACAATTTTATCCTGTCCACCTTCTTTGTTCTCTCTTACTTCATTGGGATAATCTACTGTTTCGATTGCCCATAAGCGACCTTTTTCATCCCAGTTAATATAAATAGGGTTAATGATTAAAGGTTCAGATGCAAAAAGTTGCAAATCAAATCCAACAGGGATCTGTATCAATGATTGCGATTGTGCAGGTGTTAATGCGCCTTGGTATTTGGGAACAGGATTTCTTTTTTCATAATTTGGAATAATGGCCTCTGTGTAGGTAGGGGTAGCAATGGTATATGCCTTTAAACTAGCGATTGCATTGTCGTTCACTGCCCATAAAATGCCATTCTCCACCAATTGTAAAAATTGTGCATTATTAAAGGTGATCTCATCATGTCCATAAGCGGTATAAAACACTTTGCCTTTTCCTACATTCTGAATCCAGGTGTACGGCTCTTTTCTATTGCCGTCTTTTCTTTCTGTAAGGACCGTAATGTTTTTACTTAAAAGCGTATGCGTATAAGTTTCGTCCTTCGTATAGAATGGGGTAATGTTTTTAATCAATGGATGATTATAATCTTTAAACACGGAAGGGAAGGAGTCATACCCATGTTCTTTAAATTGACCACCAATTAATTCAACTACCTCAGGATTATTTCTAAAACAATAGGAGGCGCAATGAATAGGGATAAAGCCCTTACCATTTTTTACAAAATTTAATAATGCAGCGGCATGGTTTGTGCTAATGGTATCGTAATTGGCATAAAGGATTAATCCATCATAAGGCTTTAGCGTTTTATCATTTAAATCATTAATATTATTTGTATAAGTAATATTAATTCCTTTTTTAAAATACGCTTTAGACATAATACTTGCTAAAACATCAGAATTATGATGTTTGCTGTCATGTCCTAAAAATAGCAACTCTAATTTCTTAGGTGATTGTGCATTTAATTGGGTAAATGAAAACGCTATAAAAATTATAGCGAATGTCTTTTTAATAAGTTGATTCATTGCATTTGGTTTTAGCATCGTAAGGTTCAAAATAATACCAATGATACATTGGATAATTTTGAACTATTAAGATATTAAAAATATCAATACAATTCGATTAAATTCGACTAGTGGAAACCTAAAAAGACCTATTTCTAAGCTTACATCTTGTTGATTAAATGCCCAAGGATATCCTTGAATGAGAATCCCTCAGTTAATCTTTCTTTATTTAACTTTTTGTTTTCTACCAAAGCCCATAGAATAAACTCTTTCATAAAGTAGACATCTTCCTTAATGGTATCTGGTGCATATTTCTTTATAAGGGCATCCAGTGGTTTTACTTCGTCAAGGATCTTGTTATACTGTTTCTCATCAAAATCCTCGTATAATTCAAAACCGCCTTCAGCAATAAACCAATCTAATAAATCGGAATAAGCATTGCGTTCATTTTGCTTTTCTATTTTACTAATTTTAGGAAATTGGTTTTTAAATAAGGTATTAATTGCTTTTTCAATTAAATGGGTAGCAATTACTTCTGCACCTTCCTGTTCTCCTTCGTATACCAATTCAATTTTACCAGTGATGGCAGGAATAATCCCCATAAAATCAGATAAGCGCACGCTAGTTTTTTTCAATCCATTTTTTAAACATCTTCTTTCAGCAGTACTTATTAAGTTTTCCATAGCGCTAATCGTCATCCTAGCACTCACGCCACTTTTAGCATCTATATATTCACTTTCTCTTGCTTCAAAGCTTATCTGTTCAATAATGTCTTTGGCCAAATTAGGAACGTATATAATATCCTTTTGCGTTGGATTTAATCTTGCTTCCTGCTCCGTTATTTTTTTTGCTACTGCAATATTTTTTGGATAGTGCGTTAAAATTTGAGATCCAATTCTGTCTTTTAATGGCGTTACAATACTTCCACGATTGGTATAGTCCTCAGGATTAGCGGTGAAAATAAATTGAATATCTAAATTCATCCTTAGTTTAAAGCCCCTAATTTGGATATCACCTTCTTGTAAAATATTAAATAAGGCCACTTGAATTCTGGCTTGTAAATCGGGAAGTTCATTAATGACAAATATGCTTCTGTTCGCTCTTGGGATCATACCAAAATGAATCACGCGTTCGTCCGCGTAGGACAATTTTAAGTTGGCCGCTTTTATAGGATCTACATCCCCAATGATATCTGCAATAGTAACATCTGGTGTTGCTAATTTTTCAAAGAATCGCTCATCACGGTGCAACCATTCAATAGGAGTGGCATCGCCTTTTTCATTAATGATATCTTTTGCAAATCTTGATATTGGATATAATGGGTCGTCATTGATTTCTGAACCTGCAACAAATGGGATGTATTCATCTAGTAGTTGAATCATCAATCTGGCTAGTTTCGTTTTTGCTTGTCCTCTTAATCCCAATAAGTTAATGTTGTGTTTAGATAGGATGGCTCTTTCCAATTCTGGAATCACTGTTTCTTCGAAACCATGAATGCCTTCAAATGCAGGTATGCCTTCTTTTATTTTAAAAATAAGATTATCTCTTAATTCATCTTTGATGCTTTTACTTTGGTAACCTTGTTTTTTTAAATCCCCTAAATTTTTAATTTTTTCAATTTTCATAAGTATGCGATTAAGCTATTTATTTGAGTTTCTTTTTTCTATTGGTTTCGTAATCTTCAAAAATCATTTCTCCTAATCCTTTGAGTCCTGTATAAAATGCTTTGCCTTGATTCGCTTCAGTAAATTCATTCACAAATTTTTGCAAATAAGGATCCTGCGCAATCATAAAAGTGGTGATAGGAATATGCAGCTTTCGTGCCATTTTTGCTTGGTTGTAACACTTTTCTACAATGTATTGATCGAGTCCATTGCTATTCATATAATAGGTGCCATCTGCTTCCTTGATGCAACTTGGCTTGCCATCTGTGATCATGAATATTTGCTTATTGGTATTTCTTTTTCTTCGGAGTATATCCATGGCGAGTTGCAAGCCAGCCACTGTGTTGGTATGATAGGGCCCCACTTTTAAATAAGGAAGCTCCTGAATACTGATTGTCCATGCATCATCACCAAAAACTAAAATATCAATCGTGTCCTTTGGGTATCGTGTGGTAATTAATTCAGCAAATGCCATCGCCACTTTTTTTGCAGGGGTAATTCGGTCTTCCCCATATAAAATCATACTATGACTAATATCAATCATGAGTACTGTACTCATTTGGGATTTCTGTTCCGTTTCTTCTACGACCAAATCATTTTCCGTTAAATTAAAATCGCCAATACCATGATTTATTTGTGCATTTTTTATACTCTCAGTTAAAGATATATTTTCAATGTTATCGCCAAAGTTAAATTCCTTGAACTCTCCATTTTTTTCATCTCCTTGGCCAAGCGTTTTTGTTTTGTGATTTCCTTTTCCTGCTTTTTGCAAATTGCCGAAAATATTATTTAAAGCTTGTTGACGAATGGCTCTTTCGGTTTTGGAAGTTATTTTTGTTTCGCCATTACCATCCTGTTGTATTTCTTCTTTTATATAGCCTTTCTTTTTTAAGTCTTCGATAAAATCATCAATGGTATATTTTTCGTCGGTGAGTTTGTACTCAACATCCAATTCTCGCATCCAGCTAATGGCTTCATCAAAATCGCCAGAAGTGTGTACAATCAATTCCTTGAAAATTTCGAATAATCTGTCAAAAGGAGATTGTTCTGGTGCTTCGTATGTTTTAAAGTGAAAACCTTTCATTTTTATAAAATATCGGACGTCAAAGTTACTTGTTAATGTTGATTTTTGGTCAATTTGTTAAAGCATGAGATGGGGTTTGGGGGATAAATAGAACAAGAGTAGAATCAAATATTTAATTATATTCAAATAATTTACTATATATTTAAGAAAATATATTTATTATGAAAAATTTATCTAAAATTTTGATGTTGGCTGTTATGTTATTCTACATGACTTCTTGTGCTACTATCGTTGGTGGCAAAGTAACAACTTTTCAAAAAACTAAACCTGAAGCTGGCCAACCGCAACGTGAAGTTAAAATTGGCGCATTGATTTGTGATGTAATTTTTTGGGGTGGAGCAGGGTTGATTGTTGATTTCGCAACTGGAGCAATTTATAAAGATGCTCCTAAAGAAAAAAAGTAAATCATAAACTCCCCCCAGGGATTAGCTCGCACTTCGTGCTCGCTGATCCCTGGGGGGAGGTACACAAATCCTTCCCCAAATCAAAACTTTGGGATTAGCTCGCACTTCGTGCTCGCTGATCCCTGGGGGGAGGTACACAAATCCTTCCCCAAATCAATCGCTTTGCGATTGATTTTCTTTTCTCATTCTCGTCATCTTACACAAGCAAGCTTGTGACGCTGCCTTGAATGAGAAAAGCCTTCCACCGAGTTATCGGGGAAGGCTTTGTGATTCGGATTGGATTCGAACCAATGGCCCTCATCTTAGAAGGATGACGCTCTATCCAGCTGAGCTACCGAACCAGCTCCTTTTAATTCTAGGAGGTGCAAATTTAATGAAAAATTAGGCTGATTTCAAAGAAAACAGGGCTATAAATCAATCATTTGCCAATAAGTCCCTGATAACCACACTTGCAACGGTACACCCGAAAATAGCAGGCATATAACTTAATGTGCCTATGAGCGACTTTTTGGGGAAAGCTTTTTCGGTTTCAATAATCCTAGTTTGATCTACTTTCTCAGGACTAAATACCACTTTCAATCCTTTATATATGCCTAAGCTGTGTAAGCGTTTGCGCAAGTACTTAGCTAAATTACATTCGTGGGTTTTGGATATATCTGTCACTTCAATTTGAGATGGATCAAGTTTCCCGCCTGCACCTAATGAACTAACCAAGGGGAGTGAACGCTCCATACAAGATTTAATAAAAAATACTTTACTAGAAAGTGTGTCAATACAGTCAACAATATAATCCCATTTTTCTTTCTCAATTAAATCAATAGTGATTTGTTCTTTAATAAAAACTTCTATTACCGTTAAATCTAATAGGGGATTAATGTCCTTTAACCTTGCAGCTAATACCTGCGCTTTGGGTTGTTTTACAGTTGATTGTAAGGCTTGTATTTGCCTATTGATATTACTTTCGTCAACAGTATCATTATCTACAATGGTCATTTTTCCAATACCCGCTCTAACGATCATTTCAGCACAAATGCCACCCACGCCACCAAGTCCAACAATTAATACATTTTTACCCATGAGGCTTGTTACTTTTTCATCTCCTAACATTAATTGGGTTCTGCTCATCCAATAAGGTATCATATCGTATCTTTAGAATGTAAAATTAATCCTATGCGAATTGTAAAATTATTTATTCTTATTTTATTTGTTCAATTAGCCGTTGCGCAAAATTCGGGGAATAATTCCATAAAAATACTTTCTCAAAAAAAAGGAATTAGTATTAGGGGTTTAAGTGTGCCGGATGAAAATACAATTTGGGCGAGTGGGAGTAGCGGAACCATTGCATTATCCATTAATGGGGGTGAACAATTTGAATGGATACAAGTTGCTGGTTATGAAAAAAGAGATTTTAGAGCCATTCATGCTTGGAATAATAAAGAAGCAATTATTGCAGCGGTAGCAGCGCCTGCGGTGATATTAAAAACAAAAGATGGGGGAGTGACTTGGAATAAAGTGTATGAAAATGTCGATACTGCTATGTTTTTAGATGCCATTAATTTTAAGGACGAAAATAATGGAAGCGTAGTAGGGGATCCCATTAATAAAATCATTTTTTTATTAAACACATCTGATAAAGGGGAGCATTGGCAACAAGCAGGACCATCCTATTTCAAATCTGAATTAAAAGAAGGCGAAGCTTTTTTTGCTTCAAGTAATTCAAATTTATTATCCACTACTCATGAACAATTTTTAATTTCAGGTGGCATGCTTAGTAGATTATGGATTAATGGGGTAGCAAGGGATTTGGATATATTACAAGGTGGAACATCTACAGGGGCAAATAGTATTGCCATATCTCCCAATGGGAATAAATTAATTATTGTAGGTGGAGATTTTGCGAAGTTTAAGGAATCCCAAAAAAATATCACAGGCTTTGATTTGATGGTTCAAAAAAGGAACCCTAAAAATATAAACAACAATAATTGGGAATTGATTAATGATCTAGGCAATCCTAATGGCTATAAATCGGGCGTAACCTTTTTGACCAATCAGCTGTTGGTTGCTTGTGGAACTTCGGGGGTAGATATTTCAAAAAATGGCGGTAAAAATTGGGATTTAATTTCAAATGAAAGCTTCCATGTAGTTAAAAAACAACCAAATAGAAAGGCGGTTTATTTAGCAGGATCGGGTGGAAGAATTGGATATTTGCAATTGGATTAAAATTTAATCACCTTTAGTTTAAAGTTAGTTTGAACATTTACGATAATTTAATCAACAGAATTTTAATATTTCAATACTTAGTGTAACTTAGTGTGAACATGAAAAAATACCAGGCAATTATAACTTTTGATATGGATGAGGAGTTTATGACTTTAGTACCTCCGCATCGTACCTATATCAATTACTTGCTGAATAAGGGTATTATTGACAGTTATGCAGTAAGTATGGAAGTTCAGAAATCCTGGATTACCATGAATGCAACTGATAAAAAACAGGTCATCGATTA
>Ga0222712_10004780_pt1 | contig 14025 bp, 11 predicted proteins | sample C33_657DmetaG_FD_165043 | JGI IMG/M metagenome (GOLD analysis project Ga0222712, IMG submission 165043) | Estuarine water microbial communities from San Francisco Bay, California, United States - C33_657D | ecosystem: Environmental > Aquatic > Marine > Unclassified | place: USA: California... | reverse complement strand
CCTTCTATTGGGCAACACCAATACCCACAAGTAAGATCTGAACTCGCGTCTACACAATGACTGCACTCACGTGAGTGCCCCCAGAAAGGTTTCCCCATGGCAGAACTCGGATACGACGGCAAAGTAGCAATCATCACCGGAGCAGGTGGCGGTCTTGGTCGTCAACACGCTCTCTTGCTCGCCAAGCGCGGTGCACTCGTTGTTGTAAACGACCTCGGTGGCAGCATCGACGGCAGCGGCACCGATGCCTCTGCTGCACAAAAAGTTGTTGATGAAATTAAGGCAGCTGGCGGCGAAGCCGTTGCCGACCACAACTCTGTTGCTACACCAGAAGGTGGAGCAGCAATTGTGAAAACCGCAGTTGATGCATACGGCAAAGTTGACATCGTTATTAACAACGCTGGCATCTTGCGCGACAAGTCATTCCACAACATGTCCCCCGACCTCATGAACCCCGTGTTCGACGTTCACCTCAAAGGTGCATTCCACGTCACACAGCCTGCGTACCTCATCATGCGCGAACAGGGTTACGGCCGCATCATCTCTACTTCTTCTGCTGCAGGAATTTTCGGCAACTTCGGCCAAACCAACTACGGCGCTGCAAAAATGGGCCTCGTAGGTTTCACACGTGTGCTTGCAGTTGAAGGTGCAAAGTTCAATATCAAGGCGAATGCCATTGCACCACTCGCACTCACCCGCATGACCGAAACACTCATGGGCAACCTTGCCGACAAGCTGGGGCCAGAAGAAGTCACTCCTATTGTTGCCATGTTGGCGCACGAAGATTGCCCAGTGAGCGGCAACATCTTCAGTGTTGGTGGCGGTCGTGTTGCCAATGTCTTCATTGGTGAAACACAGGGCTACACCAAGCCTGGTCACACACTTGAAGATCTGCGCGACAACTGGGATGCCATCATGAGCCAAGACGGCTACTTCGTGCCAGGCAACTTGGCCGATGAAACAGGCGTCTTCTTCGAGAAACTGAAGTAATCATGTCTGAGAGCGTGGAAGCGTTTCGTTCACGAGCCGAAGTTTGGCTGCGCGACAACGCTTCTCACGCTCCTCGTGACTATGGCGCTATTTGCCCACCGCATCTCATCGATGCTGGTAAGGCGTGGCAAATTCGTTTACACGCCGCAGGTTTCACAGGCATTCACTGGCCCGTTGAACACGGCGGACAAGGCCTCACTTCTACACACACAGCTACATGGATAGAACTGTGCGCATTGCACGGTGTTCCACCTGTGTTGAACATGGTGGGCCTTGTTCTTGCTGGTGGTTCCATCATGAAATTCGGAACGCCTGAACAGCAGTCGCAACACTTGCTTCAAAGCCTCGCTGCCGAACACGTATGGTGCCAACTCTTTAGCGAGCCTGGTGCGGGCAGCGACTTAGGTGGATTGTCAACCAAAGCCGAACTCGATGGCGACACCTTTGTGATTAATGGTCAAAAAGTGTGGTGCAGCGGTGGCCGCTACAGCAACTGGGGCATTCTCATGGCGCGCACCAACTTCGATGCACCAAAGCACGAAGGCATTTCCTTTTTCTTGTGCCCCATGGATACTCCTGGCATTGAAGTGCGCCCACTCAAACAAATGACTGGTGAATCGGAATTCGATGAAGTGTTCTTCACCGACGTGCACCTTCCTGCCACTTCCCTTCTTGGCCCACTACATGGCGGCTGGGGTGTAGGCATGGCAGTGCTCACCAGCGAACGTGGCCACATTGGCGCCAGCGTCATTGGTTTAGAGCGTCGCTTGGAATCGATGGCAGCTCTTGGCAACAACCGTGAACTCAACCCCATTGAACGCGACCGCCTTGCACAACTCTTGTCGCGTGGTCACGCGTTCAAAGCAATGGGCAAGCGTCAAGGCCCAGAAGCTTCCACTGCAGCGTCACTCATGAAGCTTGGCATCACCGAAATGATGTTCGACACCGCTATGTTGCGCGGCGATCTTTCTGGCGCAGCCGCAATGCTCGAAGGCAGCGACGCACTCGGCATGCTCTCGGCTCCTGGTGGCCGCATTGCAGGAGGCACTAGCCAAGTGCAACGCAACATCATTGGTGAACGACTTCTTGGTTTGCCACGCGAACCAAAACCAACGCAAGAGAAGAAATAATGCCTACCACTGTGACCGTGCCATCAACCGATGGCGTACAACTCGCGCTGCATCACCTCAGCGACACTCCTGCAGGAACTCTTCCCATCATGTTGCTCTCGCATGCAACGGGTTTTCATGGCCATTGCTGGCTACCCATTGCACAACACCTTGCAGGAACATTCGACTGTTGGGCACTCGACTACCGCGGTTATGGCGACTCCACTGTTCCTCACGACTGGCAAGTGCGCTGGCCCGCTTATGGTGAAGACGCAACAGCGGTAGTGCAATACCTCAACTCACAAGTGAACAGCGCTCCACTATGGGCTGCTGGTCATTCCATGGGTGGCGCAACACTGCTTATGGCTGCTGTGAAAAATCCGGAACTCTTTGCCGGCATCACCGCATTTGAACCCATTGTGTTTCCGCAAAGTGGTTTTCGCCCCGCCGACATGCCACCTAACCCACTGGCCGCAGCAACACGCAAACGCCGTGCATCGTTTCCTACACGCGAAGAAGCATTCACCAACTTTTCTTCAAAGCCACCCATGAATGCATTCCACCCCGATGCACTCCACGCCTACGTTGACTACGGCTTTGCCACACAACCCGACGGCAGCGTTTCATTGAAGTGCAACCCCGAACATGAAGCTCGCACTTACGACACCGGTGGCATTCACGAAACGTGGAACCAGCTTGCAAACATTGCAACACCCACTTGGGTGCTTGGCAGCACTCCACAGCAATACCAAGTGTCAGATATTGCCGAACAAATTGCATCGCTTCTTCCCAACGGGCATTACGAAGAATGGCCAGAAGTTTCACACTTTGGCCCGCTCGAAGACCCTGCACGTTTCGCAGCGTTTCTTGCTTCGCGACCTACTACTTAGGTTGCCAGCCCAGCCCGACCCAGCCCCAAGGATAGATTTTGAAGACATAGCCTATTTTTCATAGACTAATCTGCATGAATTATAGTTTTTCTCGTTGGCCACATTCCGCCCGCATGCGCAAAGTTCTTGCGCTTCTCGTTGTCTGCGGTCTGATCGGCATCTTGCAGCAACCTAGTGAGGCCTATCAGGGCACCGACGGCAACTGGTCGTGGACAGTCCAAGGCTCCTCAATATCTATCGACGGTTCCACCTATTACACCGGAGCGAAGCGTTCGAGCACCTTGCCAAATGGCATCACTGTGAGCGTGGCAACAACGGGCCAGGTAGCAATTTCCCCCAACGACCAAACTCTGGCTACTCGCGGTGGGGTTGATGCCCAGTACGCACGCACGGGCATTGCAGCAATGACAGGTGTGCAACTCATCACTAACGACACTGGCTGCACCTATGGCACTTTATGCATCAACCGCGGAACGGTAACGCTTTCATTTTCGCAGAAGGTAACAAACCCAGTTTGGTCATTTGCCGGTATCGGCGGCGGAGCACAAATGAACAGCGGTACATACCGCACCGTGACCTGGTCGGAACTTGATGTCACTACTCCAGGCATCACGCTCACGAGCCTTGCGGGCGAAAACATGTCAATCATTGGCGGTACCCGTATACAACCAACAGTAAAAAACCCTGACTTTAGTTGTAGCAATATTTCAACGGGCTCTACTTCATATGGGGCCACCGCAAAAGCTATGTGTGGCTCTGTTCGTATCAATGGCACATTTACATCAGTCAGTTTTGATGTCGATTTCGGAAGCGTGAACAACGCCCAGCCATACCCTGGCCCTAGCCAAGTTGAAGATGGATGGTCCATGGTGATCAGCCTTGACGACGACTACGGCTTAGCTCCGTCATCGTATGAACTCTCTGCCGCTGCTAGCCACACAATTGGAGCACTCCGCTTAGGCACAGTTGTGACTGCAGACCAAACAACTCTCTTGAACCCTACGACCAACGCAGACGCAGTTACTGCCGGATCGACAATTACAGGCGATGACGGCACAACGGGTCTGAGTGGAAATGTTTCATTTGGTGCTGCGGGCACTACTTACAGTTCCACTATTTCGCTTTCAGGTGTTGAAGCGAATGCAACGCTATGCGGATGGATTGATTTCAATAAAAATGGAAGGTTTGATAACCCCTCAGAACGCGCATGTGCATCACCCACCACTGGCGCAACGACCGCTACTTTGACGTGGACAATTCCCGCAACTGTGGCAACTAACGGAATTACTTACGCACGCTTACGACTGAGTTACAGCGGATCGGCGAATAATCCGACAGGGTCACTTCCTTCGGGAGAGGTTGAAGACTATTCCCTCACTGCCGCATACGCAGCAAACACTCCTGCACCCACCACAACAACTATCGCGCCAACAACAACTACCACCGTCGCGCCTACGACCACCACAACAACTATCGCGCCAACAACAACTACCACCGTCGCGCCTACGACCACCACCACAACCATCGCGCCAACAACAACAACAACAACAACAACCATCGTGCCGACAACAACCACTACAACCATCGCGCCGACAACAACAACTACGACCACCATCGCGCCCACAACAACCACCACTACACCAGTGGCATCTCAAGCGACCACAACTTCAGTAGCTATAACAACAACTACGGCTCCTGCGCCGTCAACGCCTCCGACAACTTCGGCCCCCATCGTCACCCCTGCCACCAACCCCCTTGCTTTCCCCGAAAGCGGACAGGCAAAAGTTGTCGATCACCTCATTCGCATCAAGCCCAGTGGCACGGGCTGGTTCACGCCAACAAAACTTGGTACTCCGGCAACGGGTGCTGTTTTCAAACTCTCCAGCCTGCGCATTTGGGATGCTGCATCAGGCAAATGGTCTACATCAACGACAACTCCAGATGGCACGTGGAGCGTCATCAATGGGAAATCAAAGTTCACTGCTCGCCCAGGTTTCCTCGGGACCACAACTCTCAGATACCAAGTTCGAGACTCTCAGGGTCACCTCGTTGATGCAAAACTCACTGTCATCATTAAAGATGAGTCAGACATGCCACAAACAGGTGCGCCCGTGTCTGACCTCATCTTGAATGCCATCATCTTGATGGTGATTGGATTCGTCATCGTGCAACGTCGACGCATATTCCGTTTCACAGTGTGATGTAGTCGCATTTACTGCACTAAAGCGGCGTCCACATCAACGTTGTTGCAACACAATCCAATATCAGCATTTCTCGCTTCGCGCTCTGGCGTTTAGACACTACGGAATCAGTGCGGGGAGTGTCCATACTTGGGCTGCCACCATGATTGCGAAAGCAACACTTGCGAACATGATTGACAGAACTGTCTTCAACTTGTTCCCAGCACCATTGAGTTTGCGATCACGAACAGCACGAATGAGCGCAAACGTAGGCAATGCAATAGCGAAACACGCAACAATAAACATCACCGCCCATGCAATGACTTTGCTCCATGCAGGATTATTGTCTTCCGCAATAATCATGGACCCCAGAAAAGCACACGTGCCCTGAACAATCAACAGCAACGGAGCAAGAACCATACTGAGAGTTGCAGGCACAATGGGTTGCTTGAAAATTTTCATCGCTCACTTTGCTCAAAATCTGCATTGTCTTGTGGAGCGAAAACAAGAAATGACCACTGCAGTTCCATCTTTGACCACTCCGTTTTGTCGGCAGGTCAACTGTAAATAAGACGTACAATATCGACGATGCCTTTTGAAGTAACCCATACATCGACCGTCGGCAGAGAGCAGCAGTTGCTTGCTATCGATTCTCTGCTGGCCAAGGTGACGAGCCGCGATGGTGGGTCATTGCTGTTCTCAGGTGAACCAGGGATCGGAAAATCTCATCTATTGCGTGAAGCAGTTACTCGCGCAAGATCACGTTCGGTCAGAACGATTTCGTTACGGTGTTCTGAGAGTGATGTCAATGAGCCCTTTGCGCTCTTTTCTCGTCTTGGAGCCTTGTTTGATATTCCTCAACCCGCTTCGTTTCAGTCCGATACAGATCGTTTTCGATATGGACGACAAGCTCTAGACCTCATTGCCGAGCGCCCAAGCATCATCCTGATTGACGATTTGCAGTGGTGCGACTATCTCAGCTCAGTTGCAATGCTCCATCTCTTCGACTACGGAACTGGGCTAGGGGTTGGATTCCTTGCAACCACTCGCCTACTTGATGATTTCGAAGACTCCGGAGCAATTACTCAGATACGAACCTTGTCGCACCTCATGGAGCACGTTCAATTAACCGGATTATCTAGACCAGAAACTTCCCAATTGGTTTCCCAAGCAACGAAGGCCACGCTTCCATTAGATCTAGAAAGCTCACTACAAGGTCTCACCAACGGAAACCCGTTTTTTCTTCTTGAAATTGCACGTCTTGAATCAAACATTCATTCACTGACTCAAATCAGAATTCCTCGCGAGTTAGAGAGCATTCTCGATCAACGAATCAACCTACTCAAAGACGACGAAGACATTATTTCAATGGCAGCACTGCTCGGGTTAAATGGCGACAAGAGAATCTTGTTGCTCTCTCTCGCATTCCTTGGTGTTGAGGAAAGCGTCATCACTGATGCGTTAATACGTGCCGAACGCATTGGCTTATTGGCACTAAAAATCGAACAGTACAACTTCTCGCATGCGTTGTTTACGCAGCGGCTCATTTCACGTATGTCATATGTACAACGCAGCGCTTACCACGGTGCCGCTGCTGTTACTTTGGCTCGCGAGACTCGATTCCAGGCCGCAATGGCCCATTTATCTCAATCTGAAAAATCTGTTGATCTAGATATTGCGCAATCATTAGCCCATAGCGCTCTTCAGATTTCTCAATCCATTGGCGACCATGCGAGCATCACAGAATCGTGCATTTGGCTCTTGGAGAACACGGAGCACGCCACACTTGAGCGCATTCAACTTCTCATTCATTTGGCTAAGTCACAAATTGCGCTTGGTCGCCGTGTTGAAGGAAGAAAGAATGCAGAACTCGCCAGCACACTTGCCCGCACTTTGAATGATGCGGAATTAGAAGCAGAAGCCGTGATGCAATGGGCTGCCCGCAGCGACTTCACTCCAGATCGCGCACCAATTATTTCCGCTTTTGAAAGAATCAAGCGAGACGAACTGTCTCCCAACATGCGCATCAAGCTTCTGAGTGCTTACTCCCAAGCCGTGTTGCTTGTGCCCACCGAGGAGCATGTTTCAGTTACTTCCGGTTCCGAGCTCATCACTTCATTCGGATCCAAAGTTTCTGAAAATGATCGATCAGACTCCACCGATTCAGTTGCTTGGAACTGGAACGTCAATGCGACACTTGCTCGCCAACTCGCAACCGATGCACGCGACGAAGCTTTCACAAATTTAGGCGCAGAGATTGAAAACGACACGCGCATACAGTCGTTGCTGGCGTGGCGCGAGTCGCACCGTTCACCGGTTTTTCTTTCCCAACGCCTCACCGCCACAGAGCATGCAGTCGACCTGTCACGATCTGGTGGGATCTTCCACGAGGCCGCACACTTTTGTCATATTCTCGACTTGATGGAGAGCGGCGACTTCATTCGCGCTGACCTTGAAATTCAACAATTACGCTCCGCGTCTTATGCTGGCGGGTCATTCATTGCGCAATGGTGGAGTGGTTTCATTCATACAGGCCGACTCATCTCGCAAGGGCAATTCACAGAAGCTAGCCAAGAAGCACAACAGGTATTCAACAGGGGTCAGATAGCAGACGAACCAGGGCGGCTTGTGATCACCCTGGAGCAGCAGACCTTAATACTCCTTGAGTCGATCATCCCTCCGGAACTTTCAGCAATGTTTGAAGGTGAAACTGCACTCCTTGTCAATCACTACGCACGCGCACTCGCTGCACTTGCAAATGCTGCGCTTGGAAACGTGGCTACATCTGAGCAACTTATTGCAGACACATTGGACGCCCTCAAAGACCCCGAACAAGAAGCGGGGTGGCTACCCACAGTCACGATGTTGACCGAGGCAGCACACCTGCTCAAGCGATTCGATATTGCGGCTCAAAGTGCCGCCCTCTTAGAGCCATATTCACGACATCATGTCACTTACATTGGCAACACCATCAGAGGCCCGGTACGTCGCTATTGCGCACTTGCCAAACATGCTGCTGGCGACCTAACCGGAGCTATTAACGATTTGCTGATGGCGCGCAACGAGTGCCGGCGCATCGGTGACCACTTGTGGGATCTTGCTTGTTCAGTTGATATTTTAGAAATACTTGCCGAGGTCGATCCGGTGCGAGCAATTGAGTTAGTACCTGAAAGCACCATTGTTCAGGCTGAATCTAGTGAGATGAAGTGGCGCGCTCAACGAGGCCGCATTGCCCTCACTACTGCGCGAACAGGTCTTGCAGCCAGCATGGGTCTCACGTCGCGTCAGATCACTGTGATGAACGGCTTGCTACAAGATCTCACCATCAATGAGATCGCCCAGCAACTGGGGTTCAGTCATTCCACCGTGCGACAAGAATCAATTGCTATTTATAAGGCACTACAAATTGAAGGCCGCACGGCAATCGCAGAACGTGCCCGCCAATTGCAACTTTTCTAGTCCTACCCTTTTTCACGAAGGTGAACGTTGCATGAATCGCCAACTCGAAGAGGCGTACTTGGTTCAACATCGGCCACAACAGTTGAGCCATCATTCATCACAACGGTGTAGCGCGAAGTGGCACCAAGAAACTCAATACGACTCACAACGTGCGGTCCCCCTGCACTGATGCGCAACTGATGTGGGCGAACAAGCGTCTCTTCACCCGATGGCAAAGATAAGTACGATGACACCGCAAGAAAGTCTGCAACAAAACGCGCTGATGGGTTGTCGTATACCGTGCGTGGAATATCGCACTGGAGAATGTGCCCGCTATCCATTACCGCCACGCGATCTCCTAAAGTCATTGCTTCATGGCGATCGTGTGTGACCAAAATAGCCGCCGTGTCTCGCTGAGAGAGAATCTCCTTCACTTCCCACCCAAGCTCTTCGCGCAACACTTCGTCAAGGGCGCCATATGGTTCATCTAAGAGAACAACCGGAGGCCGAGGCGCGAGCGCTCGAGCAAGAGCAATGCGTTGCTGCTCCCCTCCCGACAATTGATGTGGGTAACGATGGGCCAAGTTTCCAAGCTTGACAAGTTCAAGCATTTCAGCCACACGTTCACGACGTTCTTGTTTTGAAAGATGTCGCAAACCAAAAGCAATGTTCCGATCAACACGCAGATGCCCAAATAAGGCATTCGACTGAAAGACAAGGCCCACACGCCGCTTCTCGGCTGGCGTTGTTGTTACATCTACACCATCTACCAACACTGTTCCCGCTGTTGGCTCTTCTAGACCCGCAATGACCCGCAACAAAGTGGACTTGCCGCAACCACTTGGGCCAACGAGGGTGACTAACTCGCCAGGCGCAATGGCGAGGTTGACGCTTGTCAAAACTTCTTGTGCACCGAGACGACAGCTCACGTTGCGTGCTTCTACTGCACTTGTCATGACACCAACTCCGCTCCACGTTCTAGAGCTGCTAGAAGAAGACCCACCGCAACCATTCCGATGAACACCATGAACAATGCTGGCACCGCTGCTTGAGCCCACAGACTCTCTGAGGTGGACTGCCAGACCCACACCGATAATGTGTCGACTCCAAAGGGGCGCAGCAACAACGTAATGGGCAATTCCTTGGAGATATCAACTGCCAGCAAAGCAGTTGCCGCAAGAATTCCAAAACGTGCTGCCGGAATTTCTACCGACAATGCAGTGCGTAGTGAACCAGCCCCAAGAACATGAGCACTCTCTATTGCAGAAGGCGAAATGCGTTCAAGACTCGCCTCTACGCCTTGATAGCCCACTGCCAAGAAGCGAACCAACAGTGCATACACAAGGCCAATGGTTGAGCCAACAAGATAGAAGCCACTGGGGAGAACACCGCGACGGTCGAGCGCAGCAAGCATGACAACTACCCCCACAGCAACAACCGGCCCTGGCATGGCATACCCCACTGTTGACACTCGTCCGGCAATGCGCGCTACCCCACCTTTGTGTGCCACCAAAAGCGCCAACAACGTGCCAACAACAATTGCTACCACTGCTGCCGCTACCACTAACAAAAGAGTATTCCCCACGTGGTGCCACACTCCGCCAGCAACAGTGACTGCTTTATCCGCTTGCACCGACTCCACTGACCAATCAACTAATCGCACAAGGGGAATTCCGACGGCAACAATGAGAACAGCGGCAACACTCGCCAAAACACCACTCGCAGCAAACGGCGACAACAAACGCGGCGACATGACCTTCTCTGATGTTCCACGAGCGCGACGACCTTTGCGATGCAGCAAGCGCTCAAATGCAATGAGCAGAATTGCCGCACCGGTGAGTGCGCTTGCCAATTCGGTTGCAGCACCAAGGTTTCCCGACCCAAACCAAACGCGCATCACACCATCTGCAAGCGTGCTCACGTTAAACAAACGAACAGTGCCAATGTCGGTCAGTGTCTCCATTGCCACTAGTGCCGCTCCCGCGGCAATTGCTGGTTGAGCTGCAGGCAATGCAATACGAAAGAAAACACCCCATGGTCCCATTCCTAAACTTCGCGCTGCGGCCAATGTGTCTGCACCTTGGTCGGCAAATGCGGCTCGCGCAAAGAGATACACGTAGGGGTACAAAGACAAAACGAGCACCACTGCACAGAGCCACAGTGAGCGAACACCACGAGCGCCAACAACACCAGACAACGTGTCGAGCCACACGAAACCACCTACGTATCCGGGTATTGCCAGCGGAACCACAAGAAGCCAACCCATCAGGCGCCGACCAGGAAATTGAAATGCACTCACGAGCCATGCCAATGACGTGCCAAGAACAATTGACCCGCCCACCACTGCAACTAACAAAACAAACGTTGACGAAATCATTCCTGGCAGTCGTGTACGCCACAACTCTGCCCACACTTCACCAGAAGGGTCAACAAGCGACCATGCCAAAACCAAAATGGGAGACGCGACAAGAACAACGATTCCGAGAATCGCCGTCCAACTAAATACGTCAACCAATCGTCGTTGCATGGAATATCTACAGCAAGCTTTTATTCGTAACGAGCTGCCGACAACAACTCAACAGCTTGCGCATTGAGCCCACCGAGATCTCGTACCGATTTTGTGTCGGCCTTGAATGAACCAAAGCCAGCAAGAACCTCTGCAGGTTCAACCCGCGAGTCTGCAGGGAATTCGTTGTTTGCATCGCTGAACAACTTCTGCCCCTGCGATGCCAACCATTCCAATAACACAACAGCATTCTCACGATTCGGGGCATTTGCAGTAACAGCTGCTGCACTGATGTTGAGATGAGCGCCACTTGTACTTTGGTCTGGCCACGTGAGCGCAACAGGGAATGCCGCATCTTCCGTCAAGAGTCGACCCAAGTAATAGCTGTTTGCCAGCGCAACATCGCAGTCGCCTGCAACAACAGCTTTGAGAATGTCGGTGTCTGAGTTGATGTACAACGGATTATTCGCAACCCAAGAATCAACAATCTTGCGTGCTTCGTTAGCACCAACGTTGTTAATGAGACCAGCAACAAGTGATTGCGTATACGGGTGCGTACTTGGGCGCAAGCATAGTTTGTCTTTCCACTGAGGGTCACCCAGCTCGGCATAGGTCTGTGGAGCATTCGGCACTCGCTCTGGCGACGTCATAATGACTCGAAGACGACGACTCAGAGCAAACCAAGAACGATCTTGCGCACGCAGCTCTTCTGGAATGGACTCTGCAAGAACATCACTGTCGACTGGCGAGAGCAAATTCGCAGTAGCGGCGAGTGCGATATTTGCTGCATCAGATGTCATCAAAAGATCCGCGGGAGTATTCGCCCCTTCTGCTTCTAAACGAGCACGCAACTCTGGGTCGCTACCCGTTGTGAAACGAACTTCAATTCCTGTCTCGGCGGTGAACTTCTCGAACACTGGCTCAATGCCGTAGTGCCGACCGGTATAAACGGTCACAAGCCCTTCGCTCTGGTCGCCCTCACTGGAAGCGTCGCTGCTTCCACCGCAGGCAGCCAGACCAGTCAATGTCACCACGACCGCAGTAACTGCTCCGAACAACTTGAAATGCTGTGTTGGTTTGCGCATTAGGCAACCCTAACAATTACTAGAAGTCATTCCTACATCGAGCCCCGAAAAACCCGAGCAGGCCAGATCTACCCTGAATATCTCAACCAAGAGGCGACCCAGTTGCTCTCACCGACTAATTTCTCTACATGGAATGGATGTCTGACCCCACAGCATGGAGTGCCCTAGCAGCGCTCCTCACACTCGAAATTGTTCTTGGAGTCGACAACGTCGTCTTCATTTCCATCCTTGCGTCAAAGCTCCCCGCCGAAGACCAAGACAGGGCCCGCAAAATTGGCCTCCTTGCCGCCGGTGGCATGCGCGTCGTATTACTCCTCGCCGTTGGCTGGGTCATTTCGCTGAAGAAGGAACTCTTCTCCATCGGCTCCATCGGGTTCAGCGGCAAAGAACTCATCTTGTTGGCAGGTGGAATATTCCTTATTTACAAAGCAACAAAAGAAATCCATCACAAACTCGAAGGCGATGAAGGCCAGACTTCAGCCAAGGTTGCCCCTACCGTTGCCGCAGTCATTGGCCAAGTACTCATTCTCGACCTCGTCTTTTCAATCGACTCAGTTATCACTGCAGTCGGCATGACCACATACGTTCCTGTCATGGTCATCGCCATCATGGCCGCTGTGGGAATCATGCTGCTTGCTTCAAAGGCCATCTACACATTTGTTAACGCTCACCCATCGGTGAAAATGCTCGCGTTGGCATTCCTTCTTCTCATCGGCACCACACTCATTGCCGAAGGCTTCGGACAAAAAATTCCGAAGGGCTACATTTACGCGTCAATGGCATTCTCGGTCTTCGTTGAAGCGCTCAACATTCGCGTGCGCAAGAAAAAGCACGTCGAGCCTTTGCACTTGCGCGAACCAATCATTGAAAGCAACTAACGCTGTAAAAACTGCGGCTCACAATAAATGAGCTATTCAAAGAAGTTTTGGAGTTGATGTTCAGGTAACGGGCGCAAGCGCGGGTAATACGGGTGACGTAGCGGGTCGCCTGGCTTTAAGACCAACTCCAGACCCGGCGTACGCGGAACTGTTGGACGACTTTTTGGTCGTTCATCAAAGACAACGTCCTCACCAAACACACGCACCGACAAGGTTCGCCGGCGACGCCCCTCAGATGTTGGCCCACCACCGTGCAATACGCCTGGGTGGAATATAACTACGTCTCCTGGGGTGATGTCCCACGAGCGAATATCCCACTGTGAGCGGTTGGCTTCGATATCGGGAAGCCTCGGGAAACCCTCTCCGTAGAACGGCAGGGTGGGATCTTCTGCCGCACGCGGCGGGTCGAACCCGTCGTACAGCGTTTCACGATGCGAACCCGCAATATATTCAAGACATTCATGTTGAGGAACTGGGTCAATGGTGATCCACATTGACGCCAGTTGCGTTCCGGCCACAGGCCAATACGTGAGATCTTGATGCCATGGGGTGCGGCGGCAGTTACCGCCATCTTTGACAAAAACATGGTCGAACAAGAGCCACACTCGTGGCGAGTCGATGAAGGTTCCGAGAATGTCGGCGATCGGTGAATCGTAAGTGAGCCGTTGAAATTCAGGAGTGAACTCCCAGTTACGAACAGTGTCAATAAACTGTCCTTCATCTCCTGCAAAAAAGGTTTGTTTACGCGTTGAATTGTTTAAGACGCGAGTGATGCCCATCTCAATTAACTGCAACCACAACGGATGCAACAACTGGTCTATGAACACCACGCCATCGCGCTTGTACTGCTGCACCAACTCGGGCGTGACTCGCTCTTGCCACTTCACTTCCTCAATAGCCATGAGTTCATAATGTCATGGGTGCTACGACAACTCACCGTTGCACCGTC
>Ga0222712_10004779_pt1 | contig 14025 bp, 7 predicted proteins | sample C33_657DmetaG_FD_165043 | JGI IMG/M metagenome (GOLD analysis project Ga0222712, IMG submission 165043) | Estuarine water microbial communities from San Francisco Bay, California, United States - C33_657D | ecosystem: Environmental > Aquatic > Marine > Unclassified | place: USA: California... | reverse complement strand
TACCATGGATCCTGATTATTATCAGTCTGTGATCCATGTATTCAATGACCTTTACAGCAAAGGATATATCTATCGCGGAAAGCGCATGATCAACTGGGATCCGCGTGCAAAGACGGCTTTAAGTGATGAAGAAGTGATCTTCAAAGAGGTACAGGGAAAGCTTTACTTTCTCCAATACCAGTTGGCTGACAAAGAGGGAAACCCCTTGCCGCTTGCACATGGAGGCATCACCATCGCAACTGTTCGTCCTGAAACAATCCTGGGAGACGCAGCAATCGCGGTTAATCCATCTGATGAGCGCTTTAAGCACCTGATAGGCACTGAGGCCATCGTGCCACTGATCAACAGGAGAATACCCATCATCGGGGATGATTATGTGGCCACTGATTTTGGTTCTGGCGCATTGAAAATCACGCCGGCACATGACATGAATGATAACCAAATCGGTATCAAACATGGTCTTGCAGTGTATGATATCCTCAATGAGGACGGTACCATGAGTGCTGATGCCCAGCTTTACATAGGCCTGGATCGGTTTGAGGCCAGAAAGCAGATTGTTGAGGAATTGAAGTCGGCCGGTCATGTCGTCAAGATTGATGAATATACCCATCAGGTGGGCTTCTCAGAGCGCACAGATGTTGTGGTTGAGCCGCGGTTGTCTTTGCAGTGGTGGGTAGACATGAAAAAAATATCCTCACCTGCCCTTAATGCTGTACAGGAAGGGGAGATCAATTTTCATCCTGCCAAATTCAAGAACCTCTATCGCCATTGGATGGAAAACATCAAGGATTGGTGCATTTCGCGCCAGCTTTGGTGGGGCCATCAGATACCTGCATGGTATGATGCAGAAGGACGTTTTATCGTTGCCATGGATGAAGAAGATGCCAAACAAAAGTTTTCTGCAACATATGGCATAGAAAATCCACAACTCAAGCAAGATGAGGATTGTCTGGATACCTGGTTTTCTTCCTGGCTCTGGCCTTTTGAGGTTTTCAAGGGCATTTCTAATCCTGGAAACAAGGATGTTGCTTATTATTATCCCACCAATACACTGGTTACTGCACCTGAAATCATTTTCTTCTGGGTGGCCAGGATGGTGATGGCGGGCTATGAATACATGGGCGAAAAGCCTTTCAGAGATGTTTACTTTACCGGCATTGTTCGCGATTTGCAGGGAAGGAAAATGAGCAAGCAGCTGGGCAACTCTCCAGACCTGCTCGAAATGATTGATGATATCGGTGCTGATGCCGTTCGTTTTGGGATTCTCATCGCTTCTCCTGCAGGCAATGATCTGCTCTGGGACAAGGCATCCAATGAACAGGGAAGAAATTTCATCAATAAGATTTGGAATGCACTCAAACTGGTTCAACTCTGGAAGGAAAGATCAAAACCCAATCTCTCTGCAGAGGAGATGACCTTGGGTTCTGACTGGCCCCACGAATGGTTTGATGCAAGGCTGCGTGAGGTTTGCACTGAAGTAGATCAATTGATGGAGCAATTTAAATTGAGTGAAGCCCTCAAAACTTTATACACGCTGGTTTGGGATGATTTTTGCAGTTGGTACCTTGAGTGGATCAAGCCAGGTTTTGAAAAGCCCATGGATGAGGCCCATCTCAACAAGGCCATTGGTTTTTTTGAGATATTATTAGAAAGGCTGCATCCGTTCATGCCATTCGTGACAGAGGAAATGTACCACTTGTTGAAGGATGATCAGCCTGTTGATCTTTGTGTAAGACAGATGGATGCATCATTCATTGCCAGGGATGCAGACCATGCGATCCTGAAAGAGGCGGTATTGCTTAAATCCGCTATCTCTACTATCCGGGATGCAAGAGTGAAGGCACAAATCAAAAACAAGGATGCTGTTTCATTATTTGTGGCTGCAAAAGACACATCAGTATGGTTGCCGATTCAAGAATTGCTTTGCAAACAAGTGAACGCGAAAGCATTTTCTTTAACAGATGATGCGGTGGCAGACGCTATTCAGCTGGTGATTGGCGGAGACAAGTTCTATGTAAAAGCGGATCAAGTATTGGATACTTCCATCCAGCGAAAAGAGCTTGAAACAGAACTTGCCTATTTCCAGGGCTTTTTGGAAAGTGTTGAGAAGAAACTCTCCAATGAGAAGTTTGTCAACAATGCCAAACAGGAAGTGGTAGACATGGAAAGAAAAAAGCAGGCGGATGCATTAGATAAGATCAAGATGCTGAAAGAGGGATTGGCCAATCTTGGCTAGATCAGGATTTATTTAACTGTTCATTAGAATCAGTACGATTAGATTTGCACCATGAGCAAAACTGTCTTGTCAATTGTTTTTTCCCTGGCATCTCTGTTTTCCTTCGCACAAGCCAAGAAAGCCAAAGTAGACACGATCCCAACCCCCATGCCCCTCACATTTGCCACTTATTGGGGTCCTGTGGGAACTGGAAATGCGCTCGCTGCACAAATCGCTGCTATCGCTCCTGCAGCCATTTTAGTCAGGGATAATGCAGGGAAATTATATGCGGTCAACGCATTTCGGATCAACTACAAGTTCAAAAGTACCTATCGGGATGATGAATCCGGGCAAACCAAATCAATGAATGATCTTCGGGTTGGAGATTTCAACAATACTTCACAACTCAGTCAGGTCTGGGCCGAAAGCATCAAAGACAATGTAAAATCGGGAGATACCATTTTATTCAATCAGGTACTCTTTCGAAATGTCAAAGGGAAACTGCAATTGGCGCCAGTATTGAAAATAGTTGTTCGTTAGATCCTGTTATCTGATTAGCCATTCCATTTCCTGGTTCACCAGTTCATCCCTGAATGGAGTACTGATCCTGATATAATTATCAGTATACCCTTCAATCATCCCATTTTTATTTTCCTGTTCAAACAGGACTGTTCTTGTTTTTCCTTCCTGTGAAGCCCGGAAATACTGCATTTTTTGATAGGAGAGGTTCCTGAGCATTTTGTTGCGTTCATTACGAATCTGCACAGGTACAACAGCCTTTATCTCAAGGGCTTTGGTATTGGGTCTCTCTGAATATGTAAATACATGCAGGTAGGATACATCAAGTGAATGGAGAAAATCGAATGTCTCCTTGAACTCTGCTTCACCTTCTGCGGGGAATCCAACAATGACATCTACACCAATGGCACAATCCGGCATCAGTGTTTTGATCATCTCAATTCTATCGGCATAGAGTTCTCTTTTGTATCGCCTTCTCATCAATCCAAGGATTGTATTGCTGCCGCTTTGCAGTGGGATATGAAAATGAGGCATGAATTTTTTACTGGATGCAACCAATTCAATGATCTCTTTGGTCAGCAGGTTGGGTTCGATGGATGATATCCTGTACCGGCTTACCTCTTCGACTGTATCAAGTGCTTGGCAGAGTTCAAAAAAACTATTTTTTCTTTCTCCATCCATCATGCCAAAATCTCCTAAATTCACGCCCGTCAGCACAATTTCTTTTACTCCCTTGCTACCAATTCCCCTTGCTTGTTGAACCACATTTTCAATTGAATTGCTCCTGCTTTTGCCACGCGCCAGTGGAATAGTGCAAAATGAACAATTGTAATCACAACCATCCTGTACTTTTAAAAATGTTCTGGTGCGGTCGGTAACTGAGAAAGAGGCATTGAAATCATTGACCTCGCTGATGTCGCAGCTGCATATTCTTGTTGAATCTCCCTTTGTGAAATTCCTGAGGTGTTCAGGTAGGTTGAATTTTTCTGCAGCGCCGAGTACAAGGTCTACACCGGGTATTTCGGCAATCTCCTTGGGCTTCAATTGTGCATAGCAACCAGTGATGACCACTACAGCCTCGGCATTTTGCTTTTGGATGCGCCTGACCAGTTGTCTGCACTCTTTGTCTGCATTTTCTGTTACGGAGCAGGTATTGATCACATATACATCTGCTGGTTCGTCGAACTCCTTTTTGGTGAAGCCTTCTTTCTCCAGCATTCTTCCCAACGTTGAGGTTTCTGAATAATTCAACTTGCAACCCAGTGTATGCAGTGCTATGGTCTTTTCCGCTGTCATTGGCCGGCAAAGATACAAACGGGAAAGTGTATATTTGAATTAATATATGCGCAACGCCAGGTTCCTTATCGCCCCATTTCAGCTCTTGTATTGCATGTATGCCTATATTCTTGCTGCAATCATCATCTTTTCCCTCATTCCTTGTTTAATCCTCTGCCTGCCCTTTGGTAAATTCAAGGGTGGCAACATCATGTTTGAGATTTACAGAGTGGTGGGAAATCTTTTCTTTCTGCTGATCGGAATAAGGCATGTAAACCTCTATGAATCAAAGCCGGAACCTGATGAACAATACATCTTCATCCCCAACCATATTTCTTATCTTGATGCCATAGTTGTGATCCTGGCCATCAAGCATCATTTCAGGGCCATTGGAAAATATGAACTCCTCAAAGTGCCCATCTTTGGGTTCTTGTACAAGTTCTGTGTGATTACCGTCAATCGATCCAGTCCCGAAGACAGGGCAAGGAGTTTGAACGACCTGCGCAAGACCCTTGCCAAGGGAATTTCAATTGCTGTTTTCCCAGAGGGTACTTTCAACATGGCTGATGGCCCCATGGCCGAAATGTATGATGGCGCGTTTAAACTGGCCGTGGAGACGGGGAAAAAATTGCAGCCCATTCTTTTTTTGGATACTTATGACCGCATGCATTACCGCCATTTCCTTACCCTTACGCCTGGCAAATCAAGGGCTGTATATCTTGAGCCCATTGATCCTGCTGATTATCCCGATGCCGACCCCAAAGCGCTGAAAGCCATCGCAAAACAGAAAATGGCAGATAAATTGATTGATTACAGGGCATCCTGGATCAACCCATATTATTTTTCAAAACCATAAGCAGTTCAACCTTTGTTTGCAGAAGTAATCATACCATTAGCCTTACCCAAGACCTATACTTATGCCATCCCAGCAGAGATGCAGTCTCTTGCCATTCCAGGGGTAAGGGTTGAAGTCAGTTTTGGCAGACAAAAAAGGTATTCTGGCATCATCAAATCCTTGTGTGAAACTGGCCCAAAGGGTTTTGATCCCAAGCCCATCATCCAGGTGCTGGACCCCGACCCAGTTGTGTATGATCAGCAACTTGCCCTCTGGAATTGGATGGCCAATTATTACATGTGCAGTGAAGGCGAGGTGATGGCAGCTGCCCTGCCCACACAACTCAAACTCAGCAGTGAAACCATCCTGATGCTGAATGAGGAATTTGGTGAAGATTTTAGCGAGTTAGATGATCAGGAATACCTGGTGGCAGAAGGATTGTTGTTGAAAAAAGAACTGAAGATTGAGGAAGTACAGGATATTTTGGATGCATCCCATGTTTATCCAGTAGTAAAGCGGTTGTTGGAAAAAAAAGTGTGCATCGCATGGGAATCACTCAAGGAAAAATATACTCCCAAGCGGGAGAATTTTGTTCACCTTCATCCTGATTACCACAATGAAGAAGCACTGGCCGGGTTGCTGAACCAATGGAACAACCGGGCTCCAAAGCAACTGGAATTGTTGCTGGCTTTCCTTCATCTCCAGAAAACAGAAGGGGAAGTGAAGCAACCTGCATTGTTAAAAAAAGCGGATGCCAGTTCAACTCAACTGAAAGGATTGGTGGACAAAAGTATATTGGTTATTTCAAAGCAATCGGTAGACCGTATGCAGCTTCAATCCAAGCAGGTGCAGATTGATTTCACTCTTTCTCCTGTGCAGACCAATGCCCTTGAAAAAGTGCATCAGGCGCTTCAGGACAAGGATGTTTGTTTGCTTCATGGTGTTACTTCCAGTGGGAAAACGCAGGTCTATATCAAGCTGATTGAAGCGCAGGTATTGGCCGGTAAGCAGGTGCTGTACCTGCTTCCGGAAATTGCACTGACTGCGCAGATCATTCGAAGATTACAACAACATTTTGGTGGGTATATTGCCATTTATCATTCCAGGTTCAACCCCAATGAAAGGGTAGAGCTTTGGAACAAGGTGAAGAAAGGAGAGATCAGGGTTGTATTGGGCGCAAGATCAGCCCTGTTTCTGCCTTTCAGTGATCTTTCCCTGATCATTGTGGATGAGGAACAGGATGCATCCTTCAAACAACAGGATCCAGCACCACGCTACAATGCCCGCGATGCGGCCCTCTATTATGCGCGTTTGTGCAATGCAAAAGTGGTCTTGGGCAGTGCAACGCCGAGTATCGAAACCTATGCACAGGCTGTGGGTGGAAAATATGGGTTGGTAGAAATGTTTGAACGCTACGGTGGCGTTGAACTTCCTTCCATAACAGTGGCTGATACCAGGGGAATGGTCAACAACAAAATGGTCCGTCACATGATCACGCCTGCATTGAAAGAGTCAATGGACAAGGCCCTGGCAGAGAAAAAACAGGTCATCCTTTTTCAAAACAGAAGGGGGTATGCACCCTACAAGATTTGTGGTACCTGTGGTTTCATTCCTCATTGCGAACATTGTGATGTTACACTGACTTACCATAAACTTCACCATAGGCTTCAATGTCATTATTGTGGTACTTCTTATCCTGTAATGCTCACCTGCACTGCCTGTGGCGGGGCCAGTTGGGTGGAAAGGAATTTTGGTACCGAGAAGGTGGAAGAAGACCTGATCGAAATGTTTCCTGAACATACAGTGGCAAGAATGGACATTGATACGGTCAAAGGGAAATATGCCCACGATGAAATGATCAGGAGTTTTGAAAAACATCAGATGGATATCCTGGTGGGAACGCAGATGGTGGTGAAAGGGCTGGACTTTGAGCATGTTGCCCTGGTCGGGATCCTTGATGCTGACGGTTTATTGAGCTTTACTGATTTCAGGGTTAATGAGCGTGGATTTCAGCTGATGGAACAGGTGAGCGGCAGGGCCGGAAGAAGGGGACAGCAAGGGGCTGTCATCATTCAAACATCCAACCCTGGTCATCCCATCATTGGATTGGTGGCCGCCCATGATTACAAAGCTTTTTACACCATGGAGATGGAGTCACGCAAGATGTTTCACTATCCACCCTATACAAGGCTTATCCAGTTGTTTTTTAAACATACGGATAAGTTGAAAGCCTTGAATGCGGCAGATTTTTTTGCAAGCCGCATCCAGCCCATGTTTGGAGATTATTTGATTGGGCCCGCAGAGCCTGTTGTGAACAGGGTCCGCAACAAATATATTTTTGAAATTCTCCTAAAGTTACCCAGGGATGGCTCAAAGAATACCCTGGCGAGAAACCATATACAACAAGTGATGGCCATCATGTTGAATGATGCACATTTCAAATCTGTGCACGTTCAGGTGAACGTAGATCCGCAGTAGGGAAATCATCTGAAGATGACGGTTCCAATGGCTTTCATCAGTTCCATTTCTGCCTGTTTCAGGTGCAGATGGGTTTGCAGAAGAATCATCGTATCTTCTTCATTGTTATCCTTCTCGAGATCTGCTTGGTTCTCTATAATCAGGCGCTTTACTTTTCTCAATTTGAGGTAAGTCATGCTGGAACGAACTTCTTGTTTGTAAAGATCCGCCCGCTGGGGAATTTCGCCTTTGTAAAATTTTGACCAGTTGGGGCTGATCTCATGTTTTTCTGTAAGCAGCGAGACTGCCATATGTCCTATTTGGGGATCTTCATGGTAGAGAAAGTTTTTCTCAGTAGGGTTATTGCCTCCCTGATGCATGGCTTTATACGCATTCAAGACACCAACCAGCAGTTTGTTGTCAAAAAGGTCTTCCAACCCATCCTGCTCAATTTCATTGAAAATGAATGAAGCAACAGATTGCTCATCATCCCATGCCAGTCCTCCGAACTCAATCAGGGTCCGGATTACGGCCTGTTCATTCAATTCATCCTTGAACAGAAGATCAATCCCTGCGTCTTCATTGTCTTGTGTTTCGGAAGGAATGACCTGATCAATACCGTCCCGTTGAGCCCTTTTTTCCTCTTTTCCAATCTTGTCCTTGCTGAACTTGTTTACAAGGGCAGTAAGGCCCTGTTCATCAACCTTCAGGATGGCCGCACAACGCTTGATATAATCTTGTTGACGGGTAAAATCTTCTGTTCTGCTGAGCTTTGAAATCGACTCTGCAATTTGGTTGACAACTGCTGCCTTCTGGTTACTGTCGTTGCCCGCATCTTTTAGGGCTACTTCCAGTTGAAAGAGGATGAATTCTTTTTTGTTTGCCTTTACAAATTCCCTGAAGGCATCTGCGCCGACTTTTTTTACATAACTATCTGGGTCTTCTTTGTCAGGAATCAAGACCAGCTGAACATTCAACCCTTCCTCAATGGCAAGGTCCAAACCCCTTAATGCTGCTTTTATTCCGGCCGCATCACCATCATAAATGATGGTAAGGTTATTGGTGTATTTTTTTACCAAACGAAGCTGGTCTGGGGTTAGAGAAGTTCCTCCGGATGCCACTACATTTTCTATCCCGGCCTGGTGCATGGCTGTAACATCCGTATATCCCTCTACTAAAAAACACTCATCAGCCTTGTCAATCGGATGTCTTGCAAAATAGGATCCATACAAGATCCTGCTTTTGATGTATAACTCGTTCTCCGGCGTATTGATGTATTTCGGACCACGGTCACTGCTTCCGATAACCCTTGCGCCAAATCCAATGATTTTGCCACTTTGGTTATGGATGGGGAAGATAATCCTGCCCCTGTAATTGTCAGCCAATTGACCATCTCGCTCAATGCACAGTCCGCTTTTTTTAAGTAAGTCCTGACTGTACTGGTTTTTGATGGCTTCCCTTGCGAACGCATCGCGTTGGTTGAGGCAATAGCCTAATTGGAATCTTTCGATTGTTTCATCGTTAAAGCCCCGTTCCTTGAGGTAACCCAGCGCATTGTTTTTGCCTTCTTCCGACTCCTTGAGCTGACTGGCAAAATATTTAGCAGCAAACTGGTTGAGGATATGAAGGCTGTCTGCGAGCTGCTGTTGTTCGCGGTACTCAGGACTTGTCTCTGTTTCTTCTACTTCAACATTGTATCGTGCCGCAAGCCATCGAAGGGCTTCAACATAAGAGTATTTTTCATGCTCCATGACAAAGCCGATGGCGTTGCCACTCTTTCCACATCCAAAGCATTTGTAGATTTCTTTGGAAGGTGAAACGGTGAAGGAGGGTGTTTTTTCATTGTGGAAAGGGCAGTTGCCAATATAGTTGGTTCCCCGTCTCTTGAGCTTGACAAAAGATCCCACGATATCATGGATATCGATCCTGTTTTGAATTTCCTGTATCGTTTGTTGTGAGATCAAATTGGGTTGAGCGTTGTGGATTGTGGATCAAATTTCTTTTAAGGTATTGACCTTTTACAGGGGTAAAGGACTGTGAATTTACGAAGTTTTTCCAAAACTGGACTCCTATGGAAGGAAGTCAATTGTAGATATCGGCTGCTTCTTTGGCTAAAACCATTAATAAAAAAATACTTCATCCAAAAACACAAATCCATTTTGACCTTTTTCCTGGTGCCATTCGGGAAGTGACTTGAGCGTCAACATTTCAATTTCAATGTATGTGTAGTTTCCTGGCTTGATTGGTACAATATAAGGGATGGATGCATTGGGCCTGGGGGATGTCGGCATTTCTGGTACGATGCTTCCAATGGTTTTCAATGCTTTGGGATTCTTTCCTCCTTTGATGGTGATTTTGGTTGGAGGAAACACAGAAGCACCCGATGAATTGGTCATGTCAGCAGCACTGATTACAATCTGTTGGAGACTAGGGTTACTGCCAAAATGGAAGCCTGCTTTGAAGTCTTCTTTTTTAAACCCAAGCCAGCTGTTATACAGTTGATCTGCAGTCTGACTGTATCCCTTCCTGCCATCAATGAGTATTTTTGCACCATATGCTTTACCCCTGTTTGGTTTGCTCAAAAGGGTTACAGAATCGCATGAAATTCCTTTTGGGTAGACGGTGAAGTCTGTAACACCACTGGTGATCCAACCTTCCAAACTGGTAACTGCCTTGATTCTCAACAATTCCTTTGTATGAATGGCATTGGTATAAATGTTGCCGTTGATGGAGTCTGGTGGCAATCCATCTGTTGTATACCTGATTTTTGCATTGGGGAATGGATTTTTTAGTTTTACACTAAACTCATTTTGAAAGATTAAATTTTCGTTGTCTTCAAGGTAGGGTGCAGGCAGTTGCAGGATTTCATTTTTATTTGCAAGGTATCCCGTTTCCCATTTGATATTTGGTGATGTTCTCTTGAGCATCGCAATATCCTGTTCCCCAATCTTTGTATTCCATATGAAAACATGTTTGAGGGAAGTCATTTTTGTAAGTGGCAAAATACCTTGCAGATCAACTGCTGTATTTACAACAGAAATCTGCTCTAATTTTTTCAAGGCTGTTAATTTGTTGATGCCATTGCCTGAAATAGATGAGGAATTGAGATTAAGTTTCTCGAGGTTTAAAAAATCAGCAAGTATTGGAAAAACCTGATCATCAACGGGCATTCCTGACAAGTTCAGTTCTATTATTTGTTCAGCAATTTCTTTGCATGCTGCCAATTGTTCAATATCAAATTTTTCCCTGATGGAAAACTTAACAACAAGAGCGGGGCTTTTTGCTGAAACCTTTAATACTCGCCTAAAGGGATTGTTCAATTTTTCAATCGTTGACGAAGAAGCTGCTGAGAAAGCATATGTTTTTTCGCTTTCAGTTTTTCTCTTTGTACTGAAACTGAAAAAACTTTCACCATGGGTGAGTTTACCTCCAAAATGACTTCCTGCAACTGCAATCACAATTGTTAATGTCAGGAGAGCATTCCAGACCATTCGTTTAGTTTCAAATACTTTGTTCAGGTAGATGAGCGCATGGCTGAGTAAAGCGATTGAAACCCCAAGCCATTTGTGAATGAGCAGTGAATCAGCATCATATGCACCACCTGCCGCAAGGAAGAAGCCTGCAATGGCAGTGATGGTGGAAATCAATGCAACGCAATGAATCATCAATTGAAAAATCGTTGCAATGTTTTTTTGTTCTTTTCTGTTTGCAGTAAACAGAGAAAAGGGGAGCAGCAAAAGGATCAGGGTTATGGGCAGATGCAAAATCACTGGATGAAGTCTGCCAGCAAATAAAACAGATGCTGGCAATGTACCCAGGTCCGCAAAGCATAGCAATAGGAGGAATACCTGCAATACAAGAATCAAATTTGATAATATCGAAAGCCGGTTGGTCATTTTTACTTATCAGTAAAAAAACACCTCGTCAACGAAGACCCAACCTTTGTCGCCTTTTCCAGGGTGCCATTTGGGCAATACATTGACTGGGAATGCTTCAATTTCAAAATACCTGTATTGCTTTTTGTCCAACGGAATCACAAATGGTATGAGCTGTCTTCTTCTTTGCTCCTTTGGCTGTTCCGGAACAATGGTCTTGAGCAGTTTCATGGATTGTGGAGAGTCTCCGCCCTTGATGATGATTTTTTTTGCTGGCATCACATATCCATCGATACTTTCAACGGTGCTCAGCAAGATTTGCTGTATGTCTTCGCCTTTTGAAAAATAGGCACCAATTTTGAAAGAGTTGTCGCGATATCCCAACCAATTTGCTTTGAGGTTGCCTGGAGTGCCCTTCACAAGGTCTGTAAGGGTAATTACGCCCTGGCCCTTGTATTGTTGGTCTGCTTCATTGATCATCCTGATTGAATCAGGCTTAAAACCTTTGAGGAAAAAAGTATTGTCTGTTGTATCGCTTGTTTTCCATCCAGGGCTCACCGAAATAGCCCTGAGTTTCATCATCCCAATGACAGGGAATGGTTTGGTGTACAATAAGCTAGCCAATGAATCTGGTTTGGAGCCGTCAATGGTATAACGGATCTGAACACCCGACATTTGGGGTTTGAAGGCAATGAGTTCGCCAGGAGCATATATTCTTTTTTCCTCATCCAACAACCTCGGTTTAGTCAGTTTGAGCAATTCATTCTTGTCTGGGATATAGCCAAGGTCCCAATGGATTTTTGGGAATTTTTTCTTGATGGCAGCCATCTCTGTTTCCGTGAGTGAAGTATTCCAGAGGAAAACCTTTTTTAGAGAAGGAAAGGCTCCCAAAGCATCTAACATCGGGTATCCTACTGCTGTGCTGGCCAGTGAGACTTGTTCAAGGTGTTTGTTTGATTTCAGCAGCCCCAGGTTTTTGCCAGTGATAGCCGTTCCGTTGAGGTTGATGCGTTCAATATTTTCAAAGGAGGAAAGCACTTCAATGGCATTGTCATCGGCAGGCATGTTGGAGAGATTCACTTCAACAACCTGCTCTGAGATGGATTTGCATTCCGTCAACATGTTCAGGTCATATTTTTCCTTAAGATAGAATTTGACGCTGAGTGCAGGAGAGTTGGATGCCAATGGAAGAATTCTCCTGAAAGGTGAGTTGAGTTGCTCAATGGCAGAAGCAGAGGCAGAGGAGAAGGAATATGTTTTGGTTGCTTTTTCTACAGGTGCAGCATTGATAATACTTGTGATGATTGTTTTGAGGGTGTCGGTGTCTGCCAGTGCGTGATAGGTTTTTGTTGGATTGGCACCAGCTTTTATCCATTCTTTGAACAAAAGTATCTCCGCTCCACTGAGTTGGGCCTTTCCTTTAGGAGGCATGTGCTTTTGATCGTCCATATCAAGCAGCATCCTTTCAATCATCAAACTTTTGTCAGGATCTCCTGAAACCCACATGGATCCTGACTTTCCGCCTTTTAGCATTGATGCCAGGTTTTTCATGTTCAATCCGCCCTTTGTCTTTTGGTCATTGTGGCATTCCATGCATTTGGCTGCCAAAATGGGTTGTACGGCACCATCATATACAGTTGTTTTTGCTGTAAACTCAGCGATGGTGATGGTGGGTTTGATATCCTGTTTAATTGTAAAGAATCCCTCACCATGTGTCAGGTTCCCTCCATAATGACTTCCCGCAACCATGACGATTAAGGTGGTCAACATGGCGGTGTTCCAAACGATGTGATTTTTGACGAATGCTTTTTTAATGTATACCAATGCATGTGTTGAAAACGCTATGGCTACGCCAAGCCATTTGTGAAAAAGGAGAGCGTCTTCGTTGTATCCGCCCTCTGCTGCCAGCAAAAAACCTGCAAGTGCGGTGAGTGTTGAAATCAATGCGATATAGTGAAGTACCAAATCAAAAATGCCGGAAAGATCGTCAGTGTCTCTCCTTCTTTGAAGGTAGATTGAGAAGGGTACCAACAAGATGATCAGGGTGATGGGCAAATGCAATACAACAGGATGGAATCTGCCTACAAACAAAACCAGCTGTGGAAGAAGACTTAGGTCTACAAAGCAGAACAAGAGAAGAAAAACCTGTAAAACGATGAGCAGGTTTGAGAGTACGAGAAGATGTCTAGACATACTTATTTTTTCTTTGGAAAAATACTAGGCAATGATGCCGTTCACCACTTGTCCTGCAACGTCAGTGAGCCTGTAACGTCTTCCCAGATGGCGATAGGTAAGCTGTTCATGGTTTATGCCCATCAGGTGGAGCACTGTAGCATGGAAATCATGCACGCTTACCGGATCTTTGATGGTATTGTAGCCGAATTCGTCTGTTTCTCCATACACCATTCCAGGTTTGATTCCACCACCGGCCATCCAGATGCTGAAGCATTTGGGATGATGGTCACGTCCGTAGTTGGCTCCATCAATCTTACCCTGACAATAATTGGTGCGACCAAATTCGCCCCCCCAAATCACCAGCGTTTCATCGAGCAGTCCTCTTTGCTTCAAGTCCTTGATCAGGCCTGCTGAAGCCCTGTCTACGTCTTCCGCTTGCATCCTCATGTCATTGACCAGGTTACCATGGGTATCCCATCCTTGGTGATACAGTTGTACAAAACGAACGCCTGATTCAGAAAGCTTTCTGGCCAGCAAACAGTTGGCTGCATAGGTTCCTGGAACAAGGCATTCCGGGCCATACATTTTGATGGTATTGTCAGACTCCTTGCTCAGGTCTGTCAGTTCAGGCACCGCACTCTGCATGCGGTATGACATTTCATATTGTTTGATGC
>Ga0222712_10004778_pt1 | contig 14027 bp, 21 predicted proteins | sample C33_657DmetaG_FD_165043 | JGI IMG/M metagenome (GOLD analysis project Ga0222712, IMG submission 165043) | Estuarine water microbial communities from San Francisco Bay, California, United States - C33_657D | ecosystem: Environmental > Aquatic > Marine > Unclassified | place: USA: California... | reverse complement strand
TATTACCAAATGAGTCATATCCGTTTGGTTGTGTATTTGCAATAGCAGCTTGTGCTGGAGTATATCCATTAAGACCTGCTTCAATTCCTGAAAGTACACTGTTGCCGTCTAAGAATTCACCCAACATACCACGTTTGTTTGCAGTGGTACTCTCAGTTTGGATGGTCTGTAATTCAGCAGTTTGTTCTTTCCAGTTATACTTAACGTTGAACTTTAAGATCTCTTTAATGTCATTGCCAAGGCCAGGTGACATCCAAGTAATTGCTCTTGCCAAATCTGGTTGTGTAATATCAAATGGTTGTGGATTTCCAACTTTGAACTCAACTGTATTTACAATATCATCCTGAATTGGATATGCAAACCTACGCAGGGTAATCATATAGTCATTTGAAATTTGACCATAATGTTCACACTGTGTAAAGTCTGTTAATTTATAAGCAAATCCTTTAGAAGGTAGACTATTTGCATAGTCAACTATGTTTCTCGCTGAAGGATCTAAAATACCTTTAGTTAAAACCGCTTGACCGTACTCTTTGTAGAAAGAGTTCATATTATCGGCTGTAATTCCAGGTTGGTTAAAATATTTGTAAAGGGTCCAGTCGTTAAATGCTGACTTCATCGCCAAACCAGCACTGATGGTTCTACCTTTCGATGAATCAGTAGAGCTATTACCAATCTTATAGTTTCTAGATTGTTCTTCGTTGGCACCATAGATACTCAACTGATTAGTATCTGTCGAGTTCGGATCTGCCATAGGTGGGCTAGAAGGACTTGGTGGGATTGGTGGGATACCAGTAATATCATGCAAAAACGTTTCCGTTTTTATTTCTGTAGTTTCAATCGGTTTACCATTCGCGTCCTTCTTTTTTACAGGCACTTGAGTAGTAACAACTCTTTTCCAGGTTGCAGTATCATCGGTAACATAATTAACATCGGTTGTCTCAAATTTAACACCATCATCGGTGTTCTCCAGAGTAAAAGTTGGACCTTGGTTAGATATGTATTTTACAGGGTTACCTTTTTTAGGCTCATTTTCAGTATTTGACGCTGCCATTTAATAGAGTTCTTTTTACTATATATCCGGCAAAGATAGTATGATGATATGTTAGAGCCATTCAGCTCCATCTAATTCCGAGCCGGAAGGTCGGTATAGAAGTTCATCTGCCCAGTTTGGGTCTTTAGGGTATCTATCTAACAAAAAACGTTCAACTGCTTTAATGTACTCGCCTTTAGTATGGAATCTAAATTCACCGGAGTAAATGTTCCGGTTTGCAAGTTCAAAGATTTCTTTCAGCTTCTGTTGCACTAAAAAAGATTGGATATTGTCAAACAAGACATTCATCTCAGCTTTGGTTTTAGTACAGAAGACTGAATCCACAACAATTAGATAGCTCTTCCAGTTCTGTCCGTTGAAGACATCATCTTCAAGTTGCTCAACTTTATCATAGTTATCACGCTTCAGATTGATCTTAGTGTCGTGGCCTTCAAAGTCTTTAATAAATCTACCACCAAAAAGATTGGCTTTTAAAAAGTAGATCTGATCGTAAAACTTCTTGATCCTAATTTGATACTGTGGATTAACGTCATCGAATTTAACATCATAGATCATAGCCCTAACAGGAATCAAGACGTTAGGCTGTTGGGTTGTTGAAATTAAAGCATGAATTTGTTCACCTTTAGCAAACAGTTTATGTTTAATCATTCTCTACGAATTTAACGTTATCAAATTGAGTTAGTACACCTCTTTTTGGATAGTCGGTGCGATTAATTACGGTTAGATTAAACTCTAACACATAAGCTTCAAATGAGCCGATGTAGTCTTTAAAGTTACATACAGTCTCACGGTCCAGGTTTTTAAACATGTAGAGAATCCTGGTATTCTCGTAGATCTTACGCTCTTCTAACAATTTAGAGATCATCCTCATAATATAGAGTGAGATGATCGTGTCAGAAGGCTCATTGTTGTAAGGATCGCTTTTAACCAGTCGAGCATGGATATCTGAAAACGAGATTGCCAGGTCGTGTTTCTCCGACCTGGCAAATCTATCAAATTCTGTTCTTGTCTTGCACCAGACTCCCTCGACTTTTAAAAGCATTACTTAGTTGCATCCGTCAAAAGCTTTAACTCTGATTCAAGTTGCTTAATTCGGTTTTTTATTTCATCTTGGGTTGGTTTATACTTCTTGCCCCAAGTAGTTGTGATCGTTAATTTTTCACGATCTAAATCATTGCCAGCATCGATACCTAAGTCTAGGATTAGATCATTAAAAAATTTAATCTGGTTGCTGCGGCTTTTGTCTTCGAAATCATAAACTCTGCGTGAGATATACTCTTCTCCAGCACCGTTTACATTATCATCGATCAAATGTTTTACTAGCCCGTTATCAGCAGGTTCAATATTGACTGAGATCATAGTGTTCTTATTGGTTATTTCTAGCAGCCATTAGAGCAGCTGCCTCTCTTTGTAATTCACGAGCCTTTTTCTTGTCTGCTTTGTAAGTCTCTTTGTCTTTTACAGCAGTCATTGCCCATGCTTCTTCTAGAAGAGCAACCTCTTCTTGATTGTAACCCATACCGAACCATGTAGATTTGCAGCTTTGTAAAACAGCTTCTAATCTTGTAGCGTTTAACTCATCAACACGATTAACGTTAGCTTCGTGGATTTTACGACCAGCTGCCATAGTTTCCGTCTTGAATTGACGATAAGCTGGATGATTGTATCCTAGCTTCTTAAGAAGTTTTAGAATTCCGTTTTGTCTCTGAATCGCTCTGCGCATTCTTCTGTTTGGTACTTGTTGTGTTTGTTCCGTCATTGTAATAATTATTAGTGAATAATTGTATTTGCTCGTTTAACTTTTGTTTCATATTATCTATCTGGCTTTCGATAAGCAGCACAATCTGTGCCTTTAGTTCATCAGCCTCAACATCCATTTGATCGATCAACATATCGTAAACCTCTCTGGATGGTAGATTAATTTCTACGGTCATTGACCCAGTATTCTTCTTGCTCATCTTTTCAAGCATAGCCATCATGATGTTATTTACTGGTTCAGCTTTCGAAGGTGGCGGTGGTGGATTTCTATGTCCGGGCATATGTGGTTCTTGCCACATTGGAGTTTCTGCAACAACTGGTGGAGGTGTAACTACACCATTGGTAGTTCCAACCATTTCCACTGGCTCAAATCCTAAAGTTTTAGACATACTTTTAGCTTCTGCCATTGAAGTGGTTCTCAATAAGTATTCATTAACCAACTTCTTGTTAACCTTAGTACCATCTGTAAAGTAGAGCCATTTGCTGTCTACTTTAGTGTCATCGGCCTGTACGATTTGACCTGCCCTTTCAGTTTTTGACCAAACAAGATAGACCTCTTGTTTCTTTTGTTCTAAATCTGCCATCATAGTGTTTTCTTTACTTAGTAGCTTTTTGATTAGCTTTAGTACCATTGTACTCTCTGTTTATAAATTGCTTTAAAAAGTCCATAGATTCTTCAGAACCGATTATAGCATCAGCCTTAGAATACCTACTGACCCATACTTCAGCGAATCGTTCGTTACCCAGTTCCAAGAGACTCTTTTTTAAGTCCTCTACTTTCGGAACATACATTTTATTAAATCCCATTAGTTTATAATTTTAATTCTCTCTTTAAAGCTAGGTGGGAAGAAGCCCTCTTTATTTATCAAGCTTCTAAAGCACGCATCTAGCACGTATGTAATTGCCCAATCCTCTTCGCTGCGTACAGATCTTCCGACTCCTTGCATGATCGAGATCCCTGTTTTCCAGTCATACCATTCATTGCTATGGCTTGTCTTTGCTTTAATCAAAGGGTCACCTAATGATGGATAAGGTACTTTAAAGAAAACTTGAAAGCGACTGATGTCATCTTTCAGATCCAGACCCTCAAGGATTGAAGGACCTATAAGTATTTTATCATCAGATTCCTTAAAGTTTCTTAATGCCTCTTTTTTAGCCTTGCTGTCACCGTAGTCAACCATTCTCTTCTTGTGTTTTGAATGTTCCATAATGAACTTGCTAAAGGCGTAAGAACCTGAGTGGATGATACCGCGTTGACCTTTATGTTTATCTAGGATCTGATCCATGATTTGTACAACCTTCGGTAGACTTGTCTCTTTCTCGCGCATGCTTAACTTGTGTCGGTTCACGAAGACAACTGGTGATTTATCATAGTTGAATGAGTTGTCCATCCGGATAAACCTAGCGTTCTTGATGCCCATGATTTTTGCATAGGCTCTAGGATCACCAATCGTTGCACTCATGAAGACTTTAAAGCCTGATTTCTGGTGTAGGTAACGTTGGATCATTGTTTGCTCTTCGACGCACATGAATTTAGCTTCATCTTCACCCTGATCAATTACCATGCTTTCGATGCCGACTGTTTTAATTAGATCCACGTAGTCATCAAACTTACAGTAGACATCTTTCAGTCGATCAAATGTAGTCATTGCGGTTTGCCAATCTCTTGGTACCTCACGGTTCTTAAATCTTTTTGCAGAGACTCCTTTGGCTACAGTTGCAGCTTTACGATAGAGTTTTGCAACGCCTCTAAAGTTCTGCATCTCTTTAAATAGATCTGACTTGTCTCTAACAGTCATCAATCGATGTACAATAGACTTGATGCTATTCACAGTTGCAATTTCAGTACCGATGTTATTACGTTCGATAAAACGATTAGCAACTGAGAATCTGTCTACAACACTCATATCCACCCTAGGGCTAAAATGGTTCTGTACAATCTCATCTACTTTATGTGCCTCATCAAAGAAGACAAAGTCCCGGGCCTTAAAAGGCACTTCTTTACCTTCAAGAGCCATTCGATCTTCTACGTAGTTACGTTGAATGAGCCAGTAGCTATAGTTAAATAGCGCCACGGGTTGATCTATAGCGCGTCTACGGTTTTGGAGATACTCACATTGGCTAAAGCAACTGAGCTTCTCTGCTTGTTCGTAACCCATACCCTTGAGCTTACAGTCACCAAGACTGAAAGCCAAACCGTTTACAGTACACTCATAATTGTCCACGCCTCTGATTGAAGGCCAACGTAGACCCAATCGGTGGATGTCAGATTCATACTGATCCTGTAGGGCCAAGTCACTTGTGACAAGATAACCTGTGTTGCCCATCTCCTTTAAGATATATGAAGACCACATTGCAATCAAGGACTTACCAGTACCAGTTGGTGCGTCAATTACGACTGTACCTTCTGAATCTTCATGGTAAGCTTGAACAATTGCCGTGATTACTTCACGTTGTCCTTTTCGGAATGCAAAGTCTTTTCCGAATGCGCCTTTCTCTAAGGCTGTATCTATGATTTGATTTATAGATCGTTCCAACATACTACTTCGTTTACCTCGATTCCTGCTTTTGTTAATAATTCAATTCCTGACATGTCTCTATAGTCCTCAGCAAAGAAGACTCTTTTGATGCCAGCCTGAATGATCAGTTTAGAACAGTCAAAACAAGGTGCTGTAGTTGTATAAAGATCAGCACCATCAGATGTCATAGTGCTTTTTGCAAGTTTAGTGATTGCGTTTGATTCAGCATGTAGAACCTCACGTTTAGTTGTGTACAATTTTTTAGTACAACATTCATCATTGCAGATGAAACCATCATCTTCAAGGTCGTTAACAATATCTGGTGTCTCCTTATAAGAGGCTTCAACCGTAATCACTTCAACCTCTTCACATGCATTTTCAAATCCATGTGGCGTTCCGTTGTACCCGAATGATACAATTTGTTCATCTTTAACGATGATGCAACCAACCTTTCTACGTTCAGCGTAGCTAAGTTTGGCAGTTTGATATGCAATTTGCATATAGATTTTATCGATAGGAATTCTAGGCATATATAAAAATAAAAGTCGTCCACAAATTATATGGACGACTCTATTAAAAGTTTAATCTTGTGAGATCGTATTATTCAGATAATTATCCGTTCATGATTTTTCTTAAAGACTGCGCAGTTCCATCATTAAAACTGTACTTGCTATTAGTTAAACCAATTGTCGAGTAGTTACTACCACTATCAGTGTTAAAACCAACACCACCATCCGTTGAGTTAAATTGATCTAATACAAAGAAGAGCTCATATAATTCTTGGAACATTTTGTTTCTAACAGAATAGTCAATGCCGCTACCAACCGTAACCGCAATTAAATAGTTTCTGCCTCCACCTGGGTTAAAGTTAGCTCTACCTTCAATACTTCCGCCAACTGTAGATCTCATTGTACCAGACCATCCGGCTGCTGCTCCAGTTGAGCTCTGTTCAACTTCGTACTTCTTGTACTTTTTGATAACTTTAGCCACTTCTTTGGCCAATGCTGTTGCATTGTTCCCCATGAAAATATCGTAGTTAGCCTGTGGATCGTCTCCACCTGGTTTAAGTGGACTCTCCCAACTTGGCAATTTACCAGACTTTAAGATTTCTTCTGCTTTTGCAACTTGGGCTTCATAACCGCTAGTAGGCCATTTCTGAACTGCCATTTTAGCAACCCTTACTTTGTCTTCCATCTTAACTTTGATGCCTTTTTTACCAAAGTTAACAGCTTCGTTTAATGTGTTGCTGCAGTAGTCTTCAAATAGTTTTATATGTTTCATTTTACTTATCTTTTTCTGCTTTAATAGCATCAACTACTGCTTGTAGTTTTTCTTTTAACGCTACTTCAGCCTCGCTTTTCTTCTGTTTAGCTTCATCATATTTTACTTTAAGCTCTTTTATGTTGTTACAACCTGTTTCATATTGTTTACAACAGTTGTTGGCAACATTTAACCAGGACGCGGCTTCGCTAAATCCCTTAGAGGCACTCATATAAGGACCTACCCATTCAGAAAGATAACCTTTAACTACATCTGAGTATTTTTCAGACTGCTTCTGAACCTTCTCAATCATTTTATCGATTAGAGCCCTTTGTTGTTCAGCTTCAGCATCGGCTGCTTTAGCAGAATTAGCCCATTTCTCTTTCTCTTCTTTCGGTCCGTATTGACTGTTGTATTTAACCCATCCATGTGTAATATCGGCTGCTAAGTGGAATACCTCTTGTTCAAGTTTTTCGGTAAATCTAGCAATCTTAGTGTATTCTTCTTGGACTGTTAGACCAGAACCTGCTTTACTTTTTTCAAGTTCAGCAAGTTCACCTTCCATCTCTAGTTTTTGACCATCTAGATCTGATAGTTGTAGTTCAGCCTCATCTGGATCCATGTCACCATTGTCCATTGCATTCTGAATCTCTTCCATCTGATTGTTAAGATCTTCAAGGTCTGCCTTTAATTCTTTAATTCTTTTAGCATCACCCTTTGCCTCAAGAATATATTCTTCAAATAGTTTTACTTTTTTCATGTTGTTATTTTATTTTGCAGCCCAAGCCTCTTTAACTTCATCAATCTTCTTAATGAAAGCCTCTTTCATTTCGTTACATGCAGCTTCAAAGATTTCTTTAGTCATTTCACCTTCTCTAACTTCAGCGTGTGCTTTTTCTAGAGTATCAGCACCTAATGAAGCACAAAGAGATGCATTCTCTTTTAAGTACTCTTCAAGCGTATGCTCTGGATAGTCATCATTTTCATATGCACAAGCCTCATTACAAGCAGCTTCGTAGCATTTTTTTAACATATCGGACACAGTTTCAGTCTCTTCTTCAGATTCTTCTACTTCTTCAGTCTCTTCTGTTGTTTCTTCTGCAACCTCTTCGGTTTCTTTAGCAGTCTCTTCTACCTTTGGCGCATTTGCCTTAGTGTAGTATTCTTCAAATGATAGGATTTTTTCAGCCATTTTAATTAGTTATTTTGTTTATATATCAATCTTATGCATCAACCATATCGCGGATGTCATTATCAAGGTCTCTAACGGCAGCCATATCCTTTCTTTTAATCTGGCCCATAATACGTCTTACTTCAGAGTCTGCAACTTTCATCAGCATTTCAGTCTCCTTCATTCTAACCTCAAGTTTCACCTTTTCAACATACTTTACTAATACATCATTGTCTGCTAAATTGTCCATAGCTGTCGAGATAGCTTCTTCTTTAACTTCAAGCATCTTAATCTTGGTGTCGTGTATACTGCTACCCCTTTCAGATTCATAATCAGAAGGGTCCATGTAACCAGAATCTCCAGACCTACTGCTATCTTTAGCAGCTTCTAACTCCTCTTTATATCTTTCAACTGGATCTCCTTCAAGACCAAGTTTACCGATCTCAACTCTAACTGCAAATAGTTCATCTGCAAGTTTACCTATCTTTCTCTTTACGAATGGGTTTGTAAAGACACCTTTAATGAAGTCTAAGAAACCTTCATCCAACATTGGGCGCATAGTCTCTAGGATCTCCTCTCTGCTCACTTTGCCCTCTAGGACATTGAAGATATGTTCAACTCTTTCTTCTAGTTCCGAGTCCTCTTGATCAACTTCTTTAGCCTCTACGAAGCTTTCAAATGTTTTAACATGTTTGAATGACTTACTTTCTTTCATTTCAGTCTTTTCGATCTCTTTCATTTTTTCAATTGCCCAATCTACGCCTTCGTCGCCACCCCAGATAAGCCAAGCAATGTAGCCTTTGTCTTTCCAAGGTTCGTCTTTAAATTCAGCGCTGATCTTACTATTTTTACGGTGTCTGTTGAATTGTGCCATTCTTGAAACTACATCTCTCGATAGCTTTTCACCTTTAGCCAATTGGTGAGCTCTAGCCCAACCAACTTCAGTACCACCAGAGACTTCATCTCTACCATGCTCTTCTTTCCAGTCAATTGCCTTTTGTGCATTCTTACTGGCAACTGCCGGGTAGTCATTGTATTGAGCCTCGGTTTCGTTTGACTCTTTTAATAGATCTTCTCGATCTAGTTGTTTGTAAACTTCTTTGCGTGTGCGTTCCATTTTATCTGCATAATCCGGATCCTCGTTTCTGTTAAAAACAATTTGTTGGTTTAAAGATCCAGTAATTTTTTGTATATCACCATCTCGGGTTTTGATTAACCATGCTGCTAAATCTTCTACTGATAGTTCTTTAAATCTACCATTTGCATCCGGAGCATCAGAATCTTTCCAGTCTGGAGCACCTTTAGGTTTACCTTCAATCAATAGACTCTCTTTCTGTACGGCCTCTTTCTTTCTTGCCACTTCTGCCTTTGCCTTCTCAGAATCCTTTGCGGTTTTAATCTTTTGCTTAATGCCTAATTGTTGTTGTTTAAGCCTAGACTTCTCCATGTCAACTTTTGCAATGTCAGCATTCACCTTCTGTAAGGTGATGTTTAATTTATCAGATGGTTTAGCATCTCCCTCTTTTTGTTTGTCTTGTAGATCCTTAATCTTGTCAACACTATCCTTACCTTTTTCAGAGAACTTCTTGATCTTCTTTGCAATGTCCTGGATCTTAGTGATGATATTCTTAGCCTTCTTAGCCTCGTTGGTCTCAGGGAATCTAACCATTGTATGTCTTACTGAAAAGTCATCTTTAGGTTTCTTAATAAAGCCAAAGCTTTTATAGAAGTCTTCCAATCTTGAGATTGAACTTGCACCAAAATCCTTTGAAGGAGTCAAGTAGATCTTTTTACCAACTTCATCCGCATATTCACAGATCTTCTGCATTACAGTAGTGCCGATGCCAAAGCCGCGATCCTCTCTTGCAAGTTCGATCCTACCGAGTTCTAAATGTTCAGGTGCTTCCCAAAGATCCAACTTGATGTTGTGATCAGCTTCAAGATCCTTTAGGACATACTCCTCAAATAGTTTGACATTTTTCATAATTAAGCTCCGTAGCAACAACCATTTTCAGTGCATGCATCACACTGACAAGTGCAATGACATCCGTTTGTAGTACAAGATTCATTACAAGTACATTCCTCACAGTTACAGTTTTTACACATAGTTTAGAAGTTTGGTATTCCACCTATTTTTTTAGCGCGTTCTCTCCATAAGTCAAGAACTTGTTCTCTTTCTTCTGCAGTCAAGTAGTCTTGAGTGTCCAAGTATCTTTTCACAGCTACTTCCATTGACTCCTTACGTTTCTTTGCCTCAAATCTTAATCCTTGTAGATTTGCATCCACCTCTTTCGGTAACATTAAGTAGGAAACTTTTGGCATTAGGCCCTGGTCAATTAGGGTTCTCATAAACTGATCATCTTCAAGCGGTTTACCAGGTCTGTAATTGCCGACACCTTCACCATCTTGTGTAATATGTTCCATCTCATGTCTCATCACATCACTAAGATGCATGTAGATCTCACTCCAATATGCAGGCAACCATTCAGGGTTAACAGCAAAGTCAATGTTAATGAATGGGATTAGATCTTCATCCTCATCTTCATCATAGTCTCTACCATCTGCACCAGTTGAGTTTAGGACTTCAAAGCCATTTACCTTTTTGTCAATATGTAGAGAGACTGTTAAGTCAAATTCCATACCAGGCTCTTCGATGCTATCGGTATAAGAAGATCTCTTCTTTTTTGCACCGGCATCTTTTACCCACTGTCTAAAAGCAGATTTAACTAAACGACTAGCAAGACCATCATAGCTTGATCTAGATTCGTTTACGAAGTCATCATATGATTTAATAGTTCTCATGGTTTATATATCACTACAAAAAAAGGAGGGGTTTCCCCCTCCTTTACCAAGCCAATTTGTTTAGACCTAAATTTGATTGTTAGCCATTGATGGCACCTGAGTCAGTTTGATTCCCGTCAACCTTTTCGATAAAAACAGTGTCTAGAATTTGCAAGCATCCTTCAGCATCGGCGATGATACGGACTTGCTTGTCCATCTCCTCGATAACTTGTGGATGTTCACCAATTCCAGCTGCATTCGTCATATAGACTTCAAGTGTTGCCAAGGCCTCGAGTTTTTGAGCCTGGTATTTAGCGCGTAGCGCTTTAATTTTAAGATTCATGTTCTGTATTGTTTGATTTATTTATGTTACGTAATTCTTCAAGAATGTCCTGCATGCCTCCGATGATAATTGCCGGGATTGCAAACATCCAAAAATAAGCATTGTTGCCATTAATAAGATTCGACATTGCTAGGACCCATAAGATAATGGATTGTAGACTTAATTGTTTCTCCGAGAGATACTTTAGGATTTTACCGATCATGTTATTTTGATTTAGAATTATACGAGTTCAGTTGCAAATTGTTTCATGTAACGATCCCATGCCTGTTCCTTTGCTTTGGCCTCGAGCTCTATATCAAGGTCCATGTCATATGTTTCAATGCGATCGTAAATATAGTCAGCATGTGCTCGGATGATTGAGCTTGAGTCTTCATAGACTTTTTTTGCCGATGAGTAGTGGCAGAGTTGGCGAATGCCCTCTGGCCAGGTTCTGGCTGCAAGTTGGAGTGCTTCTGCCTCTGGCATTGGATCCTCGTAACATTGGTGGTGGTGATAGTCAAATGTGACTGGAGTGCCGATACGTTCCCAGACTGAATAGAGATCCTGGACAGAATACTGTGAAGCTTTGTCGTCATTCTCAACCACAAGTCTGGATTTTACAGAGTCATCAAGCAGTTGAAAGTTATCGACAAAGCGTTGCATTGCAGCATCCTTACCGTCTTGTGTGGTATTGATATGAATGTTGATTGCTGCGTGTTGAGTTCTTGGTAAACCTAGGAGATCCATGATTTCGCCATGCTGGTTGAGCTCTTTGATTGACTTAGTAACAACTGCAGGATTGTTGCTTGCAATGACACAGAAGTGGCCAGGATGAAACGTGAGGCGTTGTCCCATAGACATCGCAAGTTTGCCAGTGCCTTTAAGAATATTCTTGATACGTTCGTAGTCTGGTAAGTCTTTTAACTCATATTCACTCATCCATGGAAAGAGATCACTGGACATGCGGTAAAGATTGACACCGTGTTGATGATTCCAGTTGATGATGCGGCCAAGATCACGTAGGTTTTGTACTGCAAGTTCTGAAGCATACTCGATACCTTTGGCAGCAAAAGTACGTTTGACCATACTGCGGTTTGTGGTGATCTTTTGCTTGCCTAGTTCCATATTGATACAACAGTATCCGTAGTTAGTCTTTGCCATTTAATGTTTTTATGATTTTAATAATAAAAGTTACGATGAAGAGCGGCCAAACGATGCCGACCCAAATACGTTCAATCATGCTGAACCTGAGCTCTTCTGCATCCGGATCATCTAGCAATTGACGTATGCGACTGACCGTTAGATCATAGATGAAGTTTGTTAAGACTGCACCGAAGGCATACCATATAAGAATGTTGTAAAGCTCCATGGGTTTTATATGTTGAATTACAAACCTGTTTCCATACGGAACTGACGTTCCTGATGTTCAACCTCAGAGTAAACGTTAAGGTTCAAGTAAGTGTTGTTCCAGGTATTATGGAATAAGTTTTTAGCCTCTTCAGCGTCCCATTCTTTACAGAACTCATACTCTTCTTGAGTAAGGACCTCTTTGGTATTAATCAACATTTGGTAACGTTGGTAATCTTGTTCTGCTAAGTAAAGTTCTTCTTGTGTCATCTTGTTTGATTGTTATAGTGTAAATATAATAAAAAAGCCTGAGACTAAAAAATCTCAGGCCACTTTTTTTGCAAAAGTTATTAACAATTTAGTCTACTCGGTTGGAGTTGCGTTACCTCGGATCTCTCGTAGCCTTTGTTCCGGGAATTCTGAGATGATATACTCTACCATCAGTTTGAACATCGGTTCTGTAAAGACATACAGATCCAAACGGTGTTTTTCTCCACCGAAAGGTGTTTGTTCCTTCTTGATCTCCTTTTCAAACTTCTGATGCAAATCTCTAGAAAGACGCTCAATCATATCTCGACGCAACATTTCTTGTACATGACCTTCTGGTAGATTTATGTTCGCATGTAACATTTCAGGTGGAGTTTCAACCTGTACTGACCATTTAGCATTGGTTAGGAACATGGCTCCTACTGCTTTGTTTAGTTCTTCTATCATTGTTCCAACTTATTTTATATCATCAATTTTTAAAAGTTCACAAGTTTCTAAATCGATTTGGTAAATACCAAGCGGCAGGGCAGGATTAACTTCTTTAGTCTCCCAATCATATCGGTGTTCTATGATGATAGACTTAGTACCTTTGATTAAGGTTGAAGTTTTTGGTGCAATTGCTTTACCAGTTCGAAGGTCATAGATATAACCTTTACTTGAACCCAGGTGACCTCCAATATGGTTAGGGTAATCTGTGATCGAATGTGACGACAACACAATATTACCTAGCATATTGATGATGACATGTGTTCCAAAATCAAATCCATGCTTTTCTTCAGTATGTTTCTCCTTCAATTTATAGTGGATCAAACTACAATAACCATCTTTAAAGCCATTGCACATACCACCTTTACGAAAGACTAGATCCAGCATCTTCAATCCATTATGGTAGAGGTTGAAATACTGTTCCGTAGTTTCTACCACTTTACCCTCTTCGGTGAAGATCTCAATAGGACGGAGTTCATAACCTTCTCCTAGATCTAGGTACGGTGATCTTTCCTTTTTTGGGAAAGGCATGCCTCCGAAGAAGCCACTATATCCGGGTGTTGACATCATCTTTGTGAAGAATGCTAATGCTTCCGTTGGATTCTCAAAATCCTTAAAATTTCTAGTTGACATGTTTGTATTTTTTTCTAATTATTTCAACGTGTTCGTCTATTTCACACTTGGTCATGTTCGTAGCAGCAATAGAGTCGACAAAGAACGCAATTTCTATTTCCATGTCAAGCCAGTTGGTAAAACGTTTCCAAAGCTTTTTCATTACTCTTATTTTTTAGCTACTTTAAAAACCGACATTACTTCTTTCTCGTCCATCAGTTCAAATTCGATATTGTTACAGTCTTGAAGTTTTGCCCAGAATCGTTGTGCTTTCCACTTAGTTGTTTTACCGGACCAACGATTAGTAACTTCAGATTCACCCAATCCTTTTGCGTAGAATGTTATTGATGAATAGTCAGAAGAACCTTTACGAATGTAAATTCTGTCAACTGCCAGAACCGTTCCTGCAGGAAATGTGACTTCAATATCCTCCATTACTAATTTTTCAGC
>Ga0222712_10004777_pt1 | contig 14027 bp, 12 predicted proteins | sample C33_657DmetaG_FD_165043 | JGI IMG/M metagenome (GOLD analysis project Ga0222712, IMG submission 165043) | Estuarine water microbial communities from San Francisco Bay, California, United States - C33_657D | ecosystem: Environmental > Aquatic > Marine > Unclassified | place: USA: California... | reverse complement strand
CATCAATCTGCATGTCGTGAAGAAGATCCAGAGCTTTTCTTCCCTGTCGGAAATACTGGGCCCGCAATCACTCAGATCGAAGAAGCGAAGAAAGTTTGCAATCGCTGTATCGTCAAAGATCCGTGCCTTGCATGGGCACTTGAATCAGGACAAGACGCTGGTGTCTGGGGTGGTCTCTCTGAAGATGAACGCCGCGCACTTAAGCGACGTGCTGCACGTAATCGTGCGCGCCTGGCCGAGAGTGGTCAGTAGTAACTTTCTTAATTACTTGGGAAGGTAAGTACAGCCCGAGTCTCTTTCTCATCTGTAATCAAAGATAAGTTTCCGCGTAATTCATTCTCTGTCAGTGTACGAACTATCTGAAGCCCCAAGTTGGGTGATGTTGAAATATCAAAGCCTTCAGGGAATCCAACTCCGTCGTCAGAGATGGTTACTGACAACTCTGAACCAGTACTTGAGACATGAATACCGAGTGCAAGACCTTCTTCGGCCAGTCCGTGCTCGAGAGCGTTATGAATCAATTCGGTGATGACAAGAGCAAGAGGTGTGGCGATTCGTGGTTCAAGTGAACCCAATTTGCCAGTGCGTTCAATGTGTAGCTCATTCATCCGCGGACTGAGTTCGAGTGCATGTGAAACCAAACTGTCGAGAACTTCATCAAATGCAACGGAGGAGTCACGGCTACTCGAAAGAGTTTCGTGAACAAGTGCAATTGATGCAATACGTCGAACTGCTTCATTGAGTGCTGCACTCGCACCTGGATCTTCGATTCGACGCGCTTGTAGTCGAAGTAGTGCTGAAACTGTTTGCAGGTTGTTCTTCACGCGGTGATGGATTTCGCGAATAGTTGCATCTTTGGTGACCAATTCACGTTCGCGGCGGCGGAGTTCTGTGACGTTATTGAGCATCACGATTGCACCAATTCTGTCACCGCTCTTAATCAATGGAAGTACAGTGAAATCAATCGTTCCACCCGCATTTTCAATTTCAACTCGCTTGAGGGATTTTCCGGTAAGCCCTAGCGCAATTGTCTCTTCTTGCGCATCAGGGCGAACGCGGGCTAGAGATTGTGCAACTTCACCGAGTAAATGTCCTTCTACTTCACTCATCCAACCAAGTCGGCTAAATGCAGAACGTGCATTGGGGCTTGCATAAGATACAACGCCATTTACATCAAGACGAATAAGTCCATCGCCTACGCGTGGTGCTGGATCAAAGAGAGATCCTGCATCTGGGTACGGAAAAGTTCCTTCAGAAATCATTCGATAGAGATTATGTGCAATCTCTCGGTAGTTAAGTTCGAGGCGGCTTGGTTGTCGCATCAGCTCTGAGTTTCGGTGACGAGAGATAACTCCGATGACATGTTCATCAAAGATGACTGGAATTGTCTCTTCCTTCACCATGAAATCGCCCATGGGTTCAGGTTGTGTGTCGCGGACGATTTCCGCAGAGGAAAGAGCTTGATCAATATGAGGGCGTGCTCCGTATGTAATTTCATCACCAATGACATCGTGAGGAAAGAGAGTGGCCGCAGTCGTTGGGCGAATATGTGCAACTGCAACATAACCTGTCGGCCAGCTCTTCATATCTTTGCGCAGGGGCACCCAGAGAATTAAATCTGCGAAAGAGAGATCAGAAAGTAATTGCCAATCGGCTACGAGTTCGCGAAGTCTGTGGATTTGATCAGCAGAGAGCGGACTTCTTCCCTGAACATAATCTTCGATGGATGCCATACGAAACTACTTCAGCCAGCTATCCAGGTTGTTGGCGATTTCTTGTGTTGCAAACCATGTCAGCTCTTCACCATCATCTGAAACCTCAAAGAGGCATTCGAGGTGTTCCCACAACAGCGGAGATAAGAGCGAGATCGACATATCGTGGCTCTCCTTAATGAGTGCCGGCGGTACTTCAAATGCGAGAACGCAGGCTTTACCCGATGTAGCCGTCTTCATTTCCATCGCATCTTCGGCTGCAACCATAGAGAGCGTGAATTCGATTTCTTCATCATCAAGGTCTTGGTTATCTACAATAAATTGTGAAGTCGGCGCGTAAAGATCTGAAACATCGAATTCGCGAGATTGAGCGAACTCGGCAACCTCTTGAGCTGTCATAGCTAGATATCCGCGCATGAGACAAGCCTATAAGAAGTTATGAGGTTAATTCACCCGCAATATTTACGATGACTTTACGCAAAAGCCCTCGTTCATTGGATTCGATCAGAGGAGAAAGGTTCTCTTCAGCAGCATTGACACTCCGCGGATCCCACGGAAGTCGAAGAAGACGGGTTGGACGTAGTGGTGTGACTAACTGAAGAAATTGCTCCTCGCGAGAAGAGCCTTTCTTCACGTGCGCACCATGCGCATTGATAAATGATGGAGATGGTTTCATGGGATAACGGCTGAGTTCATTTACAAGAGTCTTCAGGCGTTCTAGCCCCAAATGATTAACCCGACTCAGAATCCACATTTCATCGGCATGCGTTGTCGACCAGATGAGCGTCTCACTCCCCCAGCGTCGCCCAGTGAGTGATTTACCGAAATCACGAAGGATTCCGCAATCAATAAGTATGTAGTCGAATTCGGAAAGCCCGCGATCAAGGAGTGATAGATCTTGAGCGATGTTCTCTTGGGTAATTTCAAGAATATGTAGCCCTTGAGAAATTGCACGGATTTCTCCAGAGGTATTAAGTCCTCTTTCACCTAACAGAGATGCAAATGAAGCTAATTCGGCGTGAGCATCAACGATAAGGACTTTTTTACCTAGCTCACCAAGTTCTGCGCCAAGATTGATCGTCAGAGTTGACGTTCCCAGCGCTCCAGAAGTTGCACCCAAAATAATGGTTCTTGCCCGCACCTTTGAGCTGTGGCTACTGCGTATTAGTGGGTTGCGCAGTGATCCTCTCAAGAGAGTAACTAGTTCGAGAGTTGTTGCTGGCCGCGTAACTGCCTCAGGGTATTGATCTTGAAGATTATTGCCGGCCTTAAAGAGAATGTACTTGGCGCCTTGCTCACGTAAAAGTTCTAAACCTGAATGAGTCAGTCCTTCGCAATCGGTGGACAGAAGAAGTAGAGGCTTATCGGTTGAACCTGATTCTAGATAAGCAGTGAGAGATTGAAAGTCCAATGCACGATAGAGAACGTTCCAGCCTTGTTCATAGAGAGCGCTTGCTACGAAGCCTTCGAACTCTGCATCTCGAATACCCGTGACGGCAATTTGTTGAACGAAATCATCCATGTGATCTCACGATGACAAGTCTTCCGCTGGTAGTTGCAGCTAAGAGATCTGGGACCGAATCTCTATTCACTGAAATCGTAAGCGCCGCTTCTCCCCCGAAGTTACTTCCTTTGCGATCCAGACCAACGATAAAAATTCCGCTGAGTATGTGATTTGGCTCGAGAGCAGCTTCGCCATTTGATGCATCGTGTAATTGAAAGATTGTGACCACTTCGCCCACCTGTAGCGTTGAAGGAATATCAACATTTCGAAGACTTATGGAGAGCTGCTGATTAACCAAGGCGGCCGAGCTATTAGTCAGAGCACTGATTTCAAGGAGATCGCCAGGAGATAAGGGACGTTTAGTAATCGAACCTACTGGGTTGCTCTGCTCGCTCAGGTAATTGCCTCCTGAATTACCCAATGCGACCATCTGAAATCCAACGTCTCTTTGTTCTAGCTGAGTTCCCACAGCGACAGGCTTGAGCACAACCCAATACTTTTCTCGTTGATTCGCAGCCTTTGACATGGCAAATGAGGCAAGTAGTGCTGCAGCACAGAGTGCGCTGGCAACAATGAGGCGAGTTTGGGAATTCTTCTTCTGATTCATGGGCGCAAGATACGAGCGGGTTCGCTCTATTTTCGAGGAGTTCTCCACAGTAGAACTTTCGTGCCACTGCAAATCAAACTTTGGGTCGATTCAATCAGCGCCTTGGTGGCTGAGTATCGGCAGATGACTACTTACGAAAACCTCACAGCGACATATCAGTCCCAAGCTCCGATGATGCAGTTGATCTCAAGCACTGAAGATCCTGCGCTCTGGAGCCACCCAGTTCTGGATCTCTTTGCTCCCCCTGTCATTGAACGAGTTGAGCAGAAAGCAAAGCTATATCTAGTTCCTTCCACCTTTGGCGAAGAGCTTGAACTTGATGAGATGCCGATTCCAACTTCAGCATCAGACTTACCTGAACTACACGCTTGGACTATGAAATTTATTGTGAGCGTTCTTGAGGTCTGGGCGGGGCGTCGCCAACCAGCTCAGTTGATTCGATGGTGTCATCGCGTAATTTATATGGAGCTACTTAAGAAATCAGGCAGTCAGAAAGAGATTGGCAAAATCAAGAGTATTCATCAAAGTGAACCACTTGATGGGATCTGCGAATCCACTGTGATTATTAGATACAACGACCGCTTTCGCGCAGTTGTAATCCGTTTTGAAGGCGTTGATGGACGCTGGTTATGTACGGCGCTGCAGATGCTGTAAAGCGTTAAAGAATTAGGAAGCAGCTCCGTGGCAACGCTTGTACTTCTTTCCAGAGCCACAAGGACAAGGTGCGTTGCGAGTTACATCTCCTGTTGAAGTTGTGCCATTTTCATCGGCAGCGGTGTACTTCAGCGGCTGTGTTTGCACTGGCTTTTCAGTAACTCCACGAGCCTTTACCTGAGATCCATCGCCTTCAATGGTTACCTCAACGTTAAATACAAGACTTGCAAGCTCTTCTTTGATGGCATCCATCATTGCAGCAAAGAGTTCGTAACCTTCACGCTGGTATTCAACGAGAGGATCGCGCTGTGCCATCGCACGTAGGCCGATACCTTCTTGTAGGTAATCCATCTCGTAAAGGTGTTCGCGCCACTTGCGATCAAGAACTGAAAGCAAAACTTTTCGCTCTAGTTCGCGAAGAACTTCAGTTCCGAGCTCTTCTTCACGCTTCTTATATGCAGCAGCTGCATCATCAAGGATTCGTGCCTCAAGGAAGTCAGCATCGAGTGCGGATGCAGAGCCAACTTCAGCAATAATCTGTTCAGGTGTGAATGAGATTGGATAGACCAATTTAAGAGCGGTCCATAGCTGATCAAGATCCCAATCTTCGCCGAAGCCCTGCTGCGCTGCAGCACGAACGTAAGCTGAGATTGTTTCTCCCATAAAGTCTGAAACTTGTTCGCCGATATCTTTACCTTCAAGGACAAGACGGCGCTCACTGTAGATAACTTCGCGCTGGCGGTTCATAACATCGTCGTACTTCAAAACATTCTTACGGATTTCAAAGTTCTGTGCCTCAACCTGTGTCTGGGCCGAGCGAATTGCATTTGAGACCATCTTGGATTCGATTGGTTCGTCCTCAGGCAAGCCAGCGGCGGCAAGTACGCGCTCGACAATTCCTGAGTTAAATCGACGCATCAAATCATCTTGAAGTGAGAGATAGAAGCGAGATTCACCAGGATCGCCCTGACGTCCTGAACGTCCACGAAGCTGGTTATCAATACGACGTGATTCGTGGCGCTCGGTACCTAGAACGTAGAGTCCACCGAGAGCAATTACTTCTTCGTGCTCTTTTGCAATCGCAGCCTTCTGCTTCGCAATCTCTTCAGGCCATGCAGCTTCATACTCTGCTGCGTTCTCTACAGGTGAAAGTCCGCGACGCTGTAATTCGAAGTCAGCCATGAATTCAGGGTTTCCACCAAGCATGATGTCTGTTCCACGGCCGGCCATATTTGTTGCGACGGTTACAGCACCTTTAACACCTGCGCGAGCAACAATTGCTGCTTCACGCTCGTGGTGCTTTGCGTTGAGAACTTCGTGCGCAACGCCAGCCTTCTTGAGGAATCCTGAAAGTTCTTCAGACTTTTCAACGCTCACAGTTCCGACAAGTACTGGCTGCCCCTTGCGATGACGCTCGACGATATCGCGAGTAACAGCTGCAAACTTTCCAACTTCAGATTTGTAGACCAAGTCTGGCTGATCAATACGTTGCATATCGCGGTTGGTAGGAATTGGAACTACACCCAGCTTATAAATCTGGTGGAATTCTGAAGCTTCTGTCATCGCAGTACCGGTCATACCTGAGATGGTTTCGTAGAGGCGGAAGTAGTTCTGCAAAGTGATTGTTGCAAGGGTCTGATTCTCATCCTTGATTTCAATGCGCTCTTTAGCTTCAAGGGCTTGGTGTAAACCTTCGCTGTAACGACGACCTGCAAGCATGCGGCCTGTGTGCTCATCGACAATGAGAAGTTCGCCATTCATGACTACGTAATCTTTGTCGCGCTTGAAGAGTTCCTTCGCGCGAACTGAGTTGTTGAGGTAGCCAATCAAAGTTGTATTTGCAGCCTCGTAGAGGTTTTCAATCTTGAGAAGTTCTTCGACCTTTGTCACACCTTCTTCAAGGATTCCGATCGTCTTCTTCTTCTCATCTACCTCGTAATGAACATCGCGCTGTAATTTTGTTGCGATATTGGCGAATTCTACGTACCACTTGGTTGCCTTATCAGCAGGTCCGCTAATGATGAGAGGCGTGCGAGCCTCATCAATCAAAATAGAGTCAACTTCGTCGACGACTGCGAAGAAGTGATCGCGCTGTACGCAATCTTCGAGCGACCAAGCCATGTTGTCGCGAAGATAGTCAAAGCCAAATTCGTTATTTGTTCCGTAAGTAATATCTGAGAGATAAGCAGCGCGACGCTCAGAAGGAGTCATGCTGTTAACAATGACGCCAACTGTGAGACCTAAGAAACGGTGAATACGGCCCATCCACTCGCTATCGCGTTCTGCGAGATAGTCGTTAACCGTGACGACGTGGACGCCGCGTCCTGCCAAAGCGTTGAGATAGGAAGGAAGAGTTGCTACAAGAGTCTTTCCTTCACCTGTACGCATTTCTGCGATGTTTCCTTTGTGAAGTGCTGCGCCACCCATGAGCTGAACGTCGTAGTGACGCTGGCCCAAAGTGCGCTTAGCGGCTTCGCGAACAACAGCGAAAGCTTCAGGCATTAAGTCGTCAAGGGTTTCACCTTGAGAAAGACGTGTTTTAAATTCATCAGTCTTTGCACGCAACTGATCATCAGAGAGTGGGGAAATGGATGCTTCAAAGGCGTTGACCTTATCGACGATTTTGCTTAAGTCGCGAAGAATCTTGCCTTCGCCGGCTCGCATAAGTCGATCGAGAATTGAAGCCATCGGCCTACCTTCCACTTGCTTGTTAACCCCCTTATCTTAGGGGTTCGGCAACGCAGGCTGTTACGGCGGCTATGACCTCAACCCCATTTTCACGCAGGGCTCGGGCACCTTCATAAAGTGTCGCCCCTGTTGTGACGAGGTCATCAACCAAAATCACCTTTTCACTGAGATATCTCAGGGATTTCATTGAACCTTCAATATTTACCAACCTCTGTTTTGCTGCAAGGGAAGATTGATCTCTCACCTTTCGAATATGCGAAAGACTCTCAACCGTTTCCATTCCGGTGCTTTTACTGAGCTGCAGAGAAAGTTCAGTGATGAATTGGCGACCACGAGAACGTGCCACTGCGTGACGTGACGGAATCGGAACAAATAAACCTACTCCCCTCTCCTTTGCGCAGAAGTGAAAGGATTTCTGAAGCGCCTGAACCAATAAATCATCTGCCAACTTAATGTTGTTCTCTTTTGCAGCCAACAGGACTTTGCTTGCAACAGTTGAATATTGTATTGAAGAGAAGATTGGGAAGTACGGTGCTGTTCTAGACCAACTTCGATAGATATGAGGATTCCATTTGCTTCTGCATTGAGAGCAAATCTCTAGCCCCAATGCAGAACAACCTAGGCACCGAACAGGAAAGATGATTTCTTGCAGCGACCTAAGACTCTTCATCTCTGCATTCTCTCTGCAGATCAGTTGCAAGTTAAAGGTAAAAAGTTTCCTCGTGGAAATCTTTTGGCGCAGCCTTTATTGGGCGTCCTTCAATCCCATCCCCTGCCCTGCGCGGCAAGGTAAGAACAAAGTGAGTGCCGAGTCCAGGTCTACCCCATGCATCAAGTTCGCCGTTGTGAAGTCGTGCATCTTCGAGCGCGATAGATAGACCAAGCCCTGTACCGCCACGAACGCGCGCACGAGAGGGATCTGCGCGCCAGAAGCGGTCGAAGACTCGAATCAGAGCTGACTCATCAAGTCCGGAACCGAAATCACGAACTCCTATGCCAACTTCGCTTTCTGTCGCAACGATTGTGACGACAACTTCTTTGCCCTCGCAGTGATCGAGCGCATTAGATAAGAGGTTTCGCATTATGCGCTCAACGCGTCTGATATCAGCTTGAATTTGGACGACAGGAAGTTCGGATTCAATTCGAATTCCGGAGTCTGTATCAAGTTCTCCCACCTGGAAGTCTTTAACGCAACGATTAATGAGTGCCACAACATCAAAGTCCACAGGTTCAAGAACAGCTACTTCAGCATCAAATCGGCTGACCTCAAGCAGATCTTCAAGAAGGCGTTCAAATCGATCAATCTGCGCAGCCAAGAGCTCTGAGCTACGTGCAACGAGCGGATCAAAGGAAGCTCGCTGGTTGTAGATAACTTCAGAGGCCATGCGAAGTGTGGTGAGCGGTGTGCGGAGTTCGTGAGAAACATCCGATACAAAACGTTGCTGGACGCGAGAAAGGTTTTCAAGACGCGAAATCTGTTGCTCGATAGATTGCGCCATCTCGTTGTACGAGTTGGCCAGAGTTGCCATCTCATCTTGAGATTCAATGCGCATGCGCTGGCTGAAATCACCCTGGGTAAATTGGGTTGCGATTCGGGCCGCATCGCGCACAGGGCGTACAACCTGACGAACTACCAGCCAGGTAATCATGCCGATAAGGAAAATAAGTGCGACGCCTGTAAAGAGCAAAGAGTTTCGAATGAGGTCTAGAGTCTCAGTCTGGCTTGTAAGAACAAAGGCGATATACATTTCGTAACGCCCTGCAGTTGGAATATTAATTCTCTCTCCAACGAAGAGGGTATTTCCCTGATTTACTTGAGCAGAACGTAAGTCGCCATACTCATAATGAAGATCGGTTCCCTTTTGAATTCGTTCGCGTAACGCCTTTGGAACAGAATCGGACTTAATTAAACTTGAAGACATCTCGTAAGAAACTTTTGTCTTTCGCTCCCCCGGGACCTTGATGAAGATAACTTCACGCCTACTCTGTTCTGAACTCTGCGTGGTCGTGCTAATAATCAAATCTGCGAGAGCTTTCTTACGCTCTTCAACTGAATCACCTTGAGAAAGAAGCATCTGGTATTGGGCGTTAAAGAAGGTGAATCTTGATTCCGCAAGTGCTGAATCAAGACTCACTTGGCGAATACCGTCAGAAAGACGCGAGTACAACGCAGATCCAGTAAGTGAAATAACGCCCAGGGAGAGCATGACCGTCGAGAGAATAACTTTGGTCGCAAGTGATTGCGAAAGCTTTCTACGAGCACCCATGTTGTGTGAGCCCTTTACGCTGGGCCGCCCGCCTTATAACCAACGCCTCGTACCGTCATCACAATCTCCGGATGTTCTGGATCGTGTTCAATCTTTGAACGAAGACGTTGTACGTGCACATTTACAAGGCGCGTATCTGTGCTGTGGCGATATCCCCACACTTCGCTCAAGAGAGCATCGCGGGTAAATACGCGGCCTGGATCTTTTGCCAATGCAACAAGAAGATCAAACTCGAGACGAGTAAGTGCGATCTTCTGTGAGCCACGGAGAACTTCGTGGGCAGTGACATCGATAGATAAATCTCCGATAGTCAGCAAGCCAGTGACGTCCGCATTGGTACGACGAAGTCGAGTACGAATTCGCGCAATGAGCTCCGCCTTATCGCGGAATGGCTTCTGCATATAGTCATCAGCGCCAGCTTCAAGACCGCGAACAATGTCTTGGGTTTCACCTTTGGCGCTGAGCATCACAATTGGAACCATAGATTCTTGTCGAATCAATCTGCAGACCTCAATGCCATCAATTCCTGGCAACATCACATCGAGCAAGACGAGGTCTGGAGGATTATTTCTAAATACCTCCAGCGCCTCATCTCCTCGACTGACAAGATCTACATCAAAGCCTGAACTTGTGAGAACAATTCCAAGCATTTCTGCAAGGTCTTGATCGTCATCGACGACCATAACCAGAGTCATTTATGAACCGTGCTCCCAAGAGTTGAGGTACATATCTTGTGCAGGTGTAAGTGTGTCGATGTGACCACCCATTGACTTGAGCTTCAGCGAAGCAACTTCCTTATCAATGTATGTAGGAACTTCATGAACGCCTGCTGGAAGATTCTTTGCTTCCTTAACAAGGTATTCCGCTGTGAGTGCCTGATCAGAGAATGACATATCCATTACTGATGCTGGGTGACCTTCTGCAGCACCAAGGTTTACAAGGCGACCTTCTGCAAGAAGAAGTAGGCGACGGCCATCCTTCATGACATATTCGTCAGTCTGGTGACGCATCTTCTCGTTCTTTGTCACTGCATTCTGCTCGAGCCATGCAACATCAATTTCAATATCGAAGTGGCCTGAGTTAGCCATGATTGCGCCATCCTTCATTACAGCGAAGTGTTCGTCACGAAGAACATCGCGGTTACCGGTAACGGTGATAAATACATCGCCGACCTTTGCAGCATCAACCATTGGCATGACGCGGAATCCCTGCATCATGGCATCGAGTGCCTTAGTTGGGTCAATTTCTGTAACGATGACATCTGCGCCCATGCCCTTTGCGCGTTCTGCAACACCCTTACCGCAGTAACCGAATCCTGCAACGACGACAATGCGTCCTGCAAGCAGGAAGTTAGTTGCACGGAAGACAGCGTCAAGAGTTGATTGACCTGTTCCATAACGGTTATCGAACATGTGCTTTGTATCGGTGTCATTGACAGCGATCATTGGGAATGTCAGTGCGCCATCTTTAGCCATCTGGTTAAGACGAATAACGCCTGTTGTTGTCTCTTCGCATCCACCAGCAATATTTGGAAGAAGTTCCTTACGTGTTGTGTGAAGAGTGTTAACGAGATCGCAACCATCATCAAATACTTGGTGTGGGTTGATATCAAGTGCTGCGTTGATATGTGAGTAGTAACCATCACGGTCAACTGCATTGCGAGCAAATACCGAAATACCGTATTCGTGCACGAGTGCTGCAGCGGTGTCATCTTGTGTTGAAAGTGGGTTTGAAGCACAGAGTGCAATCTCAGCTCCGCCAGCTTTGAGAACGCGCATCAAGTTAGCTGTCTCTGTTGTGACGTGCATGCATGCTGCGATACGTACTCCAGCAAATGGCTGTGACTTTTCGAAGCGTTCACGGATTTGAGCAAGAACAGGCATGTTGCGTTCTGCCCATTCAATCTTCTTGCGGCCTTGGGCTGCAAGGGAAGCATCCTTAATATCGTGCTTTGGAATAGTTGTAACAGGTGTCATTTAAATATTTCTCCCTAATGTAAAAACGGCTGTTTTTTCGCTTGACCTTCGGCGTAGGGCTCTACTGTGCTAGTCGGCTATGGGAATAGCCTACTAGTTAAGGGATTAATAGGAGGAGGTCGAGGCCGTCGAGGTCGCCTCGGATCGTGTTAAGTACATCATCTCGAACCTTCTTCATACGGGCTTCCGTTGAAGCCTCAACGTTGAGTCGAAGGAGGGGTTCGGTATTAGAAGCGCGAAGGTTGAACCACCAGTTATCTCCATTAATGGTGAGGCCATCAAGATGATCGACTTCGACGCCACTCTTCTTTCCATAAATCTTTTCAATTTTATTCATCGCAGCTTTTGCATCAGAAACAGTTGAGTTGATTTCGCCACTTGAGTGATAGCGATTAAATGGAGAAAGAAGTTTAGAAAGTGGCATTTCTATTTCACCGAGCGCTGCGATCGCATGAAGCGCTGCGAGCATTCCCGAGTCCGCTTTCCAGAAATCACGGAAGTAGAAGTGGCCTGAGTGTTCGCCGCCAAAAACGGCATTCGTTTCAGCCATGAGCTTCTTAATATAAGAATGGCCAACGCGAGAACGAACTGCGGAGCCACCATTCTCTTCTACAACTTCTTTCACGGCGCGAGAAGAAATTAAGTTATAAATAATATTTGAAGCTGGGTAGCGCTTAAGTTCACGGGTCGCGATCAGGGCTGTAAGTGCTGATGGATTAACCAAATCACCCTTCTCATCCACGAGGAAGCAACGATCTGCATCGCCATCAAACGCGAGTCCAATGTCGGCCTTATTTTTCTTAACAGCCTTTTGAAGATCTTTCAGGTTTGAAGGTTCGATGGGGTTTGCTTCGTGATTTGGGAAGGTTCCATCAAGTTCAAAGTACATCTCAATTACTTCAGCGTTGAGTCGTTTGAATACGGCGGGAGCCGTGTATCCACCCATTCCGTTTCCAGCATCGATGACAATTTTCAGAGGTCGAATCGATGAGACATCGACGAGAGTGAGAAGGTGATCTACATATTCTTCGAGCATCTCTTGGTGCTTCTCAACACCCACGTTACGCATCGCCATAGGAGTTCCTTCGTTGACGAAGTTCTCGATAGTGACTAGCCCTGATTCTTTTCCAATTGGTCGTGCACCGCTCAGGCAAAGTTTGATTCCGTTGTACGCGGCTGGATTATGACTTGCAGTAAACATTGCACCTGGCAGATTGAGCTTTCCGGAAGCGAAATACAACATATCTGTAGAAGCTAATCCGATTCGGATGACATCAAGTCCTTGCGAGGTCACGCCTGCAGAGAATGCAGTTGCCAATGTGGGTGACGATGGGCGCATATCTTCACCAATTACAACGGTTCCGGGCTCTCGCTCTTGTTCTAGGAAACGTGCGACTGCAACACCAGTTGCAAATGCGAAATCAGCGGTCAGCTCCTTATCGACTAAACCACGGATGTCGTACGCCTTAAATATCGAGGAGCTCATGTGGCAATCGTAAAGAGAAAGGAGGGATTAAGAGAAATTAGGAGGGAACGGCGCGTAAATGTCCGCGTCGTCCAACGTTGGCATGAGATGCAGAGATTTCAGGTGCGATCTCTTGGGTGCGTGGCGCCTGGGCCACTTCTCTGACTGCATCCGCAATAGCCATCAAGTCATCTTCGCTAGGACCTGTTGCTTCTGCATCAATTGATTGGCGAATAACTTCCCAGCCATTTGGCACAGTAAGTCGCGCAGAGTGTTTTTCGCAGAGGTCGTAAGAGTGAGGCTCGGAAAAAGTAGCAAGCGGTCCAAGAACTGCAGTGGAATCCGCGTAGATATATGTAAGAGTCATCGATGCAACTGATCGGCAACTGACGCGCGAACAAGCGCGACCGGTGCGAAGCTGTGAACTCATGGCGCTAAGGCTAGTGGTGGCGCTCTGAAAAGTTATGGATTGAGTACCCGAATATTTGATGCCGGGATTGAAGATTTTGTTAAGACGCTACCTGGGTTGAGAGGGATGTATCCATATCCGCTCTTGGATGTAATTAGGGCGGCGCCTGAAGTTCCGGTTGAGATTTGAGAGAAGGAGACTGATCGAACCGAACTAGAGACTACAAAGGTTGCAATATCTTCGGCATCGATTTTTACGGACTTACTTTTGCCGTTGGTGTATGTGAGATCTAGTTTGACCTTGACTCGCTTGCCCGTAAAGACCAATGTGGGTGCGAGCCCAGTAGTTGCCAAAGTGAATTCACTGAGCTGGCTCGCTCCTGTACTCCAAACAAAGTCACGTTTGCCACCAGATAGTGTGCGAGAGAAAACTGATCCAAGGATTGGTTGGTCTGATGTGATGTGAAGTGCAAATTTTCCAGATGCCATAGTTATATCCATCGGAATCTCGACAACTTTCTTATGTGCGATTGTGCGCCCATTGATTCCTACAGGAGAGAAGGTTCCATCGGTAGATCTAATTTCTGCTGATATGCGGGCATCAACTTCGCCAGGTACAAGCAATCGCAAAGTATGAGGCGTTGAACCATTTCGACCGGTTTGTTGAGGAATCGCTGGAATCTGAAGAGTCTTAGTTGCATCCCCTGTTGAATTAACTAAATCTCCTCCGAGCGCTTGTAGACCTT
>Ga0222712_10004775_pt1 | contig 14032 bp, 33 predicted proteins | sample C33_657DmetaG_FD_165043 | JGI IMG/M metagenome (GOLD analysis project Ga0222712, IMG submission 165043) | Estuarine water microbial communities from San Francisco Bay, California, United States - C33_657D | ecosystem: Environmental > Aquatic > Marine > Unclassified | place: USA: California... | reverse complement strand
CGGTGAAAAAGGCTGCGGTGAAAAAGGCCGCCGCGCCAGCCAAGAAAGCAGCGCCAGCCAAGGCAACCAGCAAGGTGGCCAAGCCCTTGCCCAAGCCAACCGGGCAAGCCAAGCAAACCAAAAAGACTGTCAAGGTAGCCTGACGGCATCCCAAAACGTGGTAGGATGCCTCTCAAAAGGAGGTGTCTTATGGCTGTAATGTCTGAGGTGGTGCCCGGTGCAGTTTTCGGAGAGCTAACTGTGCTTGGGCGCTGCGTCCGTAGCTGGAAAAGCTATGCGCTATGTGCTTGCAATTGCGGAAATGTCAAGCTAGTGATTGCCTCTACGCTTGGCAAGTACACAAAAACCTGTGGCTGCAAGATAGGTAAACCAAGCAGAGCGCCGTTTAGAACAGGCAGGCTTTCCGCTGCAGAGCGGAAAGAGCAGACTGGTAGGTCTAGAGCCTACAAAGCTTGGGATAGCATGTGGACCAGAACTGTTTGGTCAGATTGCAACGCACGGAATTCTAAGTACGAGTTCTTTCAGCCGCCAAGTGCTTGGTTGGATTTCAAGCAATTCTACGCGGACATGGGTGATTGCCCTGAAGGCTACTCACTCGACCGAGAAGATACTAGGCTGGGTTACAGCCCCGATAACTGCCGCTGGGCCACAAGAAAAGAGCAAGCGGAGAACAGGGAGTTCGTGCACAACTACTACAATGGAGAGCTACTGCTTACTGAGGATGGGCTTGCAAAACACTTAGGTCTATCGAAAAACGGGCTTGCGTATCACCGAAGTAAGGGTCGAGAACCTGAAGGTTGGCGAAAAGTTAGCTACAGTGAAGCCGTTGAAATTCGTAAGCTGATTAGGAAAGCCAGTCAAACCCTGAAAACGCCTGATGTATCATGCCCACCTACACAGCCTCTTTGATTTCTGCGAAAACCGGCGAGTTTGACACCCTAGACACGATTGTTGTGTCTGGAAAATCCGTCCGGGACGCGCTGGACAGCCTAGAGGCGCAGCTGGACACTGAAATCCGCAGCAGCAAGAAGGACTATTATAAGCTTGCCCGGTCAAACTCCATCCTGTACCTTGAGCGTTACAGCCCGAACCCACCAAAGCTGGAAGATTTTCAAAACTTGCCAGAGCCTGCACCTCCCTACAACCCGCAAGAGCACAAGACAGAAGCCAAAAGCTATTGGCAGGTTTCCATTCTTGATATAGGGCCGGAGGGCTACTTCCTTTCGGAGAAAGCCCAACTTAAAGCCACCTCCCGAGTAGGAGCCTTCCGCATAATTTCCAAGGCCAGCCGTGGACGCTGGAAACCGCGTGCTGACTGCTGGATGGATAAGGACTACAAGCTACTCTACATAGAGAAAGAGCTTGTAGTTAAGCCCAGCTTGCCATTACTCACATACAGCCTAGAGCTGTTCCAAGCGTCACACCCAGTAGTCACCTACTCCTTAAAGGCGCACAACCCTTGGCACGCCGCTGTAATCCTAGGTAGCACGCTTGGGATCGAGTTTGAGAATCGGCGCTATCTGGATGTGACAGATAGGTTCGACGCAGAAGATGGTACATACTGCCTAGTTCATAGCCGGAATTTTCTATGCCAATTTTCAATCTGAACGTTTACAGGCGCGAAGATGCGCAGTGGGCCGCTGCAGAGCGGTACACGCTGGAAAGCACCAGCCTGCAAGGGGCTGTTAGCAAACTTGCTCGGAAACTTGGCGTGAATTTTAAGCACGGTTTGTCGAAAGATGCGAAAACCTGCTGGAGTTTAGATAGCCCGCCAGAGCTATCTACTTTCTACTTAGAAATTTACGTTAAGAATGGTGAATCCTTGGACTTCAAGAACGTTCAGCGCGCCCAAACGATAGCACTTGACGAATTCGACGCAGTAAGGCAGCTGCGACTTAGGACCGGCAGGCGCTTTCGTCACACAACTTTTGACGAAAGTTTGCAGGCGAACCGTTTTGAATGTAAAGACTATGCACTTTTTGTGCATTACACAAATCCGTTAGGAGAAGATGATGGCACATGAAAGTCTGAAGCGAATTTACGAAGAGGATGCGAAACGCACCGAAAAGCCCTACCTGCTGTGGCAAGTGAGGGTAGGTGGCAAGTGGGAGAACCTTGACCACCACTCCGCGTGGGCAGCGCACAACCAGTACCGCCGACACCCGCACGCCGACTTGGTTCTCACTTACGACCCCCAAACACCGTATATGAATGGTCAAAACAAGGCCAACCTTGGCAGACAGCGCTTAACCCGCCACGGTGGAACGAGAAAACCAACTACCGAAAGAAACCTATGGCACACGAAGAGTTAAAAGCGCAATACGAAAAAGATCGCACGATCTACAATGAACCACACTTGCTGTGGGAATTTAAGGAAATCGGTCCGTGGCAAACCTTGTCAGTCGGCCCGCAGTGGGATGCAAGCCTGCAGTACCGCCGCAAGCCCGAAGCCCGCCCGCACGCCCACCTGATTCACATTTGGGCGAATGGTAGCGAGATTCAGGTGTTGCGCAACAATACTTGGCAAGACTGCCCAACACCCTGCTGGGAACCCTTCCGCCAATATCGCCAAAAGCCAGCAACCCAAACCCGGTTTATTCCGGTTTTCCGAATGCCTGCTTCTGTGTATGTAGGGGAAGGTAAAATCAGTCTTCAAGACTGCAAACCTAGCAACACCTTAATCTCAGTGCTTGAGATTAATATCTCTGAGGATAACTCAGCTACTTTGGTAAAGGAGCACAAATTTGGGTGCTGTACAAAGATTGCTGCCAAGAAGACGTGACAAACACACTTGCGGTGCTTCGGGCTGTGCAGCTTGGCTTTTACACGCAGCAAGAGCTTGCAGAGGCGATTCGCAACTGCAGGCCGATTGACTGCCAGACCTTGCGCACGAAAGTGCGTGAGTATCTAGAGGCTGGGGAGTTCTGACATGCTGATTTACCCGAAAGCCGAGCTTTGTAAGCGTGCTGCATACTATCTTTGGGATGGGTCAGGCACCCGACCATTCGGCATCCGAAAGTATCTTTGCCAAGCCATATCTGACGCTGCAAAAGATATCGGGATGCACAAGGAGATAGCAAGTCAGGTGGTTTCTACCATCGAACGTCGCATCTACCCGCACATAACGCTCGAATCTTGGTTGCTGTGGCGAGTGCCAGAAGCTGAAATTACACCGGAGCGAGTGCAAGCCCACAGACTTGCCTGGCTCAAACAACTTGAACTGGAGTTTAGAAATGAACCCAAAGGTTGAATTGCTGACAACAGCAAAGCGTTACTTGTGGGACGGTATTACACCGCCGAACGACGAGGTTTATGGGCATATCTGCGGCGCACTTGCTGCGGCTCTAAGCGCAGATTACCCTGGGTCGGAAATTCACAAACAGGCTTACTACCAGCCAACTTCGCGCATTGATTCGCACATCGCACCTTACTGCTATTTCAGCACATGGATCAAAGCGGAAGCGAACGACCCTCTCATGCCAAGGTACATTATTCAGGCAAAGCGTCTTGAATATGTGGAACAACTCATTAAGGAGTATTCAGATGAATCTGCACCAAGCGCTGAAGCAGATTAAAGAAAACCACGACTCGGCAGGCATCTGCAACAACGTAACTTCTGCCTTATTGGCAGAAGATGACGAGATTTTCTTCAAGTTGCAGGAGCAGGTGTGCGAACTTGCCAAGGGTTGGCCGGAGTACAGCGGTGATCTGGTATTTCCAGTACCCTGCGAGGGCCTGTCTCCAAAGGTAGCGTACCTGAGCCTTCCTCGCTGGGAAGGTGAATATGGCGCAGCTCGTATGCGGCTGCTTGATTTTTTGATTGAGGTGACTAATGAAAATCAAACCTGAACACCTTGCTTGGCTCAAAGCAGGAATTGAACCGCTCGACACAGCGGAGCGCCGATGCCTCTACCTCGAAAGTAAGTTTCCGAATGCCGACAAGGTGCGCGACCTTAACAAACGCTATCGGTGGGACCTGCTGCACGCCGCAGGTTTGACCGACTGGTTGTGCGATACCTTGTACCGATATGCACATGATGACCATGTGGACAGCGCGCTGCGGTCGATTGTGAAGGATTTGAAATGAACACCTACCTCCTGACCGTGACCGACCTGTTCGGTGGCGAAGCGAATTTTTCATGGGTTAGGCGTTACAAGGTGACTGCCAAGTCACACCTAGGCGCCATCCAAAAGCTTGCCAAGCATACAGGCGCAAGCTGGCGGCGATCATTAAGTGACCGTTACGATAGCGGCGGCTCCTGCTGCTTCATTGAAGATTGGGAAGATAACCAATACAAGGCGGAAGAATTATGACCTCAATCACCGTATGGCTGCTGATAGCTATCAGCCCGATCCCAACAACCATCAGCCAGCATCCTGATGAGATTTCCTGTCTGGTCGCTGCTGCAGACGTGGCAATCAAAGCAGTTGACGCTGGCACGCTTGTGCGCGTGCGATGCGTCAAAAGCGAGATTGTGAAGTGACGGGCGGAAATTTTACCGCAACTTAAAGCCTACAAACCTCAAAGAAAGAAAGAAAGTATCATGAAATGGTTCGACCGTGAATATAGCCGTATTAACACTGGCTACTACGAAACTACAGAAGTCCTCACCGAAATTAACCGCCAATATCCCGGCTACTTCTTGCATGTTTCCAAGGCTGACCGCCAGCTTGTGGCGTACACACAAAGCATCGAAAAGGGCGAGCGTGACATTCAGACGCCTATTAAGCTGGGCGTTTTCATGCGCAAGCTCAACAATCTGTGGACCGACATCTACATTGCCGATCAGGTAGCCAACCACTTCGCAGAACTGAATGTGACTTTCGAGTTGATTTCCGGCCTCGAGGTGACAGCTTGCTACGACCTTTACACCTGGGGTTCGTGCATGTCAGGCAAGAGATTTACAAATACCTACCACTATGATGTGCTGGGTAACTTCTACGATGGCACCAGCCTGTATGTCGCACTTGTCAAGGATGGCAACGGCACACCAATTGGGCGTTCAGTCGTAGACCCAATCCGCAAGGTGTACATTCGCTCCTACGGGGACCGCCAAAAGGTTGCGCGAGTCCTAAAGAACGCCGGTTACGAGTTGGGCGGCTATGTCTCAAACGATGAAAATCCACGCCAGTACGCAGTCAGCATAACTGAGGATGTAGGTTCACACGTCACAGCGTATCTCCCCTACCTCGATGACCGTGACGCTAACGGCGGCAATCTACGCGGCTGCTTCGTTCGTCACAACGACGGTAGCTACACACTTGCGCTAGTTAAGAGTGATTTTGACGCTTACCACAACCTCAGCGACCAAGATTTCTACATGGGACCTGTCAATACTACTTCAGGCCTGCTGCAACTGCGTTGCTACAATCGCGATGATTTCAAGGTGGTGATTGGCAACAGCAAGATCGACCTGCTTGCTCCCGGCAAGGCTGCTCGTCATCGCTTTGTTCAGTTCTACGAGAACGGCGGGATTAGCAGGCGCCTGATTTCGGGGGTGCCAGAAGACTACATCGAGCGTTACACATACGTAGATGGTAGCCGCATCCGTGTTTACTGCGATGTTGGTACGCCTAGCTTCGATGGCTATATTGAAAATGAGTACAATCGCCGCCGTGCTGGGTACACCAAGCTGGACGCAGAGTGGTATCCAGACAAGCAGGGCGAGTGGTACACCAGCTGGCAAGTAAGCCCTGTCGGCCCTGTCGGCAACAGGTATGCACTGCCAGAGGATGTTCGTCGCCTCTACACACTTGAAGGTCTGAATACAGTGTTTAAGACGGACCCGCGACTTGAAGGTGCGATTAAGGTGCATGACGGCGAGTTGGTGGAAAAATCTGCCGAACACAAGATCGTTCGCACGAACACCAAGGTTAAGGTGGTCCCCGGCCTGCATGAAGTTGTGTATGCGTCTACAGCCGAAGGTTACCAATGGATGTTCAAACGCAGCGCTATGGAAGTTCGTGACGGTGATCTGCGTTACTGGGTGCCTCGTCGCGGCGGTCACGGTCCTTCGCCAGCTAAGCAGTACCAAGACAACCTGTATGCGTACCTGACCGGTGAGCGCGAAAGCTACCAATCTCCAGAGTATTGGACCACCAGAGATGAAGCTATGCGAATTTATCGTAGTCGAGGCTTGCTCGCGATGTTCGGAGTGACGGTAGTTAATGGTAAGTACCATCGCAATGACGTTTACCGCATTGGCAAAGAGACTGAACTGACTCCAGCTATGGTGGTTAGCCGCGCCAATGCCAGATACGCACACCATAGGGAACACGCATGGCCTGTGTTGCTGCGCTATCTGGCTGAAGTTATGGCTGTAGATTACAACGTAAAGCCTGAAATTGTACAAGTTCCTGAAATTGAAGAGGTGACAGCATGATTAAGAATCTGGCTGATGATGGTTACGGTGGTTTGATCGAGGTGCCTAATAGCGCACTTCAAATGGGGTTTGAAGATATGCAGCGAGAATTTGGGAATATGATCTTGGAACCAGAAGAGCCTGCAGAGGTTCGCCCCAAGAAAACACTTGCTCAGGAAATCGCTGAGATTGCCAAGGGCGAAGGTATGCAAGCTGTGCCAAAGGAGCGCAAGGTGCGTCCGTCTTACGGCCCCAAGCCGAAGACGCCGCCTAGTGCCATGCCGTCCGAAGAGAATTTCAAGCTGCTGAGTCGAATTTTGCAGTCGAAGCGGTCGCACAACAGTTCTGGTGATCTTTCTTTCCGCAAGTGGCTTGAGTCCCAATTCAAGACGTACTACACGAAGGCTGGGAATCTGGTGGTGACAACAGACGATAAGTCTGATGTTATGTTCTCGTGCCATATCGACACATGCCACAGCCCTGTGGTGTCGGATGACAAGCCACAAAAGCTGGAGTTCGATCCCAACCTCGGCCATATCTTTCTGGCGCCTGAATCCCAAAAGACTGGGCATGTGTTAGGTGCTGATGATGGCGCTGGCATCTACATCATGCTGCGCATGATTGCAGCGAAGGTTCCGGGAACCTATGTCTTCCACATTGGCGAAGAGGTGGGGTGCGTTGGAAGTCGTGCGATGGTGCAGCAAGAGTCGAAGTGGTTGACCAAGTTCAACCTTGCAGTGGCGTTCGACCGGCCGCAATCCTTTGAGGTCATCCACACACAGGGCGGTTTGGTGTGCTCTAGCGTCAAGTGCGCTACAGCCCTTGCCTTGGCTTTGTCTACTGACACTTTGGCTTACGAGCCTTCTGCTAATGGTGTGTTGACTGATACGAAGCACTATCGTTCTATCATTCCAGAGTGCCTGAACATCGGTGTCGGATATTCTTTCCAGCATTCGCCTCAAGAGTATCAGGACGTTTACCATCTGGAAGCACTTGCCAATCGCTGCTGCGAGATTAACTGGGCAGCTTTGCCTATTGATCGTGACCCTTACGAAGTTCCTGCGCAAAAGCCTCCTGTGCAAAAGCCGTATTCTTACGAGCCTTACAAGGAGCCTAAACACTTGAAGTCTGTGCCAAAGAAAGCTAAGCTGCATCCTTCGCAGATGAATTACGAAACCCTCTGCGAATGGGTCTACTCCGAGACAGACGACGCCATCACCTACATCGTGCAGCTGCAAACACAACTCGCCGCCGCCAAGGCGCAATCCGAAAACCTTGCCCACTTGCTGGGCGTTAAGCTATGATTCAACCTGCACGCAAAGTTCCCCGAGTTACTGTCGATACCGAAAAGCGAGAGTTGCAATTCGATGACTTGGGGTGTTCTATTCGGCGCTTGATGGGTGCGGGTGCTGCGGATTACTCGCAGCACCGCATTCGCAAGTGGAAACTGATTTACAAGGGCTGTCCTGTCGGCAGTCTTCAATTGAGGTCTGAAAGCCATGAGCGAACTATCCCTTAAATTGTTCCAAGCCCGTCAGCTGGCGGCTGTTCTTCGACCGATCTTGGCTGACAAGATTGTCGAAGTTCGTGCGGCTGCTTTGACACTGGCGCTTACAGACGAGTGCAAAAAGCTGGAGCTACCTGACAAAATCGCACTCATGAACCACATGATGCTGGAGATTTTCGGCCCAGAGCCTGTAGAATCTCAACTTGAACGCTACATCAAGGAGCTGCAAGATGCCCAAGAGCCCGAAGAAAAAGCTGCACCGCCAAGTAGCGGAGCTGTGTGACGGCGCTGAAATGCGCGATGTGCTGAAAGTAATCGCCACGCTAACAGTAGGTGTTACCCGCCAGTTAGATCACGAAGGCAAGCTTGAGTTTGCTCAAGCTTTGCTTTCTGGAATTTTCGAGTCTGAAGTGTTCGTTGATAAAATGAACGCTCCGGCCAGTCTGCACTAGGGCGACCTTTCAACTTCAAAGAGGGCTGTGTGAGCCGCAGTCAGTACAAGTTATGCTGCCTTACTGGCCCTACTCGCCACTGACAGTAAAGCATAACAGGCTCCACCACTATGAGACAGATAGTAGAACCCATTCTGCGAATGAAGCTCAACGACGCCTGCTTGCAGGCTTTGGGCTACAAACCTGAGCAATGCAGGTTTGCAATGACTTACACCGAAGTGCGTGAAGGCGTGTTAAGACCAGTCTACACGCAATTTAACTTCGACTCCCCGCAATGCAGCAAGCGGGTAGAGAAACACCTAGGAATTACCTACCTGAACGGCTTTGCGCATGTCGCATTGGGCAACATGCGACTTGCCGTGAAAGGTGCGAACAAGCAGCACGCCGTTGCGGTGTCTGCTGCAGCAAGCTTGCTGGATGAAAAGCCTAGCAAGCTGCATGGTGCAACTTTAACATGGAAGGTAGCTTCGGTATGGTAAAGAAGATCAAAAGCATAGGTGTCCCACCAGCAGGTGCCCACTGGTCCTACGGACCTGACCACATGACACTCATTTCGCCTAAAGACGCTCGCTCTTTGGTAGGTGATCTGCCGACGATGGGTCGAGAAAAGTCTGTCAGCATTGGCCTTTCAGTTATGAACTGCAACGGAGGTTACTACCTTGCTAGCCACACGGCAACAATTAATTTGTGGCCTATACTTTTCGGAATTGAGGTGATTTATGCCAAGGTTTGACTGGCAAGACGCTCGGCGAGCGACAATCCTAGCCGATGGCGAAATGCTCAAGGAGATAATCTGGCTCGACACAGATAAGCGTGAGTTTGAGCAGTACGTCTTAGCGCCAGTCGGTAAGCCTTTCATCCTGTCCTTTAACGCTAAAGGTGAGCTTGAGTCTCAAGTTCGCAAGTTCCGATCCTGTACTGTTTCAGAAACCTCAAGCGGAATACTTATCACGTTGGAGGGGCTAGATGATGACAACCGACCCAGTGCATGACGCCGCAGTTCATGAAAAGACATTAGCGGAAGAAACCGAACATTGGTATCGGACATTCGACAGCTTGCAAGAGCGCGCTATTGAAGAGGCTCGCGCAGGGCATACAACCAAGCTGGTTGAAGCCGTTGAAGCGCACCCTGAGCTAGTGGCTAACCTGCTGAACCACACACCGCTTGCTAAAGTCGTTGCCGGATTGTGGGCGAAGGACAATATTGAGAGGTATTTATGACCAAACGCATGCCACCTTTTCACGACAACTGCACCAGCAAGTTCCCACGCACGATGAAGCATGACGGCAGGGCGATTTACCATTACAAGGTGCGTAGTCGTTTTGCTGTTTGGTTTTTCCGCTGGGGTTGGGCTTTAATCTTGCTGGGAATCTTCGTATGGCAAACATGGTGAGATACCGAGTCTGGCCTGACGGCACAGTACAAGAGGTAAGTGAAACACCTTACAGTTGGATGAGTGACGACTACGAAACTGTAGATGCAGTTGACGAAGAGGACGCCTATGCAAAAGTTTGCGAGCAGAAAATTCGCCCTGGCACTGCTGACCCTGCTTAGCACGACATGGCTTGTCTACGCCGGTCACATCAGTGACGGAGTTTACTCAGCAGTGGTTATTGCTACTGTCGGAGCTTACATCACTGGTAATGTGGTGCAAAACCTAAAGGAATCGAAATGAAACGCACGAAAACCCGCCACTTCCCTACTAACAAGCGTGAACCTGTAGGTGGCTTACGCCCCGGAGATAATCGCAAAATGCGCGAACTTTGGCAAGAAAAGGTAAAGCTCGAAAACGAATTTCTCCGGGAAGCAACAAATTTTGTGAAAGAAATCCGAGAGGCTCTCAAATGAATGACGCGTTTGACAACTTCGCTGAAGACCTTTCAGAGTCAGAACGCACAGTAGCGCTTGCTGCGTGGCGAGCTTGTACTGAGCGATATGCACCTGTAGTTGCTGAACTGCAGGTGAATCTGCAAGACGCCCTACCCTGTGTGCGCCGGGTTCTGAGAGACTGTGCGAAACCTGAAGAACTTGCCGACCTACGGCGGTTAATCATTGACAGCGAGGAAGCTTTGGAAGAAGCTAGTTACCTATGAAAGAACAACTCGCAAAATTCTACCTGCAGTATCTGAATGACTTCTTGACCGTTGAGAAGTTTGCTGCGTACCACGGCATGAGTGAGCAAGATGCCCAAGACCTGTTGAATTTGGGACGCAAGTTCCACGAGGAGATTGTATGGCTGAGAACACGATCAAGCGCGTGCGCAACCTGCAACCCGGCCAACGCTTTCGACTCAAGCGCACGGGCGAACTGTACGAATTCTTGGGCCACAAACGCGACACACCCAGCGGTACGCAGTACATCGTGCGCCGCTCGGGTTTTGCCAAACCATCAACACTGCACCACGCCTGCCATGTGGTGCTGGTGCAAGCAAAGGATTCCCCATGACAGACCGAACACACCCAGCGGGCTCGCTTGTTTCTGGAGAACACATGAGAGTGCTCATAGCTTGCGAGTACAGCGGGCGCGTGCGCGACGCCTTCGCAAAGCGCGGACATACAGCAGTGAGTTGCGACCTTTTGCCCAGTGACTCACCGCAAGGCTGGCACGTTCAGGGTGATGTGCTGGAGCTGCTGGACAAGGGCTGGGACTTGATGATTGCCCACCCGCCATGCACCCATCTGGCTGTCAGTGGGGCGCGGCACTTTGCAGCCAAACAGGCCAGCGGAGTGCAGCAAGAAGCGCTGGATTTTGTGCAAGCGCTGTTGAATGCGCCCATCGACAAGATCGCACTGGAGAACCCGGTGTCAATCATCAGCAGCCGCATCCGCAAGCCGGATCAGGTGATCCAGCCTTGGCAGTTCGGGCATGGCGAGACAAAAGCCACCTGCCTGTGGCTAAAGAACCTGCCGAAGCTGCAGCCGACCAACATTGTCGATGGCCGCGAGAACCGGATTCACCGAATGCCGCCGAGTGCGGATCGCTGGAAGAAGCGCAGCACCACATATCAAGGCATTGCAGACGCAATGGCAAGCCAATGGGGGTAACCAATTCACCCCAAGGAGGCCGTATGGCTAGCAAAGAGAAATCTGTAAACGTCGCCCTGACCTTTGACGAGTCAGGCATTCTTTGCAACACGTTGATGCGGGCTATCAATATGGATGGTGGTTTGAGTAACGTGCCTGCTTACATACTGGTGCTTTACGAGAAGCTTGCTAAAGCTAACGACGAGGCTAGAAAGCTATGAAAACTGAAGTTTACAAATCCATCTACGGATGGAAAGCGGAGACGCACATCGACCTCGGCAACAACCGCGAATTGCACTTCACGACAATGAAGCGCAGCAATGGGATTACAGTCACAAATGCGAATGTCGTTCGAGTATCCGACGGTATGTGCAGCTTTGTGGTCTTTCAAGACTACAGCGAAGCGATTCTGTCGGAGAAACTTGGACGAGTGACCGAGAAAGCTGTGCGAGAGCAGCACCAGAAAGCCTTGCTACGACTTGAGGAAGTCAAGTCGAAGGTGCGAGCACACTATGCTGCTAAGGAGGTTGAGGTATGACAGTACCAAAACTCACTAAAGAACAAGCCGCAATCGTCGGTGTTTACACTGGTGTCTTATGCGGTCCGTTTTCAGACATTCACAAGCTTGCTGAGAAACTGCTAGGCCGTCCTGTCTGGACGCACGAACTCGCCCGCAAGGAGGTTTGGATGGAGCTTCAAGATAAAGTAAAGCCTCAGTTTCTGGAGATTTGCCATGAACCGGAATCCTGAACCAGACTGGCGCGACGAGCGCGATGCTGAGGACGACGAAATCCCAGAACGCGACGACGAATTGCCACCATCGAACACATTCAAATGAAGAGACGCAAAGACCCACTTGCTGGCCTGCGACTCCTTGCCCAAGCAAGGCCGCATGACTCAGGCGTGCTGGTTAGCCAGCACATTAAGCTGCGCAACGCCTTCTACCGGCTTTGCGCTGGTGAAGCTGATACGGACGACTTCGACAATGTGGCTATGAGTTTGAATATTGCGAAGATTCGTGCTTACCAGATTCACAAGGACCTTGCTGACGTTGTAGCAGCTGCTCAGGTTGCGCTAGGTGCTGTGCAGCAGCGCTATGTGAAGTGGCAGAAATGGCAAGTGTTGGGTGCTGAGCGAGAGTCCATTGCTGACGGCATAACTGCTTACGAACAGATTGCAGATGCAAGCAGCCCGCTGCAGATGCGGAATGCGATGAAGGTTGTAATACGAAACTTGAAAGGATTGAAATGAAAACTTACACAGCAGTGCAAGAGCAGATGCTCAAAGCTTTGAAAATAGCTTTCCATTACGGTCAAGTCTACTGGGAGCAAGCCGATAGCGAGTTTTCTTCGGCTAACAAGAAAGCTGGCGAAACTCACGCAAAGTTTTGAAACTGTGTGATGAAACACTGCAGACCTTGGCTGATGTAGAAGGTGCGCAGAAGTGACTTGGCCTTTCCCACCGCCCGGTAGCACAAGACCTTTTGAAAGACCCATCATGACAAACCAACAAGGGGCGCCAGAAGCGCTGCGATTTACCAAAAAACCAGTGACCATTGAAGCGATTCAGTGGACAGGAAAGAACCTGCGTGAAGTGATTGCCTTCACCGACGGTCCTCCCGACACACGCAGCCATCACGCTGGCATGGCGTGGGAGGCATACGCCGATCTGGTGGCGCGCGACGGCCTCAAGATTTACACACTTGAAGGCAAGATGCTTGCGAACCATGGCGACTGGATCATCCGAGGTGTGAAGGGCGAGATGTATCCCTGTAAAGACGAAATTTTCAGGATGACTTATGCAGCAGCATCACCCACCCCCACACCCCCAGCAGAGCAGCAAGCCGCATCAAGCGCAGTGCTGAAAGCAATCCGCGCAGCGAACATGCAGCTGGTGCGCACTGGTGATGATGAATTCATGCTGGTGACGCTCAAGCAGGCCACGCCCCAGGCAGACAGCCAGCCAGCGATGACCCCAGAAACGGTTTACGCTGCTATCGAACACGGTGATGAAGAGCATCGCGCATGGCTGCTGTCTGCACTGCGCGCCGTGTGGCAGGGGGATGCGCTGACGGATACCTACGTGCAGCAAGTCCCGGACAAGTGCGACCGGATTGTTTGGCGCGGCAGGTACTACCACTTACCAATCGACGCCGCAGAGCACAGTTACACCGAGCCCAGCCCGATGGCAAAGGTTGCCGCTGCATTGCGTCAGAAGGCGGAGCAAGAAGATGCTGCTTATCAAGCACGGCGATCTGATCAAGGCTTGATGGAGTCGGAATGGGGGCCAATGGAGGACGCCCCGCCCCACGAAGACCCACCAATGCACGTCGCTGTCGTGGAAGGTGACGATACAGTCCGAACTCTCCAATGGAACCGCGACGTGGCAGCCTTTGCTTATCCTGCTGGAACCTTACTCTACGCCGACCGCGCAGCCCGTGCCCCGGCAGACAGCGTGACGGCACCAGCGGGTGGGGTGGGTGACGATGTAGATGCGATAGCTCTGGCGCGCTACAAAGTGGTCCCTGCGAACGGAAGCATGTTTCACCGCTTCGCCGTTGTGGCAGGTGACGGCAAACAGCAGCTCTACCTCGGCCGCGAAGTTGAGTGCGAGAACATGGCGCGCAAGTTCGCCGGAGCGTTTCTTGACGGCGCCTTCTATCAGGCCAATATCGCACCCCCCCCCAC
>Ga0222712_10004774_pt1 | contig 14033 bp, 13 predicted proteins | sample C33_657DmetaG_FD_165043 | JGI IMG/M metagenome (GOLD analysis project Ga0222712, IMG submission 165043) | Estuarine water microbial communities from San Francisco Bay, California, United States - C33_657D | ecosystem: Environmental > Aquatic > Marine > Unclassified | place: USA: California... | reverse complement strand
AGCCTGGATCCCTACGCAGAAGGCGTATCGCGAAGTTACAAGTACTTCTAACTGCACCGAATTCCAAGCCCGCCGTTTAAATATTCGCTATAAAGATGCTGACGGCACAAAGGCTGTCGCAACGCTAAATGGCACCTTGGTTGCGATTCCTCGCATGATCGTGGCGATACTTGAGAACCACCAAAATGCAGATGGCACAGTAAACGTGCCTGCTGCGTTGCAACCATTCCTTGGCACCAAGCGATTTGAGCTTGTGTGAGCGATCGTCGCCCAAAGTTAATTGCAACAGATTTAGATGGAACGATCGTTCCGCACGATGAAGCAATTTCACACCGCACAATTGCTGCTTTTACCAAGGCGCGCGATCTCGGCGTAGAAATATTCTTTGTCACCGGCCGCCCACCACGGTGGATGGGTGATGTGCGAGAAGCATTTGATTTCGGTTCTGCAATTTGTTGCAACGGTGGACTTCTTTACGATCTCCATAACGATAAAGTGTTAGAACAGTGGATGATTGCGCCAACAGAACTTCAAAAAGCGGTTGATATCTTGCGCGCAACCATTCCAAATGTTTCATTTGCTGTTGAATCAAACGATCACTTCCACCGTGAGAAGGCATATATCCCACGCTGGGATGTTGGCATGGACGATATTGGCGTTGACACAATAGACACAGTCACAAATCGTCCTGCACTTAAGTTATTAGCTCGTCTTTCACAACAAGAAATCTCGGCAGATGAAATGCTGGCTTTAGCAACGCCTGCGCTACAAGGCGTTGTAAATGTTACGCATTCGGCAAATAACGATTCACTGCTAGAAATTTCTGCCCTTGGCGTTTCCAAAGGTGAAACGCTTGCGATGATGGCTGCGCGTATCGGAATTACCGCTGAAGATTGCGTCGCTTTCGGCGATAATCCAAATGACTTTTCTATGTTGCAATGGGCCGGACGCTCTTATGCAATGATTGATGGACATCACGCAGGCCCTGCAAATGCCAAAGATGTGGCACCGCCTCATAACCAAGATGGCGTCGCGATCGTTATTGAACGATTGCTCGAACTACCCCAGTAATTAGCGCCGATTTTTAATGCCTTCCAACTTCGGGTAATCTCTCCCACGGAGGGCTCGCATAGCGGCCGAGTGCACCGGTCTTGAAAACCGGCAAACGAAAGTTTCGTGGGTTCAAATCCCACGCCCTCCGCCATTTTTTCTCTTGCTGTGGCTGACTTCATAGCCACGATGCGGGCAACCATCTAGCGAGTTTTGCCTCAGAAGCGGACACTTCTCCTTAAGTAATAACAATCCTGCCAAGGATCAAAGTCCTAAAAAGGGGTAGAAATGTCCGGAGTCTTTTCTCCAACACGCGCCAAGATTAAAGAGCGCACGCTGCGCACAGATAAATGGTGGTTGCAACCGGCAATTACCTTTGGAGTTTTATTTAGCTTCATTGTCTATGCAACATTCCGCGCATTCGAAGGTGCGAACTACTACAAAGATCACCTGATCTCTCCTTTCTATTCTCCATGTCTTTCCGAAGCATGCGTACCTGAAGCAACGCTTTTTGGTTGGACTCCAGTTAGCGCAGAAATTTTCAACTTCGCACTTTCACCAGCGTTGATTATTTTGATCTTCCCACTTGGTTTCCGTATGACTTGCTACTACTACCGCAAGGCTTACTACCGCGCATTCTGGTTATCACCACCTGCATGCGCCGTTGCAGAACCACACAGCAAATACACAGGCGAAACTCGCGCACCTCTTATCTTGCAGAACGCCCACCGTTGGTTCTTCTACGCAGGTTTGGTATTTAACGTAATCCTTACTTACGACGCAGTGATTTCATTTAAGAATGTAGAAGGCGAATGGGGCCACATGAGCGTCGGCTCAATCGTTCTAACCTTGAGCGCAACAATGCTCTGGTTCTATTCACTGTCATGTCACACCTGTCGCCACACAATTGGTGGACGTTTGAAGCACTTCTCTAAACATCCAGTTCGCTACAAACTTTGGAGTTGGGTTTCAGTACTAAACCATTCACATCAGCAATTTGCTTGGTATTCACTTGCCGCAGTTGCCTTTGCCGATATCTATGTCCGCCAAGTTGCATCTGGCGCCTGGACCAACTTCTACTTCTTCTAAGGGATGCCGACTGATATGACAAACGCTCTAGAACGTCACAAATACGATGTCTTGGTAATTGGTGCAGGTGGTGCTGGTCTACGTGCAGCAGTAGAAGCGCGCGAATCAGGTCTGCGCGTTGCAATCATCTGTAAATCACTATTCGGTAAGGCCCACACAGTTATGGCTGAAGGTGGCGCTGCGGCATCAATGGGTAACGCGAATTCAAACGATAACTGGAAGGTTCACTTCCGCGACACGATGCGCGGTGGAAAGTTTCTTAACCATTTCCGTATGGCAGAACTACATGCCAAAGAATCTCCAGATCGCATCTGGGAACTTGAAATGTGGGGTGCGCTCTTTGATCGCACTAAAGAAGGAAAGATCAGCCAACGTAACTTCGGTGGACACGAATATCCACGCCTTGCACACGTCGGCGATCGCACTGGCCTTGAACTAATTCGCACCATGCAACAGAAGATCGTTGCGCTGCAGCAAGCAGATAAGCGCGAACACGGAGATTACGAATCACATATCAAAGTTTTTGCAGAACTTACGATTACTGAAATTCTTAAAGAGAGTGGAAAGATCGCAGGCGCATATGGTTACTGGCGCGAATCAGGATCAGAAGTTCTCTTTGAAGCACCAACAGTAATTATCGCAACTGGTGGCGTCGGAAAGACATTTAAAATTACCTCTAACTCATGGGAAGGCACTGGCGATGGCCATGCACTTGCTTTGAAGGCTGGCGCTAATTTGGTTGATATGGAGTTCTTGCAATTCCACCCAACCGGAATGGTTTGGCCACCATCTGTCCGCGGAATTTTGGTTACCGAATCAGTTCGCGGTGAAGGCGGAATTCTTACCAATAACCTTGGTGAGCGCTTCATGTTTAAGTACATCCCAGATGTATTTAAAGATAAGTACGCCGACAACGAAGCAGAAGCTGATCGTTGGTATGAAGATCAAGACAATAACCGCCGCCCACCAGAGCTTTTGCCACGCGATGAAGTTGCGCGCGCAATTAACTCAGAAGTTAAAGCTGGGCGCGGCACCGAACACGGTGGCGTATTCCTAGATGTTTCAAAGCGTTTATCTGCTGAAGTAATTAAGAAGCGCTTGCCATCTATGTGGCACCAGTTCTATGAACTAGCTGGCGTTGACATTACAAAGGAGCCAATGGAAGTTGGCCCAACCTGTCACTATGTGATGGGTGGAGTGGAAGTAGAGCCAGATACTGCAGCGGCAGTCGGCGTTCCAGGTTTATATGCAGCTGGTGAAGTTGCCGGCGGAATGCACGGATCAAACCGTCTCGGCGGAAACTCACTTTCAGATCTCTTGGTATTCGGTCGTCGCGCCGGAATGGGCGCAGCTGCTTACGTTAAGCAGACAACTGCAGCTCCAGTATCTGATGCAACTATTGCAGCAGCTGCTGCGCGAATTGAAGCGCCATTTGCACGAAGCGGTGGAGAGAATTCATATTCACTCCACGCAGAGTTGCAGGAAGTTACACATAACTTGGTCGGAATCATCCGTACCGGTGCCGAGCTAAAGGATGCGATTGAAAAGATTGCAGAGATTAGAAAGCGCAGCGCAAATGTGGCGGTAACTGGAGGACGTAAGTTCAACCCAGGATTCCACTTGGCATTCGACCTCGACAATATGTTGTTGGTTGCCGAGAGCACTGCAAAGTCTGCAATCGGCCGCGAAGAATCACGCGGTGGTCACACACGCGATGATTTCCCAGGTATGGATTCAGGTTGGCGTCAGTACAACCACATCTCATCATTCGATGGCACACAAGTAACGGTTCGCAAGCAGGAACTGCCATTTATGCCAAAGGAACTATTCGACCTCTTTGAAGTCGATGAACTTAAGAAGTACATGACACCGGAAGAAATTGCGAAAGGCGGTTCCAACTAATGGCGCGCAAAATAAATCTTCGCATTTGGCGAGGAGACTCAACTAACGGTGGACTTCAAGATGTTCAGGTTGAAGCCAACGAAGGCGAAGTAGTCCTCGATGTAATTCACCGCGTACAAGCAACCCAAATGGGCGATCTAGCTGTGCGCTGGAACTGTAAGGCTGGCAAGTGCGGATCTTGTTCTATGGAGATCAACGGCAAGCCACGTCTTGCTTGCATGACACAGGTTGCTTCCTACGGTGAAGACGAAACAATCACCGTTACGCCGCTTCGCGCATTCCCAGTTATTAAAGATCTCGTAACCGATGTCTCTTTTAACTACCAAAAGGCGATGGAAATTCCAGCATATGCACCGCCTGCTGACTTAAAGCCTGGTGAAGCACGTATGGAGCAGGTAGATGTTGAGCGCTCACAAGAGTTCCGCAAGTGCATCGAGTGTTTCTTGTGCCAAGACACATGTCACGTAATCCGCGATCACGAAGAGAATAAGAAGTCATTTGCTGGTCCACGTTTCTTTATTCGAATCGCAGAACTTGATATGCACCCGCTCGATATCTTGAAGAACCGCAAGCGCACTGCGCAAGAAGAGCACGGCCTTGGAATGTGTAACATCACTAAGTGCTGTACTGAAGTTTGCCCAGAGCACATCAAGATTACCGATAACGCAATCATTCCGATGAAGGAACGCGTTGTTGATATCAAATACGATCCAGCTCGTATGTTCGCCGGATTGCTAAAGAGAGAAAAGCGCAACTAAATATGAAATCCCTGCTGCTTGTCGCGATTGGCGGCGTAGCAGGAACCTTAGTTCGTTTTGCACTCTCGGTTGTGATTCCTGATGATCGCAACGGAACGCTCGCCGCCAATCTCTTAGGTGTGGCACTTGCTAGCGCGCTTCTGGTTTTAATGGAACGCCGCGGAGTTACCGAACTGCGCCATTTACTTCTGCCGGGATTTTGTGCCGGAATGACAACTTTTTCAGCCGTGACTGTGCAAGTTGTAGAACCAATATCTGGCGGCTTTCTCTTCCTCGTTCAAAACGTTGTTCTTAGCCTTTTAATTGTACTGATCATCTTGCCAGTGAGCCGCAAGTTAATTCCGGTGCGTAAATGAACTACCTATATATAGTTTTGGGAGCAGCTGTTGGCGCACCACTTCGCTTTGCTATTGACCAATACATCCGCAAGTTCACCGATAAACCTTACGGAATATTTCTGGTCAACGTACTTGGGTCATTCATTATTGGATTTACATTCAAAGAAAGCGAAGCGATCTACGATCTAATGGCTATTGGATTTGCTGGCGCTTTCACAACTTGGTCGACATTTATGCTCGACATCTACCTAGGGTTCGAGCTAAAGCGCTATCGCGAGATAACTATCAACCTAGTTATGTCACTAGGTCTTGGTTTAGCTGCGGCCTATCTTGGTCTGCAGCTAGCAGACTAACTTAAGATAGAAGCCATCCAAGCTTCAACTGCATCAGGATGGCGCGGAATATCTTCACTTAAATTGCGACATCCATCTGCGGTTACAACGACATCGTCTTCGATGCGAATACCAATACCGCGATATTCAGGTGCAAAAAGCTCGTCATCTGGCTGGATATACAGACCTGGTTCTACAGTTAGAACCATTCCTTCACGCAAAATGCCATCGCGATACATTTCTTGACGAGCATGTTCGCAATCGTGCACATCTAAACCAAGGTGATGGCTAACACCGTGCAAAGTCCAACGACGATGCAGGCCAACTTCAGGTTTCATTGATTCTTCGGCGCTAACAGTTAAGACGCCCATATCAGCTAAACCTTGTGCCAGAACGCGTTGTGATGCGCGGTTGATATCTAAGAAGTTAGCCCCCGGCTTAACTGCAGCAAAGCCAGCTAATTGCGCCTCATAAACCAACATATATAGCGCGCGCTGTGCTGGGGTGAACTTTCCATTTACCGGCAAGGTACGAGTTATATCTGCTGTGTAATACGAATCCATTTCAACGCCGGCATCAAGCAACAAGAGTTCACCGTTGCGAACCGCGCCATCATTGCGAATCCAATGCAGCACGCAGGCATGTGAACCAGCGGCTGCAATAGTTGTATAGCCAATGTCGTTACCTTCTAGGCGGGCGCGACCAAAGAATGCGCCTTCGACAATACGTTCACCGCGTGGGTGATCGGCAGCAGCTGGCATGGCAGCAATTACATCTGAGAAACCGCGTCCGGTTGAATCCACAGCAGCCTGCAATTGGCCAACTTCGTACTCATCTTTAATCAAACGTTGTTCTGAAGTAAATGTCTGGAACTCGGCTTCGCGCGCATGAACTGAGATCAACTTATCCATCAATGCGTCTTCACCGCGGATCAACAAAGTTGCTTTGCTAAAGCGCAACAAACCTTCAATGTTATCTACATTGCGAGTTTCGATTTGATAAACAGTCGCGGCTTCTTCAAGTGTGAAATGGCGACCGACCCAGAGTTCTCCATATTTACGATCTGTATAGAAAGCATCTGTTTCGCGAGTAGAACGTGGATGCAGGTAGAGATAAGAATCATGTCCGCCCTCCGCCTTTGGTTCTAAAATTAAAACTGAATCAGCAACTGCATCGGCGCCTTGAACCCCGCTGTAATAAGCAAAAGCGCTATGTGGGCGATAAACATATTCGGTGTCATTCGAACGAGTCTTGTAATTTCCTGAAGGAATTACCAAGCGAATATTTGGAAAAGCTTCTGACAAAACTTGGCGACGAGTAAAGGCGTAAGTGACAACTTCAAGCGGGCTCAAACCTTCAAGATCAGAGGGTGCCCAACCGGTTCGCATAAATTCTGCATATTGCGCAGGTGGTGCAACATCGTAAGGGCGAGCATTCTTTACTTCTGGGGCTTCAACCTTCTCATTCATAACGCTTAGAGTACATAATGAACCCATGAAATTACGAGGGGCCAGAACAGGCTTAATCTGCGCGGTTCTCGCAGCAATAATCGCCCCAATTACAGCGCAAGCGGCACAACCAACTTTCACCGTAATGTCACGAAATATCTATTTAGGGGCCGATGTTGGGGTCGCGCTTGAGTTGATTCCGGATATGCAGGCGGCCGCACAATTTATGTGGGATCAAGTAAATAAGAATAACTTCTCAAAAAGATCAATTGCCCTTGCGGCTGAAATCAAGAGCTATCAGCCTGATGTGATTGGCATTCAAGAAGCCACTATTTGGTACTGCAAAAAGAACGCCTGGAGCAAGAAAACCGAGGTATTTAACTTCACCGATCAATTACTTGAGGCACTTGGCGGCGATTACGTTATAGCCAGTAAAGATGGAACGTCGGCATTTAATCCGGGCTATTCCATAAATCCTATTCCATTTTTAACAATGGTTAAAGATCCAGTGCGCTTCCAGAAGTTATTTGGGCAAGATAAGGCTGCCTGCGGTTTTCAAATTGGCGATGCGCTAGTAATCAAGAAAAATCTTTCAGGACAAGTTATTGAAGTTGGCAATACCGAATATGAAGATAGTTACAGCATCGTGCCAACTCTGATGACTATCTACCGGGGCTATACCTGGGCCGACATCAAGATTGAAGATATTCCTGTTCGATTTATTTCAACTCATCTAGAATCAATTTGGGATGAGAATAAAGTTCCGAATGCGGCTAAGCAAGCTACGCAGTTAATTAGCGATGTGGAAGAGACCAATATGCCCCTGGTAGTTATTGGTGACTTTAACTCCGACCCCCGTGATCCTCGTCCAGCAAATGCAGCTAACCCGGGTCTGCAACCAACCGCAAGCGAAGAATGTCCCGCGGGTAGAAGCAAGTGCAGCGCATATCGTTTAATGATTGAAGCAGGTTTTAACGATGCTGGACCTGATGCAAGTGAACCAACTACGTATACCTGGGGAATGAATGCACTTTTAACTGGACCCGATCCAGATCGCTTGAAATCTGCGCAAGGCATGGGAAATGAATATGGATTTACCGATCGCTTGGATTACATCTTTACAAAAAACGGAGTTGATGTAAGTACATCGCAGATCACTGGATTTAAAGCACCATATGCAACAGATCATGCAGGTGTTTTTGCAGAATTTACGATCCTCAACACTCTAGCAGGTCAGAGCGCACCACTTGATTCACATAAACCGTTTCCGATTTCATTCTGGCAATGGGTCGGGATAGCGCTAATTGCCTTAATAATCTGGAGAATTAAGCGCCGCTTGACGCGCACGTAATTACGCATAGGGTTAAGGCACTATGACAACGAATACGCGAGAAATAGCTGATTTAGCGCGCGAAATTCGCATACAGATACTTCACACAATTAAAGGCGCTGGCATGGGCCATATCGGTGGAGATTTCTCTGTAACAGATATCTTGGCCACGCTCTTTGGCGCTGTTTTAAAAGTTGATCCAAAGGATCCAAATAAAGCCGACCGCGATCGATTGATTTTAAGTAAAGGCCATGCCGCTGTTGCTCTTTACTCAGCGCTGGCACTCGGCGGCTTCTTTCCAGTTGAAGAGCTAAAAACTTTTGCGCAACCGTTAAGTAAATTAAATGGCCACCCCAACCGAAACAAAGTTCCGGGCGTTGAATCAAACACCGGCCCACTCGGCCACGGGTTTCCAATTGCGGTTGGTACTGCAATTGGCGCACAGCTTGCAAAGAATGGGTCGCGCTCCTTTGTAATTATGGGAGATGGCGAACTTCAAGAGGGAAGCAACTGGGAAGCAGCGATGTTTGCTGGCCACCGCAAACTTACAAACCTAATTGCAGTCGTGGATCGCAACGGTTTCCAGCAGGGAAGCCCAACTTCTAAAACTAATGAATTAGATCCACTAGATAAGAAGTTTGAATCCTTTGGTTGGGAAGTCGTAGTTCTTGATGGACATGATCATGCAGCGCTTCAAAAAGCTTTTACCGATCCGCAGAGCAAACCACGCGTAATCATTGCCCAGACAACAAAGGGCAAGGGCGTTGACTTTATGGAAGGTAAGGCCGAGTGGCACCATAAAGTTCCATCAGCTGAACAATATGAAGCAGCTCTTGAACAACTGGGTAAGCAATGAGCGAAAAATTGGAAGAGTTCGATAACCGCATAGTCTTTGCTAAGACTCTGATCGCACTCGCAAATGAAAACCCCAAGATCGTTGTCGTTTGCAATGACTCAGTTGGTTCAAGCAACTTAGGCGAATTCCGCGATCTCTTTCCTGATCGTTTAATCGATGTCGGCATTGCAGAACAGAACATGGTCGGAGTTGCAGCAGGCCTAGCAAACGCTGGATTTACGCCATTTGTATGCGCCGCATCCCCATTTTTAACTGGTCGCGCGCTTGAGCAAATCAAAGCCGATGTGGTTTATACCCGCACAAATGTAAAGCTCTGTGGCATGAGCCCCGGAGTTTCTTACGGAGAACTCGGACCAACTCACCATTCAATTGAAGATATTGCTTGGATGCGCGCCCTTGATTCACTTCCAATTGTTCTACCTGCCGATGAAGCACAAACCCAAGAAGCAGTGACGTGGGCGGCAAATACAGCAGGCCCAGTATTCATGCGCATCGGACGCTTTAAAGTGCCTTCAGTATCGCAAGGACAGAGTCCAGCATTTGTCCCGAATAAAGCAATGCGCATCATCGACGGCACCGACATCACAATCATTGCAACGGGTACTTTGGTCTCACGCGCTGTTGCTGCAGCCCACCAATTAAAGAGCGAAGGCATTTCTGCTCGCGTAATTAACCTTTCAACTGTTTCACCGCTTGATACCGCTGAAATCCTTTTAGCAGCGAAAGAAACGAAAGCGATTATCACGGCAGAAGAATCAGTAACTCGCGGCGGCGTCGGTGGAGCAATCGCCGAGTTTGTTGTGCAGAACGATCCTGTTGCGATGAAGTTACTTGGTACAGATACCTTTGCACCAACTGGTTCCGTTTCTTATCTTCTTGAACATTACGGACTTACCGCAGATTCAATCGTTGCCTCTGCTCGAGAGCTCTTAAAGCATGGAAAATAGTTCGCCAATAATTCTGGCTATTGATCAAGGCAGCGGATCCACCAAAGCCCTGGCAATTAATTTAAATGGTGAAGTTCTTGCCCAAGCAGAGGTAAAGATAGATACAACTTTTCCACAACCTGGTTGGGTGGAACAAGATCCCGAAGAAATCTGGCGCTCGGTAGTTGCAGCATCACTTCAAATAACTAAAACCCATAAAATATCAGCAGTCGGTTTAAGCATCCAACGCGAATCAGTTCTCTTCTGGGATCGCAAAACTGGCAAAGCGCTCACCAATGTGATCACCTGGCAAGATCGCAGAGCCTCACAATTAGCAGAAAAATCAGCGAAAAACGCTGCCCGCGTGAAGGAGATAACTGGGCTTGAACTCGATCCGATGTTCTCGGCGCTGAAAGCGCAATGGTTGTTAGAGAACCAGAACTTCACTGAAGATATCTGCATCGGAACAATTGATTCATGGATCGCTTTTAAATTAGGCGCCGGCCATATCATCGAATCAGGTAGCGCTAGCCGAACCCAGTTGCTAGATATCAAAACCGGTCAGTGGAGCCAAGAACTTCTAGATCTATTCATGGTGGATATAAAAACTTTGCCAAGAGTAACTTCATCAGATGAGAAACACTTCTGCACAAATATGCAGGCGCTCGGCCTAACTAACGATGTACCGCTTTCGGGCATCATGGGGGATTCGCACGCCGCGCTCTTTGCGCATAAAGGTTGGATCTCTGGAAATTTCAAAGCGACTTTCGGCACTGGTACATCGCTCATGGGGCTTACCGAGTCCAATCCACAAACGATTGCTTGGTCAGTCGGTGGTGAATTAACACGAGCTGCGGAAGCTAATATTCTTTCAACCGGCTCGACTTTGGTTTGGTTGGCAGAACTTCTTGACACAACCCCCGATGAACTTGCCAAACTTGCACCAGAATCAACGCAGCAGGTTGAAATAGTTCCTGCCTTTAACGGTCTTGGGGCGCCTTGGTGGGATCGTGAAGCAACTGGAATCATCGCAGGGCTAACCCGAGGTAGCAGCCGCGCAGATCTTGCAGCAGCCGCGCTGAGATCAACCGCTGCTCAAATAAACGATGTACTCGAAGATTTTGCCAAATCTGGAATCAAAATAGATTCACTTTATGCCGATGGCGGAGGAGCTCGCAATCAATATCTCATGCAGATGCTCGCTGATCTAAGCGGCAAGAAAATTAAATCTTCACAATTACTTGAACTCTCCGCCTTCGGTGCGGCGATGGTTGCGGCATTAGGAGCGGGCCTTGCAACCATTACAGATATCGAAAAGATTGAACTTAAATATGATGGGTATTCACCGCGCCTTTCAGAAGAAGAGCGCGAAAAAGCCCTTAAAACATGGCAAAAAGCCTTGGCTGCATCACGCATGAAAGCTCGCTAAAACCCTATTCACCAACTGTTTTAACTCGTAAGATTTCAACAACAAAGAAGAGAGAAGGCGCGAAAATGGGAAAACTAACTTACGGAGCAGGCATCTGGGCCTTTGGCCAATTTGTTGATCGCTATGCCGGCGATGGTTACGGCCCAACGCGCACCAGCCAGCAGATGATTGAAGATGCTGCCAAAGTCCCTGGCCTTAAGCACCTAGATATAAATGTGCCATTTGATATTCCAGAGCGCACCGCAGTTGAGATAAAGAAGATGCTCGATGACAACGGCCTTATCTGCCGCGCAACAACTCCACATATCTACATGCGCGAATATGTAAAGGGTTCTTTCACTAACCCGGATACCAAGCTTCGTTCACAAACTAAAGATCGCGTTCGTGAAGCAATCGCTGCAGCAGAAATACTTGGCGCAACTTACGTTAAATTCTGGCCGGGCCAAGATGGATTTGATTTCCCACTTCAAGCAAATTACTTACAGATCTGGGATTACACCATCAACGGCATCCGCGATCTGGCAAATGAAAACCCTAAGGTGCAATTTGCAATTGAATACAAATGCAAAGAACCACGCGTACGAATGACTCTGGCAACTGCTGCAAAAACGCTTCTTGCAATCAGCGAGATGAAAGTTGAAAACGTTGGAATTGTGATGGACTTTGGTCATTCGCTGATGGCGCAAGAAACTCCAGCCGAATCACTTCTGCTTATCCATCGCCACGGCAAGTTAGTTAGCGCTGAGCTAAACGATAACTGGCGCGGCTGGGATGACGACCTGCCAGTGGCGTCAGTGCACCTATTCGAAACTATCGAATACATGCTTGCACTTCGCAGTATCAATTGGTCAGATCCAATTTTGCTTGATCAATTCCCATTCCGCGAAGATCCAGTGCGCGCACTTACTCGCAGCATTGAAATCATTACCTACCTTGAAGAAGTTTGCGATCGTGTAGATATCGCCGCCCTAAATCAGGCTCAGAACTCGCAAGATGCGCTGGCTGCACAGGCGGTTATCTGGGATGCCTTGATGCAGGAGAAGCGTTTCACGCGGTAGTGATCTACCTGTAAACTCACACCTGTACTTGGAGACGTCGCATAGCCCGGTCGAGTGCGCCTCACTGCTAACGAGGTAAGGGGTTAAACCCTTCAGGAGTTCAAATCTCCTCGTCTCCGCTCAGCAAATCTCTACCCTTTAGGAAAAGGATTTCACTTGCCTAGTTACAAAGTAGCGATCGTCGGCGCAGGTCCAGCCGGTTACTTTGCAGCGCAAGCACTTCAGAATCTGCAGACCGATGAACTGCAATTTTCTATCGACATGATCGAACGCCTACCAACCCCATGGGGTTTGGTTCGCAGTGGTGTGGCACCCGATCACCCAAAGATTAAGACTGTTGCAAAGGTATTTGAAAAGATCGCGACTGCAGGAAACTTCCGTTTGTTCGGCAACGTTGAGCTCGGCACTGATATCTCTATCGAACAGCTAAATGAGATGTATGACGCGGTGGTTATCGCAACAGGTTCAGCAGTGGGCAAAAGGCTTGGTATTCCTGGCGAAGATTTACCAGGATCCATCTCTGCGGCTCATTTTGTCCCTTGGTATAACGCACACCCAGACTTTGCAGATTTCAAAATTGATTTAAATTGCACCACTGCTGTTGTAATCGGCGCCGGAAACGTAGCCATGGATGTAGCGCGTATGTTGGCGCTAGAACCAAGTGAACTAGATCCAACAGATACAGCAGATCATGCGATCGATGCCCTTAAAGAATCAGCGATCCGTGAAGTTGTAATTAGTGCCCGCCGCGGGCCAGAGCATGCTGCCTTTACATCACCTGAACTTCGAGAATTACCTAAGCTCGAGCACACCAATGTTTTGATGGATAAGTCAGATATCGAAGCCGCGATCGTGCGAGCTGGATCTGAAATTGAGAAGGAGACGAAGAGCAATTTAGATGCGATGTTACTAATATCTGAAAAAGAGGCAACCAGCCACGATCGCACCATGAAGTTTCAATTCTTAGCAACACCGGTCGAAATTAAGGGCTCTGAAAAAGTAGAAGAAGTTGTATTCCAGAAGACCGGCAGTGATGAAACCTTTTCAATCAAGTGCGGCTTAGTTATTACCGCGATTGGCTATGAAGCAGCGAGTATCCCTGGGATTCCATACGAGCGTGGGAAAGTAGTAAATAACGAAGGCCGCGTCAGCGAAAATCTGTACGTCGTTGGCTGGGCAAAGCGTGGGCCTTCAGGTGTTATAGGCACAAATAAATCTGATGCCGCAGATGTAATGAAGTTGTTACTAGAAGATTTAAAAGCTGCAAAAAATAGCGGCGATATATCTGAGTTATTGCCTGCCAATAAAATTATTTCTCAAGCAAATTGGGAGGCGATAAACGCGGCAGAAATAGCGGCTGGTGAGCCTTTAGCTAAGCCTCGTCGTAAGGCGGTTACACGCGAGGAATTACTTAGTTTGGGCGGTATTTGAAAAGGTTGTAGTATTCACAGTCTGGCGTGCGTAGCTCAACGGATAGAGCATCTGACTACGGATCAGAAGGTTAGGGGTTCGAATCC
>Ga0222712_10004773_pt1 | contig 14034 bp, 11 predicted proteins | sample C33_657DmetaG_FD_165043 | JGI IMG/M metagenome (GOLD analysis project Ga0222712, IMG submission 165043) | Estuarine water microbial communities from San Francisco Bay, California, United States - C33_657D | ecosystem: Environmental > Aquatic > Marine > Unclassified | place: USA: California... | reverse complement strand
GTTTGTATTCGTTTAACTTATTAAAAACTACCTCTCTAAAATCATTGTGTGATGCTTGTGTAATTGAACAAAATCTATTATTTCTATTTGAAATGACATCAAAGTTTCTTTTTTGGGTCAACCAATTCAACGGACTATCAACCAATCGTGATTCATCAAATAATGTCCATACATCAAAAACACCTGAGGGTTGTCTTAAAAATCTTGGATGTTCAAATTTATTATAACCAATTGACCATTGGTTTTCATTGTTATTTAAACAATCATTAAAATTTGCAACCTCACCTGAAACATATAAAAACTTTTTATTTTTATCTGATTGATTATGTTTTGTTGGTAATTGACCTGTGTAGGTATCAATTTGATTTTCATTATAATTCAAATCAGAATGTATGATTATATCAGGATTTATTGGGTCAATAATTACATTGTATTTTTTGGATAAAATAAACTTAAAATAATTCATCCAACTGTGTTGTCCATGATTTGGAAATCCTTGTCTGGTTATTCTAATTGTTTTCATTTGTAATATTCTACTAATTTTAAAGTATCTTCATGATATCCACCATTATCATGAATAATGTGAGCGTCAATATTAATTAACGTATTATCAGTTTGAATTTTGTTTTTTGATTTGTGAGTACTAAAGAAAACATCACACTTTTGGTCTATCTGAATGTCATTGTTTAACAAATAAACTGCCGACCAAGAGCCTTGGTCATCTCTGTAATAATTTTTATCAATCATGTCTTTTAGATATTCAAATATTTTATCAGTATATCCAAAATAAGTTCCTGAATTAAGATAACAATATTCACTAATCTTTTCCTTATTGTTATATAAGTGAACATAACTTGTTGGTGGCCATAATTCTTTTTCAGCACCAAATAAAATACTACAATTTAAATTTTTAAATTTTTCTAAAACCCCATCAAATGATTTAACAAATGCTGTGTCAGTTGCGTCCATGAATAAAATATATTCATACTTACCTAATAAATTATCTTTAACATATTCAAAAAACTTAACAACTTTATAATAATAAAGTTTATCATAATATGACTCAGTGTTAATTAAATTAGAATATCTAACAATATGGATGTCTTCTTTATTAAAATCATTCAAACCTTTTTGATAAAAAGTTGGTTCGTAATAATCAGGATAATCAAATAAAACTGTGGTTAAAGCAATACTTTTTAAACTCATACTTATTTTACAAGTTGTTTATAATATTCATTCATTAAATCACCATCAGACATAAATGGTTTTCCAACACCAAATATTTCAACAGGTATTTCATTTTCCCAATAAAATGACAACTCTCTACCTTTATCGTGTTTTAAAATTTCGTTACTTCTTTCATCATTTTCAATCCAAGAAAATTTTGGAAAAATAGTCAATTTATCATCTACCATATCAAAAAATTGTTTATGATGTGCATTACCTCTATAAGATTGATTATATAAAAATAAAAATTCATCATATTTTGAAGGTATTGCTATAAATCCTGAATTTGATACTTTGGTTAACAAACCAATTAAATCTAATGGATTAAAGACATCTTCTAAAGTATGTGAACATATTGAAAAATCAAATTTTCCATTTGTTTCAACATACGATAATAACTCATTCCAAGTATTTTTATCCTCCAAATTCAATTTAAAAAATGTGGTACCCTCATTTGATGTTACAACTGAGTCAGCAACATATTTACATTCAGGGTACGACCAATACATTGCAGATGCCCCAATATCTATTGTTTTGTAATTTTTTTCAGAAATAAAGTCTTTCACATCGGGTCTTTTTTCACCGATACGATTATAATTCCAATCTTTTATCATAAGTTTTATCTAAAATAAACAACACCTGTTCCTGTAACGTGTCCAATGTTTGATATGTCATATTTTTCTTTGGTGATTGAACCCCAAAATCTTTCCATTTCAAAATTCAAATGAATATCATCAAGTAACAAATATCCTGTATATCCAATTGAAACTAAATAATTATAAAACTCGGTTTCAAATGTTCCGTCGTGATAGGTATCCAACATAATGTATTTTGACCCCAAAATATTGTTTCTATATTTCTCATCTAAAACATTATCAATAATGAATTCGGCGTTTGTTGGTACTTGATTTAAATCAAACTCATTATCAACATTAAAAGAACGTACTTTGTTTGCCATGTTGACTGAAAATGCAAGTGCTGAACATCCTTTAAGTGTACCGACATCTAAAATGTCAACCCAATTTTCATTTTGTGAAATGTATGCCAATAATCTATAATGTTCTTGACCTGATTTTGACATGAAATATTGTTGATATTCTTCAGAATTAATTCTTTGTGAGTAAGGGAACAAATCAATATTGTCCAATTCTTCGTTTGTAATTGATAAAAAATCCATGTTTATAAATATTATAGATTACCAGTTATTCTTTCACACCAACCTTTAGATTCTGAGTGAGGCCAAACAACCCAATACTTTGGTTTATGTGCAGTTTGGAATTCTCTCCATACTTTACAATACCCATCAGGGTCATTCATCATACGGTTAATTTCATCTTTGTCAGCATCTTTTCTATGAATAGTTTCATCTTTTTCATTGTGGAAGGCAACAACCCAAAAATCATAATCTTTTTCAGGAACTGATGAAAATCCAACATCAATACAATGTTTGAAAATGCTTGCAAAACTTTCTAACCATTTTTCTTCACTTTCAAACTCTTGTGGGTTTGGTGGATAATGTTTATCTAAAGTATATTGTTGTACAGCTCTTTTAGCAAAGATAAGACCTGCATATTTTTCATAGTCTCTTAAAGTTCTTTCAGTACCAAAACCATAAGGTCCGTCATGTCCTTCTTGAACTTCACCATCCATACCAAACAATTTTCTGTTTAATAAGTGAGCCTGACTGTTTCTTCTTCCCCATTCCTTATCATCATCCCAGTGCTTGGTCCGACCTTTACGAGTATACTCATGCCAAATCAATACTTTATGTGGGTGGAACAAATCATATCCACAAGTGTAAGCTCGTGCTGAAATTGAGATTTCTTCACCATGAAAATAATAATGTGGGTTATGTTGTACTTCATATGAAAATTGTCCTAACGTAAAACAGTAGTGTGCTGAGTAAAATCTTGCAGGTACTGGTTCAGTCATTTCTCTCCAATTTGGAATTGTTTCAGGTAAGAAGAATACCGCGCCTTCAGGGATAAACCTATCAAAAGCCATTCTCCAAGGCTCTTGAACTCTACCCGCTGGGTCATTGTCAGGGTCAAATGATGAAACATAACCAGTTAACAATGGTTTTTTATGTCCTTTCTTTTGAAGTTGTTTAATCATATCAATCATCTCCACGTCCCAATTTGGTGCAAACCTCATGTGTGAATCAATTTGAAGTGTATATTCTTCATCTTTATATAATTGTTGTACCAAGTGTCTCGCCCAACAAACACCTTCAGCTTCTTGGTATGGTATGTTTAAAATTCTGAATCTATCATCACTTTCATATTCAGATAAATCATCAAATTTATCATCAGGACTAAATTGTCTTGCAATACCAATTACTAATTTTTTAGGGTTTTTGGCGTTTTCCAACATGTTCTTAATTGTTGGAACCAATTGTGGGTCACGATATGACGCAATCTGTACAAAAATTTTTGAGTTCTTTTTAGGTTTCATTATAATAATTCCGTTTATACAAGAATATAAGAGTTTAATTAATGAAGTGAATATAAACAAATCTTTGTCTTTTGTATTTATATGGAAATATTTATTGTAAATGAAACTATTAAAAACAATAGAAAAATTGATTAGAGAATCTGAGGATGCTTATAATAAAGCTTTGGAGACTGTGGTTGATGAAAAAGAATTAGACCGTCTTGAAAAGAATTACAAGGACAGTTTAAAGTTAATGAGAACATATAATCAGATTAATAAGAAAAAATAATTTACCTTATTGGGGTTATATTTATATTTCATATTACAACAATAAAATTAACAATACAATATTTATAATAAAAACAAAATTATGCAAGCAGTACAAGATTACGAAGCAAGGGAATATCTAATTTTTCCTGTAACTAGCCTACAATACGTTGAATTTGACCAGGTTTTGGAAACTTCAGCATTAACAGTAAGAAAATCAGTTAATGGACTTAAGACGTTTGTTAAATGGAATGGTCCTGATATTCCAGACTGTGTTGGTATTTTATACCTTAAAGGTGGTACTGAAGGTCCTTATACTCATTCAGAAATGTTAACAATTTTGGCAACACCTGAGTGGACTGACCCAAATCCACCAATGGGAGCTTAATAAAAAATTAAAAAATTCATTTATAATAGGTTTGGTTATTTTTCAAACCTATTTTTTTTATAGACCAAATCTACTTTTGGTTGCGTTATAATTGTTTAAAACTTCAGAGTCTGATAATGTACGATTATATACTTGGGCATTAGCAATTTTATTATTAAATGGTATTATTATAGTACCTTCAGTTTCACCACCAACCGCACCAACATAAAAACTTCTACCAGGTACATTGAATGTCTTATTTGTGAAATTTAAATTGCTTGTGGCAGATAAAACACCATTAATATATAATTTTTGTTCAGTTGTATTTATAGCAATAACCCCATAAACCCAACCCACATAATTAGGTAAAGCCGCTGATAAAACACACCCACCAGTACCGTCATCAGCAATTAAACAAGCTCCTATATTTTTTCCCGCTGGTCCGCAACACATTGTTTCTGCAATTGTTAAACCAAATTGATTAAAACCTGCAGTACTACCATTTCTTTTTCCCATTAAAATACCTAATGTATTTGTATTTGTCCAATAAAACCAACATCCATATGTTAATGTATTATTAAATCGTAAAGATTCAGGATTTCCAAGTATAACATAATCATCACTACCATCAAATGAAATACTACTTGACACACCTGAACTACTATAAGTAGGTCCATTTGTTAACGTACCATCAGTTCTACTATAACTAATGTCTGTCCAGTTATTACCGGTACCATTATATGATGCGTAATTTCCAGCATCTAAATTAAGAACCAAACCATTGGTTGTAATTCCTGTAATATAATAATCAACTCTCTGAGATTCAAAATTTTGGATAATTTCTTGGGGTAAGAGAGCTCTATTATATATTTGTACTTTTGAAATGTTTCCATCAAAATATTCACCAAAACTATCAAGTCCTCTCATTCCAACTACAATATCTCGTGGAGCAGTATAAATACTACCTGTAAGTGGTGTTGTCGCTTTCAACTCCCCATTGACATATCCCTTTACTGTTGTTCCATCATAAGTTAATGTTGACATATTCCAAGAATCACGAAGAACTCTCATATTCAAATATCCCACAGTACTTAAATCTTTTCTTACTATCATGTTTAGGTCGGTTCCATTGTTTTCTCTACCTAATCTTTGCTCAAAAGAACAACTATAGTAATAACCATTATTAACAATACCTCTATAACTGTTAGTACCTTTATTATAAAACCAAGTGTTAACAGTAATTTGGTTTCCCCAATTATAATTTTCAGTACCGTACATTCTGGTATAATCATCTGAACCATCAAAAACTATTGATGGTGTTGTACCACCCGAAAATGTGGGACCATTTATTAACGTACTATTTATTCCTGTACCTTGTAAATCAACCCACGTTGTCCCGCTTCTCGGATATGATATGTAATTTGTTGAGTCGTAATTAAATGTTAATCCACTTTGTACATCACCATAATAACCAAACCTATATTTTTGTGCGTTAAAGTTTTGTAAAATTTGTTGTGGTGTTAAAGCGGCGTCATAAATTTGAACATTTCCAACCCTACCATTTAATAATCTATCATTTGGATTTTGCCATCTACCTATGTTTATATTGTTTGTTGGTATTGAATTACTACTATTCAAACTACTACTTAATATCCCGTTCACATAGATATCATTAGTTGTTGTTGTTCTAACACCAGTAATCAGGTACCATTTACCTGTTGACAGTATTTCACCACTAGTGTGATATGTACTTCCATCCCAAAAATACACTCTACCATCATTTAAAACCGCTAAGTGCCAAGAATTTGATGATGAATCAACAACATGTTGATAGATATTATTAACATTTAATTTAACCCAAGCATTTACTGTTATTTGATTTGTTGTTGTTATTCCATTTCCACAATTTACATAATCATCCGTTCCATCAAATACCATTGACGGTGTACCACCAGTGTTAAATCCAGTTCCATTTACCAATGTCCCATTGTTATTATTACCTGATAAATCAGACCATGTGGTACCATTTCCAATATATGAATCATACCTACCAGCATCAACATATAACTTTAAATTACTCTTAACAATATTTTCTGTTCCACCTCTAATTAAAAAAAACTTATTTGATGATTGTAACCATTGGAGTGCAATTGGTAATGATGTAAATGCTGTTTGTCCAATTCTTGGTGGTAACGTATTAATTAAGTTTAATAAACTTTGGTCTGTTAAATCGGGTGTTGAATAAGCGACAGGTGTTGCATTTGCTTGAGTTGTTGTTCCCAATGTGAATGTGTCAGAATATATAAGATATTGTGATGATGTAACCTCAACTCCGTTCCACCATCTGTATCCAGATTCCAATGATGTTTTTAAGTTTTGGGCAATTGTTCCCCTTTTGAACATTCCAACCGTGTTGGATAATGATGCTCCCGATAGATATGATACTGGTGTTGGCATTGTATATTATAAATATACGAATGGGTTATATTCCAAATGCAGTTCTTTGCGCATTAAAGTTTTGAAGGATTTCAGTTACAGATAAAGCTCTATTATACATTCTAGTTATTGCAATATTTCCTTTCATTGGGCTATCCATATTAACTCTGTTACCAATATATAAATTAGTTTGAGAGCCAACGCCACTACCAAAATTTATTGTTCTTGCAACACCATTAATGTAACATATATGATTTGTACCATCAAAAGAATAAATAAAGTGAGTCCATCCTGTACTAAAAGTCCAAGACAAATAAGCATTTGAAGCACCCGCTTGATTTACATACCAAGTATTTTTACCCTCCAAATATACCATATATGTACCACATGATATTGTGAAAGTATTAACTAAACTACTATCAAATTTAACCCAAAGTTCATAAGTTTTTGCGGATGTTAATGATGACAATGGATTGCTATTCCAAATAATAGCATCGTCAGAACCATCAAAAACAATATTACTTGAAGCACCTGAACCACTAAATGTTGGTCCATTGGTTAACGCTCCTATAGTACCACCAGCAGTGTCAACCCATGATTTTGACCCACTAAAATATGATGTTGGATTTCCGGCTTCTAAATTTAACACCAATCCATTTCTTACTATTGGTATTGTTGCAAAATAATTTTTAAGAATTTCAGACTGAGACAAAGCTCTATTATAAAACTTAGCACTTTGCATATTACCATTAAAATATGGTTCACTCCCAGCACTTGAACCAATAACTGTTGTTGTAAATCCAGGTATTCCATTTGCCGCAAAATTATCATAAGTTCTTGACAATGAAACACCATTAACATAACACAAATATTTATTTGTTGTATCAAAAGTTAATACAATGTGATACCAAACACCTGTGGTAAAATTATAACTAAATGCGATATTACCATAAGCATCTGTACCATGCCATAAATTAACACTACTACTTCTTATTGCAAATCTAGGTTTAAACTCATTATAAAATAAATTACTATACGAATTTAATCTAAAATAAGATTCAATAGATATTTCAGTTGGTATAGATGGATATACTGAAGAAACATCAATATAATCATCAACACCATCAAATGATATACTACCACCACTTAATGGACTATAAATTGGTCCGTTTGTAAATGTTCCATTACTAGAAACAGGTCCTACATTATACCAATTGGTTCCTGTTGTTGGATAAGATGGTGTAAAACCAGCGTCCATATTTAATACTAAACCATTTGTTATTATTGGTGAGTAATCACGATTAAAAATCATCTTATCAGTTTGTGTTGCAAAATAATTTAAACATTCACCTGATGTTGTGTAATTGGTACCCGCAATTTTATTTGTTAATGATGTTAATTGTGCCTCTGTGGATACCGTATAAATTGCAGGTCCATCTGATGCTTTATTAAGATATATGGTAAATCCACCTAAAGGTGGCGTAATACCATTGTAATAACCTGTGGATGCTGTTGGTGCTTTACTAACATCGCCAGTACCAATCCAAAAGTTTCCCTTCTTCAAAGCCAATGTTTCAGCACTTGCGTTATATTTGATTGGATTTGGCATATTAATTCATTAAAACCCAAGTATGTGTATTTTCATCCCAATAATAATTTTTACCGTCATTTGGATATGGAATTGGTGATACCCAACAACATGATGTTTCATTTAGTATCCAATCACTATATGGTTTTGGTGAAATAAAAGCATTTCTTACATAATCATATGTATATCCAATACCAGCATAATTTTTTCTATAAGCTTTTGATTGGTCGGCAGATGGTTGATTTGTATTTGGGTCATAGTGTATACCACAACGAGTATTGTATGACGTTTGTTTATAAACATCACCAGTTCTTTGAGAAAGTTCTTGTTCTTTTCCATCATCCTCTTGTCTTCCAACGGTTACAAAGGTTACAATGTTATTTGAATCTAATTTTGCGAAATGTGCCATATATTATAATTATGAAAAACTTACGGTTTCTGAAGTTGTTGATGTTGCAGTAACTTTGTAATATTTATATCCTCCTGATTTTGTTACAGATGATGTAACTCCTGAAGAAAATCTTGCAGTATAAACATCGGGTATTCTTAAAATCACTATTCCTGAACCACCATTTGCCGATGAGTTTTCAATATATCCCGCACCTCCACCACCACCGCCAGTATTGACAATACCATCAATTGCTGAAGGACCTGAACTAAATTGTGTGTATGAACCATTACCACCACCACCATTTCCACCTACACCAACAGCGTTTGTTGCGGTACTACTATAAGACGTACTACCACCACCTCCACCTGCAAACCAACCTGATGGATATCCACCAATTGTTGAGTATTCTGAAAAATATCGTCCAACACCACCGTCACCAGCTTTTATACTTGGTGTAATAGTTCCTGTACCACCTACAGCACCTGCTCCACCACCTCCACCTGCACCTGTTGGTACTCCGTTCACACTTGTATCACCATAGACACTTTTACCAACACCACCATCATTTCCTTGACCTACCGTACCAGAACCTGCAGGTGTTAAATAAGGTGATGGTAAATCTGCGGGATAATTACTTCCGCCACCTCCACCCGAACCTCCTGACACACCAGAGGCACTTCTACCGTTTCCACCACGACCACCACCAATTGATGTTGATGTGTTGAATACTGAGTTTGACCCATTTGAATTAGAACTTCCACCCGCCCCAACAGTAATTGTATAATTTGTATTTAATGATAAACTAGTCGTATATCCTGTAAGTAAACCGCCAGCACCTCCGCCACCTGATGGATATCCAAATCCACCACCTGAACCACCACCAGCAACAATTAAAGATTGTACCTGTAATGTTGTATATCTTGTACCAATTGCTTCGTAGTTTTGTTGTACTTCTGCGGCTGTAAGAGCTCGGTTATATATTTGTGTGGTTGCAATGTCACCTAGCCAACCACAACTACCACCCCAACTTCCAATTGTATTTCTACCAAAAGTTAAATTTGGTGATGGCGTTCCTCCGCTTATTATTAAAACAGAATTTAAGTAAATGTTTACAATATCATTTAATTGACACACGGCAATATTATACCATTGATTCAGATTTGGTGTAAAATCATATGTATTAGGACCCGCATTTACATCTGACCACCATGCTATTTGTGTGTTATTTACTCTAAGTAATGTACCTTGATTAGAGATAGAACTTGTACAACTTGATGATGTACTAGTTTTTTTAATCCATTGATTAAATGTAAAGGCTGTAGAAACTAAAGAAGGTATTGCAACATAATCGTTAGCACCATCAAATACAATTGAACCACCATTTACAGAACTAAAAGTTGGACCATTTGTTAATGTTCCGTTGTTTACACTTGAACTTAAATCATACCAAGTAGTTGCTGTTGTTGGATATGAAGGTGTAAATGCCGCATCTAAATTTAATACCAATCCATTTGTAACAATTGCCGGGTAATCAATATTAAAAATCATCTTATCAGTTTGGGTCGCAAACCAATTTAAACATGCACCTGATGTTGTATAATTGGTTCCAGCAATTCTATTAGTTAACGATGTTAATTGAGCTTCTGTGGATACCGTATAAATGGCAGGTCCTTCAGACGCTTTATTAAGATATATGGTAAATCCTCCTGAAGGTGGCGTGATTCCATTATAATAACCTGTACTAGATGTTGGTCCTTTTCCAACATCACCAGTTCCAATATAAAAATTACCTTTCTTTAACGCCAATGTCTCGGCGCTTGTATTATACTTAATTGGATTAGCCATTATAACTATAAATACTTAATAGTTATAATCCGTATCTTGATTTTACAGCATTAAAGTTTTGTGTAATTTGACTGTTGCTAAAACTATAATTATATATTCTATATAAAAATAGATTACAATTATTACCTGGATAATATTGTCCACCAGCACCAACATCCGTAGAACTCCATGATGTTAAACTTTTTGAACTTGTTAAACCATCTTTAATAAAAACACCATTAATGTACAATGATGGTTTTCTGTTAACATATTTAATCATAAAATGATTTACACTAGATAATGTAGATTCATATGATAGTAAACATGGCATATGTCCATCACCATGTTCAAATACTTGAATAGCATTTGTTCCTATTGAAACACATATCGCTGCTTTAGTTCCGTCGGCATCTTTTGGCGTTCCAAACAAATATTTTTGACCACCAGTTCCTGCAGTTCCCGTTGTTGATTCAGAACGAACTGTTATTGTACTTAACGGACGTACAACAAATTCAATTGTAAAATTATCAATTATTGGATAATAAGATACAACACTTCTAGTTGATGTCTTAGCCTCATCATTTGGATTTGGTGCTGGAATTGTTTTAGTTGGTAATGTACCAGTATCATCAGTACCATCAAAACTAATATAACTACTTGTTCCCGAACTAACGAGTGTTGGTCCATTTTTTAATGTTGCATCATAGTTATTTCCTGTTGTATCATACCACGATGTACCTGTTAATGGATTTGAAATTATATTACCAGCATCCAAATTAAGTGTTAATCCACTTGTTACAAATGTATCGGCGGTTAACCCAAATCTTGTTTTTTGAACATTGAAGTTTTGTTGTATTTCTGAAAGTGATAAAACTCTATTATATTGATGATAACATGCAACATCAACTGAACCTTCTTTAGAAAAAGTTCCATTAGCGTTATACGCACCGCCAATAACTATTCTACCACCTGTAGTGTCAGACCACGATGAATTACTTGACGTACCAACAAGGTCACCATTTATATATAATCTAGTTTGACTATTACCAGGGTCCCAAACTGCTGTCCAATATGACCAAGAAGAATTATTCTGATATGCTGTTATTGATGGACCATTTGCACCACCACTATTTTTTAGTAATCCCCCACTATAAAATCCATAACCAAAATAAGAACCATATTGACCCTGCATCAAAAAATTACTATTACTATTTTTAACCCATAAACATAAAGTATTATAACCACTATTTCCACCCAAACCACTATTTGACGTTACATCAATATATCCAAAATCATCAGTACTATCAAAACTAATATATGCGGAATTGTCTGTTTTATAAAGTGGTGAATTAACTAAGGTCATGTTATTTGATTTTGAACTTAAATCTTTCCAATTTGTTCCTGTTCCTGAATAACTCAAATACCAACCGGCATCTAAATTAAGTACCAATCCATTTGTTACAATATTCTCATACCCATTTCTCAATAAGAAATATCTACCCGTACTTTGTATCCATTGAAGTGCTACAGGTAAATAAGTGAACGGTAATTTTCCAATTCTTTCAGGTAATGTGTTAATTAAGTTTAATAAACTTTGGTCGGCTAAATCAGGTGTTGCCCAAGCTGCTGGTGTTGCGTTTGCGGCTGTTGATGCACTTGTTGTAAATGTGTCTGAGTATATTAAATATTGACTTGATGTTACATCAATTCCATTCCACCATCTATAATTTCCTGTTAATGCTGCCGCTTGATTTTGACCTATTGTTCCACGTTTAAACATTCCTGTTTCATATGTGGTTGTATTTCCTGAAAGGTATGCTACTGGGTATCCCATATTATAATCCGTATCTTGATTTATGTGCGTTAAAGTTTTGTATTACCTCTGATTGTGTTAAGGCTCTGTTGTAAATACTTGCGGTATATATTCTACCGTTTAATGTTCCACCCTTATATTGCATCCAACCAATCCATAAATCAGCGGGAACTGTTCCTCCGTTATCACCAGTATATGCAATTGTATAATTGTTATTATCTGAATAATAATTAATGCCATTATTATATATTTTAGCACCTGTTGGACCAATAGTTACTGTAATAAAATTTAAAGAGTTTTGAGTAATTCCAACATTTACTCCCTCACCCGATTGACCTTCTTGTAAAATTTTTCTAGTACCATTGTTGTTAAAATCAACCCACAAATTGTAATTAGGTCGTATATGCATACCATACCCTTCAATGTCCTTTGGAGTTGTTTGTGAATCCCAATATCCTTTAGCAATAACACCTGGATAGTTTCCACTATTCATATTATTTATATAAAACACACATTGCATGGTTATTGCTGTTGGTTCTAAACTAGCAGTACGATTAACAAGAATATAATCATCCGCACCATCTAAAACAATACCACCTCCATTTGAAGTTGTATATGTTGGTCCGTTTATTAATGTTGCACCTGTGGTTGTATTAGTTAAATCATTCCATAATGTTCCTGTTCCACCATAAGAAACCAAATTGCCAGCATCTAAATTCATAATCAAACCATTTGTAACAATATTACCCTGATAATAGTTTTGAAGGATTTCGGATTGTGAAAGAATTTTATTATAAATTCTAGCAGCACTAATTTTTCCTGTTGCGTATTGGTATGCACCCGTATATTGTCCTGTACCAATTTTAAAAGTACTATTATTTGTGTTTAATTGATTTCCAGCAGATATTGAAAATTCTTTAGTGTTACTAAGAACACCATTTGTATATAAACTAGCCGTTGTTCCATCATACATATGAACTACGTGATTCCACTGGTTTATATTAATTGTATTTCTAGAAGGAAGTGTTGATATTGTATCGTACCCACCACCGTAGTAGTGACCAATAACAGTTAAATATCCGTTAACATAATACACTATGGTGTCAAACAACAACCCATTGTTTTGTCCCCCATACCCTAGAATGCTTTTGGTATTGGTTGAATCTACGTAGTACCAACACTCAAGTGTTCTCGGTGTTGCACCTGATATACCAATATTACTTGAAGTCACTACATAGTCATCAACCCCATCAAACACAACGCTTCTTGTTGTTGAATCAAATGTTGGTCCATTGGTTAATGTTCCCGTATTGTTATTTCCTGTTAAATCAAACCACGAAGTTCCTGTTTCACGATATGACACATAATTCTGTGAATTTAAATTTAACACTAAACCATTTTCAACAACATCATAACCAAATCTATTTTTATATAATTGATAGTTTTGTAATATTTCAGTTTGAGACAATGCTCTATTGTATAACTGAGCATTTGAGGTGTAGTTGTTACTATAAGCACCGAACCCTGATGAAAATCTGCCTAAAAATGTTTGTCCAATTCCGTTTTGAATTGTTCCACTCCTACCAACACTACTTATTAAAATGCCATTAACAAATAACTTATGGGTAGTACCATCATAAGTTGTTACAATATTATACCATATGCCCAACTTAGGAACAAATTGACTT
>Ga0222712_10004772_pt1 | contig 14035 bp, 32 predicted proteins | sample C33_657DmetaG_FD_165043 | JGI IMG/M metagenome (GOLD analysis project Ga0222712, IMG submission 165043) | Estuarine water microbial communities from San Francisco Bay, California, United States - C33_657D | ecosystem: Environmental > Aquatic > Marine > Unclassified | place: USA: California... | reverse complement strand
GGCATTTCAAATCCAATCACTAGCTGACTCGTTCGCATAATTATCTCCTAAATCCAAATTAAATGTTTCGTCGTTGAGCATCAAAGCTATTACGCAGTACCCAACTATATCTCGTAGGGTATCCACGAGTGATTCGTTTTGTGCTTTTGATTTCTTGGATTTAAGATTAATTAATCTCTCAACCTTGTCCGATAGACGGACAAGGACGCCTTTCATTCCAAATGCAGTTATGTTGCCATGTCCGTAGTCATGTTGTTTTGATGCCAGCAGCGTACACATCTCGCCCGAGTCCCATTTATCTCGCATGCGCAAATCCTGAACTGCCTGAATAGCAATTTCTGTCCATAGTAGCGACACCGGCAATTCATCTTGGTCAAATAAACATACTCGACCCGATGTGATTAGGCGCTGCAGCTTTGCCACATCCGCCTCTTTTGTTTCTGTAGCAAATGACGCAATGTGCATGACCCATTGACTAGCGGATTGTTCCCAATTGTTTACCACTCTGACCTTCTTTCTGATTAGTGGGTGCATTGTAAGTAGTTGTTGCAGTCTAGCATAAGCATTGTTTTTGAGTCGCCAAGCATGTGGCTTGGAAACGCCAAGGCGTTTACCAAGCTCATCATAAGAAACAAATTCACTATTGACCGAGTTAATTATAAATTGGTCTTGTTCATCTAACTGCTCAATGCACATAGCAACTGCTTCCCGCAGCGGTTGTAGTTCTTCTGCCGACTCCTCAATCACGTCGGACACAGAAAGCATCAACGCCTCCATAGGCGTTTGTGGACGCTGTTTACTTAAGTAGGTTGATGAAAAGACAAAGTTGTCTTGGGGAATGTCATTCTTCGACATTGCCGTCAAATGCGGAATCATAAAGAAGTGCCATCACTTCTTCAGGTTGCAGCAAATAACCTCTCGCTGGGTTATTTGAGCCTTCCGCAAATAAACGTAATCTTGATTTTGGTAAAGTCTTAATATAGCGCCTTAATCTGTCCGTAGAAATAACTATCATTGCCTCGTTCATAGTATACACATAGACCCACCATTCTGCTTCAGTTATGGTTATGCCCGAGTCTTTCCAGCCATGTTTGCGTGGGTTTTGGGCTACCTCAACAACCATTCTGCCATTGCGATAGCGGTCAGATTTAACTTCAAATGAGCCGTTTACAATACCTTGAAGAAAACCCTTAACTTGGTCTTCGCCCTGTTTGCCAAATTCTAAATCTTTTTTAAAGTTTGGTTTAGGGATGTCCCATCTAGATTCTTTCATTTGGGTTTATTCCACCAATTTAATTTGCTGTTGTCAACTTTTCTTTTACCATTCGCAATAGTTGTAACCATTTTATTTTTATCTACCTTGACGTATTCAACTGTTCCGTCTGCTTTAGTTATTTTTAACGGAGTTGCCCAGGGTATGGTTTCTTTGATGTGTTTTTTTTGATAATACGAACGTGTTTTTTTTGTGTTCATTTTTTCCTCAACTTTAAACTAATGATTTGTTTGTCATCTGTATAGGCTACACCATTGAGGGCATCGAGAATAGCTTTGGCATAGTTATCTATATCTCCGCGCAACTTTGATGGATTTTTTGATGGTCTTAATTCTTTAATAATTATTTCTGTTTTGTCTTTATCAAAAATTAACTCAACTTCGAGCGGGCCGTCTACAAAAGCGACACCCGTATAAAGTTCTGAAATAAGTTTTTCGTACTCTCTTGTTTCTTTAGGGGTATAAGTATGTCCCGAACGGGTACTTCTTGGGCGTTGTTTTGAGCGCGGCTTAACAGCAAAGATTTGTTTGTGAATCATTCGCCGTAAACATCAGCAATGATTTTCGAGATGTGCATATCGCCATCTTCACGCAAATAAAATTTACCCCACCGAATATCGGCAGAACGAATAATACCATAGGCAACATCAGCCGTTAAACCATCAGACCTAAGCCTGTAGGCAAGACGCACCAATGTGCTAGAACGGTCTGAGTCTGGCAATGGTCCATCCATAAACATTTTTAATGAATATGGTCTTAACAAACTTTTTGCTACATCAATTGGAATTGGTCCACCTTTTGGTGTGAATTGCCCTGGTGTTTTGGGAACATAAGTATTTGCGAGCGGTTCTAAGTCTTCTTGTGTGACTGCATAGGTTGTTGCTTCTTTAACAAAAGCTTCCAAAGATAATGGTTTGTCTGAACTATCTATCATGTAACGAACAGAACATGGTTCAAATAAAGCGCCTGGATATGGTAGACGAACATAGTTTCCGTAACCTGAAACTTCTTCTTGTTTTGGATTAATTTCTTTGGCTGGCGCTTTTACTACAGCGTGTGCGGCGAGCAACGCTCGACGCATCACACGAGCTTCAACAGGTTTTCTAGCAAATATCCACACATGAAAACCTTTAACCGTTTTTTCAACCCAACTTTCAATGAGTTTAAGTTTGAGCGCAAGTTGAATGTTGCGAGCTTGGTCAATGTCGTTCACATCAATATCTGAACACCCCCACCAGACTGTGTTGGTATCCATCATTGGATAGATTCCAATATATTCTTGTCCCCACAGATGTTTGCTAAATAAGCCTTGGGTTACCGGTTCTTTAATGCAGCCACCTTCCCATGAGCCATAGGCGTCAGTACGACCAGCAAACAAAGAGGCAAAGTTTTTGACGAGTTCAGAATTGTCGTTCATGAAAACCTCGTAAATATTGTTTGGGTAAATCACCATTCAATAATGGCATTAAACGACCAGTAGCCAAATCTATTTCATAATCAATGTCATCTACAAGTTGACCAGCTGGTCGTTTGTTTTTTAACAAACTAACCGTGACTGTGTATTCATGAATCTTTGCTTCATATCGCAGAGAATCAAGACGTTCCATTGAGCGCTCTGAATGCGTTTTGTCAAGCTTGTTGATAATTTCATTCATCTCGGCCATGATGGAATACTTTTTGCGACGCACACCAATAACTGACGTTGCTTGTTGCTCGCCACCAAAAGCACCTGATGACATAGTTAGCTTTGCTCCATCGGCACCTGAAGAACGAGAAGTTTGATGTAACACGAGCATTGGTATGTCGTGCCTGCGACCAAACGATTTAACGAATGTTGCTTTGTCGGGAACTGTTTCACCTGCTTCTACGAGGTCAAGGTAGTCCACGACCACAAGGTCGGGGACTTGTCCCCACACATCACAAACTTCGTTGTATGCTCGCTCCATGTCTATGCCGGTCAATGGTTGGTCAAACACAGCAAGATTGGGAAAGTTTTCTTCGGCGGTTTCTCTGAGTAAATCAATTGCGTCACCGTCGTCCATAGCAACTAAGCGTTCTAATTCTCGAGCATCAATGCCGTGATACATGCAAGTTAATTTGGTTAAAACAAGTTGGCGTGGTTCATCTGGAATAAACATTGCAATGTGTTTGTCCCGATTCTCAAGCAAAGAATGCAACAACAATAATGTTTTGCCACCATGGGCGTATCCAATCATCATTGACATTTCGCCTGCCGCAATGCCACGCATTTCAGCATCTATTTGTGGTAATCCTAAATGGATTCTTTCTTGTGGGCTTTGTGCCCATCGGACAAAAGAATGAGCCGCTTCCGAAAGTGGTTCATACATTTTGTATTCACTTGGCGGGATAATAGAAGATGGTGGAGAATCAGGACTGACCTGTTTCTCCACCATGTCCCAACCCGCAGAAATTTGCTCTGCGGTAAGTTTCATTTATCGGGTCTTTGGTGCCCAATAAGCTTTTTCACCCTCAACAGCCCTAAACCAAGGACGCTTTGGGTTGATTGAAAGGCTGTCACGGTTGTCGTACACCTTGGTTACACCATCGCGTTTACATGCTTTGATGAGCCAATCTGGCAAGTCGCCGTGTTGTTTTCCAACAATCTGCAACGACCCAACTGCGGTGGAAGGTGAACCGCTTCCAGAATTATCTGAAACGGTCGTTGCATTAAATGTTTGCTTGGTCATTTCGTAAATCTGAGCATCAGATTGAGAACTTTCAATGACTTCAAAGATTACATCTTTTACACCTGTAAACAAAAGTGTGAACTCACCCAACTTTGCTTCGGTGTCTGCTTCTTTGTTAACCAAATCTGCTGCAATTTTTGCAGCGACTTGGGTGATTATTGCCCTGTCCTTATCCATTATCAACCTCCAGTTGATTATCGTTTTGTCCTATGCTAGCACCTTTACAGACAGACCACCACGGACACCAGCGGTCTGAACACAAATAATGTTGGTCGTTAATTAACCAACGATTTTTTGTGGGTGTTCCTGTTTCGTCACTCATTGCAAACCCGTAGGCAACAGCCGACATAGCTTGCTTAATGACAAAATCTCCATGAGCTTTACTGCGATTGACAGAAAGTATTTGGCCGTATGCTTCGTTAACTCGAATCATTACGCCAAAATTAAATGTTGAAACATTTTCTTTAGTAAATCCAAGAACATGCGCTGCATATGTATAAATAGATGATTGCACATCTTGGGACTGTTTTTCAAGCGCAGAATATTTTCGAGCTGCTGTTTTCCAATCCCAAATACCTTTTTCGTGCACATAATCCATTGTGCCCTCAAACCAAAGTTGATAACCGTTAACTGACGAGCCTGTTGGGGCCATGAATTTTACTTCTGATTGACCGCCGAGTGGAACATATGGATAGATATCTTTTATCCAAGCATTTGTAAGACCAACTACATGACGATGCCATGTGTTTGGTTCAACGTTTGTGTGTTTAATTCCTTCTTCTTCTATTTCCAAGAAACGCTTTAGCGAAATTTCGGGAGCATCTTTTGTAGAACAATTGTCATTTAAGACTGCTTCAATACCGGCATGAACAGCTGTGCCAATAGCAGCGCTGTCATTTGTGGTTTTAAATTCAGGCTGGGTCACGCTCAAGCGTGACCGTTCTGGACACAGCAACATGTCTTTCAACCAGGATTGTCTTACGTACACAATCTTGGCTTGTTCATCAATTCTCATTCTTTAACCTTCCTTTTATGTGTACGCATCTTATCACGCCGACCCTTCGGTTGGCGTGATTTGGTTTCTTTGCCCCCCGTTATCAGGTCTCCACTGCCCCCCTGAAGGGGGATTATAGTAAAACTCATTTGTGTACGGTCTGTCAAGCATTTAGGTTCAACACCCAAACCCCAAACTATACGCGCCATGGCAACCATCCGTTTCCGTATTCTTTGTGTGAGTAAAGCCATATTAACCTTGCTGCCAATAGGTTTACTCGGGGAAAATAAAGTTCTTCGCAACTGTTCAACACCCCAAAAGTTTGTAAGTATCCATTTGGATACCATTTTGAGGGTTTACACCAATACGCATTAACTTGTGTGAGCCCAAAAGAACCCCCATTGGGGTCTTTGCTGTAATGAACCCATGTAAAACATCTAGATTCTCGATAGATAATTGAGTCTAATTGCGCAAGGTCTTGTTGTTCCCAGCCAACATTAACAGCAAGTTGTGCCCATTCAGGGCACAACATATTGTTTGGTAAAACAATTCTATCTTTGTATGTTTGTGTTGTGTTATTATTAATTGGAAATTGGTCTACATTTAATGGCAGCACTTGTATTTTTTGTGGTATTTGTGGTGGTGTAAACATCCAGCCAACAAGCAACACCCCAACAAGAACAATTAATAATCGTTTAAACACATTTACTCCCTTATTTTTATTTTGGAAATTTTTCTATGTGTGAATAATCTGCCACCCCAAACACCTACACAGTCATGTTCTTTGGCAAAGTTAAAGCATTTTTCTTTAACTTTACATTCATTGCATGTTTTGAATGCGTTGTAAAGATTGGAACCAGGGCTTATTGACAGTCTACCACCGCGTCCGTCTGGTGGAAAGAACCAATCACTAGGACAATTTGTACAATTTGCGTTTGCGTAAATTGTTTCTAAATTTTCTGTCATTTGTTCATTAAGCAATTTTTTTTCTTTGTTTGTTTTTGTTCCCATTGTTTTACCAGCCCCCCATTTCGATAAATGATTCACCATTAATATCCCAACCTTCTTCGCGAAGAATTTGTGACATTATTTCACAACCGGCTTCATAAACATATGATTGAAGTAATAGTTCTATGCTTTCTAATGCAACACACGCAGCCACACCCTTAAGGTGTGGCATTGCTTCACGCACATCTGTATCTGTAAACCCAACAGATATTCGCATAGCATAATTGTCATTCATTGTATCTCCTTTAATGTTTTGTGATTAGATTAATCATGAATATTGTTGCAGCGATGAATACAACAACTCCAATTGTGAATGTCATGGCATTTCCTTTATTTTTTCTGTTAGCCATACTGTGCATCTTTCGGCCCATGAATTTATTTGAAATAGTTCATCATCATCATATGGACGACCTGGCGATTCATAATCGCCAAGTGTTTCTTGTAGATAATCAATTAATCCAAGTATGTCATTTTTTGTTGCTGTTATCATTGTTTTGCAACTTTTCTACAAATAATTGAATAATTATTTTTGCCATGATGAACAGCCCATTCAAGTTGTGGATAATTTTTGCGATATGAAGTCATTCTTGTTGAAAAAGTTTTTAATATTTTTTCTGATTTTGTTTCCGATGTTACAACTATTGCCCATTTGTCAAATTCGCCTGTATCTATTAGGGCTTTTACAAATGGTTTTATTTTGTGGGTTCTTATAACAGGATTTTCGATATAGTTGAGTTTCATTTTGTTTCTCCTTTGTCTATGTGCTCAACGACATTACGAAACTTGGTTGCGTAACGATTGAATATAATTTCTATTTCTTGGTCTGTAAACACAACACCTTGTCGTGCGAATGTAGAAATAAATTCGTTAACTACATTATTTTGCATAACTGAATTTTCGTATTGTTGTATTTCACTCATTTGATTTTTCCTTTTGTTAGTTTTTGAAATCGTCAATTACTTTATTTATTTCGTGCTTTAATTTCTTTTTAACCAACTTGTCAACAGCTTGAGCAAGAGTGCCGTTTGCTTTGCCTTCATCAATGATTGTTTCATCTGGGTCATCTTGGAATCGCAACACACTTGCAACACCACTAAAATCTGCTCCAACTAACAAGCGCACTCTGCGACGATTTGGTGATTCTGATGGTGCATTGTCGCCTAGTTCCTCTAATGGTGCAGCCCAACCACAGGTTAGAATTGTGAAAAAGCTAGCATCTTTGATGATTTTAAAAGTGTCAGAACTTTTTAGCAAATCATAAACATCAAGGTTTTGATGTTTCATTACCATTTTTTTGTTTGCATTCATTACCCACAAAGATGCTCCATCTAGATTCCACGGGTCTTTGAAGTCTTGTAGAATGTAATTAATATCTTCTTCTGCTTTTGTAACTAATTTTGTTATTGTTTTAGGCATTAGATTTCTTCCGTTTCTATGTGTTTTTTGTTGTAGTATCTACCGTCAATTAGCATGATGTGTCCGTCAAGGCGCAACATATCTAACCGAACTTTTGTTTCATTCATACGCATTCGGTCATCAGAGCGGGTACATTCGATAAGAGTGAGTCCGAAATCTGAATCAGAAATGCGTTCAAACAATTCCCGCATATGCGGATTAATTGTTTCTAACATTTTTAATTTATTTATATATTGTTTGTGATAATTTTTAGCATCAGAAAAAGCTTTAATTTTTATAGACATTAAACATCACTTTCTATTCCCATTTCTTGATTCATTTGAGCAGTAATACGCTCGACGGCTTCATCAATGAAGCCGACAGTTGCTGTATTAATGCCACGATTTACTAGCGTTTTGAACCGTTCATCTTCCAATAAAACAGCCACGATTCTTGCTTTTGCGTATTCAATAATGCGACCATAATCTAAATTTGAAACTACATATTCTGTAACTCTGCCGACATCTATTGACTCTGAAATTTGTCCAATTATGTCGTCACTAATACCATTGGAAATCATGTTGTTTATTGATTGTTCGCAGCGTGTTACAACACTTGTTGTTACATCGCGCAAGATGCGATTGTACGATTCAATGTCAACATCAAACCTAACTTGTTCGCTAGATACAATTCTAATGCTCATTTAGGTGTTCCTTTCTTGGCTAAGCCAATTTCGTATTTGGTTATTTCTACAAAGATGTTTTCCCAACCGTTGTCTTTGCGCTTAATTTTTCTTTTCATTTTTTTTCTGCGTTTATTGTTTAATTTTTGCTTCACGTGTCATTTCTCCATCTTCTTCATCCCAATTAATAAATGATTGACCGTATTCGTAGTGTTCCCAACAATTACAATCTGTGTTCGCACAAGCTAGACACGCTTTGCAAGCGCCACAATGAGTGGCGCTTGGTTCTAGCGCATCAACATAATAAATTGCGCCACAATTCCAACAATTAACAGTTGCATAATCTTGATTTGAATAATCTGTGAAGATTGTGATTTTGTTCATTATTGAAGTATCTGGATACAGCTCATCTTGTATATAATCAACTGTGTCGTCAAATGTCCAAGCGCTATTTGTTTTATGAAACGAACTATTCCAACCACCAACTTCATCATCCCAATCGTCATACTGACGATAAATATCAGTTTTGTCATCTGATTTTGGTTTGCCAACATATGGCGAACTATAGCCATAGCCGTAGTTGTAATTTAAATATTTGTATCCGTAATTTTGTTTGTAAGAACTATTAGACCACCACATACCGGCATCCCAATGTCCTGATTTTTCATTGATTATGTACCAATCATGTTTGGCTTTTGCATCCGTAGTTAACACAACTAATTTGTTGCCAATTGCCCAATTTTCTAATTCTTCAAATCTTTCTTGATTGTCGAGTGCTTCAACACCCCCAATGGCTGGAAGAATTAGCTCAGCAAACAGTTTTGTGTCTGAACGATGGTCGTTGATAGGCATTGTTAGTGGCAGAATGCCATTATGCGCCAACACAGTATCTGGTTTGCCATCAACATCAAATGGGTGACAGTTGCTTATGTCCGTGTTGCCGTGTGTTGTAATGCGGAAATGGAATAATGCGGGGCCACGATAAGTTTTTCTTAAGTCAGTCCAACGCAACCACAATTTTTCAAAGTCCATATCATGGTCTTTGATTATGGCTATACCTGCGTGAATAGCAAAACCGAACCCATCAGGGTTTGATTTTGCGCTTGTACGCGCTCGTTCATAGTCAAAATCAATATTTTCTGGTAAGAAAGTTAGTAAACACATATTATTTTGTATCCGTTTCTGCTTGCAGAACATTTCTGCTATTAGCTCTAGTAATGAAATTTTGATATAGATTGTCTTGTGCTTCTGCGAATTTAAGTAATGGCGCAAAGGAAGTTAGAGCATTGTTTTTGATTGCTTCACCAGCCGTAACTTGTTGTGAATAAGAAAATAAACAATGCACGAATTCGGCATATGCTAAAACTGTAGTAAAACGCAAAGATGGTCTAAAAATACGCAATTCGTGCGTATTGTAGTTTGAACGATTTACTGCAAGGTTGCGTTCAAATTGACTAGGCACATATTCGCCGTTTTTGCGCACACCTTTAACAACTTCCAAAACAGTTGGTTTGTTGGTTATATCTAGATGTGTGGGTGCACCTACAAAAGAATCTAAATCAAACTTGGCATAGCCTGATTGGCGACCAGCAAACTTAACTAATGTTTTTTTGTTTTTGAATATGAAATATAAAAACTTTGCTTCGTGCTTGGTGTCGGTAAAAGCATTTTTAGATATATGAATGTGTAAGCCACATGTAGAAGTACCCCATGCGCGATAACCGTTTTTGCGCAAATAGTCCAAACATGTTTTGTAGCGTTGTGCGTGGTTTTGTAAATAGTTTAGTGTCATTGGATGCGACACGATTTCAAAACCATGATTGATTGAACAATCTTCTTTTAGATACAACAAACCTTCGCATGTATTGTTGATGTAATCGGCAGCATAAGACACATAACCTTCATCCACCAATTCTGTTTCCAATTCGATACCCATCATTGGTTCGTACACATTGTTTGTTTTTTGGTGAGTGTGTCTTGCTTTACCATCAGAGTGGTGAAAAATGGTTTCAGGTTTGTAGCTGTAACCATGAATGCTGTTACTGTTGTCGCTATTTTCTGCTTCGTATTCTGCTTCGTTAATTACATCTGAATAGCAGTCATCACAATAATGGCTGCCTTCATAGCGGTTTATTTCGCGATTGGTTTCAAATTCGTATTCGCATCTATCGCAATAACCTAATTCTTCATTTGTTTGTCTTGGCATGTTGGGTTTCCTTTATGAGATTCTGTTTCGGTTGTTGTATGACTCTGCTGATTCGTATTTGCTTTCCGACAATGACGCAAATATGTTTTTGTTGTTCACAGTTATGTCTTGGTTAACTTCCACCACATTGTCTGTTACATCACCCAAACATTTAATCATTTCGGCAAGTCGTTCTTCGAGCAAAACTATTTCCCATTTGTCAAAGTATTCGCCACTAAAACAATGTTTCAGGACTTCGTTTATGTGTTTGTGCAAACCCAAATATAAGGTTTTGATTTCTAACATTTGGATATCGCTTAACATATCTTGATTGAGATATTTTATTTCTTTGTTCATTTTGTTTTTTCTGTTTCATCTGTGTTGCCATCTGAATAGCAATTAACCATTACAGACAACTTGTCAAGATTTTCACCGAGTTCGTTAAATGACTTAAATGTTTTTCGCCATTGTTCTAGAAGTTCGCTGTGTAATTGTTCTTTATTCATATTTTTTTCCTTTTTAGGTTGGCTTGCGCCCCGCGAAGCAGGGGGCGCAAGACGACCGACATTATTGTCATGACCATTTACCAAAAGTAGAAACTTCTTTAAGTTCCATAGTTTTGGAATTAAATTCATATCTTTTTTTATCAAAGTCTACATAATGGAATTGAACACCATCATCGTTGTTGGGTAATACATTTTTGCTAGCACGTAGTAGCGCTTCATTGAATGATTCTGCTTCTATTTCGTATTGAACAAGTAGTCTGATATTGTGTTTTAGTTTCATATTTTCCTTTCGTGTAAAAAATTGCAACACCCGAATAAATTTTTGCCACACCCGAACAGATTTAAGTGGTCAGTTGTAGTGACGCCAGAGTTTTGAGGTTCTGGTGTTGGTGTTGTCGCCGTCGCTTTAGCGACCATAGGCGACAAAATTTCAAAACGCGCGTTTCGCGTTTTGCTACCTATGTTTATAAACCAAGTGCGAACGGTCTGGGCATGTAACCCAGACCGTTCACGCTTGAAGCCTAAGTTATTAGGCTTTTGGTTCAACAACAATTCTTCCCTTGCTGATAAGGTTTTGAATTAAGAGGGCGCTTGAATATTCTTCGCCGTCTTTAGTCCAAGTTTCAATTTCGGGACGACCAACAGGTGCTACGCGCTCAAGATAAACAATTGAGCCATCACACAATTTGCCTCACGAACAACCTCATTGCGTATCCAAACTTTGTGTTGGACATTTGTTTTCAAATCACCGTCAAAATAAACGGCTGTTGATTTAGCACCAGAACCGCCAAGACGGTCAACCACAAACATGTGCCAACCTTTATAGTCGGTTTTTGCTGTGTCCAGAAGGCTCATACCTTCTGGTGTATACATGGTTAATGTTGTCATTATTACTCCTTTCAAGAGTATTGTTTTTATTTTTTACTTTCGTGAGGGTTTCTTGCCCCACGCGGACGCGGGGGCAGAAACCCAACACATCTGTTACCTGTGAATGTCACCACAGACACATTCGTAGTTGCGAGCAACCCAGAGATGTTCAGTAGGACATATCACTTCTGACGCTGACCTGCCAATTACTTCAGCAATCCCAGGGTCAGAATAATCTGGATTAACAGACATATTCAACATGGGACGCAATTCGTCGGGGTCAGTACCGAATTCCTGTTTACGCATATCAACTTCTAACGCAACATCGGATTCGGGTTCTTCAACTATGCCGTAGTCATCAAGAGCGCGCTGACGCTGTTCGTCCTCGCGCTCAAACTCATCAACCTCATTATCAACATCATCAAAAACAAGAATTTTTGTTTTTGTGATGTTTTTGGCGGATTCAATACGCTCAAATTTAGTTATCATAATAACCTTTCAGTTAGAGAGTGAACGGTGCGCACGCGAAGCACGCGCACCGTTCACGGATTTTTATTTACCAACCTGACGGAACTGCCGGCTTAACACCAAATTCTTTTTCAATACTTTCACGGTTGAATTTGATATTGAACTCAATTTGTTCTTGTGCGTGTAACGCATTAGCCATCAATTCTTGTGCTTCAAGAATTGTGGCTTTACAAGCCCAAATTGTTTTTTCAAGTTCGTCGTATCGCATTTCGTAAACATTTACTTTTCGCTTAAACATTACTTACCTTCTTTCTGCCACTTGTGGTGGCTTAGACCCAACCCCACGGGATTGTGGGGTTGGGTATAACACTTACTAGGCTGATACTTGATAGTTGTTGATGAAGTTAAGAATGCCAGTTTCGTCACCTTTAGCATCAACAACGATTGATGCCAAACTTGCGAATGACCATTCGTCGTTTTGTTTGACGGTCATTTTGTTGCGAACATTATTAACTATTTCCAACACGGTTTCATCGTCCAACTCAAGGTCGGGCAGAATCTCGTGCCATTCATTCAAGATGTTGTCGTACAGTGTTTCTAACATAACCTTCCTTTTGTGTCTCGGGAAGGGGCTTATCCCCTTCGCTTTAGCGAGGGGTAAGACCCATCTTGTACACACACACACCACCTACTACCACATACCTCAGCCACGCAGGAAGGCTGACCCACAGCCAAGGCGGACGCACGGGTGGGGGAAGTAGCGAGCACAGCGAGCGTCGCGAGTGAGCGTAGCGAGCGAGCCAATCTATAACAAACTTGTCGCAGTCGCAGGGCCAGAGGGGGGACACAGGGGGGGTAGGCACGGGTTCAGCAAATGGATGGCATCAGCCCGTAGCCATCTGACTCATTTTTTACAAACAGGGGGTACCTATCAAGCAAAAGGGATGCCTGAATAAAAAATTACACCGTTTCGGTTTTTATTTCCTTGCGCTTAACTTGAACAACACAATTTTTGCTGCACAAAAGAATACCTTTATATTCGCGAATGATGGCTCTTTTAGTTTTTTTACCACATTCTGGGCATATGTGGTTTGTGTCTGGGGTTAAACCAACATAGAGTGTTGGCTTGCCATAGTCTTCTTTGGGTGCTACGGGTGTGCTAGTGCTACGCTTGGCTGGTTTTTTGCCGGCCATTAGCGGTAGCTCCTAGTTTTTTTGGCAATCTTTTTTGGTTGGGCAACAAACTGTTTACCAGCTTTGTTGCCCTTGGCTTTGGCTGTGTTGGTGGCACGTTTTTCTGCTGGGGTTAGCGCATTCCATGCGGCGCCAGGTAAATAACGCTTGCGTCCTCTTGATGGCTTGCCATCTGATGTTCGCCATTTCTGTCCTGTCCAACTTTTTAGCGATTGTTGCGATTTAGCTAACGCCATTAGTTTTTGTATCCGCCGCCAGCTTTTTTATACTGTGATGCGAGAAGCTGTGCCTTTCGAGCCGACCATTCACCAGGGTCGCCACCCTTTGTGCCTGCCTTAATCTTTTTAAACAAAGACTTGCGCATACCTGGTTTTGTGTAGTTGCCAGCTTGGTTTACTTTTGATTTGGTTTTTTTGGCTGCCATTAGCAATTCCATTTTTTAAGCGCCAACGCTTTACGAGTTGGCTTGCCGTTTGGTTTTTTCATTGGACCTGGCATGCCACCCATTCGTGCGCAAAACGATTTGCGCCGCTTGGCAGCTTTCGAGCCTGGCTTTAATTTGCTTGGTTTTGTTGTGACTGCCATTGACAATTTTGAACCAGGGTTCTGGGCACGATAAGAAGCTATACCTTTGCGGTTTAGCCCACCCTTTGGGTCCTTGCCTTCTTTGCGTTGCCATGCGGCAGTCTTTGCCATTACTTGTTCTTTTTATAAGCTTTGTTTTGGATTTTGCTCAAACCCCTGCCAAGACTTTTT
>Ga0222712_10004771_pt1 | contig 14035 bp, 14 predicted proteins | sample C33_657DmetaG_FD_165043 | JGI IMG/M metagenome (GOLD analysis project Ga0222712, IMG submission 165043) | Estuarine water microbial communities from San Francisco Bay, California, United States - C33_657D | ecosystem: Environmental > Aquatic > Marine > Unclassified | place: USA: California... | reverse complement strand
GCCTTCCAAAGAAGAGTTTTACGGCTATTGGGAATTATCCGAAGATCTTTGGTATTATTTCGCTTATTTTGAGGGCGAATTAGGGGTCTATTCCTCCGATAATGCTTTCCTTGCTACCGTGCGAGAGTCGATGAAGACACAAAAGAAAGGCGGTATCAAGGTAGTGGAGGCAGCTGCCGAAGAAAAGAATGCCTTTGTAAAACGCTTCAATGCGTATTATAAACCACTCATTCCTGTGAAGAAAGTGCCAGTGAAAAAAGAACCAGAAAAAACAAAACCAGCCAAGAAAGGCAAAGAAAAGAGCGGTGGATTTTAAGAGTATAACCTTTTTAAAGAATTTTTTTGATTGCCTAGACCGTTGGGGTCTGGTGCGGCGCGACCCATTTGGGAATCCGATCGGTATGAAACGAATTATCGTATTCATTTTAGGCTGGTTAACCTACGCGCGTTTAAGTATTTACAATAAAACCGAGATTAAAGGGACGGAAAAAATCGTGGATTTACCACGCGAAGGCGTCTTATTCCTGTCAAATCACCAAACCTATTTCATGGACGTGATTTGCCTCTACCATATCTTTTTCTCCGTGAAATGGCGAATTAATAACAGCATCCGTTTCCCGTTTTATTTGTTTGGACCCCGTTCGCGCCTGTTTTACGTAGCGGCATCTGAAACGATGAAGGAAGATGGTTTTCTGCCGCGTGTCTTCTCCTTAGCGGGGGCTATTCTCGTGAATCGGTCGTGGCGAGCACACGGGCAAGATGTGAAACGCGAAGTGGATTTAGAAGCACAAGATAAAGTCGCAAAAGGGCTCGATTTCGGTTGGGTGGTTAGTTTTCCACAAGGAACCACGCGCCCTTTTGCTCCTATCCGTAAAGGTACAGCGCACTTGATTAAGGCGGCGAATCCGATCGTCGTGCCCGTCCAAATCAACGGCTTCAGACGCGCTTTCGACAAGAAAGGCTTCTTTTTGAAGAAACGCAACACGACCCTTAGCGTAGAATTCAAGGACCCGATTCGCTTTAAAGAATCGGATACCATCGAAGAAATTTTACAGCGAATTTCGGACGAAACCGGCATTCCGATGGTTGATACAAATGCTCAGTAAAACACAAGGCATCGTTATTTCGTACCTGCGGTACAGGGAAACCTCGATACTGGTAAATGTATATACGTCGGAATTTGGCATTTGTTCGTACATCGAAAATGGGGTACGTTCTGCCAAAGCCAAGCACAAAATGGCCCTCTTCCAGCCGCTCACGCAGCTTGATTTAGAGGTTTACCACAAACCAGGAAAAGGCTTGCACCGCATCTCAGAGGCAAAATGCTCTTTTCCCTACCAAGCCATTCCTTTCGACATCGCGAAGTCTTCGCTGGCTCTTTTTCTTTCTGAAGTACTGAGTAAAGTCTTAAAAGAGGAGGAGGCGAACCCTGTATTGTTCGAGTTCTTGTGTCATTCCTTGCAATATTTAGACCGGGCAGCAAACAATTTTGAGAACTTTCATCTGCAATTCTTGTGGCAGCTGGCCTCTTTTTTAGGTTTTGGCGCAAGCACCTCTGCGGAATTTTACCAGCAATTAAAGGCCGCCGGCTGCATCGTTCCTACTTTCCAAGGCTTAGATGCGTTAATTCAGGCGGATTATGGGCACCCCATCGTGCTGCACCGGGCGGAGCGCAAAGAATTATTGGCAGGCATGCTAAATTATTACCAATTGCACATGGAAAATTTCGGAGAGATTCGTTCCTTGCAGATCCTACAAGAAGTTTTAGCCTAATGCCAAATCTGTATTCCCTGAAACCTTCGGCGACGCCGAATTATTTGGACATCACTTTTCAGTTTAGCCCTCGCAAACCGGGCAAACAGGTGATACAATTACCCATTTGGCGTCCAGGCCGTTACCAGGCCCAAAACTTCGCGAAAAACATTCCCGTTTTAAAGGCTTTCAGTGGAGGCACGCCCATAATGATTCAGAAAGTTTCCTCGTCTACGTGGGAATTAGAGGCATCAGAACTAGTTGAAATACGCTACCGCTATTACGCGAACCAGCCGGATGCGGGCGGATCTGTGGTCGAGGAGGATTTGCTTTACATCAATTTCATTACCTGTCTTCTGTATGTAAAAGGTCGTGAAAATGAGCGCTGCGAAATCCACATCAAAAAACCAGCTGGCTGGAAAAGTGTTTGCACGTTCAAAAATGGAGGTAAATACCGCGAGCTCGTGGATTCCCCTTACATCGCTGCTCCTGCCATATTTCAACATAAATGGAAATGCAATGGCGTTAAATTCGCCATCGATGTGGTGGGATCGCGCCAGGCTTTGACGAAGAAATTGACGGAGGCTTACGAGAAATTCACCCAAACCCAGCTAGACTGGATGGGTCATTTCCCCGTCAAAGAATACCATTATATGCTTTGGGTTTGCCCTAAGCCTTATTACCACGGTGTGGAACACACAAAATCGACGATGATGGTGATGGGACCGCCGGACCGCGATGCCTATGAAGACTTGATCGGCTTAGGATCACATGAATTATTCCACGTCTGGAACATAGCCACGATTCGCCCGAAGGAATTATTTCCCTATGCCTATCACCAGGAAACTCCGTTTTCGACGGGCTGGATAGTAGAGGGAATCACGACCTATTTAGGGGATTGGTTCTTATATGAGTCCGGTGTTTGGACTCGGCAGGAATATGTGGCCGGTTTATTAGGCAACTTGAAATTGCATTTTGAACGGGACGGACAGGCGCAGCAATCACTCGAAGAAAGTTCGATTGATTTATGGCTCGATGGGTATGGGACAAGTCTGCCGAACAAGCGGGTTTCTATTTATTACAAAGGGGCGGTGGTGGCCTTGGCTTTGGACCTAAAATTACAAGCAAAAAATGGCAAATCACTCCGCGATGTGATGCAGGCCATGAATGCGGAATTCGGTCAGCTGAAAAAGGGGTACACGAAGGAGGACTTCACCCGCATTTGCGAAGAAATCTATGGAGATTCCCTGCAGGATTTCTTCCGTGACTACGTTGAAAAGTCCACCGATATAACGGCTGATTTACAGGGGATTATTTCAAAAGTGGGAATGAAATTCGATTACAACCTAGAAAAAGGCTGGACCTTGCACTAAAATGCGCAATATAAAGGCGTGCATTGTCTTTTAGGTAGATATTTTGTCTTTTGGGTATCTACTAATTTTCCTTAGAGTTTAGGAATTTTACCGCAATGAAAGATTTCCCTACTTTAATTCGAAAGGCTCGGTTAGACAAAGGCTACAGCCAAGACTACGTTTCCTCACAACTTGGTATTACACTTTCAGCCTATTCTAAAATTGAAAGGGGCTTAACAGACCCATCTTTGAGTCGAATGAGGCAAATCGCAGGGGTACTCGAAGTAGACCTGTCAGTTCTATTCAAACCCAAAGACTACCCTCATTTTTCGGGTGTCGCCGATCCAGGAGGGGCCACTACACCGGTTTCTCGCTATGAATTCGAAGCCTATGTAGGTCTTGTTCGTGACTTGCAGGAACAATTGCGCGATTTGAACGATCGCCTCCTTTAATCCCCCTTTTTTATTGTGGAATCAGGGCTTATGCCTAAATTGCAGGTTCAAAATCAATTTCTATGTTGAATAGACCGCGTCGTAACCGTTCCACTGCCGCTATCCGCACGATGGTGGAGGAAAATCGCCTTTCGGTGAAGGATTTACTCTTCCCTCTTTTTGTGATGGATGGTACTGCTACGAAAACTGAAATCAAGTCGATGCCAGGCATTTACCGCTACACAACCGACTTATTATTAAAGGAGATCGAGGAGTGTTTGAACCTAGGAATTACATCTTACGCCCTTTTTCCCCAGGTCGCTGAGGAGCGCAAGGATTCGCTAGCGACGGAATCACATCGCCAGGGCAGTCTATATTTAGAGGCGATTCATGCGGTGACGAGCCGTTTCCCGGAGATATCGATGTTAACGGACGTGGCAATGGATCCATACAGTTCGGACGGACATGATGGGATCGTGAAGAATGGCGAGATTTTGAATGATGAGACTTTAGAGGTTTTGGCCAAAATGGCCGTAGCACAAGCCCAGGCTGGATCAAAACTGATCGGGCCATCGGATATGATGGATGGTCGCGTGGGTTATTTACGCGAATCACTAGACGATGCTGGTTTCACGAATGTGGGCATTATGGCTTATAGCGCGAAATATGCGTCCGCATTTTACGGACCTTTCCGCGATGCATTAGAGTCAGCGCCTAAGTTTGGCGATAAGAAGACCTACCAAATGAATCCCGCAAACAGCCGCGAAGCCCTTCGCGAGGCGGAATTAGATGAATTAGAAGGAGCAGATTTCTTGATGGTAAAGCCGGCTTTGGCCTACTTAGACATCATTTCTCTACTCCGTGATAATACCAATTTACCGATCGCCGCCTACAACGTTTCAGGCGAATATGCGATGGTCAAAGCTGCCGCAGCAAACGGCTGGATCGACGGTGAAAAAGCGATGTTAGAAAGCTTGCTTTCGATGAAACGCGCCGGAGCCCAGGTGATTTTGACCTATTTTGCCAAAGAATTTGCCCAATTAAAAATATCCTAACATGTCGTCAGACCGTTACATGCAACGAGGCGTTTCTGCCTCGAAAGAAGATGTTCACAAAGCCATTGCGAACTTAGACAAAGGCCTATTTCCGCAGGCATTCTGTAAAATTTCCCCAGATATCTTGGGAGGCGATGCAGATTATTGCAACATCATGCATGCGGATGGGGCGGGGACGAAATCGTCTTTAGCCTACCTCTACTGGAAAGAAACGGGCGACATCTCCGTGTGGCGCGGCATCGCACAAGATGCGGTCGTGATGAACACAGACGACTTAATCTGCGTAGGAGCCACAGACCAAATGTTGCTATCCAGCACCATCGGTCGCAATAAAAACTTGATTCCTGGCGAGGTCATCGCCGAAATCATCAACGGTACAGAGGAAGTCCTACAAATGTTACGCGATAACGGCATCGGCATCTATTCGACCGGTGGCGAAACTGCAGACGTAGGCGACTTAGTGCGCACGATCATCGTCGACAGTACGGTTATCGGCCGCATGAAGCGTTCAGACGTGATCTCCAACGGTAACATCCAAGCGGGTGATGTAATTATCGGTTTAGCCTCAGATGGCCAAGCGAATTACGAAAACACTTATAACGGCGGAATGGGCAGCAATGGCTTAACCTCTGCTCGTCATGATGTGTTAGGCAAATACCTAGCAACGAAATACCCAGAGTCTTTCGATCCGTCGGTTCCTTCCGATTTAGTGTATTCTGGTTCTCGCAACTTAACCGAAGCGGTGCCTGGAACCCCTCTAAATGTAGGTCAATTAATTCTTTCCCCTACGCGTACTTATGCGCCAGTGGTGAAGGCTTTATTGACTGAATTACGTCCTCATCTGCACGGAATGGTGCATTGTTCCGGTGGTGCACAGACGAAAGTGATGCACTTTGTGAATAACGTCCACGTGATTAAGGATAATTTATTCCCGATTCCACCGCTGTTTGATTTGATCCAAAAAGAAAGTGGAACCAGCTTCAAAGAGATGTACCAAGTATTCAACATGGGCCATCGTTTAGAAGTCTATGCGAATCCAGCATACGCGGATGAAATCATCCGCATTTCTCAGTCCTTCGGTATTCCAGCTCAAATCGTGGGTCGCGTAGAGGCCTCAGCGACTAAGAAGCTGACCATCAGCAGTGAATACGGAGAATTTATTTATGAATAGTGTTTGCTATTAAGCGAATTAATTTTTAGATTTGCACCCCCATTTAAAAGGCTTTTAAAAGTTTTTCATTTGTCTTGAATCACTAGCCTCGTGGGATTGTTTCACTTAAATACAGTAAAAATGTACGCAATCGTAGAAATTGCCGGGCAGCAATTTAAAGTAGAAAAAGACCGTTCTGTATACACTCACCGTTTAGCGGGAGCAGAAGGCGCTGCACTGGTTATCGACAAGGTATTACTTGTTGACAATGACGGAAAGATTTCCGTAGGAGCTCCCACAGTAGCTGGAGCCACTGTTACAGCTAAAATTGTTGCACACGTTCGTGGCGAGAAAGTTTTAGTTTTCAAGAAAAAGCGTAGAAAGACCTACCAGAAAATGAATGGTCACCGTCAAGATTTGACAAAAGTATTGATTGAATCAATCAACGTAAAATAAGTCTTAAACTAAGCGATTCTTCGGAACGCATAAATAAATAATACCATGGCACATAAGAAAGGCGCCGGATCATCCAAAAACGGTCGCGAATCACATTCAAAACGATTAGGCGTTAAGTTATTTGGAGGTCAAGCAATCATTGCAGGAAATATCATCGTTCGTCAACGTGGTACTGCTCACAATCCTGGCTTAAACGTAGGAATCGGAAAAGATCACACATTGTTCGCTTTGACGGATGGTGTTGTTAAGTTCCAAAAAGGTTTCAAAGGACGTTCATTCGTTCACGTTTTACCTATCTCAGCTGACGCAACTCCAGCAGATGCACCAGCAAAAGCTCCTGCTAAGAAAGCAGCTCCAGCTCCAGTAGCTGAGGCAGCAGTAGAAGCAGCAGCAGAGGCTCCAGCTAAGAAAGCTCCTGCAAAGAAAGCAGCAGCTCCAGCAGCAGAGAAAAAAGCACCAGCGAAGAAAGCAGCTAAGGCTGAGTAATTTCCCTCGCTTAATAAGAAGACCCGGCATGCAAATGCCGGGTTTTTTTGTTTTTTGGAAACCAAATACGCCGTACCTTTGTTCCATCTTTTAAATACCCTCCTCATGAACAATACGACAACTATCCATATTTATACCGAATCGACCCCTAATCCACATTCCATGAAGTTCGTCTTCAATATGGAATTATTGCCGGAGGGAATGTCATTCGATTACACCCAACCCGCTGACGGATTAACGAAAGAGAAAAACTCTCCTTTAGCCGTAGCCCTATTTGGATTTGATTTCGTTTCCCGCGTGTTCATCACCAACAACTTCATCACTTTAACAAAGACCGAGTCAGTGGCTTGGGAAGATGAGTTATTCGGGATCAAGACCTATTTAAAGAAGTATTTCGAAGAGAAACGTCCCGTTTTCTCTTTACCAGAAGCGACGATCGCAGATGATCAATCATCAGACACACCTGCCATCAAGCAAATCAAGCAAGCCTTAGACGAATACGTTCGTCCAGCGGTAGAATCTGACGGCGGAGCGATCACGTTCCACTCTTTTGACGAAGCAACAGGCCAAGTAAAAGTATTATTGCAAGGATCTTGCTCTGGCTGCCCATCATCCACAATGACTTTAAAGCAAGGTATCGAGGCGCTATTAACGCGCATGGTGCCGGGTGTGAAGGAAGTGGTGGCGGAAGGGGTTTAAAATCGCTGAAGGCGATTTTAAGAGTAGAGAGTATAGATAAGAGAGTATAGATTATAGAGTAGAGATAGGAGATATGAGTAGAGGTTTTTTTTATCTCTTCTCTATACTCTCTAATCTCTACTCTTTTTTTCTTTTAAAGAATAGAGCATAAAGCACAAAGAATAAAGTTGGAATAAAAAAAGGGACCGAGGTCCCTTTTTTTATGTATTCAGAAATGATTTAAACATTTCACGAAGGTTATCGCCGCAGGCGATGCCATCTTTATTCTTTGTGCTTTATTCTTTATTCTTTGAACTTTGCCCTTTGAACTTGTTTTGTAACCATTAAAGGCTACATTTAACCCAAGGTTTTTTGAGATTAAATTGAATAACCGCTTTTCCACTTTGTATTAGCCGCATTTCTTGCCGCTAATCCTGTTCTTCCCTATCATAATTTGTATAAATCGTCCCTACGTGGGATGGTTTTTCACCATCATCGATTTTAGCCAGGCTTAAATCGAGATATAAACATCTTGTATTATGGAAAACAAAGTACCCTATTTACCGATCACGTTAAGTGAATTTCGAATTATTCAGTTGGCCAAACAAGGTCTTCCCAAGCTGCTACTCAGCTTAATCTTTCTGCTAGTTTTAAATTCCTGTAGTAAAGAGGCTACATTAGATGAGGTAAGCCCTTCTTCTGTTGAGACCACTAAGGTGTTAAAAGAATGGGCAATGAAAAATGACAGATTGAACCAGGCCAACTTGATTGAATGGAATAATTCAACTCCGATTTCTTTATCTGACAGCATTAAAGGATACTCTGCTCCTGTAAAGACGGCATCTGGTTACAAAGAGTTTATTACCTTTGAGTTAGGAGGTAAAAGACACGGATGGTACAAATCTTACAATCTATTGAATAGCACTGATATGCAAATCGTGATTCAGACATCAGAAGGTAAAACGTTAAGATCTGGATATATTAGAAAGAAAAGTTCAACTGCACCGAAAGGAAAGTCTACATCAATACGTGAGATGAATTTAGAAGAAGATGAAGAAATTGTGTAAGATACTTGGTTGGATTGGGTGACAATTTCTGCTCCTAGGTTAAATACAGGTGGAGGGGGTGGATTTTATTCTGAAGGCGGTTTTTTGTTTAATAATTCCAGGATTGATATGAATATCTTTAATTATTATTTGCAAGCGGGATTATTTAACGCAGGATCTTACGGTGGGGGTAATAGTCAGTATGGTTTTGTTGATTATAACTATACAGAATTTGAAGACAACTTTACTAATCCATGTTTTTCAAAGGTGTTAACTAACCTAAAAACACATAATTTTCATGGAGTAATAGGTGACATTATTAAAAATTTTGTCAATAGTCCTAGCTTCAATTTAAAATTCTCAAATGAACCCGTTCTTTGGAATGATGACAAAACGAAAAAATTAGATGGAGGTTATTATCCAAGTAGTAATACAATTAAATTAAGTGAAAGTTCATTGTCACAGGCATCACAAGAGTATATTGCAGCAGTTCTTATTCATGAAATTCTACATGCTAAGATTGGTGAAACAGAACAAATTGACCACACGACAATGTTACGTGAATATATTGTACCTGCAAGTGAATTTTTGCATTCCATGTATAATAATATTAGAGTAGATCAAGCACAAACTATATTTTTACGTGGAGTTTCAAACAATGCGGATGGATACGACAAAATTGTTTCTTTTTGGAGATCTTTAGAAATTTCTAGAGAGGATGAACTTTTAAAGTTCTATTTTGGTCATTCTTGCAACTAAATTTTAATTTTATGAAAAAAATACTCTTTTTATTTTTCGCAACGCTCTCATTTGCAGCTTTTTCGCAAGAAAAAATCAAAATTTTACCAATTAATATAGAACGGTACAATTTATATGAGCACATTACCACTGGTTTATTTATTGACTCCACCGATAAATTTCAATCTGGGTGTTTATTTATTAAAGTCGAAAAAACAGGTAAAATATCTGACATCAAAGTAAATGGAATCTTTAATGAAAAGTTTGTATCTGTTTTGAAATCGAATCTTCTCAATCCCCAAGCACCCTGGTTGAAAATAAATAAAAAGAAATACATATGGTATGTAATACAAATGCAATTCGGTCAAATACAATCTAATTATTCTCCTAAGGAGATACAGTTACATGTTTTAACGCAAGACTACAACCTTAATGCTTTGGGAGAGCTATTAATCAGAGAACCTGGGCACGTTATTATTTTACATTCTCTAATAAGATTAACGAATAAAGGGATGCAGGAGGTCTTGATGTAATTTCTAAAATTGTAGTATTTTTTATTGGCTGTGTAAGTGCCCCTTTTTTGAGATAGTCAAAACTGTAGACATGAGATGACCCTATCTCTTCTCTATACTCTCTAATCTCTATTCTAAATATTTTAGTACCTCTCTCAATTCAGTAACCTCCCTAAAATTCGCATGCTCCACCTTGTGTGAAACCACTTCGTGGGCCCAAGTCGTGTGGTAAGGAACGTGAATTCCGTGTCCACCCACAGCGAGTACAGGAAGAATATCTGATTTTAATGAATTGCCTATCATCGTGAAATGGGCAGGATCCACATCGAGGTGTTTGATCAATTTTAAATAATCGCTTTCCTGCTTGTCTGACATAATTTCGATGTGGTGGAAATATTGCTCCAGTCCGGATTTTGCTAGTTTGCGTTGTTGGTCCAATAGGTCGCCTTTGGTAGCTACAACTAAGCGGTATTTGCCTTGAAAGGCTTTCAATACTTCCTCCACGCCAGGAAGAATTTCAATGTCACGCTCTAATAACTCTTTGCCTAAATTTAGAATCTTTTCGATTCCATCGAGGCCCATCGTGCCTCCCGAAACCTGAATCGCCGTTTCGACCATGGAAAGCATGAAGCCTTTGACGCCATAACCATACAATGCAAGATTGTTCATTTCGACTTTGAATAATTCCTGACCGGTCGTGTGGGAAGGTAAATAATCTTCTAAAAGCGCACAGAATTTATCTTCCGTCTCTCTGAAATAGGGCTCGTTCACCCAGAGGGTGTCGTCTGCGTCGAATGCGATTATGGGGTTCATGATGCTAATATAAAAAGAGTAGAGATTATAGAGTATAGAGAAGAGATAAAAATAATCTCTACTCACTTATCTCCTATCTCTACTCTCTACTCTATAATCTATAATCTAGAAAAGCTTCGCTTTGCTAATATGAAGTCGCAATCGTAATAAAATCAGCCGCCACTAACGAAGCGCCACCGATTAAACCACCGTCAACGTCTGGACAAGCGAATAATTCTTTCGCGTTTTTCGCGTTGCAGCTTCCACCGTATAGGATAGAGATGCTGTCCGCTACGCTTTGGCCATATTGTTTAGCAATGTGTGCGCGTAAATACGCATGCATTTCTTGAGCTTGATCTGAAGAAGCAGTTAAGCCTGTTCCGATCGCCCAAATAGGTTCGTAAGCGATCACCACTTTAGCGAAATCTTCAGCTGAAAGGTGGAATAAGCTTTCGGTTAATTGTTGTGCCACGTGGCCTAAGAAATCTGCACCTTCGCGAGTTTCTAAGCTTTCGCCGCAGCAAAATAAAGGAGTTAATCCGTTAGCTAAAGCAGCGTCTGTTTTAGCGGCTAATTGTTCGTTCGTTTCAGCGAAGTATTGACGACGCTCTGAGTGGCCTAAGATCACGTATTGTACGCCAGCAGAGGCTAACATGGCAGCGGAAATCTCGCCTGTGTAAGCGCCTGAAGATTTTTCGTGGCAGTTTTGGGCTGCGACAGCTAAATTTGGAATGCCTTCAATTACTTGATTTACACCCGTTAAATACAAAGCCGGTGTTGACATAATCACTTGAACATCTGCGGAAACGCTAGACTTCACTAATTCTGCTACTTCCGTAGCCAAAACGAATGCCTCTTGCGCCGTTTTGTTCATTTTCCAGTTACCTGCAACAATTTTTTTTCTCATACGTTCATCATTTAAGCCTTAAAATTACAAATGCTTTCGGTGGAATGAAAATTAGCGCGAAAAATTAGCCCGGATATTTCTGAACATTCCCACAATTAGCGTATTTTCACACCTTATATGAACGTTAACCTTGCTATGAAAAAAATCAGCACCGGCCTCCTTCTTTTACTTTTCCCTTTCCTCTCTTTTTCACAGGATTTATTTCCGCATTCCCAACAAAAATGGGTGGATTCGGTATTCAATTCGCTGAGTGTGGATGAGAAGATTGGTCAGCTATTGATGCCTCGGGGAAATGTGGCGGATACCTACGATACGACTCGTTTGTATTCGATCGTGAAGGACTACCACGTGGGAGGTTTTGTTCTTTTTAAAGGCCATCCGGTGAAGCAGGCGGTATTAGTAAATGAATTGCAGCGCCGGACAAGAGTGCCCCTGTTTATTGGGATGGATTTAGAGTGGGGTTTAGCGATGCGTTTGGATTCGACGTTCCGTTTTCCCTACCAAATGACCCTAGGAGCGATGCAAGGAAATACGGCTTTGATCGAGAAGATGGGCCTACAAATAGGGGAGCAATGCCGCAGAATGGGCGTACACATAAATTATGCGCCGGTGGCGGATGTGAATAATAATCCGGCGAATCCGGTGATTAACTTTAGATCTTTTGGGGAGAATCGGGACGATGTGACGGCGAAGGCTTTGGCCTATATGAAAGGGCTTCAGAAAGCTGGAATCATTACCTCTGCGAAACATTTTCCAGGTCATGGGGACACCGGGGTGGATTCTCACTTTGATATTCCGGTCTTGAATCACTCGCGTTCACGCTTAGATAGTTTGGAATTATATCCCTATAAAGAGTTGATAGCCAATGGTTTGCAAGGTGTAATGGTAGCTCATTTGAATTTGCCAGCATTGGATACCACGGCCTCCTTAGCATCGACGCTTTCGAAACCGATTGTGACGGGCTTATTGCGCGATGAATTGAAGTTTAAGGGCCTCGTGTTCACGGATGCGATGGATATGAAAGGGGCGACGAAGATGTTCCCAGAAGGTACGGCGAATGTGAAGGCGATTTTAGCTGGTAATGATATTTTGGAGACTTTTGTAGATGTTCCGGCGGCTTTTGAGGCGATTAAGAAGGCATTAACGAATGGCGAAATTTCGCAAGAAGATATTGATCAGCGAGTGAAGCGTATTTTAAATGCCAAAGCTTGGGCAGGACTTGCCCACTACGAACCGATCGTGGTAGAAAATTTAATCAAGGATTTGAACCCGATTAAATCAGAGGTCTTGAACCGCGAATTTGCCGAGAAAACGATCACGTTAATTAAGAATCCAGGCGAGCTAGTTCCTATTAAAGCCTTAGATAAAACACGCATCGCAACTCTTGCGATCGGGAAACCTTCTTATGGGTCTACTTTCCCTACGGAGTTCCAAAAAATGGCCAACAACTATATCGAAATGCCTCATTTCTACCTAGACGAAACGAGTGCAGATACGACGATTACCCGCATTGAAAATACTTTAAAAACGTATGATGTGGTTTTGATGGGCATTCACAGCATTTCCATTCGTCCAGCCAATAATTATAGTTTGAAGCCGGCGATTAAGAATTTAGTGAATCGTTTTACAACGCCTAAAACGGTGGCGATTCATTTCGCGAACGTGAATACGCTAACGCAATTTGATAGCTTGAAGAACGCGGGAGCCTTAATGACCGCCTACCAAGATGGGATTTCGCAGCAAGAAGCGGCGGCGGAGATTGTTTTTGGTGCGATTCCGGCGACAGGTAAATTACCGGTGAGTTTGAATGGGACGTATAAGCAAGGGATGGGTTTAACGACTACTTCTTTAGCGCGTTTGCAGTATAATTTATTGCCAGAGGCGGTGGGGATTTCGTCTGACTATTTGAATGCGAAAGTGGATTCGATGGCGAAATTAGCGATCGCGGTGAAGGGTGCTCCGGGTGTGGTGGTGTTGATTGCTAAAGAAGGGAAGGTGATTTACCATAAAGCTTTTGGCAACCAGATCTACGAATCGACCGTTCCATTAAAGACTTCTGACATCTTCGATTTGGCCTCTATTACCAAAATTTCAACCTCTGTTCCGGCCCTAATGAAATGGCAGGATGAGGGTAAATTCTCGTTGAAAACGACGATGGGTCAACTGGTTCCCTCGTTTGCGAAATCAAATAAAACGGGACTTCTATACGAAGATGTGCTAACGCATCAGGCTCGTTTAAAGGCTTGGATTCCGTTCTGGATGGATTACGTGGACAGTACGGATATGATTTTCCACAGCAAGAAATTCCAGGAAAAATTCACGCAAGATGACGTGAAATACAAGTACCTAGAACGTTTCTTGAGCCCAGCATCTGGCGAGGCACGTTTGAAGAAAAATATCACCGACCAAAAGTCCATGTGGAAAGAATACGTGGACATCACGAAAGACGTGACGCGTTGGAAGCCATTCACGTTGTCTTATGCGCAATCTGAGGAATATCCGACGCAAGTGGCGCCTACTTTATGGGCACATAAAACCATGAAAGAGCGGATTATGACGGCGATTAAGGAGAGTCCTTTGCGCGAGAAAAAGGAGTATGTGTATTCGGATTTATCCTACTATTTATTGCCTTCGGAATCGCCGCGCTTGACGGGAAAACCTTGGACAGATTTCTTATCGG
>Ga0222712_10004770_pt1 | contig 14038 bp, 23 predicted proteins | sample C33_657DmetaG_FD_165043 | JGI IMG/M metagenome (GOLD analysis project Ga0222712, IMG submission 165043) | Estuarine water microbial communities from San Francisco Bay, California, United States - C33_657D | ecosystem: Environmental > Aquatic > Marine > Unclassified | place: USA: California... | reverse complement strand
TCGTGGCTCTTGGCGGGGTTTATGTTAAAATCCGCTCTGACGCCATTAACGAAGTCAAAGCGCAGGCGACATCAGATGCTCTCAAACGCACTCAAGACGCGATTGCTGCTGGCGACGCTGCCGCTGTTTCTCCTGACCGGCTGCTTCAAAACGACGGCCATCGGCGGGACTGACAGCGCATGTGCCGTGTGGCGAGACATATCGTGGTCATCTAAGGATACGCCGCAGACGATCACCGAGGTAAAGGTTAACAACGCACGCCGCGAAGGCTACTGCGGGGGTAAGTGATGCCGTTCGTTCCTGTCAATGTGCCTCCCGGCGTCGTTAAACTTGCCACGCCGTTGCAGTCCAAGGGGCGCTACTGGGACGCCAACCTGATCCGCTGGCGGAACGGCAAACTGCTTCCTGTTGGCGGCTGGCAGCGTATTAGTGAAGCGCCTCTTAGCAGCCCGTGCAGGACCATTTTTACATGGGCTACTAATAACGGTCTAAAGCAAGCAATCTTGGGGTGCGAGGAGCAGCTTTATGTGCTGGAGTCCTCTACTATAACCAACATTACGCCGAACAACTATGACCCTCCAAACGATACGGAAGTCGGATCGTATGGCGCTTGGCAGTATGGAAAACTTTTATATGGCAACGATACTGACCCCGGTTATGTAAGACCGCCCAGCACTGCTTTTGTGCCTTCATTTTGCTGGACCGTTGACAACTGGGGGGAAGATATTCTTGCGGTCAGTTCCAGCGATGGCCGTCTTCTGCACTATGGGACAGGCGATAATAAGGCGCACCAAGTAGGTGTTAACCAGATTGTGACTGCCGTTCGTTCGTCTAACATTGTGACAATTACAACAGAAGATCATCATGGTTTTCTTGTTGGCGACACGGTTGTGATCGGTGGGACAAGCGTCGCAACGATGAATGGAACTCAAACAGTTACCGGCGTTCCTAGTGATCTCTCGTTTACATACGCTAATACAGGTACAAACGCTTCTGGTACTGGCGGAACTGCAACGTCTCCACCTTCATCTATAGCTCCGGCAAACAATAGAGCAGTTGTTGTGACGCCTGAAAGGCACGCTGTTTTACTTGGAGCTGGTGGCAATCCTCGCCGTGTTGCTTGGTGTTCGCGTGAAGATTACCAAAACTGGAACTACGCCGACACGACCAGCACTGCTGGATACCTAGACTTGGACTCCTCCAGCAACATCATTATGGGTTGCTCCGTCCGCGAGGGGACGCTCATCTGGACAGAAGATGAAGCGTGGCTGATGCGCTACATCGGCCTCCCCTTCATCTATTCCATTGAGCGTATTGGTTTTAGCTGCGGCCTGATCGCACCGAGAGCGTTCGCCACAACGGCTGGTCGTTGCGTTTGGATGGGTCGGGAGGGCTTTTGGCTCTATGACGGCGGGGTGGTCAAGCCGCTGCAATGCGACGTTGCTTCTCACGTCTTTGATGAGATCAACCCTGACGCAGGTATCCTCTATACAAACGGGTCTGAGAACAGCCTCTTTAACGAGGTATGGTTCTGGTATCCGTCTTCCAATAGCACCGTGCCGAACAAGTACGTCATATACAACTACGCCGAGAACTGGTGGTCGATTGGCGAGATGACGAGAACAGCGGCGTCTGGAGCTGGCGTATTCCAGTATCCAATGGCGACCGACGACAACAACGAGCTGTACTTCCACGAAGACGGCTGGACTGCCGCAGGCGCGTCTCTAATTGGACAGCGTTTCGCTGAGACGGCGACAATCAATATTCAAAATGGCAACAACATCCAGATGGTTCGTCAGGCTCTCACGGATAGCGGGTATGGCTACAATTCGACGCAGATCAACCTATTCTCAACATTTACGCCAGATGGAACAGAATATGAGTATGGCCCATTTACGCCTCGATCTGATGGATACACGGACATGAGGGCTACCGGGCGAGATTTGCGGTTTAGGATCGCATCGACGCAGGACGCAGACTGGTCTATCGGAGAAGTCCGATTTGACCTTGTTCCGAAAGGTGGCCGATGAGAGCTAATCTCCCTCCTGCGCCGCAAAACTATGAAGCTCCATTTTTTGTGAGAGCTTTTGCACGCATCGACCAGATCCTCGAAGTCTGCATTACGCGGCAGGCGGCTGTCGAAGGCGTGCTGCTACAGTCTCCCGATGGTGGCGTCTGGCGCATTACAGTCGATAATTCAGGAAACCTGATAACAACCTCTATCCCATTAGGCCAAACTGGAGCGCCAAACTATTGATCGACCGTGAACACATGATCGCGCGGCTAGAACAGGCGCTTGAGCATGGCGGTGGAACGTACGCCCTCCATGATATTGTTGAAGGGCTTGAAGAGGGGCGGTTCCAGTTGTTTTGGAACGACGGCGGCATCGCTGTGACGGAGATCATTCAGTGCCCGCAGAAGCGGTATCTGAATATCTTTCTTGCTGCCGGCGAGATGAAAGCTGTGTTAAAGTTGCACAGAAAAGTCGAGAAATTCGCTCGCAAGCACGGGTGCAACTTTATGCGAGCCATGGCCCGTAAGGGCTGGGAAAAGTTTAATCCCGAGTATGGGTGGCAATCCACGCATACCGTCTATCAAAGGGAATTAACATGAGCGGTGGTGGCGGTACTCAGACGGTCACACAGAAGACCGAAATCCCGCAGTGGGTTCAGGAGGCTGGTCAGCGCAACCTTGCTGCGGCCTACGACGTTTCCGCGAACATGATGGGTCCGTACACCGGCCAGCGCGTTGCAGGTATGACGCCGGGGCAGATGGACGTCATTGGGGCTCTTAGCAACAACTATGCTATGGCGCAGCCGGCGTACGCCTACGCGCAGCAGATGGCAGCGCAGGCTGGCAACTACCAGCCGCAGAATGTTACAGCGGCGCAGTTGGCTGAGGCGGACCTTAGCAAATACATGAACCCTTACACGCAGGGCGTGGTTCAAACGTCTCTTGATGCTCTTAACGCGCAGCGGATGCTGGGCCTTAACCAAGCCTCAGACGCCGCTGCGCGCGCCAAAGCCTTTGGCGGCTCGCGTCAGGCGATCCAAGAGGCTGCGGTCAACTCTGCGGCGCAACAGCAGGCCGGCTCCCTTACCGCGAACCTGATGAACCAGAATTATATGCAGGCGCAGGCCGCTGCATCTGGTGACATTCAGCGGCAGATGCTGGCGCAGCAGCTCAATCAGGCGGCTGGCCTTCAGGGTGCGCAGCTTGGTCTTTCCGGCGCTGGCCTCCTTGGTCAGCTTGCCGGCGCAAGCCAGCAGAGCTTCCTTACTGGCGCTGGGTCTGCGCTTGCAGCCCAGTCTGCCCTTCAACAGCAGCAACAGTCTGAGCTGGATGCGGCTATGCAGGCTTATAAAGAGCAGCAACAATTCCCGATCCAGCAGCTTCAGATCCCGCTTCAAGCTCTTGGTATTACGCCTTACGGTCAGTCATCGACGCAGACTGGCCCCGGCCCGTCCAGCAATCCATTGATGACTGGACTTGGTGCGGCGTCTTCCATCGCCTCAATCATTGGTATGCTTTCTGACAGACGCATGAAGACCGACATTGAGAAGTTGGGCAAGGACAAGGATACCGGCCTTGATGTGTATGCGTATCGCTACAAAGGCGATCCAAAGACATATCCAAAGGTCGTAGGCCCAATGGCGCAGGACATTGAGAAGAAATACCCAGAAGCGGTCAAGGAAATCGCCGGGAAGAAGACCGTTAATTCTAGGTTCCCATCAATGCTTGGCGGATCTTTATGACACCTCAAGAGCTTTTTGCTGACCTTGAAAGAAGGTACAACCTTCCGAGCGGCTATCTGGCGCGAACGTATCAGATTGAGAGCGCCGGCGGCAGGAACCTGTACAACCGTCAGTCTGGCGCTGCTGGTCCGTTCCAGTTTATCCCGAGAACGGCAAGTGCGTTTAACTTAAAAGACCCCTATGACTTGGCGGCATCCGCTGATGCGGCGGCTCGGCTTGCTGTTGCAAACCGTGCAGATCTGCAAGCGGCAGGCATTGAAAATCCAACTGGTGCGCAGCTTTATCTTGCGCACCAACAAGGCGCGCGTGGGGCCACTAAACTTTTGACTGGCGGTGAGACGCCAGCCGCGCAACTTGTTGGTAAGAACGCTGTTCTTTGGAACGCTGGCAAAGAAGGAATGACCGGACCTCAATTCGCTGAGTTGGCTATGGCGAAGTACGAGGGCGCAAAACCTTCTTATGCGGCTCCTAGCGGGCAGGCTGGACCTTCTCAGGCGCCCGCGTATCAACCATTGAAGGTTGCATCATCCGATCAAAAATCACTTGAACAATTTGGCAGCCTTCTTGGAGAAAGGCTTGGCGTCCTAGGCCAAAGGGTTGGCTTGTTGCAGGATGGCGGCAAGGTTCCGTTTAATTCTGAACTGCCGTACTCACCTCCGTTCCAAGAGCCTTCAATGCCGATGGGCGCTGCGTTCTCTGGCCCGGCTCCTGTCGGTGGCGTTGGGTCAGTCCCCGGCGGAGCTTCTGCTGCTCTTACGTCACGCCCGCTTCCCGCGCCTGATGCAGCATCTCAACTTACTCCTAGTCAGATGCGCGGATTTGCAGCTCTCGGTGGACTTGGCAATGCTCTTATGGCTGCTGGCGCGCCAAAGCAAACTTGGACACCGGCCCCGCCGCCGCAAGCTGTTCGCGGCCGGTGGCGTGACGATCTCTTCGCAGGACTTTTGGGGTAAAGATCATGGCAGACGGAATTGGTGGTCTTCTTGGCGGATCGACCCCCGCCATGTCTCAGGAAGAGGCCCAGCGCCTCATCAACGAGATTTACGGCAGCGCGCTTCGTAGGCCGGCGGAAGAAGCCGGCATGAATTATTGGTCCCCATTGCTGACCTCCGGTCAGATCACGCCGGACCAGTTTCGCGCGAACGTCATGGCTTCCAATGAGGCGAAGGCGATGAGCGGCGTCACGCCCGTGAGCTTTGGGCAGCAGATGGTTGGTCAGCAGCCGATGCAGATGTCGCAGTATCAGGCGCGCACGCCGACCTTCCAGAACTTCGCGCCGGCTGACGCCTACGGTTCCCAGTTTGAGCGTGCGTTGGCCTATCAGTCGGCGCTTCCCTCGCTTCTCCAGCCGTTCAACCCTGCTGAGATGCCGACGATCTATCCGCAGGTGGCGATCAACCCGTACCGGCTCGACATTCGCAATATCGAGCTTCCGCAGTGGTTGAAGGACGCTATTGCGAAGGGTACGCCTGCGACTGATACTGTGGAAAAGGCTGACACAACGCGCGGTGAGGAATAAGAGGACGATATGGCTGAAGACACAAATCCCTTCTCCTCCATTGGGTCTGCTCTTGGCGGTCTTCTTGGTTTCGGCCCGCAGGCTACTCCTGCGGCGGGTAGCCCTACCGATCCTTATGACATGCTGTCTGATGCTGAGAAGCGTCGCCTGACGTACAGCACGCTCGGCCAGCTGGGCGCAACCCTTCTCGCTGCCGGCCAGAAGCAGATGCCGGCGCAGCGTGCGCAGATCCTGTCCCAGCTCGGGAACATTGCGCCGAACATCGAGACGAGCGTCTTCCGCTCCCAGCAGGCGCGTCTTATGAACGCGCAGATGCAGGAGAAGATGCTTGAACGTCAGAGACTTGAGCAGCTTGAGAAAATGGGCCAGAACCCTGAGTTCCTCAAAGCAATCAACATGACGCCGGAGCAGTGGTCTGTCCTTGGTCCTGCTGGGCGTCAGGCAACCGTTCAATCCATTGCTACGCGCGACCCGCTTCAGCAAGCTGCCGCGCAAATGGCAGTTGATAAGGCAAAGGCAGAAGATGCAGCACGCCAGCAGGCCCTTGCTGCGATTGACGCCTCTGAGGACATGACTGAACCGCAAAAAAAGGCTGCCCGTCTCGCTCCTTTAGAGTGGGCAAAAACACAGATCAAGCCAAGCAATCAGTTTGTCGAAGAAGTTCGCATAATTGATGGGAAGCCTATTCTTGGTCAGAAAGAAACAACTACTAATAAGTGGACACCGTACTCAACCGGCTCTGGAACAACTATTAACATGGGAGACAGGGCTCTTGAGCAAGGAATTGCTAAGAGCTTAATTGATAGTGCCGATACTGCGCAGTCTGCTGCCAGCGCAATTAACTCTGTTGGTCGCGCTCGTGAACAGTTTGAGCAGGGTATCATTTCTGGAATTACGGCACCTGTCGAATTGACAATTCGAAAGATTGGAACAGCTTTTGGTTTTGACAGCAAACAAGTCGCCAATACTGAAGCGTTCCGCTCATCTCTTGCTCCAATTGTACTAGACGTTGTGAAGGGATTGGGCGCTGGAACTTCAATCTCAAACGCCGACCGCGATTATGCACTTTCGTTTGTTGGCGGCGATGTGAAATTGGACAATCAGTCAATCGCGCGTATTCTTGATATTGTTGAGAGAGCAAGCGCCGAAAAAATTGATACGCATAACGAGAAAGTCCAGCGTTATATTGCAAAGGCTAAAGATCCAACTAACGCTGAGTTTCTTATGGTAACTAACCCGCGCAAAAAGCGAGAAGAGGAAGCGGCAGCCGCAGCGGCTGCTTCTGGAGGCGGAAACGTCATTGATTTTGGGAGCCTGCGCTAATGGACGTTCGTCTTCCTGACGGAACAATCATCAGAGGCGTTCCTGAAGGAACGACACGCGCCGAACTGATTGAGAAGCTGAGGCGCAACGGATATGACGTGAGCAAACTTGGCGCGCCCCAGGCAGAGGCCGCGCCCCCGGCTGCTGCCGCGCCTGCTCCGCAGGTCCAGTCTTTCGACCCTATGGGTTATGCAACTGGTATGACTGAGGCTGCACCGGCTGGCGCCGCCAACATGAGTTACGCAGAACAGTTGCAAAACGCTGCGCGGGTGATTGGTCAAGGTACGGCAGGTGTTGCTTCTGGCGTTGGACAGATTGGAACCGGAACTGCTGAGCTTCTCCCCGGCGCAGCTGGTGCTGCGGCTGCACGTGGTACGCAAGCACTTCGTGGCATCGGCATCCCAGAAATGCAGACTGCCGGAAAAGTTGCAGGATCAATCGTTCCCTTTACGGCAGGGATGCGTGCAGTTTCGGCCTTGGGGCAGGGGCTCCGCAGTTTAGTTCCGCAAATTTCTAACGCGCCGGGGGTTATTCAATCTGCCGGTCGTGTTTTGGGTGGCGGCATAACTGCTGCTGGCGGTGGGGGAGCTGTTGGGATTACCTCTCCAACAGGTATCGAAGATCAGACAGATCGCCTTGGCGCAAAAGTTTCTGCCGCTGGAACAGATGCGCTTACCGCTGGACTTCTTGGTGCCGGAGGTGGTGCAATTGTTGAGGGCGCGCGTGCCGTTCGAGGTCTTGCGCCTTCACTTGATAGGTATGTAGCAGAACAGGTTCGTGGCGTATCTGAGGGTCAGTTTTCTGCTGCTCAAAGACTTGCGGCGCAGTCGCAAGAAATTGGAGTTCCTATTACAGCTATGGAGGCTGTTGAGGCAGCAACAAAAGGCGGAACAGCCCTTGGTTCTCTACAGCGTCGCCTTGAGGCGTCGTCTGGGGGGTCTCAGTTGTTCTCTCAATTTATGTCCGAGCGCCCGCAACTTGTGAAAGAAGCTGTTGAGGAAGGTCTTAATAGAATTGCCCCAGCTTTGGCTAACCCAGCAGCTCTTGAGCCTAGACTTCGTGAGCTTGGTCAGTCAATTCTTGAAGATGTCAGCAAAATTCGTTCTGCTGCCGTGCGTCCTTATTACGAAGCCGGGAAAGAGGGCGCAATCAATCCAAACGCTGTTGCGGCTCTAGTTAAGGAAATAAGGGCAACAGCCTCTCTTGATGAGAGCGGGCGTGTTATTGCCCCCGGATTGCGTGAGCTTGAAAACCTTCTTATTAAAACACCAGCAAAGCCAGCTACAAAGGCTGAACGCATACCTATTTACTCTCAAGATGGAAAGTTCATCCGATTTGAGCGTCGCGAAGGAACTCCTGCCCGTTCTGAAGAATATATCACAGACCCCAATACGCTTGATTTAGTTCGACAATACTTGAGAGATAAAGTTGAAGCGCCTTTATACGCTGCTGAAGGTATCACAAAAACGCAGTCGGCATTTCTGGCGAACAAACTTTCTCAGCTCAGAGACAGAATTGAGCGCAATGTTCCAGAGTTCGGCATTGGCCGACAGGAATATGAGCGTCTTTCAGAAAGAATTAGAAAGTTTGAGGCAACCGCGTCAGGGCGACTTGGTGAGGCTAGCACGCGCGCGGCTCAAGAAAGAGTTATGTTCCCAACTGGAGAATCCTTGCAGGCTGGTCAGGAACGTGAAATCGGAAACCTGTTTCGTTCACTAGTGGCTAGAGAAGGATCTCCGCCATATTTACCTTTACCCGGCGCACCTGCTCGGGCTGCCGCACCAAACATTGGTCAGCAGTCAATACGTCAAGAGCTTGCGAACCTTTCTGCCAGAACGGCGGAGGGACTTACTGCTCGCGGATTGCCTAATCAATATGGAGGGGCGGCTTTTGCGGCTGGTATAAGAGGCAACCCGCAATACGCAGCTAATCTTGAAGCTGCGATGCGTTCATCTGGAACTAACCCTGCAGAAATGAACCGCCTTTTGGATGTGCTTCAGGCTACTGGTTATCGACAGTTGCCCGGCTCGCAAACTCAACCTAATCAAGCCGCGCAAGAGGCGCTTTCAGGTCTAGGACTTGGTGGTATAAAGCAAGCTGTCGCATCACCGTTTTCTACCATAAGTCGTGGATTTGCGCAGGCTAACGTGGAAGACGTAACACGTCGCCTGTCTCAGATTGCACTATCTGGTCCAACAGGCGTCAGGCAGCTTCAAGAAATGGCGAAGCGTGGAGATATGGAAGGCGAAATAGCTCGTCGTATTTTGGCATCGCAGCGATTTGTCACTCCGGGTCTCTTGCAGGATTAGAAGATAGACCACTTGCGCTAATTAAAAAAATCAGGCAATCTCCCTCCGTCAACTGATTTGCGGAGGGAGAGCCCGTGGTTCAGCTTACTGAAAATGATGATGGAACGTGGACGTTAACCTACTTCGGCAAGACTGTCGGATGGGTTAACAAGTGTCGGTATATTGACACTGGCAAGCGCGCCTATCGCGCAATGAGCGTCCACGGCGAGCTTTGTTATGTGTCATCCCTGCAATGGGCGAAGAGCCGCTTGTTGGAGATGTACCATTGAACACGCTGGCTAAAGAGTATCACCAGAAATGGCAAGAAGCGCGTCAGCGCATGGAGCAGGCTGCACATAAGCCTGCGCCAGAGGCGAAACTGCGTCTGTTTGCCGTCATCACGCCAAAGCAGAGAGAGCCCGAAGAGCCACCGCGCTTGCCGCCTATTGCAGATCCGCAGTTGCGCGCTGATCTGCAAGCGATCCTGCGCAAGCACGATGCGACTTGGGCTTTGATCGTTAACCATTCGCGCAGGTATTCATCGCATCCGCCACGGCGCGAGATATACGGATACTTGTATAAGCGCGGCTGGTCTTTGTCGAAGATTGGTCGCTTCTGCAACCGCGATCACACGTCAATTCTACATGCACTCAGGAGAGGAGGCTACATTGGACAGCATACAGGACATCTTGAAGCAGAGGGCAGCGTCTCACGGGGACTATCGCTTTGTGGCCCAGATGAGCCAGAACCTGAAGCACACGCTGAAGTCTAGCTCGTTCTACAACGATCTCGACTTCTACATGGCTGAGGCGCTGGACATGATCTCAATGAAGCAGGCTCGCATCCTCGCCGGCAATGCTCGCGTCCGTGACCATTGGAAAGACATCGCCGGTTACGCCATGCTGGTCGTGAACGAATTAGAGCGCACCGATAGAGAGGCGCATATGGAGCGTGTGATGGAAGTCGCTCGCGTGGAGGAGCCCAATGACGAACAACCAACTGAATAGCATCGTCCAGCGGATCGAGAAGCTGGAAGACGAGCGTGACGACTTGCGCCTGTCTATCAAGGACATCTACACCGAGGCCAAGTCTCTTGGCTTCGACACCAAAGTCTTAAAGAAAGTCATCGCAATGCGAAAGCAGGACGCTGAAAAGCGCCAGTACGAGCAGGAGATGATCGACACCTACATGGTGGCGCTTGGCATGTTGGCCGATACTCCGCTGGGACGCGCCAGCATTGAGCGCGCGAAAGGTGAGCAATGAGTGAGCGGCCGAAAGAGGCAATCGAGATCATGCGGGCAATGTATAACTGCCCGCAGGACGTCCAGACGATGACGTATGAAGACATCTCGCATGTCTATTTTGCGCTTCGCTACAACGACCAGATGCTCAAGAAGCAGGAAAGAGATTTGTCGGAGCTGCGGCTAAAGCGGCTTGCGGACTACGACAATCATCTCGACCTGCACGAGCGATACAGAAAGCTGGCGCGTCAATACGCCTGCGAGTGCAAGGAGCTTTGCTCCGAAGATTGGCAAGATCAGGACTATTGCGGTTGGAGAGCCAAGATGGTGCTGGAGGACAAGTGATGGAGAGCAAGATGGGGATGATGAGCCAGTTAGATACAGAGCGTCGGAGGATCACTGACGTGATCGGAGATCTGGACCGGCGAGACATGCGAGATAAGTTAATGCTCGCAGCCTTTCAGGGCCTTGTAACCAACCTTGCCGGCGAACCTAAGAAAATAGCCAAGGCTGCGGCTGAGTACGCAGACGCGATGCTTCTGGAGTGGGAGCGGCGCAGATGACCAGCAAGCCGCGCAGCGCGCCTAAGAAGGCAAAGACAACAAAAATCCAAAAGGAGCTGGATCTTTACGGCGAGATCGCATTGCTGAAGTTTGAAAACGACACAATGCGGCTGAAGTACAAAGAGTATAGAGGTCTTCTACAGAAGATATCTTCGTCCTTTTTCTCCAGCGCCCCACTGAATGAAGCCTCATACATTCGCAGCGTTTTTATAAGCGAAGCGTTGATTGAAGAGGTTTATGAAGCTCTTAGGAGGTAATGATGAGCGAACATCTCAATTACCTGCGCGAAGTGCTGGAACATGACGCCATTGGCTTCGGAGAATACGACCAGCTCCCCGCCGCCATTGAGCATTTTGAGGCGTTGGAACACGCTGGCGAGCAATATCGCAAGGTTATGACGGAACAGGCGAAGCGCATTGAGGAACTTGAAAACGCGCTGCAAATGATCTGGGATGCGTACCCGTTCAGGGAAGAAGAAGACGCTGAGTTGGGAGAGATTGTCATTTCTGCTTTGGAGAAAAGACATGCCAAATGATCTTGTGGCGCGGTTGCGTAACCAATACGCAAGTCCTCAAGACGCGGCTGAAGCCGCTGACCGCATCGAGCAACTGGAGGCGGCGCTGAAAGACATGAAAGTAGTTGAATGGGAGGCGCGACATTACAGCGAACGCGTTAGCCAGTTGGCCGCTGCACTGTGGAAGATATCTGTGACGCCGCCGTTTGGAGAGCCGAAAGACATTGCGCTAGCTGCGCTAGGAGTGAAAGGCGAATACGCAGATAAAGTGCCCCGCGCTGCGCTGGAGGGGGAGGACGAACGAAATCGGCTGTAGAGAATGGCGGTTTGCACGGAAACCAATAACCGACTTCTACAGTCGAGGTGAGAAGCAAGTAGAGAGCAAAGGGCTGTTACATCGCTCGGCCTGCCGAAAGGTCATCACCCACGGCACCACGCCGCGCTCTGGCGGTGGCAAGCCAACAACAGAAATGGAGTTTGGAAATGGCGGATCAGAACAGAACATCGTTGACGTTTGAAGAGAAGATCACGGTCGCATGGGCATACCATGTCCGCGGCATCAGCCAGCAGGATCTTGCCGGCGTCTTCAATATCAATTCAGGCCGCATCTCAGAAGCCTGCAAGGCTGTGGAGAGCGCGCTTAAGGACTATCCAAAGACGACCATTTCGTCGTTGGATGAAAGACTTCGCGGGCTGTCCGCGAAGATACAGGAATGATCCTGTATATCATCAACCACGGCTGCTTATCTGCCTCTGGTTTTTGAAGACTGTCACACCCAAGAAAGCGGCCGGGGGCTTATCCCCCGTTTGTCTCCCGGCCGCACTTTGGAGAGCCTCCATGAAATGTGAAACGTGTAAATTCACTCCGCAAAAAGAAGGCGGGTCGCTAACCTGCCAGCGTTATCCCACGTCTGTACGCGTGGCGCGCAGCTACTTTTGTGGCGAATATCAACCTATGGAAGAGAACGATGGGAAAGCTAATAAAGGATCTACCGGCCGGAGAGTATCACGCAATCAAGGCGCTGAGCGCGTCGGGGGCGAAATTGTTGCTCCGTTCACCGGCTCACTTTCTGGAATTGACGACTAATCCACGCGAGCCCAGCGCGGCGATGAAGCTGGGGACGCTGACGCATACGCTGTTCTTCGAGCCCGAGAAGTTCGAGCAGGAGTTTGCGATCAGTCCGCGCTTCGACAAGCGCACCAGCATTGGCAAGAAGGCGGCGGAAGAGTTCGAGGCCGACAATGAAGGCAAGACGATACTTGACGAGGCGCAGTACGCCCGCGCCAAAGCAATCTCCGATGCGGCGAAAGCAAACCCTGCCGTCAAAGACTATCTTGAAGAGGGCGGGGACGCCGAGGTTACGATGCTCTGGGACCAGCATCGCGTACCTTGCAAGGCGCGCGTCGATTTTCTCTGCGGCGACGTCATGCTTGATCTCAAGACGTGCCAAGATGCTTCGCCAGAAGGCTTCGCCCGTCAAATCGCGACCTACAAATACCATTTACAAGCGGCGCACTATATGGACGGGTTCCTTGCGGTTTCAGGCTTGGAGCTGAAGAAATTCGTCTTCATCGCAGTGGAAAGCGAAGCGCCTTACGCTGTTGGCGTGTACGAGCTGGACGCAAAGTCGTTGCTCGCCGGCAAGCGCGCCATGCGCGAGGCGGCGGAAGGCTACATCCTTGCCACGGAGAAGCCGCTCAAGTCGTTCTCATTCACGCGTGGCGTTCAGACAATCTCATTGCCGCAGTGGGCGTTGGGGGAGCCGTTTGAAATCTGAGGACAGCGGGTTGCGCTTTCTAAACTATGCGTTCATTTCTCTTAGCAGGAGGTGAGCGCATGAAGATTGAAAGCTCGGAGCATCTGTTCGAGGTCTTTAGCGCGAAGCGCGAGAAGCTCGAATATTCGCAGCGGAAGGTAAACAAGCTGGCCGGCGTGTCGTCCGCGACGTGGAGCCTGATCGAAAGCCGCGAGGACAACAACATGAACATCAAGACTGCGCTGGCGTATGCCGATGCCTTGAAGTTGCAGATCGAGGTCGTGGAGAAGAAATGATCCTCGCGATAGATCCCGGCGCAAAAGGCGCGCTTGCGTTTTTTCGTCCCGATCAGGGGACGCTGGAGCTGATTGACACGCCAACCGTGGAGGTCAAACGCGGCCAGAAGACGAAGACGGAGATCAGCCCGCAGATGCTGGCGGCGCTCATTCGTGCGCGCAAGCCGGATATCGCGATCATCGAGATCGTCGGCGCGATGCCGGGGCAAGGCGTGTCTAGCATGTTCCAGTTTGGGCGTGGCGTTGGGATGCTGGAAGGTTGCCTTGCGGCCTTGGAAATACCTGTCACCTACATCAGCCCTGCGGGTTGGCAGAAGGCGGTCGGCGCAAGATCGGGCAAGGACGGAAACCGCCAGCGGGCGGCTGAGATATTTCCTGCTTACGCGCATATGTTCTCGCGCGTAAAAGATGACGGCCGCGCCGATGCGGCGCTCATGGCATGGTGGGGAGCGACACGATGATGGAAGACCCGCACGCGTTCGACAGCGAGGAGCAAAGACGGGCGATTAAACTGATCGACCGCATGGCTGATGCTGTGGACCAAGAAGAAAGCCACATCGTCGTCGCGGCGCTTGGATCTTTGCTGACGTACACCATCGTGAACGCGGCCAACACACACAACGCGGCGCTTTCTCTTGTTAAGTATTTCACTGAGCAGCTCGTCAATTCAGTTGACGACGCGTTCACCAAGTAATCCCGGCCACGGGGATCAGTGGCAAAAGTAAATGGAGCATGAAAATGGCATTGGGCATCAACTTTGGCGGTGAAGGTGGCGGTGGAAG
>Ga0222712_10004769_pt1 | contig 14039 bp, 10 predicted proteins | sample C33_657DmetaG_FD_165043 | JGI IMG/M metagenome (GOLD analysis project Ga0222712, IMG submission 165043) | Estuarine water microbial communities from San Francisco Bay, California, United States - C33_657D | ecosystem: Environmental > Aquatic > Marine > Unclassified | place: USA: California... | reverse complement strand
GAAGACGAACGCGCGCTGCGCGCCTTCCTTCTCGTAGGTCCAGATCTGCGTCTGCGCCTCGAAGCCATCGCCCTTCTTCTTGGGCGTCGGCGCGGTCGCGAGCGAGTGGATGCCGGGAAGCATATCGAGGTCGTAGTAGATCTCGTCCTTCATGCCGAAGTCGGCCACGCCCTTCGTGATCGGGTGCTCGCGGTCCACGAAGTTCAGCTGCATCGGGCCTTCGCGCCACTTCGTGACCTTCTGGCGCCAGGAGCCGCCGAGGAGGTCGCGGTAATAGTCGTCCGAAGCGCCGCCGCCGGCGACCGCCCCGGCGTGGATCACGACGAAGCCGCCGCCGCGCTTCGCATAGGCGTCGATGGTCGCGCGTTCCTCGGGCTTGAAGTTGCCGCCGACCTGGCGGTGGATGATGAGGACGTCGGTTTCGGCCAGCTGCGCGGCGGTCGGGAAGATGTCGCCGCCACTCACCTGGGCGCCGCGTTCCTTGAGCAGTGGCACCCAGTCGCGCAGGAAGGCCGGGTGATCATGGTCGCCCGGGCCGTGGGACTTCGGGCCGGAGCGGAGGAAGATGCGGAGCGGCTTCGAGCCAGGGCCCGTCGCGGGAACCGGATCGGCCCCGCCGGTCTTAGGGGCGACGTCGGCGGCGAAAACAGTGCAGAGGGCCAGGAGGGGAAATAGGCAGCGCATGTTTGGTAGTTAGGAGGTTGGGCTAAAGATGGCAAGGAATGAGGAGGGGGTTGGCGGGTGGGAAGCACCGAGTGCAGAGTCGAGTGCTGGGCAAGGAGTACGGAGTACAGATTACAGAGTACTGAGTCGATGGAAGCACGGGGATGGGAGGCTAACTTGGGTCTGAACTCCTTCCCCTGACGCTTCTGTCTTGTTGTCTCTAGGTAGGGACGAGCGTCCCCGCTCGTCCGGCGTAGACCTCATCAAAACACGGCCGACCGGGGACGGTCAGCCCTACCCGTAAGAGGCAGAGTACGGAGTACAGATTACAGAGTGCCGAGTCGATGGAAGCACAGGGATGGGAGGGTTTGTCTGCGCCCTGCCTGCTGCGCCCGTTCCGTGGTGAGTTTGCCTCTTCTCTGGCCAACTGGCCAACAGATCAACCCATCAACTCGATTCATCCTGCCTCCTGACCCTGTCCCTGGCCCTTCTGTCTCGTTGTCTCTAGGTAGGGACGAGCGTCCCTGCTCGTCCGCGGCCGAAACACGGGGTCTGGCTTCGCCTCGCGACGCGATGGCGTGCCTGACCTCGTGTTGAAGGCCGATGTTTCGTGCACCCAACCGCTAATCGCCAACCCCCAACCGCTATCCCTTACACCACCCCGACCAACTCCGCGAGGGAGTGGACGAATCTATCAGCGCCGGCGACGACCTTCGGGCGCTGCACGTAGCGGCCGAAGCCGACGACCAGATCGGCGTCGCCCTTGACCTCAAGGTCGCTGGCGCCGTCGCCGACCATGACGACGTGCCCGGCCTGGTATTCGGCGCGAAGCCGGCGGGCGACGACGTTCTTGCCCTTCGTCTTGCAGGTCGGGCAGGAGTCGTCGAACCCGGCGTAGGCACCGTCGGCATGGAATTTGAGGACCACGGCTTCGACGCGGTCGATGCCGAGGAACTCCGCGAGGGGGCGGATGGCCTGGGTGAAGCCGCCGCTGACGATGGCGATCTGCCAGCCGGCGGCGCGGAGCTGGGCGAGACTGGCCTGAGCGGTCGGCTCGACCGTCGCGATGTACTGGGCGCCGATCGCGGCCAGCTCGGCGGCGGTCGGCTTGATGATGTCGAGGCGCTTGGCGAAGATCGCCTCCATCGGCGTACCCCCGTTCATCGCGGCATTCGTCATGTCCTCGACCGCCTTGAAGGTCGCGGGCCCGCGCAGACGGCCCAGCTCGTCGATCCCTTCGATGGACGAGAGGGTCGAATCACAGTCGAGGAGCAGGAGTTTCGTGGCCACGGGGGAGTTGAAAGGAAAAGGTTAGGGGAGGGCAAGGGTAAGGGGAGGCGGGGAGGGCCAGGGCTGGGGCTAGGGCTGGGGCCGGTAAGATAACACGTGGCCCAAGTCCGATGATTGCTCCGCCTGCTTTCTGCACCGAGTTTTCTCCTAGCCCTGACCCTAGCCCTAGCCCCGGCCCTATGCTTAGTGCCTTGCCCTTATTCCTCGCTTCTTATTCCTTCCCCCTACCATGGCCTGCACCCCTCCGACCTCCGCTTCCGAAGTTTTCTGCCGCGCCGCCAAGTGCAACCGGCTGGTCTCCCGCCTCGCGATGGTGGGCGTCGTGATCCTGACCATTCTCATGGTCAAGTCGGGCGCGGAGTTCATCCGCACGGCTGGGACCGGGCTGGAGCGCGGTGGCGCCGAACGGGTCGCCGGTCACCTGACCTCCTTCGCCGCCGTGCTCGTCTTGCAGCTCTCGTTGCTCTTCGTCTCCCGCCGTCGCGCCTCCGCCGCGCATCATGCCATGGTGAAGGCGAACAATCTCAAGGCCCTCGAGCTTCTCGCCGCCTCCGCGACCGACGAAGCCACGAAGAAGGACCTCCACGCCCGCGCCGCCGACCTCGTCGCCGGCAAGCCGGGGTGCTGTAAGTAAGGGCGGAAGGCAGAGTTCGGAGTACAGAGTACAGAGTGCAGAGTAAGGAGTACAGAGTACAGAGTGCAGAGTAAGGAGTACTGAGTGCAGAGGTGCCGTGGGGCTAACCTTTCAGCATTCTGTACTCTGTACTCACTGTCTAGTTGCCTCTCGGTAGGGACCAGCGTCCCTGCTGGTCCGCGGCCGAAACACGGGGTCAGGCACCATCATGCTGCGCATGCTGAAGCCAGACCCCATGCCGTCGGCCGACCGGGGACGGTCAGCCCTACCTGATGCGCAGGTAGGGACCAGCGTCCCTGCTGGTCCGGCGTAGAAACGACCGACGTACGGCCGACCGGGGACGGTCAGCCCTACCTGAGGTGCTAGGGCAGCACGCGGTGCTGCCCCTGCCTTCCCCAACCGCTAACCGCCAACCGCTAAAACCTCTTCGCTATCATTTATCCTTCTTCTCCTGTTCGAGGGAGGCTTTGATGGCGTCGTTGAAGGCCTTCGTGCGTTCGGCTTCCGTGGGCTCGGGCGCCGCGGGCGCATCGCCCTGGTATTGCCCGCCGACCCAGCGGAGCTGGCGCACACGGATCATCGCAGCGTTCTTCCAATCACCGGAGGGTAGCGAGGTCTTAACGCCGTCCTTCATGACCGAGGCGTGTCCGCTCAGGCTGAGGTCGGTGAGCGTCGACCAATCCTTGAGCGGCTGGGCGCCCTTGGGATCGACCGGCTGGAAATCCTCGGTCCCGAGGTTCACCGCGACCCAGCCCCCGTTGGCCTTGAGCGGGACCGTCGCGACGTATTCGCCTGTGCCCGCCCCGAAGGCACCCCACGCGTTGCGGGTCACGCTCACGTAGAGGACGGTGTCGTTCGCCGGGTTGATCTCGAAGGCCAGCCGGGCGCCCTGCGGGCCGCGCCAAAGCGGGTCTTTCACTTTGCGCGTGGTCGCGATCCAGTGGTCGGGGTTGCCCCAGTTCAGGCGGAACCAATCTTGCCAGCCCTGCACGCCGTTATCGATGGCCCGGTCGCGTTGCGCGGTCGGACGCACACCCGCCGCGGCCAACTCCGCGCCATTCAGCGCCAGCACCGCCGTGCTCAGCGCGTAGGTCTCGCTGCGGCTGACCCCGGGGTTCGTCGGGATCTTCCGGTAAGCCTCGGGCGTCTCGTAGATCACATCGGCGTAGGCGAAGAGCGGGTCCTTCGCGGCGAGGGTCGGCACCGTGGCCTGCCATTCCTTGCCATGTCGGACGACCGCGACCGTCCGCCAGAAGGCCGTCAGCGCATGCGCGTCCGCGGTGGCGTAGACCCGCACCGCCTTGACCGGGCGCGCGGAGTCGGGCGACACGGTTAGCACCGCCTGACCGCCGGCCGCCTGGCTTTCCAGCCGCAGCCGGGGTGTGGCGGGCAGCTGGTAGGCCCCTTTCAGGTGCTGCTCGAACCAGAGCGTCGCCGTCAGGCTGTGGTCATCCGAATGCCGGTGGTTGAAATGCGGCGAGATGCTGAACCCGAGCTGGCCGGCGCGGATCGCGCGCCACGTGTAGGCGAAGTCGTAGAGGTGCGCGTGAAAATCGTTCGTCGGCGAGAACCACAACGTCGGCGCCTTCATCCGGGCGAGGTAAGGGTTTTCGGAGCGCGTCGCCAGGTCGCGCGCGGACCGCTTGTTCGGTTTCCCGCCCGGGAACGTCGCCGGGTCGCCCGTGAAGTCGCCCGAGCCTCCGCAGGACGGCACCGCCGCCTTCACCCGCGCATCGACGCCCGACAGCTGGACCGTCAGGCGCCCCCCCATCGAGTGGCCCGTCACGCCCAGTTTGGCCGGGTCCACCTCGGGCTGCTGTTCCAGGAACGTCAGGGCGCGGCGGGCGGAGAGTGTCACCAGGAACCAGTTGTCGTTTCGGGGCGAGTCCACCGCGTCGAGCGTGTAGGCATCGGGGGTCGTCGGTCCGGCGAAGTGGTTCGCCTTGTTCCGTTGCGGCGGGTGGGTCGCGTCGAGCGAACCCCAGTCCGTGTTCGGGCCATCGTAGACCTTGCCATCCGCGAAGGTCATCTTGTTGCCGCCCCAGTTCAGCGACAGGCTGGCGTAACCCAGCTTCGCGTTCGTCACGACCGCGGAGAGGCTGGCCGATTGCCCGCCGCCGTGGATCTGCAGGATCGCCGGCAAAGCCTTGGCACCCTTCGGAAAGGCGTAGAACGCCGCCATCGTGGCCGGTTGGCCCTTGAACGTGCCGATCCGGTAGCGGACCACCCGGCAGACGATCCCGTCCTGTTCCCACTCCTTGGTCACCTCGGCCGACAGCGGTTCCGCGCGCGGGTCGTAGGCGCCCCACAGCTCCGTCAGGTTCTCAGGCACCTTGCCGTCCTTGAGCGGAGGCAGCGACTCGACGCCGTGGGCCAAGGCGCCAAGGAGCAAAGCTATCAAGAGGGCAGGGGTGGTGCGCATGCGGGTAATGTAGGGAGGACGGGGAGGGATGCAATGGTGGGAAGGAGTGCCGAGGGTGGAGTACAGAGTACGGATTACGGAGTACAGAGGGCGGAACAAAAGGTAGGGCTGACCGTCCCGGTCGGCCGCCGGCATGGGGTCTGGCTTCAGCATGCGCAGCATGATGGTGCCTGACCCCGTTGCCGGTTTCGATCTTCACACTAGGTCTGGCACGCCATCGCGATGCGAGTCGAAGCCATTGGAAACAGCTGGCCGGCTGGCCAGGGGGCACGTGGGCCAGGGCTGGGGCTAGGGCCGGGGCTTGGGTCAGGGACAGGGACAGGGTCAGTTGGCAGGTGAGGATGGAGTGCTGAATCAAGTACGGAGTGCTGCGTCGATAAGGACGTGACCGGACGAGCAGGGACGCTCGTCCCTACCTGAAAGACAACGAGGCATAAGGGACAGGGGCAGGGACAGGGGCAGGGACAGGGACAGTGGAAGGATCACAGACTAAAGCGAACCTACCCATCCCCTCTGTACTCCGTAATCCGTACTCTGCACTCAGTTCTCAACCCTCGACCCTACCATCGACTCCACCATCTACGCTACCATCGACCCTACCATCGACGCTACCCTCGACTCCACCCTCGACTCAACCCTCGACTCCACCATCGACCCTTCCCCTTCCATCCTCCCCTTGCCCTCATCCATCCTCCTGCTTATTCCTCCCGCATGATCACCCTCCGCGAACTGACCAAGGTCTTCGGGACGCAGACGGCCGTCGGCGGCCTGAGCCTCGAGATTCCCGCCGGCCAGATCGTCGGCTTCCTCGGGCCCAACGGCGCCGGTAAGTCGACCACGCTCAAGATGATCACGGGTATGCTGAAGCCGACCTCGGGCACGGCGATCATCGCGGGCCATGACCTCGCGACGGACCCGATGGGGGTCAAGCGCAGCGTGGGCTTTGTCCCGGAGAGCGGCGCGCTCTACGAGTCCCTCTCCGGCCTCGAATACCTCCGCATGGTGGCCTCGCTCTACGGGATCGCGGCGGAGCAGGCCGACGCCCGGATCGCCGAGTTCATCCAGTTCTTCGACCTGACCTGGGATGTCCTGACCGAGAAGCTGCTCGCGGCCTACAGCAAGGGGATGCGCCGCAAGATCGTCATCATCTCGGCCTTGCTGCACAACCCGCCGGTACTACTGTTCGATGAGCCGCTGGACGGCCTGGACGTGAACGCGGCGATGGGCTTCAAGACCCTGATTCAGACGCTGGCCAAGCAGGGGCGCACGATCGTCTACAGCTCGCACATCCTCGACGTGGTCGAGAAGGTCTGCGACCGTGTGGTGATCATCAACCAGGGCAAGCTGGTCCTCGACGGCGCCCCGGCGGCGGTCAGCGCGGCCAACGGCGGTCGCTCCCTCGAGGAGATCTTCACGGCGCTGACCGGCGGCGACCAGCTGCGGGAGAAGGCCGAGAACTTCGCGCGCACCTTCACGGATCATGGTGACCGACGCTGAGCGGGCGGCCATCCAGCGCCAGGGCTTGCTGGACCTATTCGACAAGCTGTTCCACCGGGGGCGGCTCGCCCAGCGCAACGCCCAGTTCAAGCCGGCGCTCGAGCGGCGTCGGCGTTTCTGGTCGACGGTCGCGGTGGTGTTCTTCGGCCTGGTGATGCTGGCCTTCGCCGGCGGCGACATGCCGCCGCTGGTCTTCGCGACCTTCCTGCATGCGTACACCTTGCTCGTCCTCGGGCTCGGCGCCGTGCATGCCTGCGGTAACCTGCTCTTCAGCGAGCACGAGTCCGACATCCTCCTGCACCGTCCCGTGACTTCGCGGGTGCTTCTGCAGACCAAGGTCCAGGTCATCCTCCGGAACCTCTACCTCAACGCGGTCGCGTTCAACGTCGTGGCCATGCTCCTCGGGGTCTTCCGCGAGGCCGGCTCCTGGCGTTTCCTGCCGGCGCACCTCGTCTCCGTCGGCCTCAACGTCCTCTTCGCCACGAGCGTCGTGGTGCTCGCCTACCATGCCTGCCTGCGTCTTTTCGGGCGCGAGCGGCTGAATAGCTACGTCACGATCCTGCAGGTATTCGTCGCGTTGATGCTCATCCTCGGCTCGCAGCTGGTCCCGCGGTTGTTGCAGCACGAGGGCCTCGGCCAATGGACCAGCCACCGCTGGTTCACCCTCCTGCCGCCGGCTTGGTTCGGCAGCCTCGACACCTTGCTCGTCACCTTGCAGCCGACGTCCGAGCTCTGGCTCGGGGCCGGTCTCGCCGTCGGCGTGACCCTGCTGGCCGCGTGGCTCGCCTTCGTGCGCCTCGCCGACGGTTACGAGGAGGTCGTGGTCGCCTTGGGGGAGCAACCCGCGGCGCGCGTGAAGGTCGGACCCTTCGGGCGCCGCTGGATCGAGCGCCTCGCGGACAGCCGGCTCCTGCGGCCGTGGTTGCGCGACCCCGTCCAGCGCGCCGGCTTCCTGGTCGGTCTGGCCCAGTTCACGCGTGTCCGCGGCGTCAAGGTCCGCATCTACCCGCGCATCGTGCAATTCGCCGCCTACCCCTTGATGTTCCTGCTGGGTGGGTTTCACGGCGACCTCATGATGCTCTTCATCTTCCTACCGGGCATCTTCGGGCTCATCGGCTACACCGTAAGCGAGGCCATGCTGTATTCCGAGGAGTTCGCCGGGGCCGACCTCTTCCGCTTCGCCCCGCTCAGCAGCCCGGGACCCTTGTTCTACGGGGCGCGGAAGGCCGCGCTCCTGCTCACGTTCCTGCCGATCCTGGTCATCTGGGTCCTCGCCATCCTCCTGCTCACCGGCCAGCCCGCGTTGCTTTGGCAACTGGTGCCGGCGGTGTTCTTCAGCCTGCTTTGCGGCCTGATCCCGCCCATGACCAAGGGCTACCTTATCTTCTCGCAGACCGAGCCCACCGGGGCGGCCATCGGCAAAGGCTGCCTCATCCAGATCCTGCCCATGCTCGCCGGCCTCGCGCTCGGCGGCGTGTCCGCCGCCTGCTGGCACTACGGTTGGTACGTTTACTTCCTCCCTATACTCCTCGCCGGCTATCTCGTCGTCCGTCACCTCTTCCGCAAAGCCATCGAAGATCAGGAACTGGGGCAGGAGTAGGGGGTAATATAGAGTACGGAGTGCAGAGTATAGAGGGGAGAGCGCGGAACGGAAGGTAGGGCTGACCGTCCCGGTCGGCCGCCGGCATGGGGTCTGGCACGCCATCGCGATGCGAGGCGAAGCCATTGGAAACAGCTGTCCGGCTGGCCAGGGGGCATGTGGGCAAGGGAGGGGCGGAATCGAGTACTTAGTACGGAGTACAGAGTGCTGAGTACAGAGTACAGAGGGAGCGGGGATGATCACAGACTAAAGCGAGCCTACCCCTCAGCTCTCTGTAGGCACTACTCCGTACTCTGTACTCCGTAATCCGTACTCTCAATAATCGACCCTATCCTCGACTCTACCCTCGACTCTACCCTCGATGCTGCCCGAATCCCTATCCACGCCTCATCCACCCGATCAGTTTGCTGTACCAGCGGGTGGGTTTCGCGGCGGGGCGGTGTTCGCGCAGGAGGGTGATGATGTCCTGGCGGCCGAAGGTGGTGGCGAAATCGATCGGGGTGGAGCCGCCTTGGTCGCCGAGCGGATCGGCGCCGGCGTCCAGCAGCATCCGCGCGATGTCCACGTGCCCCTTGAAGGCTACCCCGCCGAGCGGCGTCTGGCCCTTCTCGTTCCGGAGGTCCACCTGCGCGCCGGCCTTGAGCAGCATCGCCACGGTCTCGGCCCGCCCTTGGTAGGCGGCGATCATGAGGAGCGTGTTGCCCTTGGTATCGCGCAGGTTGACGTCGAGTCCCTGTTGCAGGGTCGTGGCGAGGGCGGCGGTCTCGCCCTGGCGGGCGAGCTCCGCGGCGGCTTCGGGCAGCAGGGCGGGGGCGCTCATGCCCTCCGTTGAATCGTTTTATCGCCCGACCGCCAGCCTAGCCCGCGGATTCAACCCGCCTCGCCTTTGCGGGTCTCCCGCTCGGCCTTCCACAGGCGGTAGCGGACCTCCAGGCCCTCCGAAACATAGACGACCAAGGGGAGACGGCTGTTGTACCGCACCGGGCCCGTCCCTGCCATCGTCACGAAGCGGGTCACCTTGGGCGCGCCGGGCGGGACGCCGATGCGGGTGGAGAACATCCCGCCCTGTGCCTTCGCTTCGAAATAGTTATACCCCCAGCCCTCGACGGTCTTCTCCTCGATCTTGGCGCCGCCACCCATGTGGTTCACCCCATCCGTCTCCATCTCCTTGCCCACGGAAAGCTCGACCTTCCAGGCGAACTCGTCCGCTTGGGCGTCCAGGTGGATGACGACGCGCTTCATCCCTGCCGCGGCGGCCGGGTAGGCCTTCTGCCAGTGGCTATCGTCATCAGGCCGCTTCACCGGCTCGGCGGCGAAGGATGCGGTCGCAAGGCAGGCGAGAAGCAGGAAGGGGCGCATGGGGGAGAGCATGGCCTGCCCCGCACGGCTGTCACCATTCCTCTTACCCCAGCAACGCCCGTAACCCCGCCTCGTCCAGCACCGGGACGCCGAGTTCCTGGGCTTTCGTGAGCTTCGAGCCGGCTTCCTCGCCCGCGACGACGTAGTCGGTCTTCTTGCTGACGCTGCCGCTGACCTTGCCGCCGGCCTTCTCGATGAGGTCGCGCGCTTCGTCACGGCCCAGGGTGGGTAGCGTGCCCGTAAGGACAAAGGTCTTGCCGGCGATGCCCTCGACGGCGGCCGCGGCGGCGGCTTCTACCAGGTTCAGCCCGGCTTCGCGCATCGCCCGGACCCAATCGCGATGGTTGGGGTCGCTGAAGTAGGAGAGGATGGATTCGGAGATCTCGACGCCGACGCCGGGGATGACGGCCTCGTGCGTGACGCCGCCCTTCTTGCCGATCTTGGTGTGCAGCAGGTCCGCGGAACGGGCGGCTTCGAGCGCGTCGAGCGACTTGAAGTGCCGGGCGAGGTCCTTGGCGGTCTGCGTGCCGACGTTGGGGATGCCGAGGGCGTGGATGGCCCGCCAGAGTTCGCGCTGCTTGGCTTGGGCGAGGCCGGCCAGCATGTTGTCGACCGACTTCTCCTTGAAGCCTTCCACCATCATCCATTCCCCGCGGTTGAGCTTGAGCGCGTCCACCGGGGCGTCGACCAGCCCGAGGTCGACCAACTGCTCGGCCACGGCCTCGCCGAGGCCGTCGATATCGAGGCACTGCTTGCAGGCGAAGTGGATGAGCCGGCGGATCTTCATCTCCCGGGAAGGAGCCCGCAGTTTGTAAGCGGCCTCGTCGCCGACGCGCACGGCGTCGAGCCCCAGCTCCTTCAGGCGGGCTTCGAAGTCGAACGGGACGGCTTCCGCGGGACGCTTCGCGAGCACCACCTCGAGGATCTGGGGGATGATCTCCCCCGCCTTCTGGATGCGGACCGTGTCACCCTCGCGGATGTCCTTGCGGGCGATCTCGTCGGCGTTGTGCAAGGTGGCGCGGGCCACGGTGGAGCCGGCGAGGAGCACGGGGTCGAGCTCGGCCACGGGCGTGATCGCGCCGGTGCGGCCGACCTGCATCGTGATCGCGCGCAGCACGGTGTCGGCGCGGTCCGGCGGGAACTTGAAGGCCACGGCCCAGTGCGGGAACTTGCTCGTCCGTCCGGCCTTCTGCTGGTCGGCCAGGCGGTCGACCTTCACCACGGCGCCATCGGTGGGGAAGGGCAGTTCGCGGCGCAGGCCGTCGAGTTTTTGTATCGCCGCCCAGGCCGCCTCGATCCCGTGCTGCACCGGGATATCGTCGCGCGTCGGGAAACCCCACCGGGTCAGTCGGCGTTTGAAGTCGGACAGCGAGGCGAAGACCTGCGGCTCGCAGGCGCCAAGGCCGTAGCAGAGCACGCTGAGGCGGCGCTTCCTGGCTTCCGCGTGGTCGAGGAGTTTGACCGTGCCCGCCGCCAGGTTGCGCGGGTTGGCGTAGAGCGCCTCGCCCTCGGCCTCGCGTTCGGCGTTCAGGCGCTGGAATTCGGCCAGCTCCATGTAGACCTCGCCGCGGATCTCGAGCAACTCGGGGGCGTCGGCCAGCTCGCGCGGCAGGGATTCGATGAGGGCGATGTTGTGGGTGACGTCGTCGCCGCGGTTACCGTTACCGCGGGTGACCGCGCGGACGAAGCGGCCGCGCTCGTAGGTGAGGGAAAGGGCAACCCCGTCGACCTTGGGCTCCACCACGAAGTCGACCTCGCTGGTCCCGAGGGCCTTCTGGAGCCGCTCTCCGAAAGCCCGGAAGTCCCCCTCGTCGTAGGTATTGTCCAGCGAGAGCATCGGCTCGCGGTGGTCGCGCTGCTGGAACCCCTCGGACCGGTCGTCCCCGATCCCCAGCTCCGGCCCCGCGTGCTCCCGGTACTTAGCTTCCAGCTTGCCCAGGCGGGCCACCAACTCGTCGAACTCGAAGTCGGAGATCTCGGGTGCGTTCTGGCGGCGATACAGCTCCTCATGCTTCGCGATCAGGCGGCGCAGGTGCTGGATCTCCTCGAGGTCGGTTTCCTTCGACATGGACGGCCGGAAGTTAGGGGGAGGGGAAGGGGGATGCAATAAAGGGATACCATAGGGACAGGGGCAGGGACAGGGTCAGGGGAAGGGGAATACAATAGCGACAGGGTCAGGGACAGGGGCAGGGGAAGGGAAGAAATTGGGCCGAGTGCTGAATCGAGTGCTGAGTCGATGACAGAGTGCTGAATCGAGTACTGAGTTCAGAGTACAGAGTACGGAGGGTAGCGGGGAGGGGTGGGCTTATCCTATAATCCTCCCCCTGACGACTGACCCTGTCCCTTCTGTCTCTTTGCCTCTCGTCCGCGGCCGAAACACGGGGTCTGGCTTCGCCGATGGCTGAATCGAGTACGGAGTGCGGAGTACGGATTACAGAGGACGGAGTCGAGTTAAGCGCGTAGATGGGAGGGCTAGCCTGAGCCCAGTCTGCCGCGCTCGTTCCGTGGTAAGTTGGTCTCTTCTCTGGCCAACCGGCCAACGGATCAACCCATCAACTCGCTTCATCCTCCCCCTGCCGACTGACCCTGACCCTGTCCCTTCTGTCTCTTTGCCTCTCGGTAGGGACGAGCGTCCCCGCTCGTCCGCGGCCGAAACACGGGGTCAGGCTTCGCCGAGGGCTGAGTCGAGTGCTGGATCGAGTACAGAGTGCGGAGTACGGATTACAGAGGACGGAGTCGAGTTAAGCGCGTAGATGGGAGGGCTAGTCTGCGCCCGGTCTGCTGCGCCCTTTCCGTGGTGCATTTGCCTCTCCTCTGGCCAACCGGCCAACAGATCAACCCATCAACTCGCTTCATCCTTTCCCTGCCGACCGACCCTGTCCCTGACCCTTCTGTCTCCTTGCCTCTTAGGTAGGGACGAGCGTCCCTGCTCGTCCGCGGCCGAAGCACGGGGTCTGGCTTCGCCTCGCGCCGCGATGGCGTGCCTGACCTCGTGTGAAGGCCGAAACCGGCAACGGGGTCAGGCTCCACCCTGCTTCGCATGCTGAAGCCAGACCCCATGCCGACCGCCCATCCGCTAACCGCTAACCGCTAACACCCTTCTCTTGCACCTTCATCCGTTTGCCCTATCAACCTAAGCATGCCCCTGCCTCCGTTGCCCGCGAATCTCCAGGCCCGCCGTGATTTCCTCCGCAAGGTGGCCCTCGGCGCGGCGATGTTCGCCGTCCCGGGAGCCTTCGCCGAGGCCCTGACGCGCACGCCGAAGCAGACCGAGGGGCCGTTCTACCCGGACAAGCTCCCGCTCGATACCGACAACGACCTCATCATCATGAACAACGGCGTGACGCCCGCGGTCGGCGAGGTCACCTGGCTCAGCGGCCGCATCCTCGACGAGCATGGTGACCCGGTCCGCAACGCGCTGGTCGAGATCTGGCAGGCCGACAGCAAGGGGGCTTACATCCATACCAAGTCGGGCAACGCGGCGAAGCGCGACGGCAACTTCCAGGGCTTCGGCCGTTTCCTCACGGGGTCCAACGGCGAGTACGTCTTCCGGACCATCAAGCCCGTGCCCTACCAGCCGCGCACCCCGCACATCCACCTCGCCGTGCGCATCAAGGGCAAGAAGGAGCTCATCACCCAGTGCTACATCAAGGGCCACGAGCTCAACGCCAACGACATGGTCTATAAGGCCATCAAGGACCAGGCGCAGCGCGAGAGCGTGGCGATCGACTTCGCCCCGCTCAAGGGCTCCAAGGCTGGCGAACTCTCCGCCCGCTGGGACGTCGTCCTCGGCTTCACGCCGGAGGGGTAGTCAGGTAGGGGCAGCACCGCGTGCTGCCCTAGCTGCATCGCCACCCTCCTCGCGTTTCCGCCAGTCATGTCGGTAAGGCCAGTTTTCCGGCGAGGAAGTTAGGCCGGCTCTCACGGGGTTGAGTGCGATATAGTCGAACGTCTCGGCGAGATACTCGTGGCACCTGAGGCGGTGGTCGAAGCCGTCGCGTTGCCATTCGGTGGGCAAGTCATGTCCGATGTCTCGCTTGAATGCGCCCAGTACCCGCTGGATCTTGTGCGTACGCGGGATTCTCACGATGCCGTGCAGATGGTCGGGCATCGCCAGCAGCACCAGTGGTCGCCACTTTCCTCGATCTGCGAGGTGATTGGCCGCCTTAAGGACAGCCTCCCAGGCGCCTGCGTTATCGAAGTGATGGACGCCGCGCCGCTTATGGCACAAGGTGATGAACAAGGGGTCGTTGCCATCCACCCAGTGGGGGCGTAAATGCGGCAGGTACTGTCTGATGCGGTAGTCCATGCCTCCTAGTGTCGGAGGCATCGTGTTCGGGCGATATAGGATAGGCCCTAGGGCAGCACGCGGTGCTGCCCCTACCAAGCGCCCGCTGATCCAACAAAAAGCCCCTGTTTCCAGGGGCTTGGGGGCGGACTCGCGCGGCGCTTACTTGGCGTGGGCCTTGACGAACTCGATGTTGGCCTTCACCTGCGGGACGCTGTCGTTCCAGTCGGCTTCGTGCTCGATCGAGATGTGGCCGTCGAACTTCTGCTTCTTGAGTTCCTCGAGG
>Ga0222712_10004768_pt1 | contig 14039 bp, 22 predicted proteins | sample C33_657DmetaG_FD_165043 | JGI IMG/M metagenome (GOLD analysis project Ga0222712, IMG submission 165043) | Estuarine water microbial communities from San Francisco Bay, California, United States - C33_657D | ecosystem: Environmental > Aquatic > Marine > Unclassified | place: USA: California... | reverse complement strand
TAAGTTTATTTCTCGTGCAATAGTTTAATGGCAACAAATTACAGACAGGGTAGATATACCGTTACAAATCCAGACAAGTACATTGGCAACAGTACGCCAAAGTATCGCAGTGGCTGGGAACTTACATTTATGCGCTTTTGCGACAACCATCCTGGTATTATTAACTGGGCCAGCGAAAGTTTACGCATACCTTACATCAATCCTTTTACAGGAAAACAAACATTCTATGTTCCAGATTTTGTTATAATGTACCAAAATCCTCAAGGGCAAAAAACAACTGAAGTTATTGAAATTAAACCACGTGGGCAAGCTAGATTAGAAGAAGCTCGCAGTCAACAACAAAAGGCGGCAGTGGTATTAAATATGGCTAAGTGGGAAGCCTGCAAAGCATGGTGCCGCAAGCATGGCGCTGTGTTTAGGGTAGTCACAGAGGAAGACATATATAACAGAATGGGACAGAAGAAAAAATGACACGCAAGCTAGAAGAATTGTTTGGTTTACCACCTAACGATACAACAATTAACACGCAGGATCCAGACTGGGACTTGGCGCAACAGGATGCAGACGTTGATGAAGAAGTTGCCAGTACAGAAGTTGCCCCAATAGAAGACATACAAGCTACACTAGACTTGGCAAATAAAATTGAACGAGCATTACCGCAAGTTAAAGATGTAGACAGTACGGATGCTGATTTTGACGAATACGCTAAAAAAGCCATGGAAACTTATGATAGATTAGTTGACTTGGGTATGAACGTAGATGACCGTAATGCTGGTATGATATTTGATGTTGCTAGCAAAATGATGACCAACGCTATTTCTGCAAAGAACAGCAAATTAGATGCAAAATTGCGTAGAATTGAACTGCAACTAAAAGCCAGTAAGCTACAGTTAGACAAAGACAAGTTTCAAAACGGCAAAGCAGATGCACCGGGTGCAGTAGTGGAAGGCGAAGGCTATATTGTTACAGATAGAAATGCACTTCTTCAGGGCATTGTTAATAAAATCAAAAATGATAAATAATGTATCGGAGATTGTGCAATGAAAACCCTATTAGAATACATTGAAGCTAACCAAAAAGATTATAAAATCCGCATCAAACTAGCGTTTGAACCTAGCAAAGACCAAATGGCAATGTTAGAGCGTCACCTTAAAAAGTATGATGTCAAGGATGTAAGTGATGTAGCACGTTTAATGCTACAAAGCCAACCAACAGATTTCCCCGACTACAAGGGATTTGAGATTTATTTGATTGATGCTGTAACAGCACTACCTGTAAGTTATGAAACAATTAAGCAAGAACTATGCGAGCTATTAAGTGTAGATGCTAGCTTGGTTAGAGTACGTAACCCAGATGTTCCACGTGAAGACGAAGTGGATCAACAAGAAGAATCCGAAGAAGAATACATTGCACGTTTAACAGACGAAAAGTATTCCGAAGTAGAAAAAACAAAAACAAAGCCTGCATTTGGTGATGACTTTAATGCAAGCTTCTTAAAGGACTTGGCTGGACAGAAGCGCAAGCAAGAGTTTGCTAAAAAGTCTGACGTTAGACCTTCTAAGCCTCTAAAGCAAGAAAAATCATTAAGTCCAATCAGCGGTAGAAATACCATCCCTGATCCAATGAAAATAGGAAGATAATTATGGCATTTAAAGACAACAAAACAGTAGGCGAAGAAGTAACTAGCATCTTACGTCTTGCTAAAGTAAAGCTAAACGAATCTGCTCTTAAAGAGTGCGGTATGGATTGGCAAGCTCCGTTAGATCAACAACAAGAAGATCGTTATAACTTAACTATCACTACTAACGACAAAACTGTAACAGTTAGTACAACTAACCCAGAAGACATTATTCACATGATGAAACTAGGCGGTGTTGAAGTAGGCGCTCACTCTGTTGAGCCAGCTACTGATATCGGATACGGTTCTGGACAGTTAACAGGTTTGGGCTTAGCCGCAGTGCCTACACTAGGCACTTCTGGTATGGAAGGCGAACCAGCACACGACGAACCAGTTGGTATCGAAGTATTGGGTTCAATCGGCGCCGACGATGTTGACATGGGCGACGAACATGCGGAACACGAAGCAGGTGAATCAGACGACGAAGAAGAAGCTGAACACGACGAAGAAGATGAAGACGACGAGGTTGAAGAATCTGGCGACTGGGCTAATTCCCCAGACGGATCAGACGGACAGCAACGTAGTCATGGTGACATTGCCGATCAAAGCGCGGCAGGCACAGGCTCAGGCAATAAAAATTACGGACAAAACAAGGCTCCAGGCCAAGGAGACAATCCATTGGCCTATGAATCAATGATGGAAAGCTATAAGAAATTTAAAGGCACATCTAAGAAAGAAGAAAAATGTTCAGTATGTGGCAAAGCTCCTTGTGAGTGCGATGACCACGTTGAAGAAGGCGTAATGGACAAAGTTAAGGCATTTGGTAAAAAGGCTTTAGATACACTAGGACATGGCGACGACGAAGACATGATTAAAGACCTACAAAGAAAAGCAGGAGTTCCTGTTACAGGCAAGAAACCAGAAAAGAAAAAAGAAGAAAAAGTTGAAGAAGGCAAAAAAGCAAAACCAGACTTCTTAGATATTGATAAAGATGGCGATAAAAAAGAACCTATGAAAAAGGCTGTTGCTGATAAGAAGAAAGTTAAAGAAGCGGCTAAGCCAGACTTCTTAGACATCGACAAAGACGGCGACAAGAAAGAGCCAATGAAGAAAGCTGTTAAAGATAAAAAAGAAAAAACTAACGAATCAGCAGAAAACTTAGCATACATGCGTAAGCTAGCAGGTTTAAAGTAATATTCTAAAACATGGAAAAGGTGCTTGGCACCTTTTCTTATCTGTGAAAAAGGTTAAATACTTACATAATGGCACAACCCCAAGAAAACGTATTAGTTAAGAAACCCTACCAACAAGAACAGTACACACATGAACAAATTGAAGAACTTGTTAAATGTGCAGATGATCCGGTTTATTTCTTAACTACTCATGCATATATTCAACACCCTACTAAAGGCCGTGTTAAGTTTGATTTATTTGACTACCAAATTGATCTGTTAAAGTGTTACCACGAAAACAGATATAGCATTAATATGCTAGGTCGTCAGATGGGTAAGAGTACTTGCGCTGGCGGATACTTATTATGGTTTGCAATGTTTAAACCAGACAGTACAATTCTTATCGCGGCACACAAGCACACAGGCTCACAGGAGATTATGCAACGTATTCGTTTTATGTACGAAAGTTTGCCTAACTTTTTACGTGCTGGTGTTACTAGTTACAACAAGGGCAGTATAGAATTTGATAACGGTAGCCGTATTGTTAGTGCAACAACTACTGAAAACACTGGTCGTGGTATGTCTTTGACATTAGTTTACTTGGACGAATTTGCCTTCGTCCCACCACGTATTGCCAGCGAGTTCTGGACGTCATTGAGTCCGACACTATCTACTGGTGGTAAGTGTATTATTACATCAACACCTAACCAAGACGACGACCAGTTTGCACAAATTTGGCGTCAAGCGTGTAAAACCACAGACGAGTATGGTAACGATACAGGACTAGGCGTTAACGGCTTTAGGAGTATTAAGTTTATTTGGGACGCTCATCCTGAACGAGATCAACTATGGGCAGATGCAGAACGCAACAAGATTGGTGAGGAACGTTTCCGTCGTGAACACTTATGTGAGTTCGTTGTTTACGATGAAACTCTAATCAATAGTTTGAAATTGTTTACAATGCAGGGCGAAGACCCGCTATTAAAAGCAGGACAAGTTCGCTATTATAAACACGTTGATCCTAACTCTAGCTATATTTTAGGATGGGATCCTAGTCTGGGCACAGGCGGGGATAATGCGGCTATACAAGTTATTGAATTACCTAGTATGCTACAAATAGCAGAATGGCAACATAACAAAACAGATATTAGAGGCCAGCTACGAATAGTACAAAGCATCTTGGCTTATATCGACCATGAAGTTAAAAAAGGCAGTAAAAAGTCTGAGCTATTCTGGAGTGTTGAAAATAACACACTAGGAGAAGCCGCACTAATGGCTATCAGCGAATTTGGCGAAGAAAACATAGCAGGTAGCTTTGTCAGCGAACCAGGCAATAAGCGCAGAGGTTTTACAACTACTAATAAGAGTAAGATTGCGGCCTGTGCCAAGCTAAAACACTGGATCGAAACAGACAAGCTAGTGCCCAAGAGTAAAAACTTAGTTAGGGAACTAAAAACATTTGTGGCCAAAGGGGTAAGTTTTGAAGCTAAAGAGGGCGAAACAGACGACTTAGTAAGTGCGTTATTGTTGGCCACACGAGTTATACAATATCTAAGTAATTACGATGAAAGGTTGTTTGAAGCATTAACGGACAAATCAGGGCACAATCCAGACCTAATTATGCCCATGCCAATTGGTGTACTATAAGATAAATAAAAGCATGACTGTCAATTACAAAAACGTTAGTAAAAGAATATTCGATTTGTTAACTGGTACAAATCGTAAATTTATCATGGGCGACGAGGATGCTAAGAAAACTTTGGACCCAAACGAAGCAGTACGATTCTTCATCGAAGATTTGCACTCTTTAATCTTTATTGACGACAAAAACGGCGAATTGCAGTTAAGCGTTAGCAACCAAGCTGATCCAGACAATGTCGATGTTTTAAAGACAGCAATTAAAAACACAGCAGAACACTATATGCTAAAGTTCACAGTTAAGAACTTTGGTAAAAAATTACAACCTAAGAATTTTGCATTTATGAACGTAGAACATGTAGATGAGAGCTTTAGTCCGATGTCAGGTACAACACGTAGCAGTTATCAAAATACAGGTAGTGCTCGTTTAATCATTCGTCACAGTAAACCTGTTAACGAAGAAATCCGTGGCGCACGTAGTCGCAGTATTAAATCAATTTACATTGAAAACGCCACAGGCGAACGTTTTCAGTTTCCTATGCGCTGGTTAACAGGCGCACGTAGCATGGCCCGCCATATTGCAGAAGGCGGATATCCTTACGATGAACGTGGACAAATGATTCTTGGCCTATGCGAACAGTACGCTAGCCTGCGTAAGTTTGTACGCCATGCCAATGGACAAGGTTTTATTAACGAAGAAACCAGTGACTTGGTTGAAATGGCCAACACACGTAGCGAAGATATACTACGTGCAATACGCACTAACAACTTTGAAGCAATCAAGTATCAACAAGTAACACTAAGCGAAGACGACGATATTAGTCCTATTACAGCCAAGTTCACACGTCACACAATTAACCAAGCAGTTGAAAGTGCGGCACCTTTCTTGTACAGTATGATTAAAGAACGTGAACAGTTGGAGTCTGGCCAAAAGGCGTTACGTGACTTAGTCAGCTTAGTCGATAGTCATCCAAAATTTGACATCAGTGATTTGGATGAAAATGATCCAGACAATCCTATTAACTTGACATTTGATGACCACGATGCTAAACTTAAACACTTAGCACGTTATATCAGCGACCATTTGACAAACCCACAGCAAAAAGACGTTATTACAACAGCGGCTGAACACTATGGCACAATGGATGTTGAAGGCAAGAACACATTTAACAGTGCAATTAGAAATCTGATCAGGAAATCTAAAAGCGTAAATAAAGAACACGTGGAAACACGTAGTTTGGATGAATCAGTATTTGATTTGGTACGTGGCGTAAGCCAAAAGTATTCGGTAAAATCTGTTTTAACCAAACAAAAATAATAACTTGACTTACACTGAGTAATACAGTTATAATCGTGAGACTTACATATAGTAAGCCTCTCTAGGCAAACAATGGCACATTAAGGAGAAAAATTATGGCATCATTGGCAGACATTCGCGCAAGACTTCTTCAAGAAGAAAACAAATCAAAAGGCAACAGCCGAGGCGGTATGGATAATGCAATTTATCCGTTCTGGAACATTCCAGAAGGTAGCACCGCAACACTTCGTTTCTTACCCGATGCAGATGAAAGCAACACATTCTTTTGGCGTGAGCGTCAAATGATTCGTATTGAGTTCGCTGGAATCAAAGGTGGCGAAACAAACAAAAAGGTAACTGTAACTGTACCTTGCGTTGAAATGTGGAACGAAACATGTCCAGTACATGCGGCAATTCGTCCATGGTTCAAAGACAAGCGTATGGAAGAAACAGCACGTAAGTATTGGAAAAAGCGTAGTTACTTGTTCCAAGGCTTTGTTGTTAACAGCCCTCTACAGGAAGATACACTTCCTGAAAATCAAATTCGACGTTTTGTGATTAACTCAAGCATCTTTAACATCATTAAGACTGCATTGATGGATCCTGAAATGGTTGAACTTCCTACTGACTACATGCAAGGTACAGACTTCCGTCTGGCAAAAACAACTAAAGGTCAATACGCAGACTACAGCACATCTAGCTGGGCACGTAAAGAACGTAGTTTGAACGAACAAGAACTTGGCGCAGTTGCCCAGTTTGGTTTGTACAACCTAAACGACTTTATGCCTAAGAAGCCTAATGCTGAAGAACTAAATGCTATCTACGAAATGTTCGAAGCTAGCGTTGATGGCGAGTTGTATGACCCAGCACGTTGGGCAAACTTCTACAAGCCGGCTGGCTTCTCAACTGGTAGCGGTACTACTGCTACTACTGATGATATGGACGAAGATACCCCAGCACCAGTTGCTAGCCGTCCAGCACCAGTTGCTACACCAGCACCTGCCGCACCAGCGCAAGCTGAAGCTCCTAGCGTAACAACTAGTGGCGCAGGCAAGCCTAGTGTAGACGACCTACTTAGCATGATTCGCAATCGTAAGCAAGCCTAATCACAGCAGGGATCGATCCCTGCTTATGCATTATGACATTACCCGACGAACGATATCGTAGCCTTGTGCAGACTAAAAAGTTTCTTATGGAGCTTCTAAGTCCGCACATGACTCCTAGGGTTCCTAAAATTATTAGACAACGTGCTCATGGCTTGTTACGTCATTGGCCAGATGATTACCATTTGGAATTGATGACAACAGACATGCCTGACCACTTTGCTAAACAACTAGAACCCTTGACTAAAATGATGATGCAGTATAGGCAAGAACAAAAGGAAGAACAAAATGACAAAACCATTTGACGCGAGTAAATTTCGCAAAACCTTGACTAAGTCGATTGACGGACTTAGCATTGGCTTTAATGATCCTACTGATTGGATCAGCACAGGCAATTATGCTTTGAACTATCTTATTAGTGGAGACTTTAACCGAGGGGTTCCGCTAGGCAAGGTCACAGTTCTAGCAGGTGAGTCTGGCGCAGGCAAGAGCTTTATTGCTAGTGGTAACTTAGTTCGCCACGCACAAGAGCAAGGTATCTATGTGGTGTTAGTAGATACAGAAAACGCACTAGACGAAGCGTGGTTACATGCCCTAGGTGTGGATACTAGCGAAGATAAGTTGCTAAAACTTAATATGGCCATGATCGATGACGTGGCCAAAATGATCAGCGAGTTTGTTAAAGAATATAGAGCATTGCCTGAAAACGATAGACCTAAGGTATTGTTCGTACTAGACAGTTTAGGTATGTTGCTAACACCAACTGACGTTAACCAGTTTGAAGCAGGTGATATGAAAGGTGACATGGGTCGTAAGCCTAAGGCACTAACTGCACTTGTTCGTAACTGTGTAAACATGTTTGGTAGTTTGAACTTGGGCTTGGTTGCTACTAACCACACCTACGCAAGTCAAGACATGTTCGATCCAGATGACAAAATCTCCGGCGGCCAAGGCTTTATCTATGCTAGCAGTATTGTAGTTGCTATGCGTAAGTTGAAGTTGAAAGAAGACGAAGACGGCAATAAGATTAGTGACGTTAAAGGTATTCGTAGTGCTTGTAAGATTATGAAAACTCGTTACGCTAAACCTTTTGAGTCAGTACAAGTTAAGATTCCTTATGAGACAGGTATGAGCCCTTACAGCGGCTTAGTTGATATGTTTGAAGGTAAAGAGTTGTTGAAAAAAGAAGGTAACAGTCTTGTTTACACAACCATTGACGGTGAGATCATTAAGCAATTCCGTAAAGCATGGGAAAGAAATGACAATGGAAGTCTTGACAAAGTTATGGCAGACTTTACATTAAGAAACTTAAAGACTCCGGAAATAAATACCGAGGAAATTTCAACAGAGGAAGAATAACATGCATGATCCAGAATTTTTAGTAAATCTTTGGCTTACCCTAAAGCCGTATATCCAAAAGAAAGAAGCTCTCGAAGCGGCCGTATCAATGCTGAGAACAGCAGAAGAATTCGGCGACGTAGAAAGCATCAGTGCAGATATGCGCGGCCAAGACAATACTTTGGATTCTGCTCTTAACGAGCTATATGAGTACAGTGAATCCGATTCGGAGTCAGAAGACGATGAATCTTTCGAAAGCGATGCACTGGACTACGATGACTATGATGACGAAGAATAATGACTTGGTTTAACACAGTCACTCAAGACCTCGCTCAAATAGCAAATTGCATAGAGTACTACGAAGCTGAGATTGCAGATGCAAAATCTGATATCAGACTTCGTGGTAACGTTGAAATTGCAAGCCGGGAAATGCCCGGCATTTTCGAGCATAGATTTAACCAGCTTCAAGACATTGAAGCTATCTTAGAACACCTTAACATCGACCTGCGTAAGTTGCGTAGTGATAAATTTAAGAAGTTTATCGAGCACTATAATAGGGCATTAAGTTCACGTGATGCCGACAGGTATGTAGACGGAGACCCGGAAGTAGTTAGCCTGAGCAAGCTAATCAATGAATTCGCCCTATTGCGTAACAAGTTTTTGGGCGTTATTAAAGGACTAGACACTAAGCAATGGCAAATTACCAATATTGTTAAATTGCGTGTGGCCGGCATGGAAGACGCAACCCTAGGTTAACTAAATAGTTGATTACGGGGTTTTCCATGAATTTAAGAAAATACATCAATATTATTACAGAAGCATCTGCACCAGATGCAGAGCTACAGGCCTTAGAGCCCGAGTTTCAAGAAATTGCGGCAGATGTTAAATCAGGCGAAGTTAGCCATAACGTTATGGCCAGTATGGTGCAGTTCTTAACACAGCTAGCACAAGCTGATCAACAAAGCCAAGAACAACCGCAACCAAATCAAGTACAACAACCAGCACCTGCACCAGTTGCAGAACCAACAGGCCAGCCTCCAGTGGGCGAAGCTATTTCTGCTGAAGAACTACAGTTGCTAAGTTTACTTAAACAAGTAAACCCAGACCGCGCTGATCAAGTATGGGCTTTCTATAATAAAAAGATGCTAGAAGAATACATTATTCCTGCCCTACTAGAAAAAGATATTCCACGAGAAGACGACCACCAACGTATTGTTGGCTTGTTTGTTGAAGCCCCGGGAACACTAGAAGACAAGCTAGCCATTGCCATGCGTTTGGACACAACAGGCGAACGTCCTAATACTGGCGGCGGCATTATCAATACCAAAAAGCTAACCACACAAGGCAAAGGTAGCATTGACGATTTGTTAACTGTAAAGAAAAACCCAGTTGTTGATTTTATTAAAAAACGTCTAATCACTATGCGTGTGTATCCTAGTACAACATCAGCCGCTACAGGTGACGGTGAAGCGTTCTTCTTAATCTTGGGCGCTGGTATTACCAAGCGCGGCAAAGGCGATTTGAACGTTGGTGCCCAAGCCAAAGCAATAGATAAAAAGGACAAGCTACATAATCCTAGTCCGCTTGAAGTTAACGGTAAAGAAGTTGAAGTTAAAGCTCAAGGCGCACGTCTAAAAGGCTTCGGTGGTAAAGGCACATATGGTGACGGCGCCAGCTACTACAAAACTTTCAACGGACAACTATCAAATATTCTTGGACAAGAAGGTACTGCATGGCTGACACAGGCCGCACCTACTACAAAAGCATCCAAAGGATGGGACAACGGTAAGAACCCATTGCACTTTGGACTAGCTAACCTTAACGCACTTGCTGGTGCGCTAAAGCAGTATGCCAAAAAGAACGGTACAACACCTGCTGTAGTTAGAGAACTATTTTTAGGAATGATCCTTCACGTTTATCCTAAGATAGAAAAAACAATGTACACAGACTTGTTAAAGACCATCGACAAGAACTGTAGCTTTGACGTAGAAGAATTCCGCAAGCAATGGTTCTTAATGACTTACAAGTACTATATGGAAACAAGTCGTGACGATTCTGGACAAACCTATGACGGTATCTTGTTCATTCATCAACCTACCTTTACATATTCTTATGTCAAAGGTCCGGACGCAATGAGCGAACAGTGGGGCGACTTTGAACTTAACAGTACATTATATAACTGGACTGATACTCAAAGTGTTGCACCAAAGATTACCTATGGTAAGGAAATTAGAGATAAGAAATCTAAATCCAAAGCCAAAGCATCCACTGGCAGTGTAGCACAAGACCTTGCACCAGAACTTGCAAAAACTACAGCGGCCAAAACCAAAAAGGCTCCTACGCCAATGACACGTAAGTTAAAATAATTGACATAAAATCCATACTTGTTTATAATGCAAGTATGGATTCATGTTTTAAAACTCCCGCAACCAGTGTAGTCAGTCTAACCAAAATAGACCCTACTTTCTACTTTTCACATGATGGTATCACAATAACGCCTCGGGCCAGCATTGTGGTCACTGAAGACTGTCCTATGCATATCAAGGAGCAGATCCATTATTACTTTCAGCGTGGCTACATTTCTGCCCAGGCCCATATGACCGAACAAGAATTGCTTATGAGCAGTCTGTCCGAATAGCATTGACTTTTAATTTAATATAAAGTATAATACGCTATCACTTCTTACGAAAGGAAACACTATGCTTGAAGCATTAGAGGTACGAAAAGCCAAGAACGGCGTGATTGTCGTTGTAAACACAGACGAAGGGCAAGACGAATTTGTGTTTGACAATCAGCGCAAAGCACTTCGCTTTATTAAAGTTATTATCGAAACTGACAAAGTTCCAGAACAGGCTTAATATGAAACTGCTAGATGTTATTACTGCGGCCAAAGGCAGAGTAAGTGGCGGCGACAAGTTCCTATGGGACTGTTTTGGGCCAGAGGCACAGAGTATGGAATTTAGAGACGCAGACGGCCTAGGATTTGCCAGTTGCGTATTTGATACAGAAACATACGAAGTGTTCCAAATTACATTTGACATCCCCGGCCAAGACCAAGCATTTATGTGGAACAACCCTACATACATTCAGCAATACTTGGACGAGAACAAGGCCCGTGAGTTAGATCCTTATGTTGCGTGGGATGATGTAAAGTATGAAGTCGTAGACTATGGCGACCTTATGCTAAAGTATCTAGCAGATGCAGGCGACACATACTACGATGAACTCCCGTTTAAAATGGACATGCCTGGTACTATGGGAGGCGCAAAAATTAAGTTTGGAGACATGGCATGAGAATGATGGCTACAATGCTGTTTATCTTTGCCTTGTTCCTACTTAGTACGTTTGCGTTTAGGAATACAGATCTTAGTCAACGTTGGTCATTGACTAAAATACTGGGCTATAGTATAATTTGCACGTTGCTTTCAACAGGTGCAATGCTTTTGTTTGTAATCTTTTATTAAGGAAAAATATGTATATTCTAATCATCGCCACAGCAATCGCTTTGGTCATCGCTGGCGCAGTTTATGTGTTGTTCGAGAAAAGTAAATGGGGCATTGTGCTAGGTGCATTGTTCCTTGGCGTAGTTATTGCGTTTGAGTCGTTTACTATTGTTCCTGCCGGCCACGTCGGTGTACAAGTTACAATGGGTAAAACTAATCTGGATCAAGCACTGCCAGAAGGTGTCAACTTTGTCAACCCTATTAGTAACGTACGAGCAGTTAATGTACAGTTACAAAAAGCTACATTGACTAATCAAAGTGCAGGTACCAAAGACATGCAACAAGTTCACACTGACCTTGTAGTTAACTTCCGTCTAAAGCCTAACATGGTGCCAACTATCTACAAAGAGTTTGGACTTAATGTAGATGAAAAGGTCCTTGGCCCAGCTATCGGCGAAGCATTTAAATCTGTTACTGGTCATTACACAAGTGAAGACTTGATTCTTAAGCGCGAAGAAGTAAGTGCAGAAATTCTAAAGCGTTTGCAGGAAAAAGTCGCACAGTTCGACATCACAGTTAGTAATATCAGCCTGGTTAACTTTGGATTCAGTAAGTCATACCAAGACGCCATTGACGCTAAAATGATTGCTACACAAAGTAAGCTCAAGGCTGAACAAGACTTGCAACGTATTACCATTGAAGCTAAGAGCCGTATTGCAGAAGCTGAAGGTGAAGCCAAAGCTATTGCTATCCAAGCACAAGCTATTAACAGTCAAGGCGGCGCGGCATTCGTTCAACTGGAAGCTATTAAGAAGTGGGACGGTAACTTGCCTAACGTGATGAGTGGTGCAATGCCGTTTATTAACGTAACTGGAAAATAAAATGAGCGGACTGGGTATTATCCAGGAAGAGCCGGAAACAGTCTGCGCTCAGTGCGGGACTCTCGCAGAGTGCAGACCATACGGCAAAAACTACGAGCGCATTTGCTTCGACTGCGCCATGAAAGACGAAGAAACAACACGTAAGCGCATGGGCGAATACATTTTTGGAGACAGCAATGATTGAAACTATTATCGGTATTGTAGCACTGGCATTCATTGTGTCTGGTACTGTGTATGTATTGGCTATGCGTAAGTATAAGCGCATTAAAGCACAAGCCGAAGCTAGTGAACGTGCGGCCCGCGAAGAAATCGCTCGTATGCGCGAAGAACGTATGCGTAAGCGCCGCGAGTTTAACAGTCAACTGGCCGCGGCATCGAACACTCCTCCTAAACCGGTTGTTACTAGCATCACTCCTAGTACTTCGTATCCCACTACACGAACCGCAGACTCTGGATCAGATATGCTGACTACGATGATTTTGAATCAAGCAATGAACAGTCCCACAGGCATTGCATCTGGTACAGTAAGTTGGGACGGCGATGTTCCTACTATTACGCCCGTACCTGAGGTAGAACCAGAACGTAAGTCTAGCTATACTTCTTCTTATAGTTCTAGTAGCAGTGATGACGATAGTTCCAGTCGTAGCAGTTACAGCTCTAGCTATTCTAGTGATAGCAGTTCTAGCAGTGACTCTAGCTATAGTTCAAGTAACGATTGATATGATAGAACTTAGCCTTTACCCCAGCGGCGCTCCCATGCTGATGAATCCCAAGCATATAGTTGCGGTAAGGGAAAATCCAGCAGACGACCAAGAACAGCCTAATAGGATAATTTATGTTAATCATATGATTGACAGAAACTATACAGTATTTTATGTGTTTGATACCTATGAAGATATCAAAAGAATGTTGAACGGTAAAACATGACAATTGATGATGTATTTGTATTAGCTAGTATGCTAATACTGTTTCAGATTAAACACTGGATTATTGACTTTGTACTTCAAACTGATGCACAAGTAAAAGGTAAAGGCATTTACGGAGACCTAACTGGTATCAGTCACAGTTTTGAACATGCACTAGGTACCGCATTAGTATTACTATTCTTTATTAAAGAATATCCACTGTTGTTATTATTTGTATCTGCCTTGGATGGTGTATTACATTATCACATTGATTGGATGAAAATGAATTGGGGTAATAGAGATATTTCTAATCCCAAGTTTTGGGCACACCTTGGTCTAGATCAAATGGCTCATCAAATCTGCTATATTATTTTTGTTACAGGACTGTTATTACTTTGACCACACGACTTATTCATTTACACGGTAAAACACTTATTGAACTTAAAGTTAAATGCGACCAATATGAAGCAGATAATACAGATAGTTTGATTAACTGGAACATGCCTAATTATGATACTTTAAAAGACAAATGGACCTGTCAGGGTATTGTACAAGACGTAGAACCCGCTTGACAATAAATCCAATTTATTGTATAATTAAGGCATGAAATTAGATACAAACGAAACACTTCAGTGGGCAGGCGC
>Ga0222712_10004766_pt1 | contig 14041 bp, 20 predicted proteins | sample C33_657DmetaG_FD_165043 | JGI IMG/M metagenome (GOLD analysis project Ga0222712, IMG submission 165043) | Estuarine water microbial communities from San Francisco Bay, California, United States - C33_657D | ecosystem: Environmental > Aquatic > Marine > Unclassified | place: USA: California... | reverse complement strand
CTTCACTCTAAACTAGGTGCATTAATAGCTAGTGTTAAACCAGAAGCAATTAGCGAAGGTTCTGGTGTTGTTGGTAATTTCACAATGAACGATGATGGCTCAGTCACAATCAACTAATACGGGGAAATTCAGCTATGGCTATTAATTATGGTTCTAATAATATTACTACTACTGGTAAAATTACATCCAATGCTATAGATATTGTGGATGGTAGCAATACTTTATATTATTGGAGTAACGGTAGCGGAGGCTGGGCAACAACAAGTAACTGGTGGTTAGATTATGATCATACCATTCCTGCTGATAGAATTCCAAACGATAAAGATATTGCTAGAATTCATTCGGGAGTTACAAACTTAGGTGGTGGTCAATATATTAAAGCTAAAACTATAATTGTGGAAGATGGTGGATATTTTAATTATGAGACTAGTATTTTTGGTGATGTTTATTTTTATGGTTCAACATATATTAGTGCTGGTCAAATAGTTGGAAATGCTACTTTTTATGATACTTCTTATTTAAATTATGGTGGTAGTGGGAATAGTCCAGTAATTACGGGTGAAGCAATATTTAATAATACATCATATTTTAATAATGGCGGAGCAACTTATATTGGTACTAAACTGATATTTAATGATGATTCACATCCATTCACGAGCAATATTGGTGGTTCTATATATTGTCCTAATACAGTTATAAACGGTACAGATACTTGTGCAAACACTTATTATGGTAATGTTAGTGTAACTAGCATTTTTAGTCTAGATATTGGATCTTCAACCAGTGTAATAACTTATATTTATGGAGGAGATTTCATACTATATAATAATAATAGAATTAGTGGTGGTATCGGTCCGCATGCTGGCGTTAAGATTTATGATGGTGGTTCAGTAACCTTAAATGATTTTAGTAGTATTGCAGATGGATCTTTGCTAGAATTTTTAAATGATGATAAAAAATGTTATTTGATATTTAATAATAATACTGCTAATTCTATAGCAACTTCTAATACAACAATTGCTGGTGATAGACTTGATATTATTGTTAATACTAAAGTACCAACATATGGTTCAATGATTGGTGGTGGTGGGAATGATATTTATTGTGATACTTTAATTTTTAATGGTGAATCATTTCTAAACGGATATAGTGGTTGGGTAGTAGAGAAAATGATTTTTAATAATGATTCATATATTAATACCAGTTTCGACAATGCTCAATCATTTGCTTTTCCAATAATTATTTTTAATGATGAAAGCTATAATGATGCTACTATAATTTGTGATTTAGCAGTTTTTAATGATAGTAGTTATAATAGCGGAATAATAGCTGATACTTATGGTAATGGAAATGCATCATTTAATGATTATTCACAAAATAATTATTCTTGTACTGTTAATGGTCAAGCAGTATTTAAGGGTTGGAGTAAAAATTATGGCACTATTGATGGAGATGCTTGGTTTGATGAATTTTCAAGTCATAATACTGGTGGATATGTTGGTAACTCAGCATATTATCTAGGACCTTATGCTAGTAATGGCGGTAATGATAGTAGTGGTTATTATCAAAATTGGGATTGATATAAATTGTGGCCAATACTTACTATCCTATCAAAGTATTATTTGGCGAGCAGGCTGGTGGTGATATTATCACTGTGAACTTTAGCACAAATACCGTACCCAAAACCACAAATGGCTCTGGATATTATTTTCATTAATTTCTAATTGGTGTATGTATTAGTAATTCATACTAACCAATAAAGGCTATTTTATGATATTTAACAGCTGTTTTCCCAATTTCACAACCTTTAATCAGTTTAGTGTTAAATTTGGCTATATTACAACAACAAACAGAATTGCGGTGAATCTTGGTGGATTCACATTAGCAACAGATCAAAGATTTGATATTCAGGATGGTCTTTTTAGAATTAAAAACGCTGGTTTTCCTGGTGGTGCTGTGGAAACTGCTATTAGAGGTTATATCACCAGCGGACAACTGTATACATCATATAATACTCGTGGATTAAAAGGTATAGGTTATAGATTAGCTGGCAATGGTGATTTAATATTTGGTTTTGCTTTACCTGGTGACTGTAATTTAACTGGAGGTATTAATATTCCTGGTGAAAATCCTAATGATGCACAATTATTAAGTGTTAATGGTAAATTTAATACTGGAGAACCAGCCAAATGGCATCAGGGAGATTTTAATTATGATGGAGTATTTGATAGTAAAGATACAGCTCTTATGGCCACAACAATCGCAGCATTTCCTAGTATCAAATATTTACCATTGCATTCAACATTAGTTTATGCCGCAGGCACACAACCAACTCCACAACCCAATAAATTAAGTTATGAAGGATATAGATTACCTGGAAATACTGTTTATAATCCAGCAACTAAAAATTATATCAAAACTATTTTGCCATATAATTATAATAAATCTCAAGATCCATCAAATTATAATAATAATTTACCTAATGATAAAGAAGGATTTCCAGAATCAGCATCAAATGTTAATAGTGGGTATCAGGTGAATTGGGGATTATTATATTGTTCTAAACCAACTACTCTATGGTATGATAATTATTCATGAAAGGCTTTAAATGAAATCTTATAATATCACATTAAAAAATATTGCAGATAAAGAGTCATTCATTAATGATATGAGTAAACATAATCATGGCCCAAATACTGTTCCACACAGAGCTTGCGAGTCCACTGCTTTATTGGCCTATATGCCAATTGTAATTTTTAAATTAGAAGATTCAGAAGCAGAATTATTAAAATCTGATCCTAGAGTATTAGATGTGGAACTCACAACAACAGATAATCCATCAGCATTTATTGGTACAACAGATAATATTATTCAAACACTACGCTTAGAATCTAATCCAGAAGGAATTGAACCAAATTATTTTGTGCCAGTACCAGCAGCCCCAAATAACACATATGGTAATAAATGGGAGTATTTATTGCATGGTATTGATACAAGCTCAGATAAAAGCACACAAACTGGACTTGTGGATATAGTTATTTGTGATACTGATGTTTTAACAACACATCCAGAATTAGCTAAATATGCTGATGGTACTGGTGGATCAAGAGTGGTTCGATATAATTGGGCACAAAATGTCAAATTACTTTTTGGAGCAAGCACCACACTCCCAACAACATATTACTATCCAACACCAGCAGACTTTGTGTTAAACGCAAACAAATATGATCACGGAACTCACGTGGCCGGTATCGCAGCGGGCAATACTAATGGGTGGACTAAAAATGCCAATATCTATACTGTCAGAGCACCATTGTACCGTGGAGACTTTAATAATCCAACAAATAGTGAATTAGTAGCATTTACATATATTATAGATTTTCATAATAGAAAACCAATAAACCCACTAACTGGCAAAAAAAATCAGACTATTGTTAATTTAAGCTGGGGATCTTTTGTAAAATTAGACTCCGATGGATTTAATGTGCATATAAACGATGGTATTTCTTCTATTACTTATAGAGGTACAACAACAACAAAGCCAAGTGGTGGTTGGAATCCACAAACATTATTGGATAAAGGCTTATTATTATTAACTGCTGATGATTTTAATTACTATCTTTCAAGATCTTATCCATTATATTCATCAACAGTGGAAACCGGTGTTCAAAGCATGATAAATGCTGGTATAATTGTTGTTGGGGCTGCTGGTAATAATAGTAATATTATTGCGGATAATACTATGGCAGATTGGAATAATTATATCACATTAAATACTAATGCATTTTCATCTGGTACACCATCCACATATTACTATAATCGTGGACATAGTCCAGGAAGTAATAGTGCAATATGTGTTGGTTCAATAGACACTTTAAGTCGTAAAGCATATTATAGTGCAACTGGACCCGGTGTTGATATCTATGCTCCAGGTACTAGTATTATGTCTTGCGTTGGAACAGCACCACAATCAGCATTATCATCTAGCACATTAATATTTCCCTATCCTCAAGTAGTAGATATTAGAGGTAGTAATGGTGTTGCTGGTGGAACTTACACTTCACCAGTAGCATATCATGCTCAACAAAGAATGAGCGGCACTAGTATGGCAAGTCCACAGGTAGCAGGAATGTTAGGATTATATTTGACCAGTAGAGAATTGGGTAAAACTTTAGGTACTATCACAAGCACATTAAATCAAAGTGATGCCAAACAATGGTTAGCCACAAATGGTGTTGCTAACATAATCAATCCACCATTTGAAGGTTACACACCACAAAATGTTTATTCTTACAATGGTGTGATACGGGTTAAGGGCGGCGTTTATGCGGTTCATCCCACCATATTTGAAGATGAAACTAGTACTGGTGGATTATTAGCAAGTTATACGTGCAGTTCAACAATAAATGAATAAGGAGTCAATATGCCTCATCCAGTAGTAGATATTCAACAAATTAGATGGACAGAACAAGATCGTTATGGCTCCAGCGTTGTTGGCTGCAATATGCTCGGTAATTATAGCAGAATTCTACCATTACGTGATAGCTTACCTATTACTAATATACAAAATAAATATCAAGATAGATTTTATAAACTATCTTGGAGTACTGGTAAACTTATGAAGAATGATCCATACACATTATTAACAGCAATATATGATCCAAGTAATGGTAATATTTCACTAAAATTTATTGGTCATGAATATATTGCAATTAATCATGTAAGAATATTAAGTCCAACACAAATTATGAGCGAAGATACTGCCACACTACCATCCGCCACATATACCGTTAATAATGATGATAGTAATGGTCTTTATGGAGTTGGTTCCGAAATCTATTTTTACTCACCAGACTCTACACCTCTAGGATTAGACGATAGTGCATATGGTATTTCTGATACTTATAATTTGGGTAATATCTGTCCACCAGACTTAAATCAAGAAGATATTGATACAGCATTTGCTATTACGGCCTCTGATACTCATATGAATATTCCATTATTTGGATATTTTTCATGCTATATCGCATCGTCATACTTACCCACTATTGAAGTAACACCATGCAAAATTAAAGTTAAACCATTAAATATGGTTGATGGCGGTAATATTGCTTGAATATTATAAGGTGATTTATGGTGAAACCTGGATATCGTACCAGTGAATTTTGGTTTACATTAGTTAGTTTTATATTTAGTGGATTATATCTCAGTGGTATAATTACTGATAATAGTCAAAAAGAAGACTTAATCCAAGAAACTAGCAAAGGATTAGAGGCAATTATCCTGGTGACTGGGCAACTTATAGTGCTTTATAAATATGTTAAAAGCAGATCAGAACTTAAAAAAACTTGGTGGAATACTGCTAGTCCACTAGAACGAGCAGAAGCCAATAAAAGAAATCGGGGTAAAAAAAATGATAGTAAAAGAACAACTAAAACTAGAACTCGAAAAATTAATTAGTCAAGTTAAAGAACAAACTAGATCAGCTAAAACTATTGCTCTAGATCAAGCATGGAAAATACTACAATTAATATTAGCTCAATTAGTAACAGCTATTGAAGAAATAGGCAATGAACTTAGTGGACCAGATAAAAAAACTATTGTACTAGATCTATTATCAGGATTCTATGATAAGGTTTTCATAGTTGTTAATATTCCGTTTGTCCCCAACTTTCTTGAGCCTATTATACATAAGAACGTGAAGGCTTTGCTAATGATTTTGGCCGGATCAAGTATAGATGCTTTGGTCACAACATTCAGAAATGTGGGCGTTTTTATTGATCCTAAAAACAAAGTGGATCCTTCATTAGATAATATTCCAAAAGTTTCAGACAAATAAAGGGCAATATATGAATTACACAGAAAGTTTTGATCAGTTTGCTAGTAGTTTAAGCACCACGGATGTTGCTCTATATGCTGGTGTGGCTATTGTACTATGGGTTTTCTTTAAGGATCAATTAAGTCCAGTACAACAACTTTTACAGCCGCTACTTAATAAAGTTACTGGATTGTTTGGTAAAAAAACTAATCCAGCAGTGGTAAAGCAAGAAGTTGATGATGTATTTTTTCAACTTGTAGTTTCATGGAAGCAAACCCGTGATCTAGCCGAAAAGAGTGGTTGTGCCGAGGCTGTTAAGGTTGCTGATCAAATGTTTCCATTTTTAAGTCCCAATGTTTGTAAGGAAGGAAAAGTATGAGCACTAGGAATATATTACTAGCCGTTGCTGCACTATTAGTTGTTTATGGATTAGTTAAACCAAATTTTAATAATGTGGTACCAAATCCAATTCCGCCAGTAGTCGATGTTATTGACGCCCCATCTGATCCCAAATTAAAAGCAGCAGCCGATAAGGTTGTGGAAAGTTTAATACTAGGATCTAGTGATAGGATTGTTGATGGTAAAAGATTATGCGGTCTATACTTTGATATTGCAACACTAATTGAGTTAGATGGCGAACAAACTGTTATTAAAAACACCGAAGAAGTTCGTCAGGCTAATGCTCTTGGTGGACCAATGTTAAGAATGAATATTAAAGATAAATATCCAGACTTAGCAAAGAATTGTAATGCTGTTATAGTAGCAGCAATTGGTGATGAAAATATTCCATTAACCAAAGAACTAAGAGCCAAGGCATCAGAAGGATTCAGGGCCTTATCTTGGGCAACTAATGAGGGAAGTAAATAATGCCACGTTTTAGTCCAAAAGAACTTTATGATAATTATCGTAAAGGATTCAGTGGTTGCGTTTGGGAGGAACATCATTTTGAACATTTGATGGAAACTCTTAAATATCCATTATTTGGAGATGCTAGCAAAAAAATTAAGAATAGTGGTAAGGGAAAATTATCAACACCATACAAGAGTGTGTTAAAGTTTGATAAAAATCCTTATAATGAAAGACAAACCACTGGAGATTGTGTTTCCCACGGAACACGAAATGCCTGTGATGTTAGTCGAGCAGTAGAAATAGATGTGGATGGCGAGAAAGAGGCTTGGATAGCACGAGGCGCTACTGAGGCTATTTATGGTGCTAGAGGCTTTTCTGGTCAGGGTATGAGTTGTAGTCGAGCCGCAGAATTTGTTAGTAAAATTGGTGGTATATTAATTCGCAAAGATTATAAGGGTGTTATTGACTTATCTAAATATAATGGTAATATTGGTGCTGGTTGGGGTGGTCGAGGATTGCCAGATAAAGTTTTAGATTTAGCAAATGACCATCAAATAAAAACCACATCTCTAGTGCGCACTATTGAAGAAGCGCGAGATGCTCTTTCTAATGGTTATGGATTAGCAGTATGTTCTAATTATGGATTCTCAAATAAAAGAGATAAGAATGGCTTTGCTAATGAATCTGGCAGTTGGGGTCATTGTATGGCTTGGATTGCTTGTGATGATACTGGTAGCGAGCCAGCATTTTTAGTTCAAAATAGTTGGGGCAAATGGAATGATGGCGGTCATCCAGCATGGGGTCCAATTCCAGACGGCTCATTTTTAATTCATGCCGATACTGCTGCTGGTATGTTAAGTCAAAATGGTAGTTATGCTTTTAGTAATTTTGATGGTTTTCCATTACAAAAATTACCAGACTATGGTTTTGGAGAATATCTATGAATATTATAGATAAAATCAGGATTAGTAAATTATTAACTCAACTCGTTAATATTATTCGTAAGCTTATAGAATTGTTTGATAAGACCGAAAATACTATTGTGCCACCCAAACCAAGTCCGGTTCCTACTCCTAATCATCCTAAGCCAATTAAAAATATTATAGAGAGAATTATTCCCTGGAAGGTAAAAAAATGAAACAATTCTTAGCAATATTATTTTGTGGATTGGTTTTATCACAATCTTATACTGGATCTTCAACAGCGGTTGTGACTGTGGTTGGTGGCGTTATTAAAGGTTCATCAGTAGTAGTTGTACAAAAATATAAGCGTAAAGACTGTCCAGTGTGTAAAGGTAAGGGGTGGTATATGAGTGGTGATGGTATTAAAAAAGTAGAGTGTGGATATTGTGAACCAGATAAACAAAGTTTACCAAATAAATGCAGTGGAGATAAGTGTAAAACACAAGTAATTAGAAAGTAGGCAATCATGTCAAAACCTGACGATAAAAAGTTAAAGGAGATTGCTCAAAAGGTGCTTCAAGAAGCAGGACTATCGGATGATGAACGATTCGGTAGTGTGATAGCAATATTAATGATGATTAGTATAATATTAACAGTCATTCGTGTGCTTCAAGAATGTAATAAAACTAAAATATCTCAACTATCTAATGCTCAAGATCGATTTGCTATTTATGGTGAAAATATTCGTACATTTAGTAAAAATAGAGGTTGGTTTACAAAGATGAGAATTAAAAAAATTATAAGACGAGAACTCAATCCAGAAGATTATGCAACATATTCGGCTCGTCTTGTAAATACTTTATTAAATATAGGAGAAAATCTCAAGGATGATGAAGTCATAACCTTAGTGGAGGCAGCAAATGTCTAGCTTAATCGTGTGGTGTGTTTATGGTTTATTAGTCGGCACAATCGCTAAAAGTATTGTTCCAGGTGAAGAAAATTTTGGATTCTGGAAAACAATAGCATTGGGGGTTGCGGGTTCATATGCCGGTGGTATAATAACTTACCTGTTAGGTATGACACCGCTTCAACCAGCAGGATTGTTTATGGGAGTTGCAGGAGCAGTAGCTTCTCTAGTTTTTTATAAAAAATTATTAGAAAAATAAGTTTGTATGCGGCCCAATTGGATTGATTATTTCTTAGGACTAGCAAAAGTAGTCTCACAACGCAGTCATGATATTCAAACTCAACACGGTTGTGTGATTGCTGATAGAAATAATAGAATTCTTGGTGTTGGTTATAATGGTTTTGCTCGTGGCTTATTAGATGATAATTTGCCAAATACTAGGCCAGATAAATATCCATGGATGATTCATGCTGAGCGTAATGCTCTTTCTAATTGTGTTGTGCGTCCAGATAATGGAATTGCATATGTAACTGGTCAATGCTGTAATGATTGTATTATGGCCTTATGGCAAGAAGGTGTGACTAGAGTTATCATGGCATCAGATCATGGTACTTATTTATTCGATGAAGAAGCACAAAATAGATTTGATACTTTTGTAAAAATGAGTGGTATTGATATTTATTATGTAAAACCAAATCTTTCATGGATCAAAAGTTTAAGCGGTGTACTATGAAGATATGTTTTTATATTTGCGTATTTGCTTATTTTATATTCATGATTACTGGTAACATCCCTATGATGAATCAGGCTTTTCAATCTGCTGTTATATTAGGATTATTATCAAACTTAAATAGGAGTTAAGATGTCGGGTCACCAAGAATTACAAAATTATACATTTGTTAGTAAGTATGCTCGTTGGCTAGAAGATAAAAACCGCCGTGAAACATGGAAAGAGGCGGTTGAACGCGTTAAGAGTATGATGCATACTAAGTATGGTGAATTTGGTATATCTGATGATATTAATTGGGCATATGATATAATGTATAAGAAGCGTGTTCTTGGTAGTCAAAGAGCATTACAGTTTGGTGGCGAACCAATATTAAAGCGTCATGCTAAAATTTATAACTGCACAGCAAGTTATTGTGACCGACTAAGATTCTTTCAAGAATGTTTCTGGCTATTATTATGTGGTAGTGGCACAGGATTCAGTGTGCAAAAACATCACGTATCCAAACTACCAACACTAGAACACGATCCTGAAACTGGTAAGGCTAGAATCTATAAAGTAGAAGACAGTATTGAAGGCTGGGCCAATAGTCTTGGGGTGCTATTAAGTTCATATTTTAGTAAGCCGGTTGAAGAATTTAAGGACTGGAAAAATACTCATGTTGTGTTTGATTTTTCAGAAATCCGACCAAAGGGATCATCATTAGCATCCGGTGTTGGTAAGGCTCCCGGATATGAACCATTAGCAAATGGTCTAGAAAAAATCCGAGCAGTATTAGATCGTTGCATAGCCAATGAGCAAAAGAAATTAAGACCGATTGACGCCTACGATATTGTTATGCACAGTAGTGATGCTGTGCTTAGTGGTGGAGTTAGACGTTCTGCTAGTTTAGCTTTGTTCAGTCCAGATGATGAAGAAATGGCCAAAGCCAAAACTGGCAATTGGTATATTGATAATCCACAGAGAGCAAGAAGTAATAATTCAGCACTCCTTCTTAAAAACGAAACTACATTTGAAGAATTTAATACTCTTATGCAATCTGTGAAAGAATTTGGTGAGCCAGGATTTATTTGGAGCGAATCAACGGAGATGATTTTTAATCCCTGTGTGGAGATTGGGATGTGGCCCGTTAATGAAGAAAGTGGAAAAAGTGGATGGCAAGGATGTAATTTATCGACTATTAATTGCTCAAGTGTTGATAATGAAGAAGATTTCTATGAGCGTTGTCGTGCAGCAGCAATTATTGGCACTCTACAAGCTGGTTTTACTAAGTTAGAATATCTTGGTGAAATTAGCCAAAAGATCTTTGAAAGAGAAGCCTTACTTGGCGTTTCTTTAACAGGCACAATGGAAAAGCACGAACTTGTATTGACCGAAAAGGTTTTAACAAGGGGTGCTAAAATTGCTGTGGAAACAAATAAGGAATTGGCCAAAAAGATTAAAATTAATCAAGCAGCCAGAGTAACCTGTTTAAAGCCAGAAGGAACCAGCAGCAGTATGCTTGGAACCAGTTCTGGTATTCATCCCCATCATGCTAAACGCTATATACGCCATGTACAGGCAAATGTTTTAGAAGCACCATACCAGCACTTTAAGAAATTAAACCCACAAGCGTGTGAGAAATCTAGTTGGTCAGCCAACAACACAGACGAAGTGGTAAAGTTCCCAATTGAGGTTCCAGACGGAGCCAAATTAAAGAACCAATTGCCAGCAGTCGATATGCTTAAAGTGGTCAAAGAAACTCAAAAGAACTGGGTTCATTCTGGTAAAAATAGATCTTTATGCACACAAGAATATTTAAGTCATAATGTTAGTAACACAGTTACGGTTAAACCAGACGAGTGGGACGAAGTTACTAAATATATTTATGATAATCGTAAATATTTTGCTGGTATTAGTTTGATCCCACAAAGCGGAGATAAGGACTATCCACAAGCACCATTCACTACAGTATATACTAGTCGTGAAATTGTTAAAGAATACGGCGATGCAGCATTATGGTGTTCAGGATTAATAGAGCTAGGTTTAAATGCGTTCAATAATAATCTGTGGGCAGCATGTGATTATGTTAGCATGAATCAAGCCAAAGAGTCTGATGGTCAAGACAAACTATTATTTGTTACCAAAATGAAAAATTTTGCTGGCAAATATTTTAACAGCGATCTTAAGCGTCTAACATACTGTATGAAAGATGTTTATAACTGGAAGATTTACTGCGATCTGTATAATAGTTTTAAGAAAGTTGATTATACGCAACTATCAGAAACAGAGGATAATACAGTAGGAATTGAAGAAATTAGTTGCGCTGGCGGCGCCTGTCTAATTTAACCAACTCCTATTGTAAAGGGTATAACTTGAGAAAAAATTCAAAAAACGCTAAGAAGAAATCTAAGGTTATTGATGGTACTCAAGAATTAAATATTCCTCAAATTTATCGTAATAGACTAAAACCACGCAGCGATAATCAAAAAGAATACATTAGAACTATTGCTGAGAATACAATTACTTTTTGTCAAGGTTTAGCCGGTAGTGGTAAAACTCATATTGCAATTGGTATGGCGTTAGAATATTTATTGGAAAATAAAGTTAATAGAATTATTATTACTCGACCAGTTTTAGAGGCTGGTGAAAAAATTGGTTATTTACCAGGAACAGCAGAAGAAAAACTACACCCATATCTTCTGCCCATTATTGACGAAATTAATTACTTTATTTCTCATGCACAATATGCTAGTTTAAAACTTAATAATAAAATAGAAGTTGTACCTTTAGGTTTGATGCGTGGTCGTAATTTTCATAATTGTTTTATTGTAGCAGATGAGTGTCAGAATGCTTCATATGAACAATTAAAAATGCTCTTGACAAGAGTTGGTAATCAGAGTAAATTAGTTCTTACTGGCGATATTGGACAATCTGATTTAAGCAGACATCTACAGGGTGGCTTTATTGATTTAATCAATGCTTTAGATAGATTAGATGGCATTGGTAATTCTAAACTAGAATCATCAGATATAGTTAGAAATCCAATAATTGCTAAAATTCTAGGACGATTAGACAGTTACGAAAATGAAAAAAATTAATAGTAGATGTTTAATTTTAAATGCTGATTTTACACCACTGGGTATTGTGAGTTGGAAAAAAGCCCTATTATGGTCTATTAAACACGAATATGATCAAAGTCGTGGTGTGGAGATTATTGATTTTTATAAAGATGATTCTATTATTGGCACTAATAATAAAAAATATCCTGTACCAGCGGTGGCAAAAACTGCTAAATATTTTAGACTACGTGACGAAAGGGTAAAATTTTCTAGAAAAAATATTTTTATCAGAGATAATTTTACTTGTCAATATTGTAATAATAAATTTGATATTAATAAATTAACATATGATCATGTTATCCCAAAATCTTTATGGAAATATGACTCTGGATCACCAACATCTTGGACAAACATAGTTACCGCCTGTATTGGTTGCAATAGAAAAAAACGTAATAGAACACCCAAACAAGCTAATATGCCATTATTAACTTTGCCAATAATGCCTAAAAAAAATATTAAATACTTGCCGATAGCCCACCTACTGCTTAAAATAAGAGATAGTATTCCAAATGAATGGAAATGCTATTTACCCAATTCTTATACAGACTAATGCCAACTTATACTTACTTCTGCGATCATTGCGAATTAAAGTTTGAATTATTCGCTTATTTCAAAGACTACAAAGAACATCCTAAATGCAAAAAATGTCATAATAAAACTAATAGATATTATGCGGATGATTTGCTCACTCTAAGCGCCTCGGTTAAAAAAACAGATAGTGAATTAAAAACTATTGGTGATTTAGCTAACAGAAATAGAGATAGGATGTCTGATGATCAAAGACAAGAATTATATTCTAAGCATAATGATTATAAAGAAAATAAAATAGAAGATAAACCGTTACCGTCTGGAATGACACACATAAAAAAAGGAACTAAAACTATATGGCCAACATAAATGATAATACTTTTATTTTTCATCCTAAACAAGAAACGCCTACTGATAAAATAGTTGCGTATTATACTCCAATAGGTGAGCATGAATTTTTAGATAATCAAAATAGGCCGTGTGCCAAAACCGAGAATGAATTTGTAGTTGCTAAAACTATTAAGAATGGTTCCCGTCCAACTAAATTTTTTGTAAAAGTAGGACCACACGGCAAACTATATAATCCAATTGGTTTATTTAGCGAGGGTAAAAATAATAAATTTTTAGCTAAAATTGGTAAAAAAGAGTGGGAATTCAAAGAAGTTAATCAACAAATTTTTGATCTATACTTATCATTTTTAAGCACTAAAAATATTGCATGGTTAAATAATGCAGAAAGAGAGATGATGTGATGGCTAAATTATCTAAAACAAAAGAATATGCTATACGATATCTTAGTGATAATATGGGCTTAAATGCGCAACAAATATCTAAAGAGTTAAAACTTTCTATTGAAGATATTGAAAAAATTCTACCACCCATGAAAGAATCTCTAAAAGAAGATAAAACAAAGGACTTACGAATTAGTCAAACCGCTGTCAAAAAAATTAACAGTGTTAGCATAATGACCGAGGCAGCTTCGCAAGTAAATGATGAAATGATTAAGAATATGAATACATCTGGTCGCAATCTTAATTCGGTCATTTTTAAACCAAGAGGATAATATATTGGTGTATTAATTTCTAGTAATTAGGAGTTAATAATGGCCACATTATATAATATTAAAACACAAGAAAGTTCAAATTGTTTGTATGCTCCATGGTCTACTGGATCCAGAGATACTCTTACAACAGTTTATGGTAATTTAAC
>Ga0222712_10004765_pt1 | contig 14043 bp, 8 predicted proteins | sample C33_657DmetaG_FD_165043 | JGI IMG/M metagenome (GOLD analysis project Ga0222712, IMG submission 165043) | Estuarine water microbial communities from San Francisco Bay, California, United States - C33_657D | ecosystem: Environmental > Aquatic > Marine > Unclassified | place: USA: California... | reverse complement strand
AGGTCGCTTCATCGAGCTTCCCAGCGACGGACAGGTCAGGCCGGAAGGCTTTGCATACGTGGTTCGCAACCACCCCATTTTCCGTGAACTCGTAGTTCCCGGAGAAAGCGCCGCAGTCTTTGGCGAAGGCAAGCGTCCGTGCCTGAAGCCAATCGAATAGCTGCTCTTCATCGAGGTGATCGAGATGTCCTTCGACGATCGGCCTGACCGCCCAGTGGAAGATAAGCCGTTGATCGATGATCTTCGTGCCATTGCAATAAACTGTCGAGAATTGGCGATCGAGCCAAGCGAACCCCTTGGTTGCATCACGAGGCACCCCTAATCCATTAAGGTAAATCTTGGCGAGCTGGCCCATCGACCATTGGCAGTCGCCAGCGGCGGCACGAAGATACCACTTACGCGCTTCGGCATACTCAGGAGCTCCGCCATCCTTTCCCCTGAAGTACATATCGCCTTGATTTTTATACCCTTCGAACGTCCTTGAAACGGCACAAACGTCTCGACGTTCCGGATGGCTCGTCTTCCAGATCTTATTCCACTTGGCAAGATCGGCGGCCGCTTCGGCGACGGATGCACTGGAAAAGCGTGAAAAATGTTCTGCAGGAGCACTCACGTCGGCAATCATCTTGGCGACCGACACTTCGTGCCCGTAGGCATTGAGATACCATCCCCATAGCTTCGCAGCATCACCCGTCTCTCCCTCCCCGCGATTGATCATGCATGTCATGGCGATGAAGGCAGGCGGGTAGCCCAGCATGGCTGCCTTACGAGTCCATTTTCTGATTTCGGCCTGACGCTTGAACCATGGCTTTCCGTGTTTAACTTGGATGGGAGCATTGCCCTTACGCTTCGGGCCATCGACATAAGACCACTGTGCATGGGCATACCCTGCCTCTGCCAGGGCAAGCTGACCGCGATGCTTATCAAGGCAGAGGTTCTGCGTCAGCACCAACCCTCGAATCGTAAAAGGCAATGGCCCCTTATGGATCCGCGATGCCCGCATGTAGGCAGAGAAGGCGACTTCATGATCTCGGTCCACCCCGAGGCCATATTCCTTGGCGAGCGCCACTTCTAATACGGCGTCCGGCAAGTCACGATCGGCCGCCTTCTCAAACCATAGAAAGGCCTCTTCGAGATCATAATAGTCCGCCCCTCCGCCTGCATACAGACGTCCAACCTCCAGCTGAGCCTGAGCGTCTCCAACCATCGCTGCATCGAGGAGTTTCTTCGGAATAGCCATCTACGTTCACGATGCCCAAAGCATCCCAGCATGCAAGACTGCGGCGGACTGTTAGCTGTCAGCCCTTGGTGTTCATAATCTGACCTAGCAAGCTACCTGAATAAGGGGCAGAATTGTCCATGGCCAAGTATCACTGGGAGCGGATCACCGATGATCCCGATTTATATCGGGACCTGATGATCAACCTGAACGTGGAAAATGAGGATGAGAACGCCTTGTGGCCTCAGCTACCTGATGTCTGCAGCGAGGGCGCCCTCCCCTTCATGCATGCCTCCTGCGTGATCTCCCTCATGCACGCGCCAACATACAAGGGCATCTGGGGTATCATCGGACTATGCGGGAAGTACCTATACGAAGGTGACGCCTGCAACGGCGACGACGCCGGCCCCTTTGACGATCTCTCTGATGCGCTGAACTGTATTTCCGGGCCGACGAGGGCATCTAAGGAGCCCGCCGACTTCGAGGTCATGGCCGAAGGCGAGCCCTCTACGCAAATCTTAGAAGCTCTGGCGAAGCACCTCATCGAAGGCGACCGGGTGAGAATAAACACTGAGCCGCACATCCTTACGCAGGGAGAGTTCGTGAAAGTCTAGCCATCAGCCAGCTGCGACATAAGGTATTCGCATAAGACATGGACATCGATTTCCGGAAGCTCCTCGAGGCCCCAAGGCTTAGGGCACTGTTTCTTGAGGATTCAGGCCTAGAGGAGCGCGAACTTGTTGAACTGCTCGAGGCAGACCCGAAGGAAGCCTGGGGAATGATCAACCCGGAAGGGGTCCTAGAGGTTTATTATCAAAGCATCAGCGGCGGCAGTTTCGGTGTCTATGAGTGGGGCGGTCTTTATTTCGCAATTAACCTTGAGGCGGATCTCGTAGATGGACCGTTCGACGCGCCAGAGGACGCGGCAGCCGTCATCAGTAATATGTCCATCAGCGACTTCTGTGAAACAGACCATATCGAGTATTCCGTCTTTTCGAAACTGGAGGAAGCATTGTCCCTGAAGATTACCGAAAAGTTGGTGCGGGTCGGAGAGCAGATTACGATGAACTGGGTCGCCTACCGGCGCGAACCAGCAGGATACATCCGGGCCTAAACCTTCGGCACCAAGCCAGCCTTAGTGCGGACATAGGCCGTGTCGTTGACGACGAAGGTGTCGTTCAGATTGACGAGCTTCGCCGATCGCGTCGCGATGAACTCATCGGCGAGACTACCCGAGGCGGAGCAGTAGAAGCCTGGAGTGTCTTGGTCGACGGCCATGGACAGAATGGAGTCAGCGGCATCCTCCAGGGAGTCGAATGGCCCGTTGATGCCTCCGTAATCGCACCACCAATAGAGCCCGGCAAAGACACGTACGTCGGTACTCCCGCGCTCGCCTTCGGCATCTTCCAGGCTGAACTCGGTATCGCCGGCCTCGATCGCCTCCGCGGCCATGAACCTGATGTCTCGTTCATCCTCCGGTAGCCCTTCACCTTCCTCGATCTGCCCCTCGGCTAGGCCGTAGGCCAAGAGCGCTTCACGGAAACCCGGGGCTTTGATGGCGTCGTCCCAGTCATGGATGTCGGACATGCGTCATAAATGCCCGCTTGGAGGCCTTTAGCAACAAGGCCGAGATGTCAGTTTGAAGACACCAGGGCATAGGCCATGGCTGAATGCTAGATTTAGCAGGGCCGGCCAGCCCTACCCAATCGCACATGGAATCCTATTTAGGGATCAGGCCGGATTCAGAGCGAACATACGCCCTACCATTGATGAGCAGCTCTTCATTGCCATCGATCAGGTTGGCGCATCGGGAGACGATGAAGGCATCGTCCAGCTTGCCGAATGCGTGTTTATAAAAGCCCGAGGGAGCTGCCAATGAGGCAATCTTGAGAACGGATTGGGCGGCTTTCTCCAAAGAGTAGAACGGGCCTTGGATGCCGCCGGCGTCGTAAGCCCAATGATACCCTGCGAAAGCGTGCACTTGGACGCTCCCGCGCTCTTTGGACGCCGTCTCGAGGCTGAACTCCACGACACCGCTACGGATAGCAGCCGCTGCCAGGTGCCTTAGGTCCTCCTTGGATAGCTTACCCTTAGGGCCGATGTCGCCTCGATCACGACCATAGGCAAGCAGCGCGTCACGGAAACCGGCCGCGCCGATCGCGTTATCCCATTCGTGGAACACAGACATGGCACATTAATGCCCGTAAAGAGGAGGTTGGCAATCGGGTGATTGGGTCAGGTTGCTCTCGGGTCGCGGGTAGGGTCGAGACCACGTACCTTCCTTGAGGCCGACCGAGTCGGTCAGCCCTACCATATCGCACGCGTAATCCTATTTAGGCTGCAGGCCGGAGGCGGTCATGACGTGCATGACGCCGTTGATCTCGAAGTCCTGGCCGATGCCCACCGCGTTGTCGCAAAGTTCGAGGAGCCATTCGACCGGGCGATTGGAATAAGCTCCCGTGAAAGTAGTGTCTCCGAAGCAGAGAACGATCATGTCGACTGCTTGTTCAAACGTGTCTTAAGGCCCGCATATTTCGTCATCCACCCAGCCGATGAGGTAGAACTTGCCTGCCACCTCTTGTACACTGGCAGTCGTCGGCTCGTCATGCCCATCAAGAAAATCGGCCGAGAAAACTGTGTCTCCGTCCGCACTGATGAATTCGTGGGCCAAATCGTAAAGCCGGCAGTCATCTTCGGCATCAATCTCCTCCTTTGACCACACTATGTCCGATTCCTTAAACTCCATAACCAGGTCCCAGAGGACCTTGTCACCCCTGATTTTATTCCAGTTCGAAGGGGGGTCGCTCATTCATCGATACTTACGGATTGCCACGCATCATGCGACATGCATCTGTTGCCATTAAAGCGAGGTGCCAAGCAATGCGGCGCAGGACGCACTTCATGCGTGAAAGCATATGCCAGCCAAACACGGATGACAAAAGGCCTCCGGTAACGAAAGCTGCCGGAGGCCTTGACCGTGTTTTAGGCCTATTATTCAGCAGCCACGACACCCATCCAGCACACGAGCTCGACGTCATCCGGGCCGGCAACCGGAAGTGGCGGGCGGTTAACCCCGGGACGCAGGCCGATATTCAAGATCATCATGGCCATCTTCTCGGCGTGCTTCTGAGGTGAGAGACCCGCGAAGTCCTCCCCGTTTCCTCGAAGCCATTCGCGCAACAGGGTCTCTTCTCGCTTGGGCCAAACTGTATCTAAAATATCTATGACTTGATTAACCTGGGCCTCCTTGAGCGCGACTCCCGGGCCCCTCAAGTTCTGTTGGATGAAATCCTTGGCCGTTCGGTTGATCAACGCGATCTTGGTCTGGATGTTCTCGATATCTGTTTCGAAATTCCAGGTGCTCAGTATGTCTGGTTGAATGATGCCATTCCAGACATCGAAGGCATTCTCTTCGGCCAAGGTTTCCGAATCGAGCAAGCGTTGCTGCTCGGGCTTACATTCGATGAGACGTAGGCACGTCGCCTCCCTTCGTTCGATGGCGGGAGCGCTCGCGCCGGCTGCATCGACGATACTGACGGGCTTGAAATCCTTATCGGTGCGGATGAAGCGGAGGTAAAGGCGCTGAGTTTCCTTCTGATCCACAATCGCCTTGATGCGCCCAAGGAAGAAATAGCCAGTGACCTTGCCCATACGAGTGACAGAGCCAGCCTTCATGGGCATGTCCTTTAGCGACTGTTCAGAGGGCCATTTCGCCTCCTGGGCGATGCGTAATTCCTGACGATATTGCTCAGCGGTTTGAGTAGATTCGATGGTTCCACCTTGCTCATAAAGGCCCGCATCCTGAGCCTCGAGCCTCTTGACGGCAGCCATATCGTCGGTGAATTCTCTTTCGCTGCCATTCGTACCCTCAATAGGGGCGGTTACGCCGATCGAGGCGGCAGCCATGGCGATCTTGTCGCTGATACGTTCATGAAGCTTAAGCATGGCATCCAGGCGCTCGTCCGGGAAGAAGGAGCGCATGTAGACCTTCGCGTACTTGCTACCGATACGGTCGATTCGACCGTGCCGCTGAACCATTCGCATCGGGTTCCATGGCAGGTCGTAATTGATGATGTGCCGTGCCTGCTGAAGGTTTACGCCTTCGGCCAGCACGTCCGTCGTCACGAGGATATCGTAGATATCAGACATGCCAGATTCTGTCGAGTATGGCGCAAAGCCGCCTGCGGCCTTCTTTGATGACAGATCGGACTCGTCGCCGCCTGACACCCATCCAAGGCGGATGCCATTATTTTCAGAACGGAGCTGCTTGTCCGTTTCTCTGTAAGCGGCCAGCCTGTTATCGGTCGCGATAACCTTCGCCAGATGGCGGTGAATCCATTCAGCCGTGTCCGCGAAATAAGAGAACACCAAGACCTTGCGGCGATCGCCCAGCGGCGCCCTTTCGCCGGCATCTTCTTCGGCCTGTTTGGCTATATCTGCGAGCGCCTCCACGAGACGATCCAACTTGTCGTCTGTTTGCGCGCCCGCGGCTTTCGCGACCATGTCTCTCAATTTCTTCAGGTGCACCAAGTCGGCCGCGACATCCAAGGCCAGCTGGGGGTCATAATCCTTATAGTTTTCGGCACCTGACTTCTTGACGATGGCTTTCGCCGCAGCCTCAACGTCATCGGAGCGATCCATCTCGTCTTCCACGGCAGACATTTCCCTAAGGGCCGCCGTAGGAATGACCTTTCCTTCGCCTAGGTATCGAAGGAATACCTCGTGCTCCCTGACCATGCGATCAATCGTCTTATGGAAGGCGTAGGCGGAAGACTCGAGGCGCTTCAATAGACCGCTTCGGATAAGGCCGACGATCGTCGTACGGTTGAAGTTGCTGCGGCCATCTTCCTGCTGCTTCAGATAGTCTCCGGACTTGTATCGGGAGAACTTGATAAGCGGCTCACCGGTCGAAGGCGCTAGGCACTCTTCCAGCCTCGAGAAGAAATCACCTAGCTGCTGCTCGAAAGAGTATCGGATCGTTAGCGCCATCGGATCGGGGAAGCGTAGCGGAACTTCTTTCTTTTCGAACTTATCCCACACAAGCTCACCCGAATAGTACTTCTTGATGAATGAGCGCGTCCTCTTGACCGTGGTCGCATCGACGATCGGATAAAGCTCGTCAGGATGGAGGCTGTTGACGTCCCGTGCCATCGCCTGGGTAAAGGCCCCCTGCAGATCGGGAATCCCGCGGTCGGCGAACTGGGAATTCTGACGAACAAAAAAACGCAGAAGATTGAAGAAGTCCCAAAGCGAATTGTTCACCGGCGTGGCCGTGAGCATGACAAGATCCTTAGGACGGGCGCCCCAAAGGAGGTTTCTCAGGACAGCGGCACGTGTCGGCGTATATGGATTACGATAGTTATGCGCCTCGTCGATCACGATGAGAGCGTACTCATCAATGTCGTATCTCAGGTGTCGGTGCCTTCTACCCCGCTCAGCGATATTTTTCACGCCGCCTTCGAAGGGGAAGTATGCCGCGCCTGTTGCTCCGAACCCCGAAAGCTTTGCCATCTCTTCCGTCGACACCATGAGGGGGCTGTCCTTGCATCCCAGCTCCTCATAGGATACCACCTCGGCTGTAAGGTAATTCTTATGCAAGAAATCCTCCCAGTTGCTGTCGCGCACAGCCGCAGGGCAGATGATCAACACCGGTTTACGCTCTGCGTTATACTCGGAGATAATGCCGCCTGCCGTGTAGGTCTTACCTAGTCCCACGCTGTCCGCGATGATGACACCCTTGAGCTCCTTCAGGATCTTCTTAGCGCGCCAGATGCCGTGCCTTTGGAATTCGAGGACCTTAAAGCCGTTGTTGGCCTTGTCTTCGCTCAGCACATCGGCCGCGTATAGTTCGAACAGCACCTTGATGAAGATCCAATAAGGATCCTGGTGCTGAAGCAGTATTTCGTAGATCTCGAGCAACGGCAGTTCGGATGCAGCCTCCCATTGGGCATCAAACCAATCCGTGACCTTGGGAGGGAGCACGCCTTCATATACGCCTAGGTTAAGCTCCGCGCTGGTTCGGATTCCCGAAGGGGTCAGGTTAGATGATCCTGCGACGAACCCCTTGGGGATGCGGTCCTTGCCGAGGAAGATATATGCCTTGGCATGCATAAACGACTTGGTGACCTGCCGACATTCGATTTGCCCCGTCTCCTTGCCTTTCTTGAGAAATGCGACGAACCGCTCGATCTTCTGCCTATCCGCCTTAGTGAAGGGCAGTTTGTCACGACCACGCTTCAGGCGTTCGAGTAGGGCTTGTGCGGCCTTCTCTGCTTTCCTAGCAGCGAACTCTTCAGGGTCTTCGGCCTCCCCTAGTTTCATGTCGTCATCTCCACCGGGAAGAGGCTCAGCTCCTAGCAGCAAACGGATCTTCGGGAGCTGCTCCAGCGAGTCCATCAACGCATCGAATGCCTGCGGACGGAAGTAAGCCGTCGCGATACAGAATTCGGCGATCAGGTCTCCCTTTTGCGCCGCAGCGGCGAAGTGACCGTTGAGGGCGTTTACCAGGCTATTGCCATTGGCATTATCGATGAAGTCGGGGCGATAACTCATATTCATGATTTAAGGCTATGTTTGGCTTTGAGGCGGCGATACTCGGCCAGGACGCGGGCGTGATCATGCTTCCAATCCCAACCTTCGTGGAACGTCTCAAAGACCGTCTCCAGCTCCTGCTCAGATAGGCCGTAGAGCAAGGCGGAGGAGGCATCGACGCGGACGACTAGCTCTTGCTTCTCCTCCGGCTTAAGCGGACCGCACTCAACTCCGACGGCTTTGGCCCACTTAGCGAAACGCTTATCAGGGCAAGCAAGGCGGCCGGAAGCAGCGACTAACTCTTCATAAAGAGGGCTTTCTGATGAGACTCGTGGGCAAGGCAGACAGTTGAAGACCGAGAAGGTTAAATTTATCTCGACCCATCTACGCGAGTACCAGTCGCACACACGCGAGCATAGGACTCCCAAGACGTAAGCTTTGTCAGCTTCGGTTCCTTTGGGCCAAATTAATACTGGAGCCTTATGGGTACAGACCAGCCCCGGGGGGAGCAGCGCTGCAATAACGGTCCTAGTATTAGTACGATTAGTAATATCCCGGAAAACAATCCGCGGGTGAAGGCACTCTATAGTCGAGTCATCTTGGATATACCGATCATCAGCACCCCACCATGGCGAGTTCGTGCCACGGCGAAAGCTGGCCTTCCGCTTACGTATGAGTTCCTTGAGGGTGTCTTCGTTCGATAGCACCCAGCCGTAATAACGATCAGCGCCTCGATCGGGCTCCCACAGATCAAAAGACTCCCCCTTAAAGACGGGTAGAGCATCCTCTACTGGCTTCGAACCAGTAAGGTCGAATAACTTCGCATCTGAAGTTGCATCCAATTCGCGGTACGGGCGGCAATGCCATGAGGAATTAATGTCATATTCACCAACCATGTTAGGCGCCTTGCGAATCTGCCTGAAAGCGTCTTGTGCCTTAGCGGAGGGAAGTAGCGGCAGCTTAGCAGACTCAGTCCATACAAGCACTTCGACCGCCGGGAAGCGTGCGAATGCCTTCTTATTCTTTTGATACTCCTCCAGCCTGTCGAATGGTCCATTTAGCAGGAGCTCATTTTTCCCGGCCTGCTTATGGATTGAACAGAGGCACACCGTATAACGCGGATCTACATCATCGAACACCCATCCACCTTTGTTAGTGAGCACGGAAATAGTGGCTTCTGCCTTGTTATCACCGGTAAACTTATCGGGACTAATCAATTGCATGCGCCATTCCACCAAGCCGTCGCCGGAGAATGCCGAACGCGGGAGGACGATGCCGAGCCTGCCGCCCTTTGCCAGCAGCTCCCAAAACCTCCATGCAAACATGCGGAAGAGGTCTGGGTCGCCCGCTGCTACGCCAAAACGGAAACGCCCTTTAGGGTCAGAGTAGAGATTGCCAAGGACTCCGGATGACAATTCGGCCTCTGCCTGGGCTTCCTTCAGCAATCCGTCGACGTCTGGGATCGTCTTGCTGAGCGCTTTCTCGGCCTTGGATCTTTCGGCCTGCGCCATGCCGTAATACCCAGGAATATGCCTACCGAAGAACATGGATTTCTCGAATTTTACCTTTTCCCATGGGGGATTGCCTAACAGCACATCGAATCCCGAATTCTTACGCAAGAACACCTCGGGGAAGCAGGCCATTAGGTGACGGCATGACAAAGGCTTAAGACCCTTACGCGCATCCCTGAGGGCATTTGAGCGGAGAAGTTTTTCGGAGTCCTGAAGCAACCCCATGAGGTCATCTCCGGTATCTCCGACGATCTTGCCGTTGGCTCGATTCCATACGGCGATGTCCATCGCGGCGATGGCCGGCTCAAGGGTCGATAACGCATCTGCACGTAGCTTCTTCATCGCCTTAACATCTGCCACGTTCTTGTCGGCGATCGCCCCCATCTTGCGGATCGATGGCACCGCTTCATCAAGGTATTTTCTGACGGCCAATCGGGCGTCATCCAGCAGGTCCTCGAAGTCGGCCTCATTGGCTACTCCTACCAAGGAATTGCCTTGGATAAGGTTATGCTCCAGGAAGGAAAGCGGCAGTCCGGGCACAAAGGTGTGAATCCATACTGCGAGCTGGGCTAGCTGCACCGAGATGGGGTTCATGTCCACGCCGTAGATGCATCGACGGGCGATGAGTCGTCGTAGCAAGGCTGCGTCCTCGAGACGACTTTCCAGCTTGGCGGCGTCTTCCCCTAGCTGATTTCGCGCGGCTTCACGTAGGTCGTGAAGCTGGAGCGCGACGGACGCCAGTCGGCGCTTCTCTAGATAGTTGCGGAACTTCCTTTCGATTCGGTCGATGGCGAAGATGAGGAAGTGCCCTGACCCCATCGCGATGTCCGCCACACGGAAATCAAACATGGCTTCGGCGGCCTCATTGTCCGTCATCGGGTCCAGCTTGGCGAGGTGATCGTCAAGCGCCTTGTCCAGGGCGAGATCGAGCAAGTGGTCGACGGCGAACTCCTTGGTGAAATAGGCGCCGGAGGCTTTACGCGCTCCGGACTTGTTGTGCAGGTAGAACTCTCCTTTGCAAACGGCCGGCTTATCGGCTTTTCCGGCGCTGACGTAAATCTGATCTCCATCCTTGTTCTTGAGGATCAAGTCCTCCTGCGCCTCAGAGAGTTCTGACTCCAGAAGGCCTTCATAAATGGTGCCGAATTCGCGAACCCCCAACGACCTGAAGTCGACCGGCCCCAGCTGACCGCCCTCTGTAGAAGTCAGAAGCAAGCCAGACAAAGCGGCCGCAAAGACAGAGTCAGAAAGCTTTACCTTGGTGATCGCATGTCCATGAGGAGAGTCTTCCGGATCATCGGAAAAAAGCACGCCATTGTAAGCCGGCACGGAAAGGGAGGCATCACCTTTGCTGATCGCACGGCTCAGGTTGCTGACCTCATCCCACAAGCGGCTAGTCTCACCCCACGACTTACCAGCCCTATGGGTTTCGAGAAGTTCTTGGGCAGTCGACTTCAGGGAATGGCGGCGATACGCGGCCGAATGTTTATACGGCAGCAGATCCTTGTCCTCCGCATAGGCGATGAAGAGGAGGCGGAACAGCACGTGCGTCGCCATCTGCAGCGTATCGCGAAGGAACGCGTCGTCCTTCTTCGTGCTTCTGCGCGCATCCGCGATGCCCTTTGCCAGCCGAGGCATGACTTCGACGTAGATGCGCTCGCGCAAAGCCTCAGCCAGCGAACCAGAGAAACGGCCTGAATCGGCCAGCAGACGCTGCACCGCGCCCTTGTCCTGACTTAAGGCATCAGCGGAGAACAGCATCCAGAGAAGCCCAACGTCATGCTCCTTGAGCAGGCCCGTATGGAGCTGGACGTAGGTCTCACAGGGACCGCGACGGCCGACGCCTACATTGAGAACCGCGGGGTATAGACGGATAGACTTATCCGGAGAAATCGTGATCACCCACTTAAGGTTCTTGCGTTCGGCCTGAGTGATAGCGTGCGTGATAGGAGCCTGATCTCTAAATCCTGGGCTAGGAGAATCCGGACGCTCTCCCTCATGAAGCAGTACCGCCAAAGCCACCTCCTTCTGATCGGCATCTAGGAGGATTTCCGTCCGGGCATCATTCTGCTTCGTCGCATAGCCAAGACCCTTGATCAGGTCTCGGCCGGACTTGTCCAGCAATGCCTTAGACTTATCGCAGGCCGAAGCGACTTCCTTTCGGTAGGGGTTGTCCTTGGAGGCATCCATCACCTGGCGGAGTACGTGATCGGCGAACAATCCGCTATTCTCCAGGCCTGGCGTATCGGACTTTACCGTGACAAGCGCAGACTCCAGAAGACGAATCGCGCTATGACGATCAGGGCATTCCTTTGCCAACTTCAAGATTCGGCCGGCCTGCGCGGGCTCAAGCCCGTGCGTGATACGGAGCTCACCCGAGTGAATGACCGGCCCAGCAACGCTCACCGAACCGTTGACATGGATAACAAGCAACAGCGGCGAAGGACGACCTCCGTGCTTGTCGGACCAGAGCTCTTTGATCTTTGCATCGGAGAGAACCGAGCCCGCATCTAGCATGCAGATCTGCAAAGGGGCATTCGAAGGATCTTTCCCTAGCCAGACCTGAGCCTGAAACTGGCCTATCTTCGTGTTATTCTGAACCTTGCCGAGGCCTGAGGTGAGTTCCGTAGGTAAAGTCATGGGGAAGTCGCCTAGAGGTATACACCTAGGCCCTTCTTTGCAATACATTGAGGCCCGAAATCGAACGTGTCCTCCAAAGTTTACATGAGACTTACACTTTAATCTGAGCGTCAGGGTCATCTTGGAGCAAAGGACCCATTGAGGCTTGGATTTGTTTTCACCTGGGCTTTCATCGGAAGCACACCTCCCACACCATGGCCAAATCTGAAGCATCCGTAGAAGAACTGGTCAGCATGATCGAACGGGGCGAACTGCGGCTGCCGGAGATGCAGCGTCGCTACGTCTGGCGCTCCACCAGGGTGCGCGACTTGCTTGATTCCCTTTACCGCGGATATCCCTCCGGCGCCATCTTACTCTGGGAAACTGACGAAGAAGTCCCTCTGCAAGACTTCTCGGTTTCTCAACAGAGCAATCCCTACAAGAGCACGCGGCTTCTCCTCGACGGCCAGCAACGTCTGACCTCCCTATCGTCAGTAATCCGGGGCGAACCCATTTCTGTCCGCGGACGCAAAAAGCCCATCGATATCCTCTTCAACCTGGACCACCCGGATCAGCTTACCGGAGCGACTGACGTCGACGAAGACGATGACCAAGATGACGACGAGGAAGACAATGACCGCGATAAAATTACGGATGAAGCCGATTCGACCGAAGACGAACTACAACAACGTTTTGACAAAAAGACGTTCGTAATCGCCACAAAGAAACTCGAGCAACTACCCCAGTGGGTAAAAGTAACCGAAGTCTTCAAATCTGATAATGACGCAGCTTTCCTTACTCGCGCCGGAGTAAAAGATCTTAACGATCCAAAATATCATAGGTACAGCCAGCGATTAGCTCGCCTGCGAAGCATAAAGAAATACGTCTATCGCATGGACGTGCTCGAGCGCACGCTTTCATACGACGAAGTAACGGAGATCTTCGTGCGCGTGAACTCGCTTGGGGCAAAACTTCGCAGCTCTGACCTGGCCCTTGCGCAAATCACTGCTAAGTGGCGCGGCGCACTAAAGACATTCCAAGCCTTCCAGACCCAATGCGCCTCCGAAGGATTCGACTTAGAACTGGGCGTGTTCCTGAAATCGCTCGTGGCTGCTATAACAAACCAATCTAGATTTCTGACTATTAACTCCATCAGCTTGGAAGAGCTGAAGTCTGGCTGGAAGGAATCGGTAAAAGGAATGGAGTTCGCGTCGAGTTTTCTCAGAAATAATGCAAAAATCGACAGCCCCATACTACTTTCATCGCCTTTCCTCTTGGTGGCACTTGCCCGTTTTGGGCATAAACGTAACTATCAATTCTCCAAAGGAGAATCCGAGCAGCTACGGCGCTGGGCACTCCTTGCAAACGCCAAGGGCCGCTATTCACGCGGGGCAACCGAGACCATGCTTGATCAAGACTTGGCGATCATTCGAGACGACGGGCAAGTCGTTGACTTGGTAGAGAAAATTCGCCAGCAAGTTGGGTTATTGCGTATTTCTCCCGAGGAACTGGAAGGAAGAAATCAGAGAAGCTCTCTTTTCAAGACCATGTTTCTGGCCTTCAGAGAGGACGGCGCTAAGGATTGGAAGTCAAATCTGTCGATTGCCTTTGATCATTCAGGGGCTCAGCATCGGCTTCAATTCCACCATATATTCCCACAGGCTCTCTTGAAGGGAACGTACAGTTCCCGCGAGGCGGATGACATCGCCAATCTGTGCTTCATCAGCGGAAAGACCAATCGCAATATTAGCGATAAGTCTCCGGCAGACTACTTCCCCACACTCATCGAATCCGCGGGACAATCAGCGTTCGACTCACAGTGCATCCCTACTGACCCCAGGTTGCTGAAGACCGAGAACTACAAGGAGTTCCTGTCCGCCCGACGCAAGCTGATCGCCAATCGCCTGAACGAGTTCCTCGCTGCCTCCTGAACTACGAGGGTTCGTTGATATAAAGGCAAGGTGCCTGCAGGCTGACCTTCGTATAGGCGGTGACATCGCCCAGGAGATACTTCTGGCGGATGGCTTCCGGAGCTAGCTTGCCGACGAACTCGATACGTCCTTTGCCGTCTTCGGGTATAAGGTCCGTTCGCGTTGTGTAACCGCTAATCTGCGCGGGCTGCCACTTAGCGACCTCATAGACTTCGCGGACGACCCCCTCTTA
>Ga0222712_10004762_pt1 | contig 14046 bp, 11 predicted proteins | sample C33_657DmetaG_FD_165043 | JGI IMG/M metagenome (GOLD analysis project Ga0222712, IMG submission 165043) | Estuarine water microbial communities from San Francisco Bay, California, United States - C33_657D | ecosystem: Environmental > Aquatic > Marine > Unclassified | place: USA: California... | reverse complement strand
CGCTGAAGAGGTTCGCGAAATCTTGGCGCAACTTGGTTTCCGTACTTTGCAAGAAGCGATCGGTCATGTCGAGTACCTAGATACTCGTAAGGCGGTTGAACACTGGAAGGCAGCTGGATTAAACCTTGAGCCTTTGTTGGTTCGCCCAGATGTTGAAAGTGCACTGCACAACACCATCAAGCAGGATCATGGTTTAGCTGCAGCGCTGGACAACACCTTAATTGAACTTGCTCAACCTGCACTTACAAAGGGTGAAGCGGTAAAGATTGATCTACCTGTACGAAACGTTAACCGCACCGTTGGAACGATGTTAGGTGCAGAGGTCACACGAAAGTACGGCGCAGAAGGTTTACCTGCCGGAACAATTGATGTCACCTTGCATGGTTCAGCGGGTCAATCACTGGGTGCATTTATTCCTCGTGGTGTTGCAATCCGTCTATACGGAGACTCCAATGATTATGTGGGCAAAGGAATTTCAGGCGGGCGAGTAGTTGTTCGTCCAGATGAAAAGGCAACCTTCCCATCACAAGACAATGTAATTGCCGGAAATGTCATCGGTTACGGTGCAACAGCTGGCGAAATCTTTATTCGCGGTGTTGTCGGAGAACGTTTCTGTGTTCGTAACTCTGGTGCTCTAGCAATTGTTGAAGGCATCGGTGACCACGGTTGTGAATACATGACCGGTGGAACCGTTGTCGTTTTAGGACGAACAGGTCGCAATATTGCGGCAGGTATGTCAGGTGGACGTGCATATGTTCTTGATTTAGATGCAGCAAATGTCAACGCAGATATGGTTGATGTTCTTGCAGTTCCTGATGATCAGAAGGATGTACTGAAGGATCACATCTCAAAGTACTTCGCCGAAACAGGATCAGAGATTGCACAAGCGTTGCTGAAGGATTGGGATAAAGGCGTTGCTCGAATCTCATTAATTATGCCGCGAGATTACGCACGTGTGCTTGCCGCCATGGAGCGTGCGGTGCGTGAAGGTTTACCGGTTGATGCGCTAGTGATGGAGGTTGCAGCAAATGGCTGATCCAAAGGGTTTTATGACAACGCCTCGCGAAACTCCAAAGCGTCGACCAGTTGATGTTCGCATTAAGGATTGGCGTGAAGTGTATGAGCCACAGAGCTTTGAGCATCTGCAAAAGCAAGCAGGACGTTGCATGGATTGCGGTATTCCTTTTTGTCACAATGGTTGCCCACTCGGAAATCTAATTCCTGAATGGAATGATTTGATGTACCGCGGCGATAAAGATGAAGCGATTGATCGCCTGCATGCAACTAACAACTTTCCAGAGTTCACAGGTCGTTTATGCCCGGCTCCATGTGAGACCGCATGTGTTGTCGGCATTAACCGTGATGCGGTAACAATTAAGCAGATTGAACTTCGCACAATTGAAGAGGCTTTTGGTGCTGGAACGGTAAAGCCAATGGCACCAGATCGCCTTACCGGCAAGACAGTTGCTGTGATTGGTTCAGGTCCAGCAGGACTTGCTGCAGCACAACAGTTAACTCGCGCAGGTCACACAGTTGCTGTTTACGAACGCGCCGACAAGATCGGTGGCTTGCTTCGTTATGGAATTCCAGAGTTCAAAATGGAGAAGCACATCCTTGATCGCCGCTTAGAGCAGATGGAAAAAGAGGGAACGCGTTTTCGTCCAGGTGTTGATGTTGGTACCGAACTAACCGGATCCGATCTTCGCAAAAAGTATGACGCGGTTGTGTTAGCTGTTGGTTCAACGCAATGGCGTGACCTTTCAATTAAGGGTCGCGAAAACAAGGGCATCTATCAGGCGATGGAGTTTTTGCCATGGGGTAACAAGCAAGCGTTGGGTGAGATCGAAACTCCACCAATTAATGTTGCCGGTAAGCATGTTGTCATTCTTGGTGGCGGAGACACTGGCGCAGATTGCTTAGGAACCTCTATCCGTCAAGGCGCTGCAAGTGTTACTCAACTTGAGATCATGCCTCGCCCAAGTGATGAGCGTCCATCAGGTCAACCTTGGCCGACATACCCAATGATTTACCGTGTTTCAAGTGCACATGAAGAAAAGGACAACCGTCTTTTTTCAGTCAGTACTGAAGAGTTCTTAGGTGATGGCAATGGGAATCTAAGAGCGATCAAGATTGTGGAGACACAATTTGTAAATGGAAAGTTTGAGCCAGTTGCTGGATCTGAAAAAGAGATTCCTTGTGACTTTGTGTTCATGGCGATGGGCTTTACTGGTCCAGAAAAATCATCGTTGATCACTCAGCTAGAGGTGCAACTAGATGATCGTGGAAATATCAAGCGCGATGAAAACTTCCAAACAACAGAAGAAGGAATCTTTGTTGCTGGTGATGCTGGACGCGGTCAATCATTGATCGTGTGGGCAATTGCTGAAGGACGTAGTGCTGCAGCAGCTGTTGATAGATATCTCACGGGGCGCACACAACTTCCTGCACCGATTGCGCCAACTGACCGCCCACTAATGGTTTAAGGTAGAGACATGCGTAGAGCGAAGATTGTTTGCACGATGGGTCCAGCGGTGGAATCTCCCGAAAAGGTAAAGGAGTTGATCGAAGCGGGCATGAATATGGCCCGTTTGAACCTTTCCCATGGTGGATACGATGAACATCAAAACCGCCTCGACCGTGTTCGCGAGGCGGCAAAGGCTGCGGGACAACCAGTTGCAATTCTTGTCGATCTGCAAGGACCAAAGATTCGCTTAGCTCGTTTTGCACATGGTCCACATGAGTTAGAACGTGGAGACATCTTCACAATTACAGTTGATGAGGTTGAAGGTACTAAAGAGCGAGTTGGTACTACCTACAAAGGCTTACCGGGGGATTGCAAGCCAGGAGATCGCATTCTGATCGATGATGGCAAGGTAACTGTCGAAGTTATTGAAGTTAAGGGCAATGATGTTGTAACTAAGGTTATTCAGCCAGGTGCGGTTAGCAACAACAAGGGAATTAACCTTCCTGGTGTTGCAGTGTCTGTTCCAGCGCTTTCTGAAAAAGATAAAGAAGATCTTCGTTGGGGACTTCGAGCTGGTGCTGATTTCATCGCGCTCTCATTTGTTCGTAATGCTGCAGATATCAAGGATGTACATGCAATCATGGATGAGATTGGTTTCCGCATCCCGGTAATTGCAAAGATTGAAAAGCCACAAGCTGTAGAAAACCTAGAAGAGATCGTTGCTGCCTTTGATGGCATCATGGTTGCTCGTGGCGATCTCGGCGTAGAGCTTCCGATCGAGGAGGTCCCACTAGTTCAAAAGCGTTGTATTGAGTTAGCACGTGAAGCTGCAAAGCCGGTAATTGTTGCAACTCAGATGTTGGATTCAATGATTACTAACTCATCTCCAACACGTGCAGAAGCAACAGATTGTGCCAATGCGGTACTTGATGGAGCCGATGCGTTGATGTTGTCAGGTGAGACATCTGTTGGTGCCTTTGCAATTGAAGCTGTTAAAACAATGGCTCGTATCATTGCTCGCACGGAAGAGGGTGGCTTTGAGATGATCCGCGCCCTACGTACAACCCCAAAGACAAAGGGTGGTGCGATTACACGTGCTGCAGCTGAAGTAGGGGCAATTGTTGGTGCTAAGTACTTAGTTACCTTTACTCAATCAGGTGATTCCGCTCGCCGAATGGCACGTTTGCGCTCACCAATTCCAATTCTTGCCTTCACTCCAGAAGTTGGAACGTACAACCGACTTGCATTGTCATGGGGCGTTGAGCCCGAGGTAACACCTATGGTCAAGCACACCGATGAAATGGTGAAGCAGGCAGATACCTTGTTAATTCAATCAGGTCGTGCACATGAGGGTGAAAATGTCGTCATCGTTGCAGGATCACCTCCAGGAATTCCTGGCTCAACTAACGCTATGCGCGTTCACCGCGTAGGAGATGCTGTTGGTGGAGTCGTAGCGGCTTACCGCTAAGATTGCCCCACAGAAAGCCTCGGTACTCCAACGGTAGAGAGGGCAGTCTCAAACACTGCATAGTGTCGGTTCGAATCCGACTCGGGGCACACAAGTCAATACTTTTGGGGAATGGAATTCTGGGGGGATGGTTCGACAATGACAGTTCGAATTCTCGTCGCAGAAGATGAAACTCTAATCCGCATGGATCTTGTAGAAATGTTGCAAGGTGCCGGTTATGAAGTTGTTGCACAAGCAACTAATGGCCAAGAAGCAATTGAGTTAGCAACATTGCATAAGCCAGATCTAGCCATTCTTGATGTGAAGATGCCGGTTCTAGATGGAATTTCAGCTGCTGAAAAAATAATTGAGATCGCACCAGTGTTGATGTTGACCGCGTACTCACAAAAAGAGTTGGTAGATCGCGCACGTGATGCAGGTGTTATGGCCTATGTTGTTAAGCCATTTACTATCGGCGATTTGATGCCGGCTATTGAGATTGCCATTAGCCGCCATACTCAAATGAAATCACTTGCCGATGAGGTCGCAGATCTGCATGATCGACTTGAAACACGAAAGCTGATTGATCGCGCCAAGGGGATTTTGATGAAGGCCTTAAACCTGTCAGAGCCTGAAGCTTTTTCCTGGATTCAGCGGGCGGCTATGGATCGCCGATTAACGATGAAAGAGGTTGCTGAGGCGGTTATTAACCCCAACGCCGTTCCCGACAAGTAGTTCCCAGATACATCTCATTTATTGATACCGATATCTCATTTATAACGAAACTGAAACAATTCAAGCGTGGCCCCGCCTTGTCTAAGCCTCACCCCTGCCATTACTCTTTCAGCCTCCCTGTCCCGGGACACAAGAACAGGAAAGGCACTACATATGAAGAAGAATCGCGTTCTCGCGGTTGTAGCTGCCGTAGCTATCGCAACATCATCATTCGTTGCATTTGCTCCGTCAGCGTCAGCTGCTTGCTCAAGCAAGCTAAAGATTGCATACCAGGGTCCACTAACAGGTCCTGAAGCTGCACTAGGTATCAACGAGCTTAACGGTGTGAAGTTCGCACTAAAGCGTTTCCTTGCAGCAAACAAGTCAGCAAATGTTGATCCAGTTGTCTACGAAGTAGATGACCAAGGAGATCCAGCAGTTGCAGGTCCAATCGCTCCTAAGGTTGCAGCAGAAGAGTGCGTAGTTGCACTAGTCGGTCCTGCTTACTCAGGTGCATCAAAGGTTTCACTACCTGTGTACCTATCAGCTGGTCTACCAATCATCACACCATCTGCTACAAACCCAACACTTCCATCATTCGGAAAGCAGATTTTCCACCGTGCAGTTCTAACAGATGACTACCAGGGTCCAGCTCTTGCTCGCCTTGTAACATCAAAGGTTAAGAATGCACAGGTGTTCTTGGTTAACGATGCATCTGACTACGCAGTTGGTCTACAGAAGACTGTAGATATCACACTTGCTGGTCGCGTTGTTGGTAAGGATGTAACACCAACAGGTACAACTGACTTCACAGCAACAATTGCAAAGATCAAGAAGTCAAAGGCAACAGCAGTGATCTACTCAGGTTACTTCTCACAGGCTGCAGTATTCGTAAAGCAGCTACGTGACTCAGGTTCAAAGATTGTCTTCGCTTCAGGCGACGGTACTCTTGATAACCAGTTCATTAAGCTAGCTCGTAAGGCAGCAGAAGGTGTTCTACTTTCAGCTCCAGCGATCCCAATGGAGACAGCATCTCCAAAGCTTGCTGCAGAAATGGTTAAGGCTGGCTGGACACCTGGTGTTTACACAACAGAGTCATATGACGCTGCAAACTTCTTCCTTGATGCAATCAAGGCTGGAAACACAGATCGTGCTTCAATCGAGAAGTACATCTCTACAAAGTCACACAAGGGTCTTTCAAAGACACTTAAGTTTGATGCTGATGGAGAAGTATCTGGTGCAGATGTAAACGGCTTCGTAATCAAGAACGGAAAGATCGTTCTTCTCGGAGCTATCAAGGCGTAATTACCAAGTAATTGGTACGTCTTTAAATAAGTACGGTCAGAGTGGGTGGGGTTTCCCGCCCACTCTGACCCTTATAAAGTAAAGGTGAGAAATGGATTTTGCATTATTAAGAGATGCCTTCTGGGGATTAACCTTTGATGGCATTGCTCTAGGAGCAATTTATGCGCTCATCTCACTTGGATACACATTGGTGTACGGCGTATTGCGCCTCATTAATTTTGCACACTCTGAAGTGTTCATGATTGGAACATTTGCAGCTCTTGTTGCTGCGTCAGGAATCATGGGCGTGAAGGTTGAGGATGACCCTCGAACTGGTGGTTCGATGATTTTGACTCTTCTAGTTTGTTTATTAGTAGCGATGTTGGCATCAGCCATTACCGCAGTGCTTGTAGAGATTGTTGCCTACCGACGATTGCGTCAAAGAGGTGCGACCAAGCTTGCAACTTTGATTTCAGCAATTGGTGTATCAATCTCACTCGTTGAGTTATTTAGAATTATTACAGATTCACTTCCGCGCGAGTTTCCTCGCATTATGGAAAAAACATTTTTGTTTAGTTACGCAGGTGCGGATATCCGAAATGACAAGGTCATTGTGATTATCGCTGCTGGTTTGATGATGTTTGCCCTTGAGCGCTTCATTACCAAGACCCGTTTAGGTAAGGGCATTCGTGCAGTATCGATGGATGAGAACACCTCAACTTTGATGGGCGTAAACATCAACCGAGTTATTACAGTTACTTTTTTTGCAGGCGGCCTTATGGCAGGTGCTGCCGCGTTCTTCTACATCCTGGTCTACGAGAACACCTCATTTAAGGTTGGTTTCTTCCTAGGGATCAGCGCCTTTACCGCGGCTGTTCTTGGAGGTATCGGAAACCTCAAGGGCGCACTCTTTGGTGGCTTTGCCCTAGGTTTGATGGAGACCTGGACTTCAGCTGTATTCGGTACCGCATGGAAAGCGGTTATCTCATTCATTATCTTGGTTCTTGTTCTTCTGATTAAGCCAACCGGCTTATTTGGAGAGTCAATCCAGCAGGCGAGGGTCTAATGGCAAATCTAAAGTCTTCACTTAATTTGCGCGATAAAGGCGCTGAGTACTGGGAGCGTTCACCAAAGTGGCGCCGCGTTGCTCTAGCAATATTTTTCATCGCAATTTGCTACGCGCTGCCATTCCTTAACAATCCTTTGATTAATACCCCTGGATCAGACTTCCAATCAGTTCTCTTTTATCCAGTAGGCATGTATGTGCTGATGGCGATCGGTTTGAATATCGTTGTTGGTAAATCCGGCCTACTAGATCTCGGTTACGTTGCCTTCTTTGCAATCGGTGCATACACAATGGCGATCCTTGGAACAAAGACTGCACTTAATTTCTGGGAGATTCTTCCAATTGGTGTAGGACTTGCGATGCTTTCAGGTGTTTTGCTTGGTACACCAACACTTCGTCTTCGCGGTGACTACTTAGCGATTGTTACCTTGGGATTCGGTGAGATCGTACGTATCTTTGCTGTGAACACAGATTCAATTGGTGGCTCTCGCGGAATCGCAGGCATTCCAACCCCCCCTGACATTTTCAATGCAAAGTTCACCATTCTTGATCCAAAGCCTTACTACTGGATGCTCCTAACCTTTACTTTGTTAATTATTTGGATGGTTCGTCGCATGGCTGCTCGTCGCCCAGGTCGTGCATGGGATGCGATTCGTCAAGATGATGATGTAGCTCAGCTCATGGGAATAAACACACGCAAGTACAAGGTGTGGGCATTTGTATTGGGTGCTGCAGTTGCGGGTGTTGGCGGCGTTGTGTACGCATCACAGATTCTTTCTATCGTTCCAGACCAGTTCAATCTCAATATCTCAATCTTGATTCTTGCCTGCGTGGTATTTGGTGGAATCGGAAATGTGTGGGGAGTAATTCTGGGAGCGGTACTTCTAGCCTTTACACCTGAACGCATTCGATTCTTGAGCCAGCCTCGTATCTTGGTGTTTGGTATTGCACTTGTTGTAATGATGAACCTTCGCCCAGATGGAATCTTGCCTAAGAAGAAGCGTGAACACTTTGACCCAGACTGGCATACAGTCGAAGAGTCAGGCGAAGGAGAGATTAAATAATGAGCGAAAATGTTCTAGAGCTAAAGAACATCACCATGAAGTTTGGTGGCGTCACAGCGCTCAATGAAGTCAACCTCGTCGTCAAGAAGGGGGAAATTCTTGCCCTGATCGGCCCAAATGGTGCTGGCAAGACAACTGTCTTCAATGTAATCACAGGTGTGTACAAGCCAACATCAGGCGATGTTGTTTTCCAAGGTGAGTCGATAGTTGGTGTTAAGCGTCATAAGATCACAAAGCGCGGCATTGCACGAACCTTCCAAAATATCCGACTTTTTGGTGAATCAACGGCGTTGGAGAATGTAGTAACAGGCGCTGATGTTCACTCAAAGAGCGGTGTTGTTGGAGCTATTTTTGGAACTCCACGTTCACGTCGTGAAGAGAAAGCAAACCTTGAGCGCGCTCTCGAACTTCTGGATTTCATGGGAATCAAGAAACGTGCAGGTCAACTTGGCAAGAACCTGCCGTATGGAGATCAACGCCGCCTCGAAATTGCACGCGCACTAGCGACTAACCCAAAGTTATTACTTCTTGATGAGCCAGCAGCAGGTTTTAACCCTGCTGAAAAGGTTGCATTAGCTGACACAATCAAAAGAATTCGCGATGCGGGCTACACCGTTCTACTCATCGAGCACGATATGTCTCTCATCATGGGTGTTTCAGATCGCGTTGCGGTTTTAGATTTTGGTACCAAGATTGCCGATGGCACTACCACTGAAGTCCAAAATGATCCACGCGTTATCGAAGCATATTTAGGAGCTCCCGCAGATGCGTCTTGAAATTAAGGACTTACGCGTCCACTACGGCAAGATTGAAGCGATCAAGGGTGTCTCGATCGTTGTTAATGAAGGTGAAATCGTCACACTTATCGGTGCAAATGGTGCTGGTAAGACAACAATGCTCAAGACAATCTCAGGACTTCGTCCTGTAACAAGCGGTCAGATTCTTTTCAATGGTGAAGATATCTCTAAGATGCCGGCATTTAAGCGCGCAGATCTTGGTTTGTCTCAAGCGCCCGAAGGTCGCGGAATTTTTGTGGGTATGACGGTATTGGAAAACCTCGAAATGGGTAAGTACAACCGCAAAGATCGTAAGAAGGAGATGGCTGAGGATCTAGAGAAGGTGTATCACCTATTTCCTCGTCTCAAGGAGCGCGCATTTCAGGCTGGCGGAACTTTGTCAGGCGGAGAGCAGCAGATGCTTGCTATCGGCCGTGCATTGATGTCACGTCCAAAGGTTTTGCTGCTTGATGAGCCTTCAATGGGTCTTGCACCCTTGATGATTCAAAATATCTTCAATATCATCACCGAGATCAACAAGACCGGTGTAACAATTCTTCTCGTTGAGCAAAATGCACAGCAAGCATTACAACGCGCACACCGCGCATATGTTCTTGAGGTAGGAAATGTTGTGAAGGAAGCTAAGGCTTCAGATCTTCTTAATGATCCAGCTGTTCGTGCGGCATACCTGGGAACAGGTGCTCACTAACCACGTTCAGCGCTAGATGGAATGGCGGAAGACGCTTACGCTCTTTCCGCTAAAATCATGCAGGTGATACGGGCAGTGCAGGTGCGCTGTCCGTTTTCATTTGTGATGACAATATCCCAGCAACACAAAGTTTTACCGATTGAAACCGCAGTTGCGACACCGGTAACTACACCTGTTGCCGTTGCCTTGTGATGGGTTGCATTGATATCAATTCCAACAATCTTGCGACCTGCTCCGGCATTTAGTTGAGTTCCAATCGAGCCAAGGCTTTCTGCTAAAACAACATTTGCCCCACCATGAAGGATTCCCATCGGTTGAGTATTTCCCTCTACCGGCATCGTTCCAACAAGTCTTGTAAGTGAAGCCTCTGTGATTTGGATACCCATCTTTTTATCGAGGGCTCCGCTGCCACGCTCTTTAATAATTGAGAGATAATCCGGTTCAGTCATGCGTAGAGTCTAACTGGCACTCTACGATGCATCCATGACCAAACGCCTATTACTTATCGATGGGCACTCAATGGCGTATCGAGCCTTTTTCGCGCTACCCGCCGACAACTTCACAACCGCACAGGGCCAACACACCAACGCAATTTACGGCTTTGCGACCATGTTGCTCTCCTTGCTCAGCAGCGAAAAACCTACCCACGTCGCTGTTGCATTTGATGTTTCCCGAAAGACCTTTAGATCTGAGATCTTCCCAGAGTACAAAGCAAATCGCGCAAAAACCCCTGATGAGTTTCGTTCCCAGATGTCCTATTTACATGAGCTAGTTACTGCCTTTGGAATTTCAACCTTTGAGGTAGAGGGTTTTGAGGCTGATGACATCATTGCAACGATCGCAAAGCAGGCAGAGCGAGAAGGCGCAGAGGTTCTTATCTGTACTGGCGACCGTGATTCATTCCAGTTAGTTAATGACAAGACAACTGTGCTTTATCCAAAGCGTGGTGTTAGTGATCTTGCACGAATGACTCCAGAAGCGGTTCAGGAAAAGTACGGAATGTCTCCTGAGCAATATCCAGATTTTGCAGCGTTACGTGGAGATCCCAGCGACAACCTGCCTTCTGTTCCTGGTGTTGGAGAAAAGACAGCGGCTAAATGGGTTGTTGAGTATGGATCCCTCCACGAATTAATCGCAAACATCGACAAGCTGGGTGGAAAGGTCGGTCAATCATTACGGGATTCAATTAATGATGTGATTCGAAACCGCGAATTGACTCAGTTGGTTGCCAATGTTCCTCTTGAACTCAGTATCGAAGCTCTGGCCTGGAGTGGTGTTGATGAGAACAGCACTAATCCGCTCTTTGAAAAACTAGAGTTCAAAACCCTCAAAGACCGGATGAAACCAATTCTGCTCAAATCATCCTCGAAATCTTCTGAGCCGGCGCTAGAACTATTTGCCACAGAAATTGATGAAGGGGTTCTAACGCCTGAAGAAGCCTCAGCAAAGATTGAAAAGCACTCAGGAGATATCGCAATCGCATATCAATTAGTTGATGAAAAACTTCATCGCTACGCGATTGCCTTAACGACCGAGGATGTCTTTCTTGTTCACTCTGCACAGATGGGGGATTGGGCAACCAATTCGAAGGTGCCAAAGATCGCCCATGATGGCAAGACCCTTGCACGAATCAATGGATTAACTGGAATCACCTTTGATACCTCACTTGCTGCCTACTTGGTAAATCCCGGAGTTCGCACACAAGAGCTCAAAGATGTTCAGGAGCGCTGGGGAGATGGTTCAGCAATTAATCACAGTTCACCAGAGCAAGAGCTGCTCTCATCAGCACGAGCAATGTTGGTGCTCAAACAGCCATTAACTCGCGAGTTAAAAGAGAGAAATCTGTGGGAGTTATTTACAACCATGGAGCTACCAGTGGCTGCTCTGCTTGCTCGCATGGAGTCCATCGGTATCGCGGTGAATAAAAAGGAGCTTGAAAATTTAGCTGCATTTTTTGAGGGTGAAGTGACACGAGAAACAAAGGCTGCCCATGATGCTGTTGGGCATGAATTTAATGTGGCTTCGCCAAAACAGTTGCAGGTAGTTCTCTTTGATGAGCTCAAACTTCCTAAGACAAAGAAGATTAAAACCGGGTACACAACAGATGCGGAAAGTCTGGACTGGCTGCATCAAAAGAGTGGGCACCCGGTACTTACCTCCTTGCTTCGTATTCGTGAAACTAAAAAGCTAGGTACAACTGTTGAGGGGCTGATTGCAGAGATCGCTAAGGATGGTCGCATTCATACCCATTTCCAGCAAACAGTTGCTGCAACGGGTCGCCTTTCATCTACCGGTCCAAATCTGCAAAATATTCCAGTACGCACCGAAGAAGGTCGCAAGATTCGTAACTGCTTTACCGTAGGAAAAGGTTATGTCGCACTCCTTACCGCTGATTACAGCCAAATCGAAATGCGCATCATGGCTCACCTGTCACATGATGAGAAGTTATTAGCAGCCTTTGCATCTGGCGAGGATCTGCATGCAACCGTTGCTGGTTTAGTGTTTGGAGTTAAACCATCTGAGGTTGACCCCGAGATGCGTCGCCAAATGAAGGCGATGTCATATGGTCTTGCCTACGGGTTGTCTTCTTATGGATTGGCGGCGCAATTAGATATTTCACCACCTGCAGCGCAACAGTTGATGGACACCTACTTTGAGCGTTTTGGCGGAATTCGTGACTATCTAAAAACCGTTGTTGAGGATGCACGCAAAGTGGGTTACACCGAAACAATTATGGGCCGCAGACGCTACTTGCCAGATTTAATGCATGACAATCGTCAACGTCGAGAGGTCGCAGAACGGATGGCGCTGAACGCTCCAATTCAGGGATCTGCCGCAGACATCATCAAGGTAGCCATGCTTAATGTTCAAAGCGGAATTGAAAAGGAAGAGTTGAAATCTCGCTTACTTCTGCAGATTCATGATGAGTTAATTCTCGAAGTAGTCGCAGGGGAGGAGGAGAAAGTAACTGATCTGGTAAGACGTGAAATGGGTTCTGCATATCCTTTAAAGGCTCCGCTCGATGTTAATGCTGGCCTTGGTCTTACTTGGCATGAAGCTGCACATTAATTACTTTGATTCGTCGGAAATATCCTTCATCGCCTGAAGATCTTCTTCCTCTGTCGGGACATCATTAGCGGCGCCTAGACGTGCACGACCAATCGACAAAATGATCAATCCAATAAAGATCATAATAGGCAACATCGCAAGGCCGACGCGTGGTGAGAAGCTTTCAGAAACAACGCCGCCAACTGCAGCACCGAGAGCCATGAAAGAACCTTCAACGCTCCAGATCCAACCAAGAGATGCGGTTTGTGAACCCTTAGGACGAACAGCTTCCAGAACTTCAAAGTAAAAGACTTGAACTGCGCCACCTAGGAAACCGATACATGCACCGACTAATGCCATGCTCCAATCGGGATAGGTAAATGCAACTGGAACGCAAGCGATGAGCCACAACAAGTATGCGCGACGCAGCGCTAACAAAGGCGCTAACTTCTTTGACACTAAACCACCCAATAAACCGCCAACAACAGTGGCAGCGCCAAAGGCGGCGAAGATCCATGCAACGCGATGCTGAACACCTTCTTGTGTCGCAAAGGCAGGAACTGCAACATCAAATACACCCCAGCCAAAACCAATAAAGCAGCCCTCAAACATTAGAAGTTGAATTGCACGATCTCGCCACAATCGTTGCTGACCCTTTTGCTTCTTCTCCGGAATCCAATCTCGAGAGGCAGGAGTTAAGGAAAGTGCGATTCCACCAATTAACATCAAGGTCGCAATTGTTCCTAAACCAAATCCTGGACGAGGCGAAAGCATGAGCGCGGTAATCACAACCGGTCCGATAACAGAAGTTGTGCTCATCATTGAGGAGTCAAAAGCGTAAGCGGTTCTCAGATAAGAATCGGGAACAATGTCCTTCCATAATGGACGAACCGATAAGTTAATTGGGGGAGCGGTAATTCCCAAGATAAAGGCGGTAATCAAAATAGATTGACGTGTTTCCATTGTGTTCAGCAACAGAATTAATCCAGAGTACATAGGTACCAAAATGCGAATCGGCCATTTCTGACCAAATCGATCCATCACAGAGCCACGGATTCCAGCGGTTAATGATCCAGCAAGAGAGTTAAGTCCGATTGCAAAACCGGCGATAGCAACAGAGCCTGTTTCCTGTTCGGCCTTAAAGAAGATACCTAAACCGATCATTCCGTAGGCTAATCGCGCTGGAAATGCGCTCAACCCCAGGCGAATGACTTGGGGGAAGGCGAGAAGTTCTTTGTATCTCTTCATAACGTAATTGAGTCTAGCGATTACGCTCAAAAAAGTGAGCGGATTTGCCCTTACGAGCGTACAAACCGTACCCTTGCCCTTCAGCCGCGAAAGCGGGACCTACTACTTTCTATCCCTACGGAGCACAATTGTCTACACCACAAATTGCAGTAAATGACATCGGATCAGCTGAAGATTTTCTAGCAGCAATCGAAGGCACAATCAGAAACTTTAATGACGGCGACCT
>Ga0222712_10004760_pt1 | contig 14051 bp, 18 predicted proteins | sample C33_657DmetaG_FD_165043 | JGI IMG/M metagenome (GOLD analysis project Ga0222712, IMG submission 165043) | Estuarine water microbial communities from San Francisco Bay, California, United States - C33_657D | ecosystem: Environmental > Aquatic > Marine > Unclassified | place: USA: California... | reverse complement strand
TTTGTTTACGGAAGTTATTAGTGCGTAATCAGAAACAACCCCGTCTGTTGCTTTTCTTACCGCAAGTTCTATTTTTCTTACAGTTTTGTCTCCTGTAGAAAAATATAAGTTTATTCTTGAGTTTTTCTTCTGGTCAGCTGAAACGTCTTGACTTTGTGAAAATAATGGCAACGGAACTTCACTTCCTGTACTCCATACCGACTTCTCTCCATCATCATAAACCCACCTATATATAAACTGAAATAACGAGTTCCTTAGATTATTACTCGTTACATTGTTGTCATTTTCGTATGCACACTTAATGGGCATTGTTGGAGGAGCCTTTGCTACATCAAGAAAAGAGCGTTCATAACTAGCGTAAACTCCTGCAAGCTTCCTGTCTATGTTAATTTTTGACGGTCTTCCTAAAGAATCTACCCAGTAAAGAACACTCCCTCCAGAATCATTTACATAAGCATCTTCGTAAATAATATTTATAGAAGTAATTGGTTCTGTAAGAGTAAAGTTTAATATGTCTGTAGTGCTGCTAATACCAGAAACAAATAATTGAGAAACAGTCTTAGCAACTGTATTATATATGTAAATTCCGTGATTGTTATTTGAGTTATAGTTGAAGTAAAATACCCTATTATTCAGCTGGTCATAATAATGCCCTATACATGAATTAGTTCCAGCTGGTAGCGTATTGGCAATCAGCCTATTACCTACAACACTTTGAGCAATCTGGGTATTCCCGTTACCCCTAAATACAATATTCTTTGCATCTTTATGATGGGCGGATGGCAACACGTCATTGTTGTCATCCAAGTTCATTACTCCAGAAAACTGCTTTTCAGTTACAGGCATTATTTATGTTTTTAGTCCAATTTTTTCATACATTCATTTACTGCATTGTCGTAGGCAAGTTTAGCCTCTTCTTCTGTCTTATAATAACCTAAACATTTTTGATTTCTATCAATAATAATCCTAGCCCTATACATTTTGCTTGCTTTGTGGATGTCTACTCCTACAGACTTGCATGACTTTTTTGTATTTTTTTCATTCTTCCATATTGCATTCTGCCTGCCAGTACACCACCTAAGATTCGTTATATTATTATTTTGCTTATCTGCGTCTATATGGTCTACAAAAGGAAGGTTGTTTACATTTTCGCAAAATGCAGAAATTACAAGCCTGTGAGCTTTAAACGATTTTGAGGTTTTATTTTTAGACAGAGCAACTCCACAATATCCATCAGCATTTATATATTGCTTTAAAATAATACCATTATGAGACTGAAGTTTCCCAATTCCATTAACCCATGTTTTGGGTAAAGATTTTACCAAGCCAGTATTGCTAACTTGATATAGTCCTTCATAGCCCGGTATGTCTTTCCAAATAACTTCCATAGTCATCCCTTAATTGCTAACCTCTGTGATTCTCTACTAAATTGCTCAGAAACTTGTGTCCTAAATGGCTTAACCCTCTTCCTTGCAAGTTTCTTTTGCAGGAAATATTCTCTTTGCCTAAATTGCTTCTCGCTGATGTTTACCATCCTATTTGAAGGCAAGCTTTGAACGTCCTTAAACCTCAACCAAGCAATCAGCGCTTCTTGACATTTCAAGTCAACGGCATAATCGTCGTCCATAATAGGACTGCTGATGTACTCTAGTACCACTTGGCTATAGGCAAAGTGCGGGTCTAGTACAATTAGGTTATTAGCTTTGTCAAACTTACACTCTCCTGCTTGAACAAGTGCACTACCGGCACCAAAATAATGCTCGTAGCCATTGTCGTCCCATCCACCTAACCAGTATGGGTATTGCAAATAGTTTGCGTCTTCTCCTATTTCTGATTGAATGTCGCTAAGCCTTGTAGAAACAGTGTCCCTATATGTTGTAAGTTGCTCGTTTACCCTAAGTGTTGCGACTTCACCAAGTGAATTAAATACGCCAATTTTTACCCAGTCAATAAAGTCTGTAGGTACATTTGCTGTAAGGTTAGCATTAACGTTAATCAGCGTTGTTTTTGGAGTCCAAGAGATGTCAAGTCCAATGTCAGTCAATCCACGAAACGCCAATGCCCACAACCTCCTAAACTCTCTAGTAGTTTGCTTGCTCTCGTCAATGTACATCATTACGCAATCCGACAGCTTAACATTTCTTTCTATTTGATTTTCTATTGGCATTGCTTATTATTTATGCTATTTCGCTTCCATCGTTAATCAAATCCTGCACTATTCCTTTTCTTGGCATTAACTTCTGGATTACAGAACTAAATACTAAATCTACTGCATCTGGAGGAATATTCAAAACAGTTGAATTATTCCCTTGAACATTAGTTGCCATCCTTATATAAATAGTGTCAGTAATATGAGACAAGTCTGTTCTGCACCAGAAATAAATAGTAGAACCTTCAATCCAGTAAAATGCTGCTTGAGGAGGTTTTGGCATGAACATAAAATAGTCTACTTCATGTGGTGCTACATATAAAACAGGTTTGCTTTGTCCTAGTGCACCACCAAAAAACACGCCTACAACACCAGAATCTCCGGGAAGTCCCATTGGAGGATGCGGTATTGAGGAAGTGTAAAATCCTGTGCTGTCATTTAGGGAAGGGGTGCTGATTGTGTATGTAGTAACGTAGCCTTCTGGAACAGACATAATACCTGTAATATTATATGCGTCCATAGCCTGCTTATTCATAACTGAAGCTATTGCGTCATTTATGTATAAGTCTACTTCATTTTCTGTAATAGTGGCAGCTTCGTCAGGAATCCCGTCGTAGTAAAATCTGAGTATTCTGTCAATCAGCTGCTTCCTAGTTGTACTTGCCATTATTCTCCAGATTGTATGACCTGCTGGCCGTAATTAAGTAATGCTCCTTCTTTAATCGACACACCCAATATTTTCAGACCTCTCGCCACAATCTCATCAATGTCGTTATCGTACCAGTTAGGGCTAACGCTTCCTACTGGGTTATATACAGGTCTTCCGCTTCCATCAAGGGTATATGCCCAAACAACATCCAAAGGCAGCGTAAGGTACTTTATTGTAACCGTAGCCATGCCTGTAGTTGGGTAAACTCTCCATATATTAGACTCCTCTACATAGAAGGCATTTGCTTCGTTTATAGGGTCTATAGAATCCTGCAATCTTTCAGCAAGCCTGTTCTGCTCAAATCTTTTCATTGAGTAGTTGTTAGGCGTACTCATTGAAAGAAGCTTATTAAATCCAACTGGCTTTGTTACAGAACCAGTACTTACAACAGGAGTAGAACTCAGCATAAAAGGAGAAAGCCTACTGACTACGTTGTCTGTCATTGAAAGTCCAACCCTAGGAGTTGGTTTGTCGTACCTATATTGCTCAATGCGTCCAACTAAAAAATCGTAATAATTTCGCTGTGCTGAATTAAATGCATACTGAAACTCAGCTGGAGACAAACTCGTCAGCTGATTCTTTCTTGCAATGAATCGCATTAAACTATAAACATCATTGACATTCATGCATGCTAATTTATACAAATATAAGAAAAAAAAAGAGGCTAGGTAGAAACCCAGCCTCGTCAACCTTAAATTTATGAATGCTACAGACTTAATTGAACTTTGAGTGTCCGGAGGAAAGAATCCCCTTCTTCTGTTGTGGCAAAGTCAGCAATAGCTTCTTTTACCGGTTTGCTAGTGTCTAGTGGGGTAATCAGCTGTTTTGAACTCAACCAATGAAGCTGCCCCTTTACCAGATTTGTCGTAATAACCCCTCTTTCAAGCGCCTTCTCAATTAAGAAGATTGTCTTAATTCTTGGGTTATTTGCAAATAAAAGGAAGTTTTCTGGATTTTCAAGCGCTTTTGATTTATAATCTTCACGTACTGCATCCCAATCTCTCTCTTCTCCAGTTGATGCGTGAACGAATGAAATACCTAGGAATTTTGCGTGTGGAATCATCTCATCTAGTGAGGCGTTACGGGCCATGTCATAAGCTAAGTCTTTTCTCTTGCCAATCTCTACAACGTCTACGTCTGAGTTGGCAAAATCAAGCAGCCTATATGTATTCTTAACTTGCTTCAGTTTATGCTTATTTTGCTCGCATTGGTTACAAGCCATAAGGTAGTCATACAAAGGCTTGTTCCATGCTGGTACAGTTAAGTGCCCGTTGTCAAAGCTGATGACATTTTTTGGATTTCCAGTAACCGCATCAGTAATGTTTCCTTTCTCTTCTTGCTCATCTACAAAGATTGTAGGAAATCCATCCAAATACCTAATCTGTCTAGGACGAAAATCCGGTTCATCATCTGTGCCGTAATTATGCAGCACATTGTCTTGATTCGTAATAATAAACCTTGGAGGGAAAATGCTAGAACCTTCATGCATTTTTGGATGTTCATAAACCAGCCTAAATACGTACATGTCTGGTTTCTTCTTTGCTTTTTTGGCTGCACTCTTCTTAAAACTTAAAGAAGGCTGCGAACCTTGAGTTGGTGTACTTGCCAACTCGGATGTTGCTTTAGACATAATTATTGTTTTTAGTTAAATAACTTATTACAAATATACTTATTGCAAACAACGTGCCAAACTTTAATATAAAAAGGCCGGGTAGAAACCCAGCCCTAAACAATTAAACACTAAACACGTCATGCTTAACAAAGCTATTGAATAAATGCATAAATTGGTTAGTTTTTTGACTTTTTTAGTATTTCTCCCCCATTCAGCTCCAAATATTCCTCATTTGTTATATATTTCCACTTAAACCCGCTGCTAGTAGCCAATCTCCCTTGTAGACAACTTACAATATTGCTTCTTCTTCCAGAAACTGAGTCAACCGCCTCATTAACATTTATATAATAGTCATAAAGAGAGTTGTCCTTTGTATAACAAGCGACTGCTTTTGAGTGTCCTTTTAGAAAATTAGTAATCCTTCTTCTATCATTTATTTCTTTGCTTGATGTCATTTTTTGGTTTTTTTCAAGCCATTCCTTATTTTTCACTCTGTCATCTGTTATTTTTTGCATCTTCTGTAACCAATCTTCGCTTTGAGACCTTTTCTTCATAGCAGCCCTGTGCTTCTCTAGCTTTTCTGGGTCGGCCATTCTCTTCTTCTGTCTAACGCTATTTTCCTTACAAAACTCTTCACTTCTTTTTATTCCCCTATTTGTAACAGGAGAAGGCCTTACGTTGAATGTATTTTCTTTATAAACCTCGTACCAGTGCATCTCCCTTACATCTAAATCATCAGCGCAACACTCTTCTATAATCGTAAACTCAAACGCTGATAGTCCGTATTTCTTTGCATAGTTGTACAAGTACCTGTTTATGTTCCTTACTGGATTTTCAAACCAATTTTTGTGAGCATTAATTCTTCTATCTAAGTCTATAGATTGGCCAATATAGATTTTGCCAGTCTCCTTGTGCGTAATTGAGTATATTCCAGAAGCCATATTAAACATGTTTAAACAAAGATATATAAAAAGAAAATCCCCGCCAAATTAATGGCAGGGATTTCTTTATGTTGTATAACTAATTGATAATCAAGTAGTTCTACACGCCCTCAATTATGGCGTACTGGTTAGCAGAGAAAACTCTGACCCCGGGATAGGATAACATGCTCAACGTCTTATTAGCCGTAGTAGTCTTGTTCTGAGGAGCAAGCATACCAGTTTCGGTTGTAAGAATCCTTTGTCCGTTAACCTCTTGGAATACAATTTGGAAGCTAGGGAACTGCTTACCAGTCTTAGCATCGCTATTGATTTTTTGAGGAATCAGCAAGCCATAGTTACGCTTCTCAGGAGTCAAAGCGCCCGGATTGATATGGTACACTGCTTCTGGGCTGAACATGTTGTTCAAGAAGAAGTGGAAAGTATAACCATCAATCATGAAGGAGCTAAATCCATAAGATGCAGCAGCTTCTTGGCTTCCACCTACAGAACCATAAGAGATGGCGCCGTTAGCGTATTTACCAAACAGAAGGTTGTTAACTTCTTGGCGCTGATAGATGTCTTGCAAGAAATGGTACTCGCCAGAACCGCCGTAGAAGTTCAAAGAACGAGTGATTGCTTGCATGTTAGACATGTCAGTTCCAGAAACGCCACCGAACTGTCCAGAAGTGTACTGGATGGTAGTACCACCAGCAGCAACGCGAGGGATAACACCGGTTGTACCAACAGTACCGCTGATGTTGTTTACTGCAACACCTTCCATGATTTTGAAGAAAGCGTTGTTCATGTAACGCTTGTTCATGTCATCTTGGGCGAGGTAGTAGTAGTAGAAGTTTCCGTTTCCGAAATCAACTTCGTTCTTCTCGATTGAAGCCCTGTCAGTGATGGTAAAGTCATCCCTGTGCTCAGTGGTAGTGTTCTCAATCTTGTCCAAGATTGGAGACATGCCATTAAGAACTGTAGAACCTTCACCGATGTTAACAGCACCACGCAGCAACAGGAAGTCAGAAGCGAGGAGGTTAGCAGAACCAGCTGAAACGAAAGCTTGAGTTGAAACAAGCGGACGGATTACAGCGCTCAAAGGATAAGAGCCAGTAGAAACTGAAACTACTTGACCTTCTACACCAGAAGTCATGATGCGAACAACTTCACCGGGACGGAGAGGAAGCGCTGAATTGTAGTAAGAAGGGTCGTTTGCAAAAGTAGAAGCAGAAGAGCTACCGATGGTTACAGTAACATCAGCGCCTGCTACAGGGGCAACAACTGCTGCTTTTACTGAAACCGCTTGGTGCAATCCACGCTTCTCATAGTGGTAGAACAAACGGTTGTCGCTTTTAGCTTCAGTAACTGAGTTACCAAGAGCCATCTGTACGATAGCGTAGTTCTCTGCGCCGTATTTTCTAACGAGATTCTTCTCGAAAGAACGGTCAAAAATGTTCAAGTCGTTCAACAACGCTCTGTTTGTTGAAGAGCTAGATATAGCGCCTTGGCTATATGCTGGGAAAGTATTAGGCATTTTGTTTTGTTTTTAAAAATTATTAACTCTGTCTTCTTAAATGTCCCATGAATAACTGGTCGAGCATTGCTCTCTCGTCATCCGCTGCATTTGGTTTAAATGTACCAGACGTAAACTGTTCTGATTGAATGTTTTTGCTCTGCTTCAGCATCTCTAAACGGGTTTGGTTAACCGCTTGTGAAATGGCTGAATTTAGGATTTTGTCAAAATTGTCGGCTATGTAAAGTTCCCTAACCATCTTGTCTGACTGGTACTGACCGTCTTTGTAGTACCTGTTTACTTGATAGTCTTCTAAGTTCTCTGCTGCCTGTCTGTATTTTGACAGCTCCTGCGCAGGGATGTCAAATTTACCACTGACAGACATATTAGCTTTTTCATCTTTCCATTGGAAAGGCAAAGTGCTAATTCTGGATTCTACACCTTTGAGTGAGTTTAAATACAATGACCTTTGTTCTTGAATCATTGCATCCATTTCTACATCCTCTTGTGGCGCTTGTTCCACTTGTCGCCTAGACAACTCAGGTAGTTTTATGTCCTGAGCTAAATTCTCAAAGAACTGTTTTGCGTCTTGCACATCGTTTTTAATGCGCTGGGACAGCTTCTTTTGTTCCCTCTTAAGCTTTGACTCGTCAAACTGGTACTCGTCAATAGAATAAGATTCGTTAAATTCGTCTTCTACGTCATTGTCGTCAAAATCTGGGTTGTTAACCTTGATGTATGCTTTAAGGACATCTTCATCTGGAAGGTTCTGAACATCGTCAGCAAATTGTTTTGTGCCTAGAATTTCAAAAATTTCCTCTGTTTTGCCCTCAAGAAGCATGTTATAAACGGCTTCTGACAATTCATTTTCAAACTTAGGTTGTGCTTGTTGCTCTAGAGCTTCGTACACTTCCTCCCATGAAGAAAACTTTCCGTCGGTTTTGCTTTTGATGAAGTCATCCTCATCAATAACATCTTCCATGCCACTAGCTTCCTCGCTTGGAACATAAGCCTCTTCAGCGTTCATCTGAATAACTTCAGCTGATTGTGGCTCTGTTTCTACGGTTGGCTCTGGCGTTTGCTCTGCTTCTTCCTTTATGTTCGTTTTACCAGAAAGCAGCGATTCATAAGCTGATTCGTCGGTAACACTCTCAGGAGCAGGAGCAGAAGAAACCTCTGTAGTTGTCGTTTCATTTGGTAAAGAACTTTCTGTTTGTGTTTCTTGAGTTTGTGTCTGTGGCGTTGGCTCTTGTGTTTGTGCATATTCTTGCACAATGTCTACTATTTCCATATTTTTTTTGTTTTTAGGATTTACTTGTCCTTAAACTACTAAGCAAATATATAATAATTTTTTTACTAACAAAAAAAGAGGGCAAGGTATAAACCTCGCCCGTAACCATGAAACACACACAAACTATTTATTGAGGAGGCATTTCTTCTGTAATTTGCTCCTCTGTAACCTGCTCTTCCATTGGGGCTCCTTGCTGTTCTGCCATCATTTGCTCCTCCATCGCAGCCTGTTGTGCTGCCTGTTCTTGCATTTGTGGCTGAATTGCATTACCCAAAATAGTGTCAGCAAACTGCTTAAGTTCGGCAGGAAGCTCAATCCCCTTGCCTACTACTGAAGCGTACATTGTGGTAGCAAACTTAATTAATTCTATTTCTTTGTCTCCGTCATTCTTACTTCTGTTAACCGCAATCTTGCTTTCTGCCATCATTTGCTCCAGTTGTGCATCTCCCTGCGCTTTAGCGGCAGCTGATTCTTGCTGAATCTGTGCGTTCATCTGGGCATTTTGTTGGGCGGTTTCTTGTGCTTCTTTCTTAGCCTTCTTCATGCTTCTTGCCAAATAGAGTTCAGCAAGTTTAACATCTTCAATATTCTTGATTTTGAACGCTTGCTCGTATGTAATCATCCCGGCAGCAAGTGCGGTATTCATTAACTGCGTTAATTCAGCACGGCTCTGGTCGTCATTAATCATATTAACCCTTACGTCAAAAGTCATGTCCAAAAGACTCATCTCATAACCCTCAAACTCCTTAAACTTCTTAGCTTTTAGGACAATTGAATCCCAAAGCATCATAGAAATCTTCCTTCCAGTCTCTTCTAAAAGGTGTACGCAAGATTGGTAAATATACTCTGTTGCGTTGTTGGAGGATTGAACCTGCTGTTGCATTACCCCAAGTCCTGTCTTTGCTGGTATTGATGAACCATCCCTGTACTCTGAAATACCCATCTCTTCTCTAAGCCTTTCTAGCTCAAAGTTGTATTGGGAAACTAGCGTATTCAGCATTGAAACGTTCTGGTTGGAAGGGAGTGGGGTAATCGGAGGAGATTTTCTTTCTCCGTCATCTCCGGTAGAATCATAGTAAACCCTACCAGTCTGGTCCCAAATCTTCATCAGCTTCAGCGGCTCTACAGAATCCCCAAGCCCCAAGTCAACATCTCTTAATCCAGAAATGTCAATCATGTAGCCGTCCGGACGCATTGTTGCAATCAGCTGCTGCATCTTAAGGCGGATAAGAACCATTTGCCTTATTGGCCCAAGCGCCCTTTCAATCATTGATGGAATTAGTGAACCTGTTGCATTCGGACTGATGACTGAATAAGAGAAGAATACGTCAACTCCGTTTTGGTAAGGCCTAATTTGATTAGGACTGATTTCCCACTTCAGCATGATGTCGGTGTCGCATACCCAAATTCCTTGGTATATGTTCATCCGCTTTGTCTCAATAACCTCTCCAACAATCTCTTGTCCTTTTGGCGCTACCGGTTTCCCTTGTTTTGGTACAACCAGCATATTACCGAACCTATTTTCAGTCTTTACGGAGTACTCTACGTCTACGCTTTTAACTTCAAAGTCAAATATAAGTACTGAGTAGTCGTCATAAGGGCGAATTTCAGTGTACTTATAGGAATCCTTCCAGTACAAATTCTCGCTTCTCTTCAGCTCTCTTGAAGCTTTTTGGGCAAGCTTGAAAAGAGTTTCTTCGTCTACATTATACTTCCTTCTAAGTACAGAAAGCTTCATTGGGTAAACTTCCCCAACGTATGAAATGTCTCTACCGCTGTCAGACTCAAACACGTTATAAATCATGTTGTCTGGCTTCGGTATGCTGATTTTGATGTTGTCGTTTGAATCATAACTAAGCTTAGTCCAAGCAAAGTTTGTGTCAATCAAATCCCTCAGAATCTTGCGCTTCATTACAGGGTAGTCGTTATTGTCTAACACCTTTTTTATGCGCTGCTCGAATAGTATTTCTTCTGGAAGCCTGTACTCCATGTCAAAATACAAAGCCAAATCATCCTCGTCTTCTGGGATGTATTTATTAGTCTCAATCTTTTCTCCCATCTCAGCCTCAATCTGCATGATTTTGTCTTTATTTACCATGCGGAACTTAGCCTCCTGCTTCTCTTCCTCCTTTGCACTGGTGCTCATGTCGTCTACCGCAGTTACGGCAGGAACCTCTTTCCTATTCATGAATCCGCCAAGAAGTATTTCTACGAACTTAGGCGCAATCTTAATAGGAGTCCAGTCTAGATTAATATAGGATTGATTTCCTTCAATACGCATCAAGTCCATGAACTCCTTCATGCTATTTGTACCATAGCTGAAGTCTCTATTTGCCCTCCATTGTCTATAACGCTTGCCGTAATACCCATCGGTATTTCTGTCGGCTGAACTAAATATACCTTGCGCTACCTTTAATCCGTACTCCATCCTTCTTTTCTTAGAAGGCGCGTCTATAGACATACTAAGGAGTTCATCCATACTTGAGAACTGCATATTATTCCGTTTATTAGGACAAATATAGTTTATTTAGCCGACTATAGCTTTACTGGAGTTGGATTGCCGCTCCACTTCTCGACCAGCCTCATGTAAACGTCGTCTATAAAGAACCCGTCAGCCTTCTTTTTCTCAATCCATTTGAGCAAATACTTAACCCTTACGTCCCTGTCTTTTGGCATAACCTTATACCCTCCGTCCCAGAATGGACGCATCATCAGCTTATAGGCTTTGGAGCGCCTTTCTCTTTCAGCTTCGCTATACTTATTAGGGTTGTTTCTTATGGATGTCTTTCGTGGTACTTTCTTGTTTTTTATGTAGAAGTCCAAATCTTGCCTATATGCTGCGTATATTGAGTTGACTACCGATTTACCCTTGTCTGTAATAGCGTAGTATTGCCTTTGTAACTTAATTATTCTTCCGTCTAGCAAAAGGTGCTCTAGCTCCATTTTGGTTATTTTGGAGTAGCCTATTTTAATTAAGAACCTAGAGAGGTACTCTTCCCTGCACATATTTGTGTTGGCCATAAAGGAGAGCGCCATGTATTGTTTTTCACTGTACCCAAACGCTTTCCTAGCCTTTCTTGCCACTCTCAACCCGTTAGTAAACATGAATATGGTAGTATCCAAGTCCTTTGTCATCCTATGAATACGACAAATATATTCGTCTCTTTTGGCCAAAAGCTTCTTTAGATTGTCTAGTTCTGGCTTATACTGGTCTTTTATTTTGTCAACAAGGGCGCTGGTGTCTATGGTAAACTTTAAGTCTAACCCCTTGTGGCTTATTCTTCTACCTACACTCATTTCTTATTTCCTTTAGCGAGTAATTCAATAAGTGGTATTCCTTTCTTTTCAGCCTCTCTCGCCTCTTCTTCTGACATTTTCATGTAGTTATTTCTCAGCCAAGCAGCCGACTCTACCATGTCTTTTACCGAACCTGTAACCTTCTGGAACCTGTCAAATGACTTGTCGTCACTTTTAAAGTCTAGAGTAAACCCGTTCATGGACGATGCCAACTCGTTCATTTTACGATTTAGGGAAAAGTATAGGGCGTGCATGCCATCCTGCTTGTACAGAAGAATCTCCTGCTCAAGTTGTTTTATTTTGTCTTCCATGTTAGTTGAATATTCCAAGGATGTCATCAGCGGCTATTCTTATAGCTCTACACTCCCTGTTCTTGTGATGGTAAACCATTTCATAGTCGGAGTACTTATACGCCAGTATTGTGTCTCCTGCTGCTGCGTCTGTATAGTCTTCTGGTACTGCAAGAATCTTAAACTTGAATTGTTCAGTCCTGTCTTCGTACTCAAATTGAGAAACTTTCTCTTTGACGATTCTCTCTCCTATAAGGTTTCTGAATAGCGGAATCAGCGTTCCGTCTTCTTGAATTTTGGCGTAAACTAGTCCGTCTGCTGGTATGCCCATGTAAACATACCCGTCTTCTTTCTTGATGTGGGTAGCTTCGTTTGTGACGATGTTGTGATGCAGGATTATTTTGTCTCCTACGGAAACTCCTTTTACCTCGTCCCCAACGCTGATGATTTCACAAACGTTAGGGTAGACTTCTCTGTTGTTTTCTCCGAACTTCCTACCTAAATAAATGCTGATTGTGCTGCCGTCTGGCATTTGGATTTCATGCGATTCTTTCTGTTCCGGATTCGCTTTGACAATTAGATGCTTGCGTTTTGCTCTCATGGTTTGTGTATTGTAATTCTAAAATAAGTTCAAGGTAGTGAATAGCTTTCTTTATGTCTTCTGCTCCATTCTTGTCCTTATGCCTACATAAATACTTCAGCACATTCCCTTGAAAGTAATCAAGGTTGTTTGCGCTGATGAACTCTATAGGCTGGATTGCATATTTTTTATAATGCACTCCTCCTGTTTGTGTGTTTAGTGCGCTCATTTTGTCTTAGCAACAGGCTTAACTTCAAATTGTTTTCCAACAATCAGCTGCCCTTTTTGCGTTCTGTCTTTAGGCCTTGGTACAATTGTGTTGTACTCAATAGCTTTCTTCAGTTTTATTTTTGCCATTATTTATTGCTTTCTTGTAAACAAATATTACAGAATCCTTCTGCATCTAATTCTATAATGTGAATTGGACACATTACTTTTTGATTGAGAACATGCCCACTACTCTTTTTGTAGAAGTTGGCTCATTCATTGACTTCTTAGACATCACGTTGGCAGCCTTCTTCTCCATCATCTTCTTTGCAATGCTAGGAACTTTAGTCATGTCTTTGCCTACATATTTAGGCTGAGTTTTTACTCCTTTGTTCAGCTCCTTGTTTTCTCTCAAAAGCTTTGCTCTTTGAATTACAGCTTGCAATTCTTCTTTCTTAGTCATTGGAGTTTTAAGCTTAGTCAAAGACTTAGCCATACCTACTTCTGCTTCCGTCAATTTTCTTTTATCCTGTGGCATTGTTTATTTTTTTATAAGTTAAGATTTTACCTATATTGTTTTACTTTTACTGCTATACTTTTTGGCTGTTTTACAAATTGCTGCCCCTTCTCATTCCCCTCTGCCTTCGCTCTGTTAGTGGCGGCTTTCTGACTAGCACTCAGCGCAGACCAAGCCTTTGCTGGTAAGTACCTTCTCTTCCCCTCTGAAGGCTTACCAGAAGAAGTCGTCCACTTTTCTTTACTCCATTTAGATAAAGAGTTTGATTCCGACTTTTTGCCTTCATAACTACCACCAGACTTCTTATACATTGCTACCGCTAGCTGTGCCTTCCTCGCTGACCATTCACTCGCATCTCCACCCTTAGTTCCAGCTTTTACGTTGGCTACAATTCTCTTCCACAAGGTAGGATTCTTTTTAACAGCGGTACTCATTTTAATTTCCTTTTTGACGTATTAGTCATTGGGTTATAAATAAACATATTTGCTGATTCCCCACTCTTCTTTGCCTCCCTGTCGTTAGACCTTTCTTCCGCCGTCATCCTATCTCTTCTTTTTCCTTCCTCTGTAAGCGTTTTGCCATCCGCCATCAAATGCCCCCTATTCTGCAAAATCCTTACCGCCTTCTCTCTGCTTCCTACCTGTGCTGATAATCTATTAATCAGCTGCCCCTTTCCCATGAACTTCTGGGTAATCATTTTCTGTCGTGTTTATTTTTTGACTTCTTAGCCTTCCCTTTTTTTCTTTTCCCAAAGGAAACTTTGTTTGCTGAACCAGTAGCCTTTGCCATTTTTTATTTTTTTGCAATAGGTTTAGTATTTTGTTCGCTTTTTGCCTTGTTATAACCACCTCTACCATATTTTTTGTAAAGCGCAATTCTTTCGTTTGTTGTCATATCAAGAATAGACTCTCTTTTTTCTTGATTCTTATCAGCGGCAGATTTCCCCAATGTCTTTTCTGTTGCATA
>Ga0222712_10004759_pt1 | contig 14052 bp, 12 predicted proteins | sample C33_657DmetaG_FD_165043 | JGI IMG/M metagenome (GOLD analysis project Ga0222712, IMG submission 165043) | Estuarine water microbial communities from San Francisco Bay, California, United States - C33_657D | ecosystem: Environmental > Aquatic > Marine > Unclassified | place: USA: California... | reverse complement strand
TGTAATGGGTGTAATAAATACCCTGGGCCACCAACTCGGGGTCGAAGGACGGGGCCCTGCCAAAAGCCTGTGTCCTGGCGATTTGGCCCAGCAGATGCTTGAGGTTGAACCCGTTGTCCCGGAAATCCACGGCCAAACGGTCCAGCAGGCGGGGGTGACTCGCCGGATTGGTGTCCCGCAGGTCATCCACCGGTTCCACCAGTCCCCTGCCGAACATCGCCTTCCAGACACGGTTCACTTGCGCCTTGGCGAACAGCGGGTTGTCAGCCTTGAGCAACCAGTCGGCGAAATCCCGCCTCGGATCGTCTGACTGGGAAATGTATCCGGTGCCGGGCAGACGGGGGATGGCCGGGCTTCCGGTGCGCGGGTTGGTCACCTCGCCCCGTGTCGAAACTTTCACCATGGCGCCCCGTTCCAGCCTGGCAAATACCGCCGCCAGACCGTGGTAATCATCCTGGGTCCAACGGTCCAGCGGGTGATGGTGGCAATTGGCGCAACCCAACTGCACGCCCAGAAACACCCTTGCCACCGCTTCCGCCTGTCCCCGCGCGTCTTGGCTTTGCCGGGCGAAATTGGCGGGTCCGCTCTTCCGTGTATCGCCGGTAGCCAGAACCAGCTCCCTGGCCCAGCGGTCCATTCCCATGGGATTCCCGCCTCCAAGGGCATCCCGCAGCCATCCCGTGTAGGCCGCTATTTCCCCCTGGTCGTTGGGTTGTGAGCGCAGGTTGAGCCAGCGCGAGAACTTGAGAGTCCAGTAATCCTGAAAAAGCTCGCTGCCAAGCAGTTCATCAATCTTCCGCGCCTTCTTGTCGGGGGCGACATCCGCCAGGTAGCCCTCTGTCGCCTCCCGCGTGGGCAGGGTGCCCGTGAGCACCAGCGTCAGCCGCCGGAGAAAAACGGCCTCCTCGGCGGCAGGGGCGGGCTCCAGTCTCAGCAGCGACAGCGTTTGGTTGATCTCTTCATCAATCCAGTGGGCGGCCGGCAATCGTTTCGGGTCAATCGTCGTCTTGCCGATGGGCAGTGTGACGGTGACCGGCGTCACCCGGTCCAGGAACCGCGCGATCACTGTGTGCCTTCCCGGCCGATGGACCGTCATCCGCGCCGGTTCTCCGGGTTCCATATCGCTGGTCACCGTCACACTGGCCGGGTCTCCAGCCGTGAAAACGGTCCACGCTGTCACATCCACCCGGCCACCTTGGTCAAAGGTGGCAAAGGCCCGGGCGTTGGCCTGCTGGTTAGGTTCTCTCACCAGGTTGGTATCGGTGACCACCTCAAAGCGGCCAAGGGTTCGCGTGTTTCCCCGCTGCGCTCCCCCGGCGATCCATTCCTCCAGCAGCGCTGAACCCGCCCCGTCGGGGGGCAGGGCCACATCCCCGCCATGGGAGAGCTGCCCGGTAGGTTTTTTCAGCAGCAGGCTTTCCTTTGGCTTGGCCAGATTGATCCGCCGGCTCTTGTACGCCAGGACAATCGCGTCAAAATCGGCATCCGGATCGGCGCCCAACAGCGAGAGATGAAAACCGCCACGGCCTGCGGTGGCCCCGTGGCAGGCTCCGCTGTTGCAACCGGCCCGTGTCAGAATGGGGATGATTTCCGTGGCAAAATGCGGCTTGGCGGGGCTTGCGCCCGCGACCATTCCCGCCATCAGCCACAGTTGAATCAAGGCTGGCCGCCCCGGTTGCCCCGTTCTGGGGGTTTGGCCCCGTATTTCTTGGCCCAGTCCTTGAGGATTTCCTGCGCCTTTGGCGTGCCGTAGTCTTGCAGTTTGCCGCTGTTGACGATGGTGTTGGCGATCCGTCCCACCTCGGTGCGGGCGGCTGCGTTTTCCTTGATGTATTCCTCCACCGCCATGGCGGCCTTTTCCACATCTTCGGGCTTGGCATCCTTCCGGATGACCGGGCCAAGCAACGGGCGAAGGTTGGGGTCTTGCCGGGCCGGCTGGTTGGGCCGCATTGCCTCCGTGCGGCCTTCAATCTCGGCCAAAGTTGGAACTTTGCCACCGGCCTCTTTCACCAGGGCGGCAAGCACCTTGGGCAGGTCCGCCTGCAGGCTGGGTTGAACCAGGGCGAAATTGGCCGTCACCAGATTCTTGTTCCCCACCAGGATGGTTAGCGATGCCTTCCGGTTCAGTCCATAAGCTCCGGGGCCTTCCCGTCCATCCAGCGAGATCCCGGTCGGCGCTTTCTCGGCGAGCGCGTGCTTCATCCGGTTGATGTTGTTTTCCGTCTCGGTGACATCATCCCCTAGCCAGACTACCCCGGTGGCCACGCCGTCCTTGGCTCGCGATTGACCATAATTGGCCAGCACACGGGTCAGGGCCACCGTCTGCCGGTTCACCTCATGCACAAAAATCAGAAGCTGCGGCCCCGTGTGGCCCGCAACTGCAAATTCCGCCTCCTTCCCCGCCTTTTCCCCCAGCACCAACCGCACCTTGAACGGCGCCAACTTCTCCCCCACCTGCGGCCCGGAAAGGATGGGGTCTTGGGAAAAGCAGAGGGCGATGACGGATTGAAAAAAAAGCATGAGAATTGCCTGCCGGGAAGGGGTAGGGTGACCGGACTAAGTTTGCATTAGATTAACAAAAAATTTGGATATTCGACTAAAAACAGCGATTGCCTGCTGGTGGTTCAGGTTCTCCTTGTTGGCAACCAATGGGTGAAGGTAAACAGAATCCAAAGGAGCCCGCATGCCCATCCTCCCCCGCCTCAAATCCATCGCCAAGCAGATGCTCTACGGCGCCGCACCCGTGTGGGACACCCCGGAAAACCAGCGCTACATGGGTTACACCCCCGACGATGTGCGGGTGTTTGACCGTTTTCTCAATATCTACAAGCAGGCCGAACCGGGTTTTCTCGTCGATTATCTCGGCGTCCGCACCCGCCCGGAAAGTCTGGCCAACCATGTCCGTAACTTGGCGGGCACCGTCCACGGCATTCCCGTTCCGGGGGATTGGCATGCCGAGGCGGTTGAGCATATCGGTCTCATCAAGAGCGTCCTCGACGCCAAGGGTACCTACCGGATCATGGAACTGGGGGCTGGCTGGGGGCCTTGGCTGGTGGCCGGGGCGGCCGCAGCCAGGCATCTGGGCATCACCGATATCCACATGCTGGGGGTCGAGGCCGATACTGGCCATTACGCCACCCTTCGCCAGCACCTGCTCGATAACGGCTTCAACCCCGACCAGCACACCCTGTTGAAAGCCGCCGTGGGGGCTAGTACTGGAAAAGCCCGGTTCCCCAAGGTCAATGATTCCGCCAACCAATGGGGTGCCCGACCCACCCAGGGTGATTCCACTGCTGATTCCGCCTACCTTTCTTCCGTTTTGGGCCCCGGCACTATCGAGATGGAGGAAGTGGATCTGCTGGCCATCAACGACTTGCTAACCCGCCAGCCCCAATGGGATCTGGTTCATATCGATGTGCAGGGTTGGGAGGCCGCTATCTGCCGCGCCGGTATGGGGGAATTGGGTAAACGCGCCAAACGGGTGATCATTGGAACCCATTCCCGAAAACTCGATGGCGACCTGATGGAAATGTTCCACCAGGCCGGCTGGCTGCTGGAACACGAAAAACCCACGCAGATGCAATACGACCGCCAAGCCGAAAAGCTCGAAAGCATGACCCGCGCGGACGGGACACAGGTTTGGGTTAAACCGGACAAAAACATCCAAGTCAAATATTAATTTAAATTAATTTTTGCATTTCTCTTGATCCGACCTAAGTTTCCCGGCGTAGGAAACAGGCGCAATGATAATGCATCTCTAGAGTTTTTAAGCTATAATTTTATAGCTTATGAATTTTAAGAAATCAGGTCCATGAAGAAGAACTTGCAGGAAACCCAAACCTCTGTTCAATGCCCGAAATGCCAGGGAGCATTTCGGCTGTCAGGGGAGGATTCCGTTCAATTTTTGATCCAACTAAAGGTTCAGGTGGAATGTCCCACCTGCCGGAACCAGGTTTTTATTTCGGCCATTCCTGTTGGCCTTGGCACCAAGAACAAAGTGTCAAAGTCAGGCGCCTCCATGGTCGGGGCGGCTTTGCCAAAGAAAATCGGCAATGTCGTGAAAGGGGAACCGCCTTTCAAGCCATTAGGTACCGGTAATGGTCCTTCTGTGGTCAACTCCTCTCCCTCCATACCTTTTGCCCCCTTGGCGAATCCCGGACAAAAATCTCCAATCAGGGAAAAACCTGTGGAGGAGATGGCCAAGGGCGATAACAAAAGCTGGTTGCAGAATCAAACACCATTGTCAAAGGGCCTGATGGTGCTAGTTGGAGTCTTGTTGGTTGCCCTTTCAGTCATGACTTTCCAGGTGTTTAAAAAGCAACCGGCTGGAAAATCTCTGCGCGAATCCGAAGGCCTCGTTTCTGTTGATAATCATCCATCCGGAAATGGCGCCCAGAAACCTGTTCCCATCAATCCTGTCCCGGTCCAGATTTCTTCGGAGGATTCGCTTCCCGGCATAGGCGGCAGGAAAAAAGGGAAATAGTTCGATGCTCAGGGATCAGGTCTACCAGAAAACCCTGCGCCATTTGTTCCAACCGGTGGCAGACCTCCTTTTTGAAAAGGAGGATGTGACCGAAATCCTGATCAACGGCCATGACAAGGTCTACTGCGAGCGTGCTGGAAAGCTGGAACTCACCGGCAGGGCCTTTGCCAATCCTCATGCCTTGGAAATTGCCGTAAGAAACCTGGCAGAGTATGTCGGCAGGAGATTGGACGAGAATAATCACAGCATGGACGCCCGGTTGCCCCCTCCCGATGCGTTCAGGGTCCATGCCATCATCCCGCCATGCAGCAGGGCGGGGATTTGCCTTTCCATTCGCAAATTCGGCAAGAAAAACGAGACCACCCTCGATTGGATCGTGAAAAAGGGGTCCCTGTCGCCCATGGCGGCCGAATACCTGGGGCTTATGGTTCAAACCCACCGGAATATTGTGGTCTCGGGTGGAACCGGAAGTGGCAAGACCTCGCTGCTAAACGCCCTTTCCTTCACCATTCCTGGAAATGAGCGCATCGTGGTGATCGAAGACTCTTCCGAATTGCAACTGGCCCAGGAGCACACCGTATACCTGGAGGCAAAGCAAAAGGGCCCTGACGGAAAAGGTGGGGTCACCATTCGGGATCTGTTTGTCGATTCGCTCCGAATGCGTCCAGATCGGATCATCGTGGGTGAGGTTCGACGCGGTGAAGCCCTCGATCTCATCCAGTCCATGCTTTCAGGTCACGATGGCTCGTTAAGCACTGTCCATGCCTCCAGCCCCCTGCTTGCATTGGTGCGGCTGGAGACCCTTTCCCTGATGAGCGATGTGGCTTTGCCTGTTTATGTTGCACGAATGCAAATTGCCCAGGCGATGCATGTTGTTGCCCAAGTTTCCAGATTGCCGGATGGAAGCCGGAAGGTTGTGGAGATAAGTGAGGGTTGTGGCTTGGGGCCTGGGGAAAGGTACCGGCTAAAGCCTATTTTCAGATTGGTTTCCAAGCCCACCGGCGACCCTGAGTTGACATGGACAGGAAAAAAATCAAGGTTCGGAAGGACAATTGCCCTCTCGATATCAGCGGAAAAGAGAACTTTGACCAATCCGATTTGGCAAAAATCAGCTGAATATCAGGGACCAATTTGAGGCAGTATTGGCAATCTGGCGGGCTTGGAATGTGGCCGAAAAGAATATCGAGGCGGTTTTCTGATGGAATTCTTGTTGTTTTTTTGTGGGGAACAAAAAGAAAAATATTTTTTTTGAATTCATCAAAATCGTGAGCTAGGGAAGGATTGAAGTGCGAATAATGTGATGCCTTTGGAGATGACAAGTGATCGGCAAACTAATCGTGCGGAATTAAAGCATGGGCTGTTCAAGGTTGAAAGGAAGGTTTGCCAGGTTGGTGGGAAAGGTGGTTCGATTCCACAGGTGTGAGGAGGGCATGGAGGCGATTCAGGCTGTGATGATTCTGGGTTTTGGTGCCGTGGTTGTTTTGGCGATTTGGAATGTTTGGACATCGTTGCCGGTGACGGTCAACGGTAAGCAGGTTTTGGGTATCAGGGGTTGGTTTCAGGAAGTGGTTTCCTCGTTGCTGACCTTGGATGAAGTTTGATGAACTTGAGGAGAGTCTGACATGTTTCGCGCAATCAAGAAGTTCCACAACAACGAAGAAGGTATGGAAGCAGTTCAGGTGGCCATGATCCTCGCTTTTGCGGCGGTCATCGTGCTATTGGTTTGGGCATTCTGGGCGCCGATTTCCGGATGGTTCTCCGGGACCGCGTCCACGGTTGAGGGGGAAATCCAGAACTTGTCCCAGTGACCTCCATCGGTCCTTTGATGATGGTTTGCAGGGCCGGCGTGCTTTCATGCCGGCCCTGTCTCTTGGGCTTTATAGTTGATCGCGAACAACTATTTTTTATGTCGGGGGTGAAAGGGTGAAATGGTGGATCGCCTCCGCTGTTCCAGCCAGCTTGCTGGGGTTGGGTTGGCTATTTTCATTCGGTCCCTCAGGGGCTCAATGGGCAAGCCCTGCCGGATGGTTGGTTCTCCTGTTGCTGGTCGTGGTGGCGGCCACTGACCTTTCATCCAGGCGGATTCCCAATTGGGCCACCTACACCGCGCTTGCCTGGGGAATTTCAGCCCAGGTGGTTTTGGCGGTGACCGGGGGCTATCCATCCGGAAACAGGTTGGGTTTTCCCCATCCGGGTGAGGCTGTGGCTGGTTTTTTTCTGGGTTTCACTGTTTTTTTTCTTTTGTACGGCATTCTTGGCGGTGGTGCCGGGGATGTGAAATTGGCGGCGGCGCTCGGATTGTTCCTGGGCCCTGCGGAATTGTTCGAGGTGATTCTAATCACCTGCCTAGCGGCGGGTTTGGTCGGCGCGATTGTTGTCACCAAATCGGTGCTGTTGCCCGGCCCCGCCGATATGCCCCACTGGCGTCAAAGGGTGAAGGTGGCTTTGGCTGGAAAGCTGCCGATGGCGCCCTTTTTTCTGGTTGGGTTGTTGGCGCACTGGTTTTCTCCCTCAGGAGGTTGGTTATTTCCTGCCGGTTGGAAATAATGGGATGACGGCCGGGATGGGGGGCGGGTGATGTCTGCCATAAAAACCAGGAATCCAGCTCCGAAAAATCGGCTGCGATCCAGGGATGGTGTCGCCACCCTTGAATTGGTCCTGTTGATGGGAACCATTCTCCTGATCGGGGCAGGCGCCTTGCTCCTCGTTGCCCCCGCCCTTGCCGGTGTCCACAGGATGGTCCGTATCATTTCAGGTTGGCCATTTTGATCCGCAAGGATGTTGCGTTGTGAATGGAGGTTTCGCCATGCCGGATTTGCAGGTCGACATGGCCTGGCCTTTGGCGCTAACCGTTTCCATTCCGGTCGGTCTGGCCCTGGCGCTTTTCGGAATTGGGAAAAAAATAGGCCGATCCGGCGAAGGATTGCTTTTGGGTGAGGGGGGCGCCTCATACGCCCTTTCTTTTGTGATGGTTTTGCCTTTGTTTCTGGTGGTTTCCCTGGTCTGGATCGAGGCCGGTTACTTGTTAATGGTCAAGTTGGCATGCAACCAGGCTGCGCATGCGGCGGCAAGGGCGGCCGCGGTTTGGCTTCCCATGCGCCAGCCCGGCCATGACGAGGCACAGATCCGTCTGGCCGCCAGATTGGCTCTCACCCCATACGGGCGCACCGTCCCCATCAACCTTCCCCCCGAACCGGAAGATTGGTCCGAGGAGGAGGCCGCCACCCAGGCTGAAGTCGCTGGCCAGGCTTTTGCCCAGATTTCTGGGGATGAGGATGCGGCGGGTGTCATTGCGGTGAAATTCCTCGATGCGGCCCGGCGTACAGAGGTTGTGGTTTCATTCGATTCCGCGTTTGACGCCACACTCAACCCCGATGGCGAGGTCGAGGTGGCCGTTTCATTCAGGCCGGCCGCTTTGATTCCTTGGGTTTCCGCGATTGTACAACCTTCCAGTTTGGGAAAAGGTTATCACTTGGTTCAAGGCAGGTGCGTCTTGCCGGGGGAATTTCCGCGAAACCCGCTGCGTTCGCTGTCCATACCATACTCAGGCCCCCAATGAGGACAGGTGAGCGCACATGAGTAATCCGGAATGTTCGAAAAAAGTTGGTGGCCGCCCGGAACCTTTTCGGTCATTTGGTGCCGGGGTGTCGGGAAATGTTCCCCTCGCTTCCATCTTTGTCCTGATTATCCTGTTGCTGCTCGTTTCCCTCGTTGGTAACACGGGGCGCACCTCGCGGCGCAAATTGATGGCCCAGAACGCGGCTGACGCGGTCGCATATAGCGCGTCGGTGACCCTGGCCCGTGGCATGAACGCCCTGGCCCATGTGCAACACCTGTCTGGCGAGTTGGCTGCCATTGGCGCCCTACACGCCGCCTTGTATGGCATCTATCCGGATGGGTCGATTGACGACACGGGCCCGTTCGCGCTTACCTTTTACCCACCCGGGCTTATCAACGCCTGGGAGGTTCACCAGGAAAACTGGGAACGGAAGCAATCCCAGGTCCCTCCGCCGACCCGCAAAACGGAGGCTATTGACTGGTTTGGGGATAACCAGCTCGGCACCCTTGTCAAATTCTCAAACGACCCCAAAAAAAGTGATTTTAGTACAGGTTTTATGAATAATATTTACAACAAGAACGAGCCATTCAACAAGCCGCTTTACCAGAACTTGCTGGCCGGGCCAACTGTCGTCGGAAAGATCGGTTATGAGGCTGCCCGTTTCGCCGGGGAATTGACAGGGGTCATGCCCGATTCCGCTTCTGCCCTGGTGCTCGACAGGAACAACCACCTCGATGCGAACGGGAACATGGTGTACGACGACCTGAAGGGGGCCATAGGAGACTCCTTCAGGAGGTTGAAAGTGGTTCTTTTCCACACCTATGTCGGTCAATTTTATGCTGGGTTGTTGTATGCCCAGTCCACCTATGCCGCGCCCAATAATTCCAAATTCTTCAAGGACATGGAGGTGGAGGCGATCCAGGTTGCAAACGCAGCATTGATCATGCAGAAAAAGATCGTCCGTGAGGCCGCCGCCCTGGACGCCCTTTTGCAGGCCGCGCGGGACACCGGGGGGATGAGTTCCTCGGTTTGGCCGATGCTAGCGGCCCTGGACGCCTACGCCGCGCAGGTTGTCGCCCAGGCCCCGGGGCTTGCCTTGGAGGCGGTTGATGGTGTCAAGGGGGGCCACATTGCCGAAATATATCCGTCCCAACCCGAGTTGCCCGTGGTTCGGGAGGCTGCTTCCGTTTCCCCCGAAAACAGCCATTGGGTCAGGGCGACCGCCCCATGGGTCCAGTACCACCGCAGGCAGTTGTTGCTTTGGGGCCAGGACACGGTGCTTTTGGGAAGGTTCAAGGATTATTACTGGCGCCGGACAAAGATCACCACCGAGGGTATCGCCCTCAGGATGAAGCAGGTCAAGGGTGCAAAACCCGCCTGGAATCCTTTTGTGATGGCGGGCACGACCGACCCGGCGAACCAGCGTAATCAGCCATGGCGGACCAATTCAACCGAGGCTGACAGGAGGTTTTCGGTGGTTGGAATGGTTTGGCGGGACGACCGCGGCAGTTTCCTTCCTGGGGTCCTTCAGGGTTCAGTCACAGGTGACGGGAAAATCGCCGCCTATTCACAGGCCATGATCTATGCTGCCAATCCGGTTGTGACCGTCCCACCAGCCGGTTTCCAGGATAACGACGGTTGGGACACCCTGGTTTGGTCCAACCCCGTCGAGGGGCACCCGGGACCTGGTTTCACCACCAAAACGGGCCCCGACAAGGACACGCCTCCGGACAGTGTGGGGTTGCCTGTCCCCAAGCCGGACTGGCAGGCCCGTTTGGTTCCATCGGCAATGGCTGGGGAGGCGTTCGGCGCCCTCAGGCTGGATGTGGATGATTTTCCAGTGGTGCTTGGGGATATCACCGATTTGCCCAGGTGGTTCCTGGCTGGCCATTAGGGATTAACGATATGATGGATAATAATAATATATCAATTGAATCCAGGCGGGGGTCCGCTCCCCTCGAGCTGGCCCTTGTGCTCCCGGTTTTGGTGATGACGGGAATGTTGCTGCTGTATGTCGGCAGGGTCTCCATTGTTACGGTCTCCGAGGCGTCAACAGTTCGAAATTCAGCCTGGGCAGAAAGGCCCCACGCCCCCCAACCCGACATTCTGCGGTTGGATTCGGATCCCTTGGCCAGCATGGTGGCAGACGCGGTTCAAACCGAGCATCCCAGGTGGTCCGGGATCAGCCAGGCGCTACCGGAAAACCTCGGGTCGCAAACCTCCATGGGGGTGGTCGCCGGAACCTGGGGTTCCTCCAATGTTTCAGGGTGGGGCCTCGCCCCCGGCTACTGGGCGCCTCACGGATCGTTCGGCCTGAGGGCCCAGGCGATGACTCAGGCGGATGTTGACAAGTTTGCGGCAGCCATTACTTCCCGGCTCAATCCGGCGATTGTCGGTGGTGGTTTGGCTGTCCAAAAAGATCTCAACAGCATCCAGATTATCTTGGGAAACGCCTCGGCGGGGGGCAGTGTTGGCGGGGCCCGGAATGTGTTGGCCACCCTCGGACTGGTTGTGGATAGCATGTATCTGGCCTCCATTGGGTTGGAGAGACGGCCATGACTGGCGCTTTCCAGCATCATTTTTTGACGACACGGTGGGTGGTTTTCCTGCTGGTCTCAGGGCTTTGGGTTTGCCTCGGTTTGTTTGCGTGGACTCTTGCCCGTGGCGGGCTTTTCAACATCTTGTCCCCTGCATTGGAAACGGTGGAACCCCGGAATAGGACCGTTTCCGAGAACCCCTGGTCGCAGGCCTTCTCGACAGGTGGCGATTCCGGTTGGGAATGGATGGTCGCTGTTTCAGAGGGAAGTTTGGCCAATCCGGAGGAGCTGTCTGACGGCTTGCGGGTTCGGGTCCCGGCCTCCGCCTGGTTCCCAAACTGTGGAGGCGCCATACCATTGCGTCGCATGGTAGGTGCGAAGGGTGGAACAAGTGCCGAGTTGTGGGCCGTCATGGGACCGGTTGAAGACCTGATCCGGGTTTTGGCCGGTGCGGACGGGTGCTCGGTGGAGAAATCGCCGGAAATTGGTTGGAAGCTGACACGCGGCCTTTCCGTTTGGGAAATCATTTGGTTGCCTGCTCGTTCCGCTCCAAATCCCGGCGGGCACGCAGTCAATGGCTGGGTTTTGATCAGGCTGGTGAAGGGGGCATAGAAGATTGCAATGAGACCCAGTTCCTGGTGGATACCCTTGTTATTTGCCATCGCTGCGGCGGGTGCCAATTTCGCCGTGTTACGGACCGTCAAGGATCCGGTTCCCCTGTTGGCGGCCAAAACCGATCTGAAGGCGGGCAAGCCCATCAGGGAGGAAAACCTCACGGTCATCCAGGTTGCCGCGGGCCCCGAGGCCCTCCAATCCTTGCTGCATCAGGCGGACTTGGGAAAAGTGGTCCAAAAGGTTTTGAACCGGGATCTCAAGGCCGGGGAACTGGTCCTGCTAAGGGATGTCCGGAGTTCCGTTGAGGATATTTCCGCCCAATTGCTTCCGAACGAATCAACCATGACCCTGAATGTACCTGGACAAAGGGTGGGTAATGATTTGCGGCCAGGAGACCTGGTGGTTTGCCTTTGTCCCGAATTGGTGGCGCAGGAGGGAAACAGGCCCACGGGAGCGGTTTTGCGCTACGGACCGTTCCGCCTGCTGGGAATTGACATCCCCGCTGGCAAGGATCGCTTGAACACCCGAAAGATCACCCTGGCTGTCCGGTTGTTGCCTCCAGACCGGGATGGAAGGGCGATGATTGAACCCTCCGCCGCCGCCTTGTTGATGTTGAGGGGCACCCGCACGCTCGATGATCGAATCCAGGCGGTGGAACGTTACAACCCCGCGGCCGAAGGGGTAGGGCGCCCACCCTTGGCGGTGCAACCGCCCCCGGGCCTGAACCAGGGGCCACCGGTTCAGGTGAAGCCGGTCCAGCCAGCGGGGGGTAACCCCGGGCAAATTGGAGTGCCCGTCCCGGGTAATCCGGGACCGGCGGGCGCCCCGATGCCGTTGGGAAACCAACCCGGTGGAAATAACGGGATGTAGGGTCTTGGGATTCGGGCCAAATTCGACCAAGTCCGGGACAATTATCCATGCGCATTGAATATGTCAACAAGATCACCGGCAGGACCGGTTTCAAGGAGTTGCCACCCAGGCTGAACCCCGTCCGGATCGGCCATCATCCCGACAATCACTTGGTCCTCGAAAGTCCACAGGTAGGTCTGGAAGCGGGTGTCCTCGACAATGATGTGGGGGGCGGGGAGGGCTGGCGTTTTTGGAACAGGTCGGGAAAGCCTATCCGGGTCGATGGGAAGACCGTGACGAGCCGCAATGAGTACCTGAGGCTCAACAAGAAGGTTTTCAGGGTCGATCTGGGACCCTATTCGCTGACCATTTCCCTCGGGGATTCCCTAGGGGACGAGGCTCTGGGGCTGGACGCCCTGGAATCCAGGGCCGTGGCCCTGGTCCGTGGAGTGCACCAGCAGCTACTGGACCTGCACGCCACCGACACCGGCGACAAGGCGGATTGGCTGAAGGATTCCTATATTCACCGTCTGGAGACGGAAATTGAAGAGATTGCCGGCCAGTCGGGCGAGATTCCCGATCCAGGCAAGGTGACGGCCATGGCCGATCACTTGGCCGGGGTTGCCGTGAAATCCGCCATGATTGGCAGGCTGATCGCCTCCTCCGGCATTAAAGCCGAGAATTTCAAGGACCAGACGGAGGTGGAAAACTGGCGCCGCCTGCGGACCCAGCAGCCGGAGATGGAGCAGGCCCTGCGGCAACTGGTTCTCCGACTGGAGGCCGGTCTGGGCCTGGAGGGAATGGACGACCTCACCGGCCAGATGGCTGTCGTCGCCGGGGGATTCTGGGGCCTTTGGAGGGATTTGCTGGCGGGAAAATGGGCCCCGCAGCCACTGGTCCGGCGGTACCTGGCCCTACGCAGGCTGAAGGAGGAGATCAAGGATTTCTACTTCGGCTTCGGACCCTTGGAGGAGTTGCTCGATGATCCCACCATCAACGAAATCATGGTGGTCGACGCGAACACCATATTCATCGAGAAGAACGGGGTGCTGGAAAATTCCGGGCGAAGATTCCTGACAGACCCCCTCATCACCATCAACAAGATCGTTGCCCGCGCCCGCCGTCAGATTTCCGAGGCCCAACCTCTGGCTGATGCCAGGATGCCGGACGGCAGTCGGGTGAACGCCGTGATGCCGTCACTCGCACTGAAGGGGCCGTGCCTCACCATCCGCCGGTTTCCCAGGCAAAGGATCACGATGGCCGACCTGGTGGATCGGTTTCATTCGTTGACCCCTGCCGCGGACAGGTTCCTCCGTGCCTCCGTGATCAATCGCAGGAACATCATTGTGGCCGGTGGCACGGGCACCGGAAAAACCACCTTGCTCAACGCCCTGGCTGGCTATATCCCCGACAAGGAGCGGGTGGTGACTATCGAGGACACCGCGGAACTCCAGATACCAAAACCCCATGTCGTCATCCTCCAGGGGCGCAAGGCCAATACCGAGGGAGGTGGGGAAGTGTCCATCCGCGAACTGGTGAAGAACTCCTTGCGCATGCGCCCTGACCGAATCGTCGTCGGCGAATGCCGGGGCGGCGAATCCATCGACATGCTTCAGGCGATGAACACCGGTCACGACGGATCCATGACCACGCTGCACGCCAACACGCCCGATGGCGTCGTGGAGCGACTGGAGGTGATGGTCCAGCAAAATGCCGATTCCGTACTCCCTGTGGAGGCCATACACCGCCAGATAGTCTCGGCAGTGGATCTGATAGTTCAATTGGGGGTTATCACCACCAACGAGAAAAGGGAGCTGCCCCCGGCCCCGGGCGAATCCGAATCCCGCACGGTCTTGCGGACCAGAAAGCGCAAGGTGGTCAGGGAGATTGCGGAGGTGGTGGGGATAGACGGGGGCAAGGTGGTTATATCCTCCCTTTTCAAGAGGCAGGGTGAGGGGGGAGACCTCGAACCAACCGGGAGCCTTCCTTCCTTTTTGGATGCCCTGATT
>Ga0222712_10004758_pt1 | contig 14055 bp, 12 predicted proteins | sample C33_657DmetaG_FD_165043 | JGI IMG/M metagenome (GOLD analysis project Ga0222712, IMG submission 165043) | Estuarine water microbial communities from San Francisco Bay, California, United States - C33_657D | ecosystem: Environmental > Aquatic > Marine > Unclassified | place: USA: California... | reverse complement strand
ATTGCTGAGGGTTTCCCTTAGCTAATTCAGAAGTAGCATCTTTAGCGCTAGAAATAGCTTTGTTAAGTACTTCTATTTGCTTTTTAGCAAGCGCATTGTAGCCTTCAAATAATACTTTAGATGCATTTGCAAAAGTTTCTAAAGTTTTTTTCTGAGCATTGATTAAATTTTCAGAATTACCATCTACTGTTGGTACTTTAAGAGCTGCTAACATCTTTTGAAAATCAAAGAATTCAAAAGGATTGTTTATGTTATTGATCATTATTTACTCCTTGTTTATTTAATAGATTGTATTTATGTTGCACTGCAATATATTTCAAGTCATAAAATGCTTATTTTTATTAAACTATTGATTTTATTGACTTTTTTCTTTTGCGTTTGCAATATTTATATATTGCATAAGCACATATAGGTTATTGCTCTAAGGATAATTATTAGGCTATTATTAGAAACTTAAATGACAAAAAAAGAAAAAGATAAGCAGCCTGATAAGATTAATTTTGAAGATCTAAATAGTGTATTTGAAAACAATCTGAAAATTTATAATCAGTATGTAGACTCATTTAAAAATTTAGGAACAGTTCAAAATAACTTCCCTTCTTTCAACACTAACAACCAAAATAGTAACAATTTTACCATCAACGATTTATCTAATTTAATTGCTCCAACAATGAACAAAATGATGGAGTCATTTAAAAATTTTCAAACAGGCATTCAGCAAAATCCAAATATTTACTTTGATCAGTTAAATAAATGGATTTCACAAATTGCAAATTTAAACTTCTATTTTGTAACACGTGCATCAGGGGGCATGGCAAATCCCGTCGTGTTCGAAGAAAAAACGGATAAAAGATTCTCTAATGAGGAATGGAAATCAAACTTATTTTTTGATTTTATTAAACAATTTTATTTAATTACCTCAAATTTTTTAAATAATTTAATTGAGAATGTAGAGTTCAAAGATCCAAAAGATAAACGTTTAATGCAATTTTATTTAAAACAATTAAACAGCGCATTATCTCCGTCAAATTTTGCTTTTACAAATCCAGAGGTTTTAAAAAAAACTGTTGATGAAAAAGGAAATAATTTAGCAAAGGGTTATGAAAATTATAAAAAAGATTATGAAAAACATCCAAATAAACTTTTTATTCAACAATCTAAAGCTGGTGAATTTGAAATTGGTAAAAATTTAGCGACGACAAAAGGCAAAGTTATATTTAAAAATAATCTATTTGAACTTATTCAATACGATTGCACAACTGATCAACAGTATGCAAAACCGATGTTGGTAATTCCTCCGTTTATTAATAAATATTACATTATGGATCTAAATGAAAAAAAATCCATGATGAAATATTTAGTTGATAAAAAGTTTAATACTTTTTTAATCTCATGGAAAAATCCAGATGCAAGCTCAAGAAACGTTTCTTTTAAAGAATATATTGAAGATGGAGTTTTAGAAGCTTTAAGAGTTACTTGTGAAAAGACAGGAACTAATGCGGCAAACATTGCTTCATATTGTGTTGGCGGAACTTTAGCATCGCTTGCTCTTGCTTATTTAAAAGTTATTCCAAATAAATATAAAATTTCTACTGCCACTTATTTTGCAAGCTTAATTGACTTTGAAGATCCAGGAGAAATTGGAATTTTTATTACTGAAGAACAAATTACAAGTATTGAGCAACAAATGAAAAAAACTGGATACTTTGATGGTAAGGACATGGCTGCTGCATTTAATTTTTTAAGACCTGCTGATTTGTACTGGAATTATGTAGTAAATAACTACTTACTTGGTAATGAGCCTACCGCTTTTGATATGTTACACTGGAATTCTGACTCCACACGACTTCCAGAAAAAATGCACTCTGAGTATTTACGCTGTATGTACTTAAATAATTTAATTGTAAAAAATAAATATAAAATAGGTGATGTAGAAATTGATCTGTCCAAAGTTGATACACCAATGTTTTCCGTTGCAACAACAGAAGATCATATCGCTCCTTGGCGATCTGTGTACCAGGGATTAAATGCATATAATTCACACATTAATTTTGTCTTATCAAACTCAGGTCATATTGCAGGTATCATTCAAGGAACTGAGAACAAACCTGGAAAACTTCACTTTTACACAAAGAAATTTGAAAAAGGCAAAACTCAAGATGAATGGTTTAATAGTACAAAAAAAGTTGAAGGTTCATGGTGGCCAATTTGGATTTCATGGCTTGCAGTGAACTCTGGCGAATTTAAAAAACCTTCAGAACTTAATGCAACAAACTTTGAAGTGCTGTATGAAGCTCCAGGACAATATGTAAAACAATCATGATAGAAATTAAAAAATATTCAAATCGTAGATTATATAATACTGAAACTAGCGCTTATATTACTTTAGACGATATCGTAACTTTAATCAAAAAGGAGTTAGATTTTAAAGTAGTAGATGTAGATACTCAAACTGACATTACATCGAGTATCTTAACACAGATTATACTAGAGAAAGAAAATGCTGGGATAAATTTAATTCCATCTCATATTTTAAAACAAATTATTTTATTTAATGAAAATAAAAAAAATAACATGATGTTTGATTTTTTAAATACTACCATGAATACCGCTAATTCTAATAATATCTTTGCAAAAAATTTTCCAAATTTTGCAGATTTTAATTTTTTTAACTTTGGACAAAAAAACGAAACTAAAGATCCAGCTCCGAAACAAGAAAAAAATATGGATGATTTAATGACTCAAATAGACAAGTTAAAAAAAGAAGTCGAAGAAATTAAAAGTCAAAAATAATTTAAATTAAGTTAGCTAAATGCTTTGCATTTATAAAAGCATTCTCTGCTTGTGCTCCTGAAAACCAATCTCCACAAATTCCAAGTCTTAAATCTTTATCCCAATAACAATTAGGCGCTGCTACTTTTTGATTATAAGCATAAAGCCAACCATGAATATCTGAATATTGAATATTATCTTTTTTAATATCTACTTTTAATTTAGTAGAAAAACTTTTTAACATTTCATCAATTAAACTTTGTTTATTATTTCTATATTCATAAATATTTTTAATTGCATATTTTAGTGAGGACTGAATCGTCCAAAGTTCTAAATCTTTATTAATTAAATCTTTCTTCTTTGTATTTTCGTTCGCTGCAAATCCCAAAACATCACCATCCTCAAAACTAATGGCACTTAAATTAAGGTTTAAACTTTTATTAAGAGCAACCATTAATGTTAAATTAGGCTGCATAGAGTAGTTAAATTTTGAAAAAAAACTTTCGGTAAATTGTTTGGTTAAATTATAAGCCTGTTGAAATGGAGCTGTAATAATAACTGTTTTGTAATTTTCTTGAGTGTCGTCTTTAAAAGTTAATTGAAAATAATCATCTTTTTTTTCAAGAGTTTTTAACTCTTTGTTAAGAATTACATTTTTATTCTTAAATAAATTTTTAACTAATGAATTGTTTCCATTTTCATGAATTATTCTCTCTTTATATAAATCATCTATTAACTGGTTATTTTGAAATATTTTAAAATTACCTTTCCAAATGGAGTGATCTTTTAGGAATTTTTTAAACTGTTCGTCCTGGCTTTTAATATATTGAAGACCATGATCGAATAGTCCAACATTATCAACTCTCCTAGTAGAACAACGTCCTCCAACTCCTCTGGATTTTTCAAAAATATCTAAATCTTTTTTTAAAAAATAAGAAAGAGTTGCAGCTGAAAATCCTGCGCCAATAATTGCGATATCTTTCATTTACGTCCCGCAAAAAGTCTTATATTTTTTTTCATTATCTGGTGCTGGTTGTTGATACAGCATCAAATCACCTCGTTCTGTATAGGGATCTTTAAGAGCATTAAGTAGATTGTTTAGAGATAATAAATTTCCTTTGTGCGCTTCTTTTAAAGACTCTTCTACTTTATGATTTCTTGGAATGACAACAGGATTATTCTTTCTCATTAAAGTTAATATCTCTTGTTTGTCTCTATTTTGCTTATCAATTCTAACTGTCCATTTACTGTAAAATTCCTTTAGATTTTCGTTTGTAATATTTTCATTCATTAATTCTCTAAAAGTATTTGTGTAATCTAATTTATTTTTCTCCATAGTATCTAATAACTCTTTAATTAGGGCCGCATCTTCAGGTTCATCAGTAATAAGACCTAATTTTTTCTTCATCATTTCATGAAATTTTTTTTCATATTTTTCGTTAAAGCTTTCAATAATTTCCTCTCCTATTTCGATTGCTTTATTTTGATCTTCATCAAGAAGCGGTAGAATTGCATCTGCAAGTCGTGCTAAATTCCATTGTGCAATGATGGGTTGGTTACCAAATGCATATCGACCATGATGATCGATGGAACTAAAAACAGTTTTAGGATCATAATGATCCATAAATGCACACGGTCCAAAATCAATGCTTTCACCGGATATTGCCATATTATCCGTATTCATCACGCCATGAATAAAACCAACGCGCATCCAATCAGTAATTAAATCTATTTGTCTTTCCATAACTAACTTTAAAAATTCTGGAGCTTGTTTATCTAAATCTTTTATTTCAGGATAATGACGCTCTACTGAATACTGTAAAAGTTTTTTAAGAGTTGTTAGATCTTTCTTGATTGCAACATATTCAAAAGTACCAACGCGAATATGACTTTCTGCAACCCTTGTTAAGATTGCTCCAGGCAATATAGTTTCTCTCATCACATTCTCACCTGTTGTTGCAACAGCAAGACTGCGAGTAGTTCTAATATTTAAATGATACATAGCTTCACTGATAATATATTCACGGAGCATTGGACCCAGTGCAGCTTTGCCATCACCCCCTCTTGAATAAGGAGTTCTGCCAGAACCTTTAAATTGAATATCGTATCTTTGCTTTGTTGGGGTGATGTGTTCACCTAACACAATAGCCCTACCATCTCCTAAAATAACTAAATGACCAAATTGATGACCCGCATAAGCCTGAGCAATAGGATCGGATCCTTTTGGAATTTCATTTCCAGTAAATAATTGTGCCAACTCTTCATTATTTAATGACGAAAAATCAAGACCTAACTGCTTAGCAAGATCATGGTTTATAATTACAATCTTTGGACTTTTTACTTTTGTTGGGACTATTCTTGATATTAAATTTTGAGATAACTGCGTGTAACTATTATCGAATTTCCAACCAATGTTTGTCATTTAATTTATAAGCTTAGTTGCTTATTTTTTATATTATATATTGATAACATGAAAATTAAGATCTTCTTAGATACTATATGCGGCTGGTGCTATATCGGCCATAAAAGATTATTTGAAGCTTTAGCAGAATTTAAAAATAAAAAATTTGAAGTTGAATATGCTCCTTTTTTACTCAATCCAGACATGCCGTTAGAGGGTATAAAAAGATCAGATTATCTGACGATGAAATTTGGAAGCAAAGAAAATGCACAACCCATGTATGATCGAATGACAGAGCAAGCAAAATCTGAGGGCTTAAATTTTAGGTTAAATGATATTAAAATTACTCCTAGCACTATTCTCTCACATGTCTTAATTGATCTTAGCAAAGGGATGGGGGGACAAAATACTATTGTTGATAATATTTTTAAAACTTATTTTATTAAAGCCGATAATATTGGTGATCCTGAAATACTTATTTCAATCGGCATTAAAAATGGCTTAAAAGAGGAAATAATAAAAGATGCCTTTAATTCTATAGAAAAAAAGAGCGAAATATTAAAAAAAAATCAACTTGCCTATAATATGGGAATCTCAGGCGTTCCTTTGGTTACGTTTAATAATCAAATTGTAGTGCAAGGCGCTGAAAAAAAAGACTTAATATTAGAAAAAATTAAAAAGATTAATTAAAAAATTTTTTTCAAATTTAATATTAATTAATATGTTTAATTTAATTTTTATTTAATGAATCTTATTAAAATTACTCATCAAATAATGAATTTGTCGTCCTTGCTTGCACAGATTTATTAATTCTCCAATGCTGTGAACGTTATTTCTATTTTTTGCAGTGTCTAATAAAAATAAAAATAATCTTGCTGTAATAACAGCATCTCCTATAGCAGAATGTCTTATCTGATCAAAAGTTTTAATTCTAAAATGATCGCATAAAAAAGATAGTTCATAACTTTCAAGACTTGGATAAAGACCTGCTGCAAGTAAGATGGTATCGATACTTGGGATTTTTTTTACAGTGGTTGCAAGGGATGTTTTAGCAGCATTTTTTTTAATAAAGCCAATATCAAAATCAACATTATGGCCTACTAAAATAGTATTTTCTAAAAAATTACTTATTTTTTTTTCTAATTGATAAATATTTGGTTTATCCTTTACCTGATCATCACTGATATAATGAATATTTCTAGAAGCAAATGGAATATCACGCTCAGGATTGATTAATTCGTCTAAAATTTGATCTTCTAAAAGTTGATAACTTTTAATTTTAATTCCACCCACTGATACAATTTTGTGCCCTTCATTAACATTCAGCCCTGTCGTTTCAGTATCCAAAACGGTAAAAATTGCATCATTAATATTAAGCTGTTTTAAAGCTTTTCTATTATCTAAAAAAGATCTTATTCTATTAAAAATATTCTTCACTAATATCTCCCTTAACTCTTATTTTAAGTTCATTAATTTTTTTTAAATAAATTTTAAGTAGATCTTTTTCTCTTTGTAAAAGTTTTTTTGGATCAATAAAATTTTTAATCGGTCTTCCTTCTTTAGCAGAAGTTACTTGATCCTTCAGCAAAACATAAGTTAAAAATTGATGAGCACTTTGAAAAAAATCAGTCTCATCATCGTCAAATACCCCAATTTTATTTAACTCTTCAATCCTTGCGGCGGTGGTATTTTTATTAATCCGATTTTTAATGGAATAAATTCTAACAGACTCTATAAGTGGAAGCGTTCCCGCTCCTTTTAAGTTTAATAATTCCTTATTTTCCTTATCATTCTTTTCAAGTTTAAAACCGCCAAAAAATGTAAGTCCTGCACGTCTACTTTCTTCATTCTTAAATAAAAATTTTAAAATTTTATTATTTATTAATTTATCAAAGATAAAATTTCTAAGATCTTCTGCAAGCTCAGGTTTTCCATACACGGATCTAAAATCATAAAGCATATCAATGTAAATTAAGTTTTGCTCATTAAAATTAGTAATCCAACTTTGTACTTGCTCTTTCCATTCTGGTAAGCTTTTTCTCCACATGGAATTACTTGCCATTAAATCTCCCTTACAAAAAGGAATGCCAGCTGTATCCAAGGATTTAGTAAATTCTTTTGCAAGTTCTTCAAAATACAAATCTACTTTTTTTGGATCTTCGGTTTTGCTTTCCTCATAAATAATGCCATTGTCCTGATCAGGATGTAAAAAGCTTTCCATTCTTCCGCCTGATCCCATCACTAAAACACTATAATTTGGAATTTGCTTAATAATATTTTTTGCATTTATTTTTCTTTCAGCGATCCTGATCGAGCGTCTGTATATGACATTATTTAAGAAACTTAATAAATAACTAATATCATTGGATGAAATTTTTTCATTTAGTAGTCTTTCTGCTAGATGGACTTGTTGTTTTTTAATTTGAATTAAACCTCTTTCGTCATATTCATCAAAAGTCATCTTATCAATCTCTTGGGTAACCGCTCCAAGTTCAGCTGCTAATGCTTTGTGAGCATGAATGACGCCCACCACTTGTGAATTCATGTTAATCACTGGTAAATGACGAAGATTATTTTTTCTCATTTTACCGACAGCGTGAAATAGCAAATCGTCTTCATAAACGAAGATCACAGGTGACGTCATTATTTCTGAAACCTTTTTACTAGGCTCTAAAGCGAAAGTTACTTTTCTGACAATATCTTGCTCTGTAATAATACCTGAAAGCTTATTATCTTTTTTAATTAAAACGGTAGATTTTTTTTGTTGCTGCAAATCTTTTACAACTTCTTCAATGGAGGAATTCACATCCACGTACAGATAGTCTGCTGACATATAGTCAGAGATTTTTTTTACAAATAGTTCAACGCTATTAGACCTTGTTGTCATAGAAAGTTAAACTGAAGTATATCGGATTTTATAAATTTAAGAAGAAGACAAGCCCGACTTAAAGCGTTCTTAAGGCTTAAAATTAAGCCTTGGTTTTATTTAAGAACGCTAATTCGTCGTTAGAATACGGAGTCATATTACATTCCGTAAGTTAGTAAAAATATTGCAATCGGCAGGCTTAGTACTGCTGCTACAATAGCTACTACACCTACAATTGTTGCTAAATCTTCGGCTGTTCGCTGAGAGATAGCTACATTAGCAAAACTTTGGTTTCCGTTTACTAGTCTTGTTGTTTGTGTTTTTGTTTTCATGCCTCTCATATAGAGAGCAAATGTAATAAATTCATGAACTATTTGTGTCTTAATTGTGAAAAATGTATTAATTTTTTTTTACAATAAGAAATATTTAATTTTTAATGCGACATTCAATCCTTCTTCTATTCTTTTTTTTATTTGCAACTCCTTTATTTGCAAACTGTAAACCTGAGGAGCAAGTAGGATTCAGAAGTTATAATTTTAGAATAGAAAATGATTACTTCAATAATGAAGACTCTAATTACACAAGTGGCGTAATTTTATCTGGTGTCACCCATGATTTTAAAGGAGATGTAAGTAATGAATGTTTACCGGTGATCAGCCGTTTACATGGGAGTCTTCTTTTATATATTGACGCTGATTTATTTAAAAAAAGAGAAGGTTCTTCGAAAAATGTTTATTTTACCGGTTCACAATTAATGTACACCCCCGTAGATGATAAAACTCCAACAGTAATTAAAGATGATAGACCTTATGCAGGAATATTATCTTTGGCAATTGGGGTTAATGAAAGACATAGAAATCAATTTGATAGTACTCAGATTTTAAACACTAAAGAGTTAACCCTTGGAATTATAGGACCAGCATCGTTTACAAGGCAAACTCAAAATTTTGTTCATGATAGATTTAATGTCTACAGGGCCAAAGGTTGGGATAATCAATTAAGTAATGAGCCTGCAGCAATGTATATGATTGAAAGAAGAATTAAATCTGATCTACAACAAAATACTTACACACCTGGTATTTCAAAAGATTTAATAAGATCTTATGGAATTAAACTTGGAAATATTGAAACATCTTTAAATATTGGTTTAGAGGGAAGATATGGTCTCAATATTCCAAATGATTTTGGTAGCGCACCCTCTTATCCTGGTTGTGATAATACCGCACCTTCCTCTGGAAGCTCAGAAACTTGTACTGATAAAGGAGAGTTAATGTTGCCTATTCCATTAGGCGCACATTTATTTGCTCTCGCTGAATTAAAAGGAGTTGCTTATGATTTTTCTATAGATGGAAATATTTTTGCAAACAATCATCACGTGCATCGAGAGCCTTTTGTGGGCTTGATTGCAATTGGAGTAAATTCTTTAATTCCAATTCCAGGAAACAAAAATTTAAAATTAACACTTACACAATATATTCAATCCAAAGAATTTAAAGAGCAAAAAACTGCAGATAAATATGTTTCCTTTACTGTAGGCGTAGATTTTTAATTATTCAAAAAAACGTTTTAGCCCAGTATAAATAGAAACTAAAGTTGTTGCTAAAGAAACATATTTAATTGATTTTTGTAATAAATCTTGCAAAGCCTCGGGGCTTAATTTTTTATTCACTATAAGGTCGAGTAGGGCTTTAAGCATTGGATTAATATCAATTTTATGTTTGCTTCTTTTAAAAAAAGCTATGGTTCCAAATAACATCCCAGTTAAGAAACTAAATGTAATACTAAGTGAATATTCAATAAATTCTTTCCACTCTACTATACTTTGGGGCATCACAGGTGTTTTGTCGATGTAGCCTGTAATTGCACTCATACTCACAACTGTAACAAAGGATAGAATTAAAGAACCTACAAACCAAGGTAACACGGGATGTTTTCTTTTTTGAAATAAAAAATATGCAAACGGCATTGGAATAATAATTGAGGCTAATCTTAAATAAATTAGTTTTAAATCATAAACTACAACTACGATCAGATGAGCAATTAATAAAATAACTAAAGGTAAAATTAAAAATTTTGAAATACTAATAATTTTTTTTAAACTTCCTTCAGATTCTTGTTCTTTTTTATATTGAAGCTCCTCTTCTAATTCACTAATGCGACTTTCTAAAATTTCACGATCAGAAACATTTGTTAATTTCTCTTCCAAGGAAGAAACTTTTTCCATAAGAGGTTTAAATAAATAAAGATCTTTACTGCAGGTTTTACAAACGTAAGCCTCTGAGTCAACTTCACTGAGGCAGTAAGGGCATTTCATTATTTTACTGCGACAAGGGTAACAATTAAACTAGACTCTCTACCCTCAACATCTTTTACATTAATTTTAACTGAATGTTCTCCTGAGGGTACGTTGGCTTTTGGAAAATCAATTCCATTTTCTGAAATACCAGGTTTTAATCGATCAGTTAGATCAATGTAAGGAAACTTTAAATAAGTTACCTTAACAGAGTTTGAGTCTATTTTAACCCCACCTCTCGGTTCAAATGCAATTTTTAAATCAAATGGAGTTTTTACTTCTGCTTTAACTTCTGTAACATTTACATCAGGAGATAACACTTTAATTCCAGGACCTCTTGAAATTCCTCTAGTTTTTAAATCTCCTTTTGCTGCGGGCAATTGAGATTCTTTAATAGTGATTAGTTCTTTGATAATTAATTTAAAATCCTTCGTCTGAGCTAAAGTTTCAAAACTTAGGAACAATGTTAGAAGATATATTGAAATAAAAGTTAATATTTTTTTCATTTTTATAATTTACAAAATTTATTAATCACCCACCATAACAAATGGTGCCCAAAATAATGGATGACTATAAAAATAACTTACAGCATTTGTATTCCCAATTCTAGCCGCACCTTTATCTGCAATATTTAACATTGCCTGCCTTAAAGCTTCAGGTTTTGATATTTTTTCCTGATTATTTTGTCTTTTAAATAAATCTACCATCAATTCTCTGGAGGATACGGTGTCGACTGGCCAGTTAGAAACCAATAATGCCCTAGCACCTGCATAAAAAAAGGCTCGTCCAAGTCCAGAAACCGCTTCCGAACTATTATCGCTCGATGCAGTATTACAAGCAGATAGCACAACCCAATCTGCATTAAGTTTTAACTCTAAAATTTTATCCATGGTTAATAAGCCGTCACTTTCTTTTTCTCCAGTAACATCAGGAGTTGATAGAGCTAAAGCTGGTTGAGTTAATCCATTAAGCTCTCCTGGAACCAAACCATGAGTTGAGAACATAATTATATTCTTTTTTGAAAAATCAGTTTCAAGAACTTGCTTTACGCTTGCATGTTGATTTAAAAATATATCTTCAGGTTTTGCATTTAAAACTTTTCCAATTTCCTGAACTTCAACACTCGTATCAGGCAATGCAGGCAACAAAGCCAACTCTGCAGAACTTACTTTTGAAGTTTTAGGAGCGCTTCTTAGATTTAAAGGTTTGCCTCGAGTATTAACGGCCTGCGCAGTATCTAATTTTGTAGAAGCACTGGTTGCTTGTGCTTTACTAAAATAAGGATCCGCAAACGCAACAAAGTTTTGTACTTCATTCCTTTCAATCTTAACCCCACGTAACGCTGCAAGAGCATTCACTGAGGGTAGTTGTGAAATTGAAATTTTTCTAATTAACCAAGGAAAATTTTGATAATCTTTTAAAGCATCAGCTCCCTTTACAGGCTGTTTCGTTTTTTCCGTTAATAAAACTGAGATTGGCAGCTGACCTAAAGAGTCATGTGGAACTGAAATTAATAAATTTTTACCAATTAAACTTTGCTCAACTGGTTTAATTAATACAGTATAAAGCTTATTAGATAAATTTACATCAAATGCTGGAATATCATCAACACTTGAAACTCCTGGATCTAAAGACTTACGTAAGGTTTTAACATCTCTTGCAATATCTTTTTTTGTAACTTTTATATTAGCATAACTATGTAAACCGCTTTGTTGGATTGCCCAGACAAAACTTTCTCTTTCACCAAAATACCATGTAATTAAAACTTCATTTGCATTTAAAATTTTTGCAGTTCTTTCAATCGTTATTGGTTTTGGTTCAACTAAGTCAAAATATTCTGGATATCGACTCTCAATATCTTTTTTTACAGAATTTCTTTCTACTCTTAAATTTGAAATATCATTTCTAATTTTATCCTGTGAAGAAGCTGAGGCTCCAGCTTGCGATATATTTAAAAGTAATTCATTTAATGAATTTATTTTTCTTTGTAAGTCTTGCTCAGTTCTTGCAAGTTCTAATAATCTTTTATCCTTTGAACTAGATCTTGCTGTGCTTTGACTTAAAGCTTTTTGCACAGAACTTCCCCTTGCTAAATCGGCTAATAAAAAGGCTTCACTAACAAGGTTATTTTCAAGACTTTTATTTAATTTAGCCTCAGCAAAAAGTAATTCCATGTAAGACTCCACAATTAAAGCAAAGCGTCTTTGTGCCTTTTGACTGATATTGGTGGTCTCGCTATCATTTCGCACTTGCTCAATAAGTATTGGAATAGCCGTTTTAAAATTCTTCTTAGCTTCTTCTGATTTTTTTTGTTCATTTAAAGTAATGGCATAAAACCCTTGAGCTAGCACAGTTCTAGGGTGAGTTGGGCCTACTTTATTTTTTTCTGTTTCAAAAATAGACTGAGCTAAAGTTTCTGCTTTTGAATAGTTTTTAGTGAAGATTAATGCAATCACTTCATCTAGATCACCAAGGGAACCTGCGCCAAAATGTTTTTTTAAAAATTCATCAGACTGAATAGTGGTTTGAATTGATGAAAAATAATTTAATGCTTCAGAATATTTTTCAACATTCACCAAAGTGCTTGCAACTGCTTTTTTTGATTGAATGACTGCTAAAGATTTATCGGTTAATCCTGACTCTAAGTTACTTTTTAATGAATACTGAGCTAGAATACTACCTTCTTCAAATCGACCTTGTTCAGTTACAACTTGTGATAAACGAGCAACTGCTCGTGCAACTCTACTGCTATTTTTTCCTCCTAAACTTAAATAAATTTTTAAACTTTCTCTAAGATAATACTCGGCCTCAATCAATTTTCTTTGCGCTTGTAAGGAAAGCCCAACCAATGCCAAAGAGTATGCTTTATAGGAAAGCATCTGCTCTTTTTGATTAATCTTAGCATTTGGATCATTTCCTGCTTGATTATTGTATTTAATTCTTGTGTTCATTGCATTAAGAGCTCTTCCGAAATTTAATTCTGCCTCTTGTGGTTTTCCAGCAAGCATAAAATAATTTCCTTTGGTCTGTTCTGCATTGTAAGTCCAATGATAACCCCAATCTGGCCAACTTCTAAATCCTCTCATTCTGCCAATTAGCCGATCCACATCTTTTACAGCCTCTTGTGCAGAATTAAGATCACCTAACCAGGTAAGATTATCAATTTTAAAATACAAAAGAGTTAATTCCCATCCAGCACTTTTTTGAACAAATGGATGCTTAAGTAATGGTTCAATTCTCTCTAAAGCTTTTTTTCTATCTCCTTCTACGCTATGAAAATTAAGACAATTTGTTTCAGCGCTTAAATATATTTGATCTGCAGCATCACTACTAAGCTCTTTATATAGTTCTTTTGCTATTTCAATTCCCTTTAAACAATTTTGCTCAAGCTCTGTAACGAGACCCAGTTGTTCTAAAGCTTCAAATTGTCTTTGATGAAATTCAAATAGCTGAACTCCTTTTAAATTAGGATACGGTTTAGAATTTGAGATTTGTTTATATTTTTCAACAACCTGAACATCGCTTTTACTATTTTCTAAAAGTTTTATAACATCATTTATACTTTTAGGTGGTGGCGGAACTTTATCAATTAGAGATACTAGATCTTTGTCACTTATCTTGTCTGGTGGAGTATTTGAATAAACATTAAAAATTATATTAAAGAATATAATTAAAACTATTGATAAAATTTTTATCTTTTTTTTATCCATAATTTATCCCCCA